>Ga0157377_10000205_pt1 | contig 32485 bp, 32 predicted proteins | sample M55metaG_FD_121116 | JGI IMG/M metagenome (GOLD analysis project Ga0157377, IMG submission 121116) | Miscanthus rhizosphere microbial communities from Kellogg Biological Station, Michigan, USA - M5-5 metaG | ecosystem: Host-associated > Plants > Roots > Rhizosphere > Soil | place: USA: Michigan...
GATCACAAATTGTGATCGAGGCATCATGCGTTGTGGTCGACGGATCGTGCGTTGTGATCGACGCGTCATGAATCACCATGAATTTTGGTGCCGCACGATCGATGGTGTTCAAATACCAAACACTTTCCGTCAACGCATAACGCGGGAGCGTGCGGCGCAATCGAGGCGCGGTGCCGCACGCTGGCCCTTCAATGATACGATTCATCCTATGGTGAAACGCCATATTTCGGCGTTAGTGGCCGCTCTCCTGCTCGTTTCGAATCTTCGCGGGGCGGAGGTGCAGCTCGGGCCGGAAGTGCCGGTGGCCACGCCGCTGCAGCCGGGCAAAGCGCAGGTCGAGCCACAAGTGGCGCTCAGTCCCGCGGGCGTCGTCACCGTTTGGGCCGAGGGAACGCAGATCCGCGGCGCGCTGAACGGCGCGGCGTTCGCCGTCGATCAGACCGATGTATCCGGCGAGTGGGTCGATCTGCCCGGCGTTGCCGCGGGCCGGCAGGTCCTGCTGGTGGCGTGGTGGCGCAACTCGCCCGCGGAGAACAGGAAGCGGCTCTTCGCGCGGCGCTTCGATTTCTCCGGACATCCGCTCGACGAGCAACCGTTCGTGCTCGACGCGATGGTGTTCCGCGGGGACCTGCGGGAGCGCGTCGCGCCGTCGATCGCCTTCAATGGCACTCACTTCCTGGTGGCGTGGTCGCGCGGGGCGGGGAGCTCCACCGCGCCGAACACCGTGCAGAGCGCACTGATCGGCGAGGAAGGCGCTCCCGGCCCGACGCAGGAGACGTTCGCCGCCGCGGCGACCGGCGATTTCGCCGGCCTGGCGTCGATGCGCGTCTTCTGGTGGAACGACAATCAGTTCTTCGTCGTCTACGCCATCGAGCACGTCGGACACGCCGGCGGGATTTACACCTTCTGGGAACTGGCGGCACTGCACTTCAACCTCAACAACTCAGTCCTCTCCAGCCCCACCCTTCTCCTGTATCCGATGCGCTTCAATCCGAACGCCGTCAATGTGACGCTGGTCGGTACGGAACATAGCGCGGTCTGGATCGACGACGACTCCAACGTGCGCGGGCTCGAGCGCGAGCAGCGTTTCATCGCCGCGCAAGCCGCGGGCGTCTATTCGACCCTTCCGGACATCGTTTGGAACGGTGCCGAGCTCGTCGCGGTCTGGCTCGACGTGCCATTCGGCACGTTGACGGGAACTCTGCGCGCCATCCGTCTCGCCGCGGACATTCGCCCCATCGACGCGGAGCCGTTCGACGTCGCCACGCAGGTTCCGTACGACGCGGCGCCGTCGCTCGTCGCGGCGCCGCCGGGAACGGTCATCGCGTACAGCCGCGACGGCCGCGTGTATCTGCGCACCCTCGCCGCGCTTCCCTTCACCATGCGGCCCGACCTGATCGTCGACGGCCCGGTCACCGTCACGCCGAAGCCGGCGGACGCCGGCAAGACGGTGAAGGTGCGATATCGCATCAGGAACGTGGGAAGCGCCGCGGCCGGCGCGACCATCACCCGCGTCTCCATCGCCTCGACCCATACGATCGTGGCGGAGAAGGATTTCGCCACCGGCATCATCCCCGCGGGGGCGGCGGACGACGAGGAGCGCGAACTGACGCTCTCGACCGCGGCGGCGGGCGATTACACCGTGACGGTTTCGCTCGACGTCGAGGTCCGCATCGCGCAGAGCGATCACACCAACGACTCCAGCCGAGGAACGCTGACCGTGTCGTTCGTCGCCTGCTCGTTCCGCTTCCAGCCCGTCGCGCTGACGCTGCCGGCGGCGGGCGGACCGGGCAGCGTTCAACTCATCGCGAACGATCAGAGCTGCAACTGGTCGCTCGGCGCGGCGCTTCGGGGCGGCGAGTGGCTGACGGTGCGCGCGGTCACCGGGCGCGGCGACGGCGTCGTCACCGTCTCCGCGCCGGCGAATCCGTCGACGACGCATCCGCGCACGGCCACGCTGGTGGTCGGCGACGCCCGCATCGTCATTACCCAGGCCGCGTCGGCGCGGGGGCGCGCCGTCGGGCACTGAGAGCTAGCGCGGCGTGTAGAACAGGCCGAGGATCAGCCCGTAGACGGCGTGCGCCCCGACCAGCACCGCGGCGGTGGCGCGCCCGTAGTTCTGCGCCAGGAAGCCGGGCGGCTCGAGGAGGCGCGTCGGCTCGGGGCCGCGGAAGTCCGACACCATGCGCGGGTGGATGCCGGGAAGCATCGGCAGCAACGCCACCACCACGAACAGCCCCTGCACCGCGCCGATCAGCGCGCCGAACCACCAGGTGGCGACGTCGACGTTCTGGAAGAAGAGCGCGTAGACGATGGCGAACAGCCAGCCGTTGACCATGTGCACCGCGATGCCGAGGATGCGCGCCCGGTCGCGGTCGGAGCTGAACATCGTGCCGATGATGAACGGGAGGTCGATGCGCGTCAGCCCGAGCGACTGGCCGAGGATGGTCAGCGACGTCAGGACGACGGTCGCGGCGAAACCCCAGAGGAGGATGCCGGGCAGGTTCATCTCTTGCTCACCAAGCACACAGCATGCGCGAAACCGTCGTCATCACCGGCGCCTCCGCCGGCGTGGGGCGTGCCACGGCCCGCGCGTACGGGCGGCGCGGGGCGCGCGTCGGGCTCATTGCGCGCGGGCGGGAGGGGCTGGAGGCGGCGAAGCGCGAGATCGAGGAGCTCGGCGGCGAAGCGCTGGTGCTGCCGCTCGACGTCGCCGACCACGACGCGGTCGAGCGCGCGGCAGCCGCGGTGGAGGCGGCGTTCGGGCCGATCGATGTCTGGATCAACAACGCCATGCTCTCCGTCTTCTCCCCGATCATGGAGATGACGCCGGACGAATACCGCCGCGTCACCGACGTCACCTACCTCGGCACGGTCTGGGGAACGCTCGCCGCGCTGCGCCGGATGAAGCCGCGCGACCGCGGCGCGATCGTGCAGGTCGGCTCGGCGCTGGCGTACCGCGGCATTCCGCTGCAGTCGGCATACTGCGCGGCGAAACACGCCATGCAGGGCTTCCACGACTCGCTGCGCAGCGAGCTGATTCACGACGGCAGCAACGTCCGCGTGGTGATGGTGCAGCTCCCCGCGATGAACACACCGCAGTTCGGCTGGGTGAAGAGCCACCTGCCGCGGCGCGCGCAGCCGGTTGGAAAGATCTTCCAGCCCGAGGTGGCGGCGGAGGCGATCGTCTGGGCGGCGTCGAGCGACCGGCGCGAGGTGAACGTCGGCTCGCCGACTTCGGCGGCGATCATCGGCAACAACTTCATCCCCGGATTCGCCGACTGGTACCTGGCGAAGCACGGCTGGGACGAGCAGATGCTCGACGAGCCGGAGCCGCCGGACCGTCCTCACAACCTCTGGAGCCCGCTGCCGGGCGACGCCGGCGCGCACGGCGCGTTCGACGAGCGCGCGCGGCCGGTGAGCGTGGCGATGGAGCTGAACAAGCGCCGAGGCTGGCTGGCCGGGGCAATCGGGCTCATCGCGGCCATCAAGGTATTTCTCTTGCTGCGTTTACGCCGCAGGAGGTAACGAACCATGGAGGCACGGGCCAAACTCTTCGGGCATCCGATTCACCAGATGCTCATCGTCTTTCCCCTCGGCCTTCTGGCGACGTCGTTCTTTTTCGACATCGGCTGGATGGTCACCAAGCGCGGCGGCCTGGAGGTCGCCGCCTGGTACATGATCGCCGCCGGCATCGCCGGCGGCCTGCTCGCCGCGGTCTTCGGCCTCATCGACTGGCTGGGCATTCCGGGCGGCACGCGCGCGAAAGCGATCGGCGCGTGGCACGGCGGCGGGAACGTGATCGTCGTGGCGCTGTTCGCCGGGAGCTGGTGGCTGCGCCGCGGGACGGTCGAGGTGCCGCCGACCGCGGCGTTCGTGCTGTCCGGTCTGGCGGTCGCAATCGCGCTGGTCACCGGCTGGCTCGGCGGCGAGCTCGTCGACCGGCTCGGCGTGGGCATCGACGACGGCGCGCACGTGAACGCGCCGAGCTCGCTGAGCGGACGGCCGGCCAGCGACCGTACCCATCGCGCCGCGTAAGCTGTAACATGTCGCTTATGCGACTACAGCATATTTGTTTACTCCTCGCCTCGGTGGCTCTTTCCGTGACGGCCGCCGAGGTGAGGTTGGGACCGGAAGCGCCGCTGTCGCCCGAGCTCGAGCTCATCCCGGTTTTCAGCCAGTTGACCAGCGTAGCCTCGGACGGGCGCGACTTTCTCCTCGTCTGGGCGGACGGGAGACTGTCGGGCCCCGACATCTTCGTCACGCGCGTCGGCAGCGATGGACGTCCGATCGCGCCGGCCGGCCGCCGCATCGCGCCGGGCACCAATCCGAAGGTCGCCGCCTCGGCCAACGGATACCTGATCGTCTGGAAGATCGCCGCGGGCATCCGATCGGTGCGCGTCGATGCCGACGGAGTACCGCTGGCGGCGCCGCGAATGCTGACCGGCCCCACGACCGATCCCATCGCGCTGCTCTCGAACGGAACGACCTTCCTGCTGGTCTATCTCGATCCCGTCAACAACCGCCACACCGCCCTCCTCCTCGATGCCGACGGCGCGCCGCTGCGAGCCACCAACCTTACAACGCACGCGACTTTCGGAGCGGGCGTGCGCGGCAAGCAATACGTGGTCGTCGGCATGGCGGACTACAACCCTCCGCGATCGATCCACACCATCCTCGAAGACGGCAGCGTCTCGACCGTGACGCTCACGGAGGACGCGTGGCCCGCTCCTTTTGATCTCGCCACGGCCGCGTTCGCGCCGCACGCCATCCTTCTCGTTTCGGCCTCCGGCGCCTACACGGTGGTGGGATATGACGGCACGATCATCCGGCCGCGCACGACTTTGACGCTCGTGGGAACGCGCCGCGACCTCGCGGCGGCGTGGGACGGCCGGCAGTTCCTGGCCGTCTTCTCCGGCCAGAACGCCTTCCGCGTCGCGGCGGACGGCACGCCGCTCGACTCCACGCCGTTCTCCATCGACAGCGGAGCTGCCAGCGGCCTGAAATTCGCCGCGAACGGCGCGACGCTCCTCGGTGTCTGGCTGCAGGAGGTGCTGAAGGGCGGCCTGGTCGGGCGCGTGGTCACCGACTTCAGCGCGCTCGCCGCGGCGTCAACGCCGGCGACGCCTCTCGCCCTCACCGGCGAGGCGCAGATCGACGTGCAGATCGCGCGCAACGCGAACGGCGTCTTCGGCGTCTGGAGCGACTCGGGGCGCTACGCGGTATACGCCTCGTTCAACGGAGAACCGCTGACTGTCGACGAGACCGACACCGACGACTTCGTCGGCTGGCCGGCGATCGTGGCGGGCGAGCGCAGCTTCCTCGTCGCCTGGCGTCACAACGTCATCCATGGGAAGCAGCAGGTGCTGGCTCGCCGGTACGACGTCGACGGACATCCGCTCGACGCCGCGCCGATCGTCCTCGACAGCATCGATAGCAGCAACCCCTACTCGGGGACGCCGCCGGGCATCGGCTTCAACGGATCGACGTACTTCGTGGCCTGGAACCGAACCCTCAACGCCATCGCCAACTCGAAGGTTTACTCCGCCCGCATCCGCGAGGAGGGGCCGCCGTTCGACGTGCGCGAGACGACCACCATCGCCGGCGGGTTCTACGGCTCGTACGTCCGTCACCTCCGCGTGCTCTCCACAGGCGCCGGATTCCTGGTGGCCTACACCAACGACGGGACCGCCTCGCAGTCGTACTACTACCCGCCGTCGGCGCTGGAGGTCATCCGCTTCGACGGCGTCAGCACGACCTCGGTGCAAACGGCCGCGCGGATCCTTTTCTACCTCGAAGGAACGGGCAGGCCGTTCTCGGCCACCATTGCCAACGACCGCATCACCTACGCCTGGGCGGACGCCGATCAGCATTACGACATCCGCCTCGCGCAGACGACCCTCGACGGAACGATCGTCCGGATGCCGCAACCCGCGTTCAGCCGCCCGGCCGAGGATGGGCTCTCGATCGCCGGCATCACCTGGAACGGCTCCGAGTACGTGCTGGCGTGGCTCGACGCCGTGGAGCGAGACAGCGGCGCCCGCAAGCTGCGCGCGCTGCGCTTCGACGTCGACCTGAAGCAGCTCGATCCCGCGCCGTTCGACGTCTTCGCCGGGCCGGGACCGCTGTCTCCGCCGTGGCTGATTCGCACGCCGGCCGGCGTGCTCATCGCCTACAGCCGGAGCGACGACGCCAACGCCAAGGCCGCGCGCGTCTTCACGCGCGCGCTCGACCGGATCCCGGGCGCGCCGCATCGCCGAGCCGTCGGCCGATGACGTTCGTTCTCGCCGCCGCGGCCGTGCTCCTCGCGCAGGCGGGCAACATGAGCGGCGACGTGCAGGCGGCGAGCTGCCAGGGACACCTGCTCGCCGCGTGGCGCGAAGGCGATGCGGTCGTGGCCGCGGTCGACGGCCGCAAGGTGACGGTGAGCGAGGCGACGCGCGGCACACCGGCGGTGGCGTGCGGGCGCGCGTCGTGGCTGGTGGTCTGGCCCAGCGACAACTTCGGCGTCGACAGCCGCCGCGTCGCCTTCGACGGCTCGCTGCTGCCGCCGGTGGCGCTGTTTCGCGGTCCGTTCGGCGCCGCGGAGGTGGCGGCCTCGTACGGCCTCGACCAGTTCCTCGTCGCCTGGGCGGACGGCGTGACCATCCGCACGCTCCGCGTCGGCGACGCCGGCACGGCGCTCGAGACGCAGCCGCGCGCCGTCAACCTGTCCGGCATCTTCGTCGCGCCGCGGATCGCCTGGACCGGCTCAGCCTTCTTCCTCGGCTGGGCCGAGGACCGGATCAATCCGCTATCGCCGAAGACGACGCGGATCTGGGGGACGCGCGTCTCGGCATCGGCGATCGATCCGGTCTCGCTGCCGCTGATCGAGGCCGGCGCCGGGCTGCGCGGGCTGCAGCCGTCGATGACCGCGGAGAACGAGCGAATCACCTTCGCCTGGGTGGCCGAGCACGGCGCGCAGACGTGCGTCGACGTGGCGCGCGTCGGCACGCTGCCGAAGTCGGTGCGCTGCTCCGACGACCGCTCCACGCCGGTGCTCGACGAGGCGGAGATCCGCTACAGCCGGGGCGAGCTGCTGCTGGTCTGGCGCGAGCTGACGCGCGACTTCGCGTCGGAGCTCTACACCATGCGGCTCGACGACGACATCCCCACGCTCCTGGCGGAGCGGGCCTGGGGCGTCGGATTGACGACCACCTCCGCGGGGCTCGGCGTGGCGTATTTTGCGGCGTTCGCGCCGCCGAACGAGGCGAGCGTCGGCACGTTCATGCGCGTGATCGAGCAGGATGCGCCGCCCACCCGCCGCCGGGCCGTCCGCTAAATCCGGACCAGCTTCGCGTACTTCGCCACGAACTTTTTCGACCCGACGCCGCGGTCGAAGTAGACCGTCAGCTTCGCGTCCGGCCCCGAGCCTTCCATGGTCAGGATGGTGCCGTCGCCGAACTGCTCGTGCCGCACGCGCTGGCCGCGCTTGAGCTCCGCCTTCGATTCGGGCCTGGCCGACGCCGCATGAATGGCCGAAGGATCGAACTTCACCGGCGCATCTTTGAAGAACGACAGCACGCCGTTCGCAGCGGAGGATGGCGACGAGCGTCCCTCTCCCCGCGACGCAGGGAGAGGGGGGCGCGAAGCGCCGGGTGAGGGGCGCGCTCCACGCTGCTGCATCGGCCTCTCCCGCCACGTCTGCTGCGCCTCCGGCACGTACCGCGCCCTGGCCAGCCGCACTTCCTCGCGCACCGCGTCGGGGATCTCGCGCAGGAACGGCGAGGGACTCTGCTCGCGGAACTGCCCGTGCACGCGCCGCTCGAGCGAGTGCAGGCAGTAGAGCTGCTCGCGCGCGCGGGTCATGCCGACGTAGCAGAGGCGGCGCTCCTCCTCCAGATCCTCATTCGCTTCCTGTGACTGCGAGTGCGGCAGGATCCCTTCCTCCATGCCGGCGAGGAAGACCACGCGGAACTCGAGGCCCTTCGCCGCGTGAAGCGTCATCAGCGTCACGCCCTTTTCCGACTCGTAGCGGTCGAGATCGGAGATGAGGGTGATGGAGTCGAGGTAGTCCGCCAGTCCGGCCGACGGGTTCTGCTCCGCGAATTCGCGCGCGGAGTTGAAGAGCTCTTCCAGGTTCTGCAGGCGCGACTCGTCCTGGATGTCGCGCGACTCCTGCAGCATCCGCCGGTAGCCGGTGCGCAGCAGCAGGTAGTCGAAGAACTCCGGCAGCGGATTGTTCGCCGCGCGCTGCAGGTCGTGCACGATCTCGCGGAATTCGCGCACCGCTTTCGAGGCGCGCGAGGGGAGGAAGGGGAGGTCGCCTTCGATCACCGCCCAGAGCGAGGCGTAATCCGCGCCGGTCGAGGCGTCGTTGAGCGCCTTCAGCGTGGTGTCGCCGATGCCGCGCGACGGGACGTTGATCACCCGCTCGATCGACGGCGTGTCGTGCGGGCGGATGGCCAGGCGGAGATACGACAGCACGTCCTTGATCTCGGCGCGCTCGTAGAACTTCACGCCCCCCACCACCGAGTACGGCATGTTCGCGCGCAGCAGCTCTTCTTCGAAGGGCCGCGACTGCGCGTTGGTGCGGAACAGCACCGCCATGTCGGCCAGCCGCATCTTCGAGCGCAGCGCGTTGATCTTGTCGACCACGAACTGCGCCTCCTCGCGGTCGCTGCCGCAGGTGACCACCCGCACCGGCTCGCCGCTGCCGCCCTCGGTGAAGAGCCGCTTTCCCTTGCGGGAGACGTTGTTGGCCACCACGCCGGTGGCGGCGTCGAGGATGTTTCCGGTGGAGCGGTAGTTCTGCTCTAGTTTTACGATTTTTGCTCCAGGAAAGTCTTTCTCATAATTGAGGATGTTATTGATGTCCGCTCCCCGGAAGCGATAGATCGACTGGTCCTCGTCGCCCACCGCCACGATATTCCCGCGCGTCCCCGCCAGCGCCTTGATCAGCTCGTACTGCGCGCGGTTGGTGTCCTGGTATTCGTCGATCAGCAGGTGCTGGAAGCGCGAGTGGATCTCGTCGCGCACGTCCTCATGCTCGTGGAGCAGCTGGACGTACTTGCCGATCAGGTCGTCGAAGTCCATCGCGTCGTACTCGCGCAGCCGCTTCTGGTAGAGGCGATAGACCTCCGCCACCCGCGCGCCGAAGAAGTCGAGGTTGCGCTTCTCGTACTCCGCCGGCCCGATCAGTTCGTTCTTGGCGTGCGAGATGCGCGAGAGGATCGGACGCGGCGGGAAAGCGTCGTCGTTCATCTGCAGCTCGCGCATGCAGCGGCGGACCAGCGTCAGCTGGTCGGCGGTGTCGTAGACGGCGAACGACTTCGTGTATCCGAGGCGGTCGGCGTGGCGCCGCAGCATCCGCAGCGAGGTGGAGTGGAACGTGCCGATCCACGGCCGCGCGCCGATGTTCGGCACCAGCCGCTCGACGCGCGACAACATCTCGTTCGCCGCCTTGTTGGTGAAGGTCACCGCCAGGATGTTCGACGGATAGACGCCCCGCTCGCCGATCAGCCAGGCGATGCGGTAGGTGATCACGCGGGTCTTGCCCGACCCGGCCCCGGCCAGGACGAGGAGCGGGCCGTCGCCGTGCGTCACGGCTTCGCGCTGGGGGGGATTGAGTCCGGTGAGGTCGAGCATTCCGTCATCCTGAGCGAAGCGAAGGATCTCCCTCGGCGTGAACGAGATCCCTCGCTGCGCTCAGGATGACGCCGAAACGCCGCTTCCTACCCCGAAATGCCCGCGCCCTCCCGATGCGTTAGGCTACACTGTCGCGGGTTCCATGACTGGAGGCTTTTCAATGTTTGGTTCGCTCGGGTTGCCTGAACTGCTCATCATTTTCGCCATCATCCTCGTGGTGTTCGGCGCCGGGAAGCTTCCGCAGCTCGGCAAAGGCCTCGGCGAAGGGATCTCGAACTTCCGTGACGGCCTGAAAGGCCGCGACGAGAAGAAGAGTCCGGCCGCCATCGAAGAAAAGAAGAACGCCTAGCGACCTGCCGTGGCTCCGTTCACTCCGGAACCCGCCTCCCCGCTTTACATCACCGACATCGCCCAGACTCCGCTTCCGGAGGTGCTGGTCAAGATCCACAAGTATCGCGCGCCGGGCCGCCTCGACTGCAGCCGCGGCGAGGAGACCAAGCGCGTTTACCTCGAGCGCGGCAACATCATCTTCGCCACCACCAACCAGATCGCCGAGTCGCTCGGCGACATGCTGCTGCTCGCCGGCTTCATCACGCGCGAGCAGTACGACGAGAGCCTGGTGCGCGTCCGCCAGACCGGCAAGCGCCACGGCACGGTGCTGGTGGAGATGAAGATCCTCACCTCCGAACAGCTCTTCCACGCGGTGCGCGACCACATCCAGGGGATCCTCTGGTCGATCTTCTCCTGGGACTTCGGCACCGTCGGCTTCACCCCCGGCCGCGACAAGCGCCTGGAGTTCATCAAGGTCGAGATCCCCATCCCGCAGGCCATCATGCAGGGCGTGCGCTACATGCCCGAGCCGCGCTCGATCGTGGCGCGGCTCGGCTCGAAGTCGACGCTCTTCTTCTCCACCGGCAAGCAGATCGACGGACTGATGCTGCACGCCGACGAGCAGGCGTTGCTCGACGCCGTCGACGGCCGCCGCGCGCTGTACGAGCTGGTCAACACGCCGCCGCTCTCCGCCGCCGACAACGCGCGCGTGCTCTACGCGCTGCTGACGCTCGGCCTGATCGAGACGCGCGGCCCGATCAAAGTGCAGCTGCGCACCGAGGGCGGCAAGTACCAGTGAAGTGGCTGGTGGTGGGGGCGGGCGGAATGGTGGGGCGCGACCTCTGCGCGGCGCTGGCGTCGCGCGGCGAGGAAATCGTGGCGCTGGCCAGGGCGGACCTCGACGTCACCGACGCGCGTCTGATCGACGCCGCGGTGCGCGACGCAAACCCTGACGTGATCGTCAACTGCGCCGCGTACACGAAGGTCGATCTCGCCGAAGAAAACGAGAGCGAGGCGAAGGCGATCAACGGCGCGGCGGTGCAGTTTCTCGCCGAATCGGCGAACGCCGCCGGCGCGCTGCTGGTGCAGCTCTCGACCGACTTCGTCTTCGACGGCACCGCGCGCGAGCCGTACCAGGTCGATGCCCAGACCGCGCCGCTCTCCGCCTACGGCCGCTCGAAGCTCCTCGGCGAGCACGCCGCGTCGCACGCCGCAAAGCACGTCATCGTCCGAACCGCGTGGCTCTTCGGCGTGCACGGCCCGAACTTCGTGGAGGCCATCCGCAACCAGATCCGCAAGGGAACGAACCCGCTGCGCGTGGTCGACGACCAGCGCGGCCGGCCGACCTACACGCCGCACCTCGCCGACGCCATCATCCGCATCGTGGAGAGCGGCGCGACCGGCGTGGTGCACTACGCCGACGCCCCCGAATGTACCTGGTTCGACCTGGCGAAGGAGATCGTGGCGCAGCTCGGCGCCGGCATCGACGTCCGTCCCGTCACCACCGCCGAGTTTCCCCGCCCCGCCGCCCGCCCGGCGTACTCGGTGCTCTCGACCGAGCGCTACGAGCAACTGACCGGCGCTACGCCGGCGTCGTGGAAGGAGGGGTTGCGGGAGTACCTGTCGCTGCGTGCATGAGGTACTCGACGTTCCCCTCCGCGCCCTTGACCGGACTCTCGATCACGCCTCGTACGTCGAAGGACTGACCGGCAAACCGGGCCACCGCGTCGACCGCGGCGGCGCGTTTCTCTTCGTCGCGCACGATCCCGCCCTTGCCGACATCGGCTTTGCCGACCTCGAACTGCGGCTTGATCAGCGCCACCAGCTCGCCGCGCAGGAACTTCGCCACCGCCGGCAGGATCAGCGTCAACGAGATGAACGAGACATCGATCGACACGAACTCGATCGGCTGCTCGAAGTCGGTCGCCTCGAGATACCGCGCGTTCACCTTCTCGCGATTGACCACACGCGGATCGTTGCGCAGCGAGACGTCCAGCTGGCCGTAGCCGACGTCGATCGCATAGACGCGGGCCGCGCCGCTTTTGAGCATCACGTCGGTGAACCCACCCGTCGACGCGCCGATGTCCGCGCAAACCTTCCCGCGAACGTCGATCCCGAACTGCGCCAGCGCATGCGCCAGCTTCATCCCTCCCCGCCCCACCCACGGATGCTCCAGCGCGACGACCACCACCGCGTCGTCACCCCCCACCCCCGCCCCCGCCTTGTCGACGTACGCGCCGTTGACCGTCACCCGCCGCGCCATGATCAGCGACTGCGCCTTGGAGCGCGTCTCGGCCAGCCCGCGCTCGACGAGAACGAGGTCGAGGCGCTGCTTTTTCATTGGTTGACGACGGTGAAGCCGGCCTGGGCGAAGTGATGATCGTTGGTGAAGACGTGCTGGATGCGGCGATCCTCCATCACGATCATCGACATGCAGTCGATGTGGGAGTACTCCTTATCGAGGCGGGCAGCGTAACGATCCAGACCTCGGTGAAAGAGCGTGCGATCGACGGGCACGACCTCGTTCTGAGCCAGAATTCTGCGCGTCATATCGACCGCTTCCTGACGCGCACGAACGCCGCCGCCGGAGAAAAAGGCGAGCATCTCCGTAAGGACTCCGTCGTGAGTGACGATGCGTTCGCTGGCAAGACGGCGCCAGAGACGTGCGGCCTGCGCATGATGTTCATCGAAACGATAGAGAACCGCGATGAACAGCCAGGTATCCGCGAAGTAAACGGCCATTACTTCGCGACGCGGCGAGGGATTCCGTAGACGACTTCGTCGATGTGGTCTGAATCGATGCCTTTCTCACGCATCCGCTTCAGATCTTCATCGGGAATCCGATTACCGGCTTCCTCCAACATCGCGCCGAGCTCACCAACCGTCCCATACCGCTTCTTTCCCACAAACTCGCGCACCCGTCGCGCGATCCCTTCCGCGTGCAGGTCGTACTGCGCACGGAGGATGTCCTGCGTGCCGTGGTGGACGTACTCGTCGGGGATACCGATGCGGTGGAAGTCGACGTTGGCGATGCCGAGCTGCTGCACGCGCTCCATCACCGCGGCGCCGAAACCGCCGGCCAGCGATCCTTCCTCGACGGTGATCACTTTCGCGTGCGGCGTGCAGTACTTCGCGATCAGCTCGTCGTCGAGCGGCTTGATGAAGCGCGCGTTGATGACGGTGACGTTGATGTTCTCCGCGGCGAGCGTCTCCGCGGCCTGCATCGAAGGCCAGACCTCGTTGCCGATGGCGAAGATCACCCCGTCAGGGCCCTCGCGCAGCACTTCGCCCTTGCCGATCGGCAGCGACTGCAGCTCCGCGTCGAGCGTCACTCCCTGGCCGTTGCCGCGCGGGTAGCGCAGCGAGGTGGGGTGGCCGGTCTCGAACGCGGTCTTCAGCATGTGCCGCAGCTCGTTCTCGTCCTTCGGCGCCATGCAGATCATGTTGGGAAAGATCCGCAGGTAGGCCATGTCGTAGATGCCGTGGTGCGTCGGGCCGTCGGCGCCGGCGATGCCGCCGCGGTCGAGGGCGAAGACCACCGGCAGATCCATGATCGTCACGTCGTGGAAGACCTGGTCGAAGGCGCGCTGCAGGAACGTCGAGTAGATCGCGGCCACCGGCTTCATTCCCTGCGTGGCCATGCCGCCGCAGAACGTCACCGCGTGCTCCTCGGCGATGCCGACGTCGAACATCCGGTCCGGGAAGGCCTTGCCGAACTTGTCGAGGCCCGTCCCTTCCGGCATCGCCGCGGTGACGGCGATGATCTTCGGGTCGCGCTTGGCCAGTTCGGTGAGCGTCTCGGCGAAGACGGCGGTGTACGACGGCGGTCCCGGCTTGGACTTGATCACTTCGCCCGATTCGATCTCGAACGGCGTGACGCCGTGCGACCAGATCGGCTTGTCCTCGGCGGGGATGTAGCCCTTCCCCTTCTTGGTGATGACGTGAATCAGCAGCGGGCCGTTGTAGTCCTTGTTCGCCTCGAAGAGGTCGATGAGCGCCGGCAGATCGTGTCCGTCGTACGGTCCGAGGTATTTGAAGCCGAGCTCCTCGAAGAGGGTGCCCGGGACGACCATCTGCTTGAGCACCTGCTCCATGTCGTGCGCCAGGCCGTGGAGCTTGCCGCCGATGAGCGGGATGCGGTCCATCACGCCACGGGCGAGATCCTTCGCCTGGTTGTAGCGCTGCCCCTTGATGATGGAGTTGAGGTAGCCGGACATGGCCCCGACGTTGGTCGAGATCGACATGTCGTTGTCGTTGAGGACGATGAGCAGCTTGCGCTTCAGGTGGCCGGCCTGGTTGAGGCCTTCGAGCGCCAGGCCGCCGGAGAGCGCGCCGTCGCCGATGACGGCGACCACGCGGTAGTCCTCCTTGCGGAAGTCGCGCGCCACGGCGATGCCGAGCGCCGCGGAGATGGAAGTCGAGGCGTGGCCGGCGTTGAAGACGTCGTACTCCGACTCCTCGCGCTTGCAGAAGCCGGAGATGCCGTTGTGCTGGCGGATGGTGGGGAAGGTCTCGCGGCGGCCGGTGAGCAGCTTGTGTGGATAGCTCTGGTGGCCGGTGTCGAAGACCACCTGGTCGCGCGGGGTGTTGTAGACGTAGTGCAGCGCGAGGGTCAGCTCGACGATGCCGAGGTTGCCGCCGAAGTGGCCGCCGATGGCGGAAACGACTTCGATGATGCGTTGGCGCATCTCCTCCGCGAGCTGCTCGAGCTGCTTGCGGTCGAGCTTGCGGATGTCCGCCGGGGTGTTGATGGTATCGAGAATCTGGGCCATGTCAGGATCGCCGTTCGCAGATAAAACGTGCGATATCCGCGAGATAGTTCACGGGACCGCGAATAGTACCAGCGTTCTCGATCGCGGCCGCGAGCAGCGCCTCCACCTGCGCCCGTGCGGCTTCCGGGCCCAGAAGCGCCGGCCAGGTGAGCTTGTTCTGCGCGACGTCCTTTCCGGCGGTCTTGCCGAGGGTGGCGGCCGACCCCTCGATGTCCAGCAGGTCGTCGACGATCTGGAAGGCGAGGCCGACCGCGTCGCCGTAGCGGCGGAGCGCTTCCAGCGCGTCTTCGTCTGCGCCGGCCAGCAGGCCGCCGAGGAAGACAGAGACGGTGAGGAGCTTCGCGGTCTTGTTGCGGTGGATGAACTCGAGCTGGTCGATGGTGCCGCCATCGGACGAGCCTTCGATGTCCGCCACCTGCCCGCCGATCATGCCGCGCGAGTCGACGGCGCCCGCCACCTCGCGCACCGCGCGCAGCTGCCGCTCCGCGTCGACGACCGGTTCCGCCAGCCAGGCAAAGGCCTCGGTCAGCAGCGCGTCGCCGGTGAGGATGCCGAGCGCCTCGCCGTAGACGACGTGCGTCGTCTTCCGGCCGCGGCGCAGGTCGTCGTTGTCGATGGCCGGCAGGTCGTCGTGCACCAGCGAGTAGGTGTGGATCAGCTCCAGCGCAGCGATGGGGACGAGCAACTTCTCGAGGTCTGCCGCGCCGCAGGCTTCCGCCGCCGCGATGGACAGAATCGGGCGGATGCGCTTGCCGCCGCCGAGGACGGCGTAGCGCATGGCCGCGTGGATGCTGGCAGGTGGGGTATCGGCGGGCGGGAGATGTTGATCGAGCGTGCGGTCGATCAGGGCGCGGCGGGACTGGAGGTACTCACTCAGGCTCATCGTCTTCGGCCACTTCCTCGTCGAACGCCTCCACGCGCGGCTGCCCCTTCGCATCCGCCAGGATCAACTCGATCTTCTTCTCCACCTCCTCGAGCTTCTGGTTGCAGAAACGCGAGAGGCGGATGCCCTCTTCGAACAGCTGCAGCGACTCGTCGAGCGGCAACTCCTCGCTCTCCAGCCGCTGTACGATCTTCTCGAGGTGCTGGAAGGCTTTTTCGAAGTCGTTGGATTTGGAGCGAGTCATGCGAGGCGAGCAGGTTACAGCGAGCGGCGAGCGGGAGGAAGGGCGCTTTCCTGCTCGCCGCTCGCTGCTCGCTGCTCGCTGAGAATCGGCCATGTCGACTCGATGCCGAGCGTCTTCGAGTCGACGGTGCAGGCGAGCGCGCCTTTCTTCAGTTGCACTTCGATCGGATCGCCCACCTGCACCACGCCGGAGTCGAGGATCGGCTTGCGGCCGCGGCGGGTGCGGGAGAAGGCGATGGCGTAGCCGCGCGAAAGGACTGACAGCGGCGAGACGGCCTGCAGCGTGGCGGCGGTGGCCTGCAGCCGCTGGCGCGCGCGGGCGATGTGCGCGGGGAACGCCGCGAGCGGCTCGTTGGCGGCGCGGAGTCGGGTGCGCAGCGCGCGGGCGCGCGACTCGAGCATGCGGTAGAGCGAGACGCGATTGCGGTTCAGCCGCTCGCGGCGGCCGACCACGCGCGACTCCACGTTCGCACGCACGCGGCGCACCAGCGAGTCAACGTTCGCGCAGATCTCGCTCTTGGCGCGGATGACGATCTCCGCGGCGGCGGACGGCGTCGGCGCGCGGAGGTCGGCCACCAGGTCGCAGATGGTGAAATCGGTCTCGTGCCCGACGCCGGAGATGGTCGGCAGCGGACAAGCCGCCACCGCGCGGGCCACCGACTCCTCGTTGAACGGCCAGAGGTCTTCCAGCGAGCCTCCGCCGCGGCAGATCAGCACCACGTCGTGCAGCTGCCAGCGCGAGAGATGTTTGACGGCCGTCGAGATCTCGTGCGCCGCGTTGGCGCCCTGTACGCGCACCGGGTAGATCTGCACGTGCAGCCCCTCGTAGCGGCGGCCGAGGACGTGCAGCACGTCGCGGATCGCCGCGCCTGTAGTGCTCGTGACGATCGCGATCCGTTGAGGCAGCATCGGGATCGGCTTCTTGCGCGCGGCGTCGAAGAGTCCTTCCTCGGCCAATCGTTTCTTCAGCTGCTCGAAGGCCAGCTGCAGCGCGCCGAGTCCCGCGGGCTCCGCCATCACCGCGTTGAGCTGAAAGTCGCCCTTCTGCTCGTAGATCGCCAGGCGCCCGCGGACGATCAGCTGCAGGCCGTTCTCGATGCGGAAGCGCAGGAAGCGCGCGTTGCCGGCGAAGAAGACCACGCGGATCTGCGCGCGCGCGTCCTTGATCGAAAAATAAAGATGGCCCGCGGCGGAGCGGGTGAAGTTGGTCACCTCGCCCTCCACGGCGATGTCGTTGTATCGATAGAGGTCCAGGTTGATCTGGCGGATCAGGTCGCTAACGGCAAAGACGCGCTCGGTCATCGGGCTGGCGGAGTCTACCAATAAGTTCAGGCAAGCTCATTGCTCTGCTGTTCGATTGCCACTAACGGCACACTGGAACAAGGAGCCAGGAGAAATGAAGAAAGAAACGTTTCTCAACAAATTGAGCGTTGCGCTCACCATCGCCCTCGTGGTGATCGGCGCCAGCGCGTGTTCGCACCACAGCGCGACGGCGGGGCAGGACTACGGCCAGGTCCGCACCGAAGCGTCGTCGACTGAGTCGACCACGAGCGATCAGGTCGTCGGAACGGCGCCCGCACCCACCAACGCGCAGAACGTCGAAGGTACCACCACCCCGGCCATCATCTCCGGACCGGCCAAGGTCGACAGCACCGGCCGCGCGTACACCAGCAGCTCGGTCGGCTCGACCGGCAACGCCTCGGCCACCGGCCTCAACACCAACGTCAACATCATCCCGGAGAAGAGCACCTCGAACGTGGTCGTGACCCAGTCGCCCGCGGTGACCACCGACACGACGACGCAGACCACGATCACCGAGACCACGCCGGTGACGACCACGCCGGTGACCACCGAGACCACCATCGTCGAGACCACCCCGGTCGCGCCGCTGCCGACGGTGACCACCACCGAGACGACGACCACGGTCGAGACGCCGGCCGCCACGGTCGAGACGCCGATGACCTCCAGCACCACGCAGGAAACCACCACCACGACCACCAGCACGCAGTCGACCACGCATCGCCGGCTGCGCAAGGACTAACCACCACCCTCCCGGTTGGGATGTTGGGTTGTTGGGACGTTAGGACGTCCCACCCCAGCATCCCAACATCCTCACATCCCAACTTTCCTAAGCGGTTTCCCCAGCTGCGCCAGCCAGTCGGGCTTCGACTCCACGCGCTCCAGGTGCGGGTAGCGCGCACCGCCGCGGTAGTCGATCGACTTCGTGCTGAAGAACTCGCCGCTCTCCAGGATCAGTTCGATCGGTCCCCGCGCAGCTTTCACCACGTCAGTCAGCTCTTCCTGCGAGAAGCGCTTGCCGTTGACGGCGATGATCTTCGCGCCGGCGCCGACGCCAGCGCGCGCGGCGGGCGAGTCGGGGACGACATCGATGATGTTACCGGCGCTGCCGGCGGCGAATCCGAGCGAGGCGTAAAAGTCGCTCATCTTCCATGCCTTCGACGCCGCCTCCATCGCCACGTTCGGCTTGTCGTTGTAGACCAGGCGCCAGCCGCTGGCCTCAATCCCGCCGAGGGGCGGCGTCGGGTCGAGCGATGAGAGGCGCTTGTTGAGGAAGGCGCGCCAGTCGTACGGCGCGACGGAGTTCAGACCGTTGACGATGTCGTCGAAGGTGTACGGCTTCAGTTCCGGCTTTCCGCTCGAGCCGCCGTAGAACGCGCGGCAGAAATCGTCGAGCGACTTCTTCCCGCCGGTCAGCCCGCGGATGGTCATGTCGGCGTCGAGCCAGAGCAGCGTCCCCTCGGGATAGAAGTCGACGCTGCGCCGCCACGCGCCGCCGGCCGACGGGCTGCCGTAGAGCACCTGCGCGGCAATGGCGGTGTCGGCCAGCGGGCGCCAGGTGCGCCCGGTGTGCTGCGCCATCTGCGCGGCGGTCCACGCCAGCTCGTCGCGGAATTCGTCGGCGCTCCAGAACCCCGCACGCCACGGCAGCAGCTCGCCGAGGTATTCGGTCAGTCCCTCGTAGACCCAGAGCAGCTCGCCGCGCATCGGCTGGTCGTAGTTCGGCGTGGCCAGACCGGCCGGGCGGCGGTACTTGCCGTTCCACGAGTGGACGAACTCGTGCGCCATGAGCCCGACCACCCACTTCCGCCCGGTCTCGTCGCGCATCACGTCCTCGGGGGTGCGGTCGTCGCTCGACTCGTGGTGTTCGAGGCCGAAGTGCGCCACCTGGTTGCTGAGCGTGAAGAGCCAGTCGTAGTGGCGGTAGTGGTTCGCGCCGAACAGCGCGGTGGTCTCGTCGACGAGCCGCGTGTACTGCTTGTCGAGATCGGCGGGTGTCTCCAGCGCGAAGGCGTTCTCCGAGGCGAGGTTCAGCGTGTGTCGCAGGCCGGTGGAGTTGGGGATGTTGAGCTTCTTGAGCTCCGCGCCCATCTGCACCGGCGAGTCGACGAGCGTGGTCAGGGAGACGGGCTCGAACTGGATCTCGTCGCCGGGCGCGCGCGTCTCCAGCGCCGTGGCGTACTTCCAGCCGGCGGGGATGCGCAGCGAGGGTTGGAACTGGATGGCGTCGCTCGGCGCGCCGGCGGGGTAGAGCACGAGCGTGTTCCAGCTCATGACCGCCAGGCGCGGCGAGGCCGAGGCGCCGGCGGTGAAGATGGCGCCGCCGGCGTAGGCGAGGAAGTCGAGGTCGACGTCGAGCGCCGACGCGCCGGGTGGCACGGTGACGTCGAAGGCGAACATCTCCAGATCGTCTCGGCGCCACTCGACCGGCGCGCCGCCGGCGGTGATCTTCAGTCCGGTCAGGCCGACCAGCGGGCCGCTCGGCGAATGCTCGCCGGGGATCCACTTCGGGTAGTAGAGCGTCAGCGCGCCGGGCGTGGCCGGGATGGTGAGGTGCGAGTGGTACATGTTCGCCGGCGCCTTGGTGGCGTCGACGCGGACGACGATCGGCGCCGCGCCGAGAGACACAGCGGCAAATAGTACGAATAGTACTAGTACGGTTTTACGCAACTCAGTCTCCTTCGGTCAGCGGCCCTTCGGCGCGCCCTTCGATGAACTGCTGCACGATCGGGTTGGACGACTGCTGGAACTCAAACGGCGTCCCCGACTCGATGATCTGGCCTTTGTAGAGCATGGCCACGCGGTCGGCGATCTTGAAGGCCACCTTCATGTCGTGCGTGATGGTCACCGTGGTCACGTTGAGCTTCGAGTCCATCTCCAGGATCAGGTCGGCCACGACGTCGCTGATCACCGGGTCCAGTCCCGTGGTCGGCTCGTCGAAGAGCAGGATGGCCGGCTGCAGCGAGATGGCGCGCGCGAAGCCGACGCGCCGCCGCATGCCGCCTGACAGCTCCGACGGCCGCTTGCCCTCCACGCCTTCCAGGTGCACCTGGTCGAGGCACTGCCGCACGCGCAGCTTGATCTGATCCTCGGTCATTTCAGTATGGCGCCGCAGCGGGAAGGCGATGTTCTCGAACACCGACATCGAGTCGAAGAGCGCCCCTTCCTGGAAAGCCATGCCGAAGCGGCGGCGGAAGCGGTTCATCTCCACCGACTTCATGCAGCAGAGGTCCTGCCCTTCGACGAAAACATGGCCGCTATCCGGCTGCAGCAGCCCGATGATGTGCTTGAGCGTGACGCTCTTGCCGGTGCCGGAGCCGCCGACGATGACGACGGACTCGCCCTGCGCGATGTCGATCGACATGTCGTGCAGCACCACCCGTCCGTTGAAGGACTTGTGGACGTGCTGGAGCGAGATGGCTGGATCTTCCTGCGCCATCAGAACAGCACTTTCGTCAGGAAGAAGTCGGTGAGCAGGATGATCAGCGAGGCGCTGACCACCGCGTTGGTGGTGGCGCGGCCGACGCCTTCCGCTCCGCCGGTGGTGTAGTAGCCGCGCACGCAGCCGGTGAGGGTGAGGATCAGCCCGAAGAACGAGGCCTTGATCAAGCCGCTCCAGAGATCGTTCAGGTGCAGGAACTGGAAGGTGTTCTGTTCGTAGATGACCGGGTTTGCCTGCATCAGCTTCACGCCGACCAGGTAGCCGCCGTAGATGCCGAGGGCGTCGCCGAGGAGAACGAGCAGCGGGAGCATCAGGATGCCGGCGATGACGCGCGGCACGAAGAGGTACTGCACCGGCTCGGTGGCCAGCGCCTGGAGCGCGTCGAGCTGTTCGGTGACGCGCATGGTGCCGATCTCCGCGGCGATCGACGAGCCGACGCGGCCGGTGACCATCAGCCCCACCAGCACCGGCGACAGCTCGCGCAGCATGGCCAGCGCCACCACGCTGCCGACGAAATTCTCCGCGTGCACACGCTGGAAGCCGATGAAGGTCTGCAGCGCCAGCACCATGCCGGTGAACATGGCGGTGAGGAAGACGACCGGGATGGAGTCGAAGCCGACGCGCACCATCTGCCGCAGCCACTCGCGTCCCTCGAAGGGAGGGCGGAAGGTCCAGCGGATGGTTTTCCAGAGCATGCCGAACCAGAGTCCGGTCTGCTCGAAGAAGCGGATGAAAACGCGTCCGAGTCGGTCGAAGAGAGAGCTCATCGGTAGACGCGCGGCACTCGCGCGCTGATCCTGCAGAAGACTTCGTACGTGATTGTACCGGTCTTGTCCGCCAGTTCCTGCGCGGTGATGGTATCGCCGAGGAGCTCCACGTCGTCGCCGATCGCGGCGTCCGGGATGTCGGTAACGTCGATGGTGACGAGGTCCATCGACACGCGGCCGACCACCGGCGCGCGCTGCCCGCGCACCACCACCTCGCCGCGATTGGAGAGCAGGCGATCGTAGCCGTCCGCATATCCCACCGGGAGAGTCGCGATGCGGCTGGCGCGCTCCGTGTGGAAGGTGGTGCCGTAGCCGACCGCATGGCCGGCGGGCAGGTCCTTCAGGCGCATGATTTCCGTGCGCCAGCGCAGGACGGGCTCAAGGGACGGCCCCTCACCCGGCGCTTCGCGCCACCCTCTCCCCGCTTCGCGGGGCGAGGGGCTCTCGGCACGGTCATGGCGAGTGCCCTTCTCCCCGCTTGCGGGGAGAAGGTGCCGCGAAGCGGCGGATGAGGGGCCGAACAGCGCGATCCCGCAGCGCACGTAGTCACCGGGACGCACCACGCCCCGCTCCGTCGCCGCGCTGTTGGCCAGGTGGTGCAGCGGCGCGTCGATCACGCCGCGCATGCGGTCGAAGTTCGCGGTCTGCGCGGCGGTGAACGCATCGTCGTCGTCCGCGCTCGCGTAGTGCGTGTAGACGGCGTCGACGCGCAGCCGCGGCGTGGCGCGGATCATCTCCGCCGCGCGCGGCAGCTCGCTCTCCGTCACGCCCATCCGTCCCATCCCCGAGTCGAGCTTGAGGTGGATGGCGACGTCGCGGTCGCGCGCCACCTCGCAGACCTCCGCCAGCTCCTCGGGGCCGACCACGCCGGGGACGATGCCGTTGTCGAGCGCCACCACGACCTGCTCGCGCGTCAGTGGCCCGAGGACGAGCAGCGGCAGCGCGATGCCGGCGCGGCGCAGCTCGAGCGACTCCTCCAGTAGCGCGGTGGCGATCATCGCCACGCGGTCGGGGGTGCAGCGCCGCGCGACCTCGATGGCGCCGTGGCCGTAGCCGTTGGCCTTGAGCACGGCGATGAGGCGCGAGCCGGCGGGCAACGAGCGCGCGATGATGTCGACGTTGCGCTCGAATGCGCCGAGGTCGATCTCCGCCCAGGTCGGGCGGCGGTCACGCCGAATAGACATCGACGTTCTGCCCGTTCATGGGGCGCGACTGGTCCGAAGCGAGAAAGAGAATCACTTCCGCCACTTCCTCCGCGGTCATGCTGGCGTGCGCGCCGCCGCTGGCCTCCTCCCACATCTTCGTGTCGACCGAGCCGGGGCTGACGCAGTTCACGCGCACGCCGTGCTCCTTCACCTCCACCGCCAGCGCCTCGGTCAGGGAAATGACGGCGCCCTTCGACGCGCAGTACGACACCCAGCCGGAAAACTTCTCCGGCCCGATCACGCCCGAGATCGAGGCGACGTTGATGATGGTGCCGGCGCGCTTCCTCAGCATCGACGGCAGCGCGCGGCGCGAGGCGAGGTAGACGGCGCGCACGTTCACCGCGAACATCCGGTCCCACTCCTCGGGGGTGGTATCGATCATCGGCTTCGGGTCGATCATGCCGGCGTTGTTGACGAGCAGGTCGCACGCGCCGAAGCGCTCCTCGCACCGCGCGAAGAGGTCGTCGATGGCCACGGCGTCGGCGACGTCGCCCGCCACGGCGAGCATGCGCCCTTCGTGCCGCGCGGCGAGCTCGTGCAGCGCGTCCGCGGAGCGCGCGAAGAGCGCCACGCGCGCGCCGCGCGCGGCGAGCAGCTCAGCCGTGGCGCGTCCGATTCCAGCCGATGCGCCGGTGACGACGGCAACGCGATCTTCGAAATTTTGGGGCGGCATATAATCGCGCGCAGGCTACCGCAAATCAGCGCAGATTGAGGAGGAGGCAGCATGGATCCCAATCTCAACAATTGGATACAGCTCATTTTCCGATGGGGTCACGTCGTCGCCGGCGTGATGTGGATCGGACATCTCTGGTTCTTCAACTTCGTCAACGGCCCGATGGCGGCGAAGCTCGACGCCGCGACGAAGAAGGCCGTCGTGCCGGAGCTGATGCCGCGCGCCCTCTTCTGGTTCCGCTGGGGCGCGGCCTGGACATGGATCACCGGCTTCGTGCTGGCCGGCATCATCTATTACCAGACGCGCGAGGTGCTGTTCGATCCCGACCACCTCGGCAATCCGTGGCTCTGGCTGGCCATCCTGCTGGTCACGCTGGCCGTCGGCTTCGTGGTCTACAACCTGATCATGAAGGCGGTGAAGAACGTCCTCGCCGCGAATGCCATCGTGCTGGTGCTCTTCGCCCTGGTCTACTGCCTGTTCGAGTGCATCGGACACTACAGCGGCCGCGCGCTCTACATCCACGCCGGTGCGATCTTCGGCACCATCATGGCGCTCAACGTCTGGATGGTGATCTGGCCGTACCAGCAGAAGATCATCCGCGGCGTGAAGGACGGCAACCCCGCCGACGCCGAGACGGTGCGGCAGGCCGGCCTCCGCTCGCGCCACAACACGTTCATGTCCGTGCCGCTGATCTTCACCATGATCAGCAACCACTACCCGACCGTCTACGGCGCCGAGCCGTGGAAGCGCGACGCCATCCTGGCGGTGATCATCATCGTCGGCTTCGCCTTCGTGCGGCTGCTGTACGGGAAGGCGGCGAAGGTACAGGGATTCTGATTGAGGTTGCGGGGTAGCGGGGTCTCGCGGTCGCGCGGCCCCGCCCACCCCGAGACCCCGAGACCTCGAGACCTCGAGACCTCGAGACTTCGAGACTTCGAGACCACGAGACCCATGAAACTTCTCCAAATCGACGCCTTCACCGACCAGCCGTTCCGCGGCAACCCCGCGGCGGTGTGCCTGCTCGACGGCGAGCGCGACTCGCAGTGGATGCAGCACGTCGCCGCGGAGATGAACCTCTCCGAGACGGCGTTCCTGCTGCGCAGGGACGACGGCTGGTCGCTGCGCTGGTTCACGCCGGCGGCGGAGGTCGATCTCTGCGGCCACGCCACGCTCGCCAGCGCGCACGCGCTGTGGGGCGAGAAGTTGGACGACTCCGCGGTGCTGCGCTTTCACACGCGCAGCGGGCTGCTGACCGCGTCGCGCAGCGGCGAGTGGATCGAGCTCGATTTCCCGGCCAAACGCGAAGAGACGGTCGACACGCCGCCGGGACTGCTCGAGGCGCTCGGCGTGCGCGACGCGGTGCACGTCGGCCGCAACCAGTTCGACTACCTGGTCGAGCTGCCGTCGGAAGACGACGTCCGCGCTCTGACACCCGACCACGCGGCGCTGCGGACGCTCGGCGCGCGCGGCGTGATCGTCACCAGCCGTGGGGCGAACGGCAAGTACGACTTCGTCTCGCGCTTCTTCGCGCCCGGCGTGGGCATCGATGAAGACCCGGTCACCGGCTCCGCGCACACCTGCCTTGCTCCCTACTGGTCGCCGCGGCTCGGCAAGAACGACTTCGTCGCCTACCAGGCCTCCGCGCGCGGCGGCATGCTGCGCGTGCGGCTCGACGGCGAGCGGGTGAAGCTCGGCGGGCGGGCGGTGACGGTGCTGCGCGGCGAGCTGATGGTGTGATCGAAGCGGCGACCGACCTCGCCGCCGTCCGCGAGCTCCTCCTCGAATACGCCCGCTCCACCGGCGTCGACCTCGAGTTCCAGGGTTTCGGCCATGAACTGGAGACGCTCGAGACGTACTACGAGCTCATCCTCGTGGCGCGCGAGGATGGCGAGGCGGCAGGCTGCATCGCGCTGCGCCGCATCGACGACGCGACCTGCGAGATGAAGCGCCTCTACGTCCGCCCGGCGTTCCAGGGATGCGGGCTCGGCCGTGCGCTGGCGGAGGCGATCATCGCCGCGGCGCGCCGGCGCGGCTACGCCCGCATGCTGCTCGACACGCTGCCGTCGATGCACGCGGCGATGGCGCTCTACGAGTCGCTCGGCTTCCGCGACATCGCGCCGTACCGCTTCAATCCGGTAGCGGGAACGCGCTTCATGCAATTGACGTTGTAGCGCGCCGATGCCCTCGCCATTCCTCTCGCTGTTCACCGGCCGCGCGTCGCGGCGCGCGGTCGAAACGATCGTGCCGGAGCGCACGCTCGCGGAGGTCATCCTGCCGCCGAAGACGCGGCAGACGCTCGACTACGCGCTGGCCCAGGTCCGCAACCACGCGCTGATCTTCGGTCGGTGGGGGCTGGGCGAGCGGCACGCCACGGGGCTCGGGCTGGCCTTCAATTTCGCCGGGCCGCCCGGTACCGGCAAGACGATCTGCGCCGAGGCCATCGCGCACGCGCTGGGGATGAAGCTGCTCGTGGTCGACTACGCGGAACTGGAGTCGATGTGGGTCGGCGAGACGCCGAAGAACGTCGTCGCCGCGTTCCGCAATGCCGTCGAGCAGAACGCCGTCCTTTTCTTCGACGAGGCCGACAGCATCGCCGCGCGGCGGACGATGGGGATGGGGATGTCGCACGAGCGCGAGAGCAACCTCACCGTGAACGTCCTGCTGCGCGAGCTCGACACCTTCAACGGCATCGTCGTCTTCGCCACCAATCTCGCCGCGAACTTCGATCCGGCCTTCGAGCGCCGCATCCGGACGCACGTGCTGTTCGAGATGCCGGGCCTCGAGGAGCGCGAGCGGATCTGGCGCGTGCAGATCCATCCGAAGAAGACGCCGCTGGCGGACGACGTCGATTTTCGCGCGCTCGCCGGGCAGTTCGAACTGAGCGGCGGCGACATCAAGAACGCCGTGATCAAGGCGGCGGCCGCCGCCGCGGCGGAGAGCGGCGCGGATGTCGGCAAGCGCATTCACCACCAGCACTTCGTGCGCGCGGCGGAAGAGGTGCTGGCCGCGAAGACCGTGATGCAGCAGTCGCTCTTTCAGCCCGAGCCGCAGCAGCAGACGATGCAGCAGTTGCCGTGGCGCGCGCCGCTGCTGCTCGCCATCGCCCTCTCCGGATCGGCGCTCGTCGCCGCCATCGCCGCCGTCGTCATCGCTCTCGTTCGTTAACCCAAAAAACCCCAATGATCCCGGCCCTTCTCCTCGCTGCTTCCGTTCATCTCATCCAGGTCGACGCCACCGCGGACCGGCATCCGATCAACCCGCTGATCTACGGCGGCTCGTTCACGACCGGCGGCAAGCTGCCGGGCGGCGGCGTCACGCTGAACCGCTGGGGCGGCAACGCCACCACGCGCTACAACTGGCTGGAGAACGCCAGCAACCGCGCCTCCGACTGGTATTTCGAGTCGATCACCGAGCTGGGAGCGACGCCGAGCGCCGGTCCCGATCTCTTCATCGACCTCACGCAGTACGGCAAGGCCGAGCCGATGATCACCATCCCCACCCTCGGCTACGTGGCGAAGCTGACACTGGGGCGCGAGAACCTGGCGAGCTTCTCCGTCGCTAAGTACGGGCCTCAGCGCGGCCGTGATCCGTTCTGGGCCGACGCCGGCGACGGCATGCACTTCGACGGCTCGCCGGTGACCAACGACCCGAACGACGCCAACATCCCTGTCGACGCCGGCTACCAGCAGGGCTGGATCGAGCATCTCGCAGGCAAGGGCGTGCATTACCTCGCGCTCGACAACGAGCCGAGTCTCTGGCACGTGACACACCGCGACGTCCATCCCGCCGGCGCCACGATGGACGAGGTAGCGTCGAAGTCGATCGAGATGGCGCGGCGCATCAAGAGCGTCGATCAGAAGCTGCTCGTCGCGGGACCGGAGGAGTGGGGCTGGCCCGGCTACTTCTACAGCGGCTACGACCAGCAGTGGGGCGCCGCGCACAACTGGTCGAGCTTTCCGGACCGCGCCGCGCACGGCGGCCAGGAATACCTGCCGTGGCTGCTCGATCAGTTCCGCCGCGCGGAGACGACGTACGGGCGCCGCCTCCTCGACGTCTTCACCGTCCACTACTACCCGCAGGGCGGCGAGTTCTCGAACGACGTCTCGCAGGCGATGCAGTTGCGCCGCAACCGCTCCACGCGCTCGCTGTGGGACCCGAACTATCACGACGAGAGCTGGATCGACGGCAAGGTGATGCTCATCCCGCGGCTGAAGCAGTGGGTGGCGCAGTACTACCCAGGCACGCGCGTCGGCATCACCGAGTACAACTGGGGGGCCGAGTCGCACATCAACGGCGCCACCACCCAGGCCGACATCCTCGGCATCTTCGGGCGCGAGGGCCTCGACCTCGCCGCGCGCTGGACCACGCCGACGCCCGACACGCCGACCTGGCGCGCCATTCAGATCTACGGCGACTTCGGCGACGTCTCGGTGCGCGCCACCGCGCCGAGTCCCGACGAGCTGTCGGCCTTCGCCGCGGTCCGCACCTCCGACGGCAAGCTGACGCTGATGATCGTCAACAAGGGATTCAGCGCGTCGACCGCGAACGTCGCGCTGGCGAACTTCATCGCCGCGGGACCGGCCGAGGCCTGGCAGCTGACGTCTGAGAACCGCATCGCGCGGATCGACGACGTGGTGGTGAGCGGCGCGTCGCTGTCGACCGACGTGCCGGCGCAGAGCATCACGCTGCTGGTCATTCCGCAGGCGCCGCAGCCGGCGCGACGGCGCGCCGCGCGGCACTGAGGGTTTCCCCCTAACTCCGCCCCTCCATCACTGCGGAGCTCGCAACAATGTCCCTAGCGATTAGGTGCATGGGAGCCCATATTGCCGGCGCAGTCAATCCAACTCACGAGGGGAAACCAAGTCCATGAAATCCGTTACCGCAGTTTTCATCGCAGTCGTCATGCTGCTCGCTCCCGCCGCCTTCGCCGGCTGTCCCGACATCATCGGTCCGGTATTCTGTTGCGGCACATCGTGGTACGAGTACAGGCAGGACACCACGTGCGCCGGCAGGACCGGCAATGTCTCGTACACGAATTTGTGGTGCTACAACACGCCCGCGCTGCAGTTCGGCACCGGCTCCAGCAGCGCGACCTACTCGTTCGTCATCGGACCGAGCGATCCGGTCTCGAGCAACATGACGGTCGACCTCCGGTACGTGGAGTGGAGCGATCCGAACGCCAGCATCTACAACACGCTGAGCGCGACGGTCAGCGTCACGCACAACGGCTCCACCAGCTCGCAGACGTTCTACAGCATCAACGGAACGACCTCGCAGAGCTGCTCGCTTTCGTCCTACGCGACGTTCAGCGCCACCAACGGCGACACCATCACCGTCACCATCAACACCAACATCTTCAACAGCAACGTCACCGCGCAGGTCGGCGCGCCGCACATCTTCACCTAGTCGGCTGGGGTGGGACGGGCGCCGCGCCCGTCCCACATACAATCGCGGGTGATGAACATCCGCGAGATGCTGGAGAAGATCGAGTACGACACGCTCGCACCGCAGGCCGCCAAAAGCGCCGACACGCGCGGCCGCGACCGCGACGAGGCGGAAGACGACATCCGCCCCTCCTACCAGCGCGACCGCGACCGCATCATCCACTGCAAGGCTTTCCGCCGGCTCAAGCACAAGACGCAGGTCTTCCTCGCCCCCGAGGGTGATCACTACCGCACGCGCCTGACGCACGTGCTGGAAGTGACGCAAATCGCGCGCACCATCGCCAAGTCGCTGCGCCTCAACGAAGTGCTCACCGAGGCCATCGGGCTGGGACACGACCTCGGACACTCCGCATTCGGCCACGCCGGCGAGGAAGCGCTGAACAAGCTGGTCAAGGGCGGCTTCGATCACTACCGCCAGTCGGTGCGCGTGGTGGAGGTGCTGGAGAACGAGGGCCGCGGCCTCAACCTGACCGTCGAAGTGCGCGACGGGATCCTCAAGCACTCGAAGGGGGAAAAGGGCGAGCTGCTGCGGCGGCGCCCGAAGTCGCGCGCGCTGACGCTGGAGGGCGACATCGTGCGCATCTCCGACATCATCGCCTACGTCAACCACGACATCGACGACGGCATCCGCGCCGGCGTGCTCACCGAGAACGACATTCCGCGCGACATCCGCAAGACCCTCGGCGCCACCGGCAGCCAGCGCATCGACCGCATGGTGCGCGACGTCATCGACGCCACGCTGGACTGCGACTACGAGCAGATCAGCATGTCCCCCGAGGTGCTGGAATCGCTGGAGGCGCTGCGCACGTACATGTTTCAAAACATGTACTTTTTGCCCGGCGTACGCAGCGAATTCGTCAAAGCACAGCACACTCTGACGATGCTCTTCGAGTACGTGACCGCGCATCCGGAGGAGTTCTTCGACCTCTACCCCACGGAGCCGGTGGAACGGCTGGCGGTGGACTTCATCGCCGGGATGACGGATCGATACGCGATCAATCTGTACGAAAAGTTATACGTTCCGAAGGCGTGGGTATGATCGAGCGGCTCGGCGCGTACCGCGAGTACGCCGCGCCCGCGGACCTGCGCGACGTGGTCGACGTGACGTGGATCTACGCGCGGCCGGGCAGCGCGCATCGCGTGCTGCCCGAAGGCGGCGTCAGTCTCTGCTTCCAGTCGCGGCGCGATGCGATGGGCCGCGTGTCCGATCCCCGGGTGACGATCATCGGGCCGATTCGCGCGCCGCGCGTCACCGCGCCCGACCCCGACCTGCACCTCGAGGCCGTTCGCCTCAAGCCGGAGTGGTGCCGCGAGCTGCTGCGCGCCAACCCGGCGGAGCACCTCAACGCTGTCGACGCGCTGGCCGCGCCGCGGCTGCTCGATCGCCTGGCGAAGACCACGACGTCGCAGCAGGCGCTGGCCATCCTCCTCGACGAGATCCGCGCGCGCCGCGTGGCGCACTCGTCGCTCGCGCACCAGGCGCTGGAGATGCTTCGCACCACCGCCGCGCGCGTGCACGAGGTGGCGCAGGCGCTGCGGGTCTCCGAGCGCCACCTGCGCCGCGTCGTCCTCGACGCCACCTCGTGGACGCCGAAGCACTTGCAGAGGGTTCTGAGAATGAACCGAGCCGTCGCCGCGGCCGACCGCGAGGCGGCGCCGAGCTGGGCCGGCGTGGCGGCGGACTGCGGCTACTTCGACCAGCCGCACCTCATCGCCGACTTTCGCGCGTTGACCGGACGTTCACCGGTGGAAATCCACGCCGAGCGCCGCGCGGAGTAGCGCTTACGCCGGCGCGATCGGCCCAAAAACCCGGAAGTGGTTGATGGGAAAGAGGTTCGCCGCCCTGCGCATCGCTTGCCCCACCCTTGCGCATCGCTTGCCCCACCCCTGCGCATCGTTTGCACCACCCTGGGACATCGATGTCCCAACCCTGCGCATCGCTTGCCCCACCCTGGGACATCGTTGTCCCACCCCTGCGCATCGCTTGCACCACCCTGGGACATCGCTGTCCCAGCCCTGTGGATCGCTTGCCCCACCCTGGGACATCGTTGCTCCACCCCTGCGCATCGTTTGCCCTACCCACATATCGCTTGCTCCACCCATGGGGTCGCCGGCAATGACGATTCGTCCGAAATCTCCAATCCAGGCGGCCGCGCGCGACGCATCATGTGCGCATGCGAAAGCTCCTCCTCCTTCTCCTCCTCGCCACCCCCGCCCTCGCCGACTCCTGGAGCGCCTGGAAGATCGAAGCGCAGACCTCGCGCGTCGAGAGCTATCTCGGGCGCGAGGCGCTCTTCCTCGAAAAGGGAAATGCGTGGCTCGACACCGCGCAGTTCCTCGACGGCACGATCGAGTTCGACGTCGCCGCGCCCGCGGTGCTCGGCTTCCACGGCCTCGCCTTCCGCGCCGCGAATCACGACAACTTCGAGCACTTCTATCTCCGCTCGCATCTCAGCAACCAGCCGGATGCCACGCAGTACACGCCCGTGTACAACGGCGACTCCGGCTGGCAGATCTACACCGGGCCGCGCTACGCACTGCCGTGCGCGATCTTCCCCGACCGCTGGGTGCACGTGCGCCTCGTCGCGCGCGGCAAGCGGCTGGAGGTCTCGGTCGACGGACAGACGCTCGTCTATCCGGAAATGATCCGCCCGCCCGCCGCCGGCGCCATCGGCCTCACCTCGGGCGTGGGGCCGGCCTGGTTCGCGAACGTCGTAGTCACCACGAGCACGGAGACGAAAGGCGGCGAGGGCGCGCCGGCCGCGGCACCAATCGCCGGCATCGTCACGCGTTGGCGCGTGTCGAGCGCCTTCGCGGAGAACGCGATCGACCCGAAAGACAAGACGCTGACGTGGGAGCCGCTCGACGCCGGCGCGAACGGCATCGCCAACCTGGCCATGCTGCGCCGCCGCACCGACGCGGCGAACACCGTCTTCGCCGCGGTGACGCTGCACGCCGACAAGCGCGGCGCGCAGCGCATCCGTTTCGGTTTCAGCGACCGGGTGGTGGTCTTCCTCAACGGCCGCGAGATCTACCGCGGCAACGACGACTTCCACTCACGCGACCACGCGTTCCTCGGATCGGTCGGTCTTTATGACGAGCTTCTGCTGCCGCTCGAAGCGGGCGACAACGAGGTCTGGTTTGCAGTGAGCGAAACGTTCGGCGGATGGGCGGTGACGATGCAGCGCAGATGAGGGAGGGGTGTTACTTGCGTCCGCCCTTCGCGCCCTTCTTCGCCACATTGACGGCGTCGCGAAGGTCCTTGCCGGCCTTGAAACGGACGTTCTTCGAAGCGGGGATGGTGATCTTCTCGTTGGTGCGGGGATTGCGGCCTTCGCGCGCCTTGCGCTGGCTCACCGCGAAGCTGCCGAGTCCCGGAATTGCGCAGCGCTCGCCGCGCTGGCACGACTCGGAAATGTAGCCGACAAAAGCATCAAACGCCGCCGCGGCCTCTTTCTTCGAGATCCCGGCCTGTTCGGCGATCTGATTGATGACGTCACCTTTTCCTGCCATATACCGTTTCCTCCTAATTAAGCGGAAAAACCCTTATGTTCTGCGGGTTTTTCGACAATCTATGAAATGGGTCCCTGTTTGTCAACGAGATTGGACGCGCGATTTTTTTCTGCGCCGCGCGCGGTCGTTTCACTGCTTTCGCGGCGCAAAAAACGAAGCGCATCGAGGTATCCGCGAATTACGGAGATCACCTGAGCATGGCTCCAGGTGAAGGGTGCGACCGACAGCGCGGCGCCGCTCGCCGGGTGCACTTGTTCCGGAAGAATGAGGGACGGACGCGCCTTGGA
>Ga0157377_10000211_pt1 | contig 31792 bp, 29 predicted proteins | sample M55metaG_FD_121116 | JGI IMG/M metagenome (GOLD analysis project Ga0157377, IMG submission 121116) | Miscanthus rhizosphere microbial communities from Kellogg Biological Station, Michigan, USA - M5-5 metaG | ecosystem: Host-associated > Plants > Roots > Rhizosphere > Soil | place: USA: Michigan...
CAGTTGCCGGTGAACTGCATCGGCAATGGCGCGCCGGCCGTGGCCCGCGTTCACACACCACAGGCCGGCCGTGCCGTCGAGCACCTTGCGACCGTCGTCGGTCGTGAAGTACATGCCTTCAGCGGCGACGAGCATCCGCGGCGATGCCTTGAATCGCTTGTTCGCGGTAAATGGCATCCAGAAGGCGTCGAGCCCGGCGGCCGCGCCACTCGGGGACGCGTGCGGCTGCGCAACATTCGCCGATGAGGCGGCGAGCTTGGTGTCTGCGAATACACCCGTGAACATGACCAGCTCCCTTGCGTCCAGCGCTCGTGATTGACAGTTGAAAGCTGGCCGACACCTGCAGCCTCTTCCATTGAAGATGAGTTTGGATTCAGCACCACGTTGGCGCCATGTACACGGAAGCCGATTCAGTACCCGTGCGATACGGCGACAGATGCTGTACGCACTTACCCTGAAGGCAGGTCGAGAGCGAGGGTTTCTCCGTACCGGCGGAATCGCCACACGGCAGGTGCCGTTCGCACGGCAATGTGTATATGGGCAGGCACACGCCGGCTTTCTAAAGTGGTCTGCACCACTCAACTTGGAGACCACCAGCGTGATCAACGAAACGAACGGCACCAATGCAAGGCTCATGGCTCGACGCCAGGCGGCGGTCTCACGCGGCGTGGGCCAGGCCCATCAGATCTTTGCGGCGCGCGCCCTGAACGGGGAAATCTGGGACGTCGAAGGAAAGCGCTACATCGACTTCGCCGGCGGCATCGCAGTGGTCAACGTGGGGCACTGCCATCCCGATGTCGTCGCTCGCGTCCAAAAGCAGATGGAGCACTACGTCCACACCTGCTTCCAGGTGGTGGCTTACGAGCCTTACGTCGAGTTGTGCGAACGCCTGAATGCGCTGGCACCGGGCAACTTCCAGAAGAAGTCTGCGCTGTTCACCACCGGCGCCGAAGCCATTGAAAACGCCGTCAAGGTGGCGCGCTCGTACACCAATCGCTCCGGCGTCATCGCCTTCACCGGCGCGTTCCATGGCCGCACCATGATGACCCTGGGCCTGACCGGCAAGGTGGCCCCCTACAAGAGCGGCTTCGGCCCCTTCCCGGCCGAGATCCACCACGCGCTGTTCCCCAACGCCATCCACGGCATCAGCGTGGCCGATGCCCTCGAGTCCGTCGAGACCCTCCTGCGAAACGACATCGAGGCATCGCGCGTCGCAGCCTTCATCCTGGAGCCCGTGCAGGGCGAAGGCGGCTTCAACATCGCTCCTCCTGAATTCATCAGCGGGCTGAAGGCGATCGCAGATCGCCACGGCATCCTGCTGATCGCCGACGAGATTCAAACCGGTGCCGGCCGCACGGGCACCTGGTTCGCCTGCGAGCAATGGCCCGTCGCGCCCGACCTCGTCGTGACGGCCAAGTCCATGGCCGCCGGCGTCCCCATCTCGGCCGTCATCGGCCGCGCCGACATCATGGACGCCCCGGGCCCGGGCGGCTTGGGCGGCACTTATGCAGGCACGCCACTGGGCTGCGCCGCCGCACTGGCCGTGCTGGATGTATTCGAGAAAGAGCAGTTGCTTTCGCGCAGCCAGCACGTTGGCGAAATCCTGAAGAGCGGGCTCAAGACACTCGCGAAGACCCACACGTGCATCCGCGACGTTCGCGGCCTGGGCGCGATGGTCGCCATCGAACTTTTCAAGGACGACAAGCCTGCTGCTGATCTGACGCGTTCCGTCGTGGCTGCGGCGGCACAGCGCGGACTCATCCTGCTGGCATGCGGCACACACGGCAACGTGATCCGCATCCTGGTGCCGCTGACTGTCAGTGATGCATTGCTCGCCGAGAGCCTGGACATCCTGGGAGCCAGTCTGACAGCTGCAAGCTGACCCAAACCTTCGATCTGCGCATGACTCGGCGGATGCGCATCTGCGCGCTCCTCTGAGTCGTCGCGCCTGCGGCCAATTGACGCACCAATCTGAGATGTACACACCGTCTGGTGCATTGCAATGCACCCCATTGGCACAGGGTTTTCATGTACAGCGGTCGATCCCATACGCGCACTGCCGAAGCACATCCAGCTTGTATCTGGGCGTGTCCGTTTCAGGCCCCTAGAGTGAGTCCATCGTCAGACAGAGTCGAGTCCATGTCCAACGCACACCATCGCGCAAGCGCCGCGCAAGCCACCACAGCCGGCTGTCTCCCGCATGCCGCTATTCATCCGCGAGCCCATTGATGCAGAACGCCGTCCGCAAACTCTCCAACATGGAAGCGCTCGCCTCTGGCGCCGCCTTGGCGACCAACCACACCGCAGGCCGCCAGGCCGTTCAAGCTGCAAACACAACCGCATCGCTCGTCCGCTTCGACGGCGTCCAGAAGACCTACGACGGCCACACGCTGGTCGTGCGCAAACTGGATCTCGACATCCGGCAGGGTGAGTTCCTGACCCTGCTAGGCCCTTCCGGATCAGGCAAGACCACCACCCTCATGATGCTTGCGGGGTTCGAGTCCCCCACGGCTGGCGAGATCTTGCTGGCCGGCACGTCGATCACGCGAACACCACCCCACAAGCGCAACTTCGGCATGGTGTTCCAGAACTACGCGCTGTTCCCGCATCTCACCGTGGGGCAGAACGTTGCCTATCCGCTCACGGTGCGCGGGGTCCCGGCGCACACGCTCAAGCAACGCGTGGACAAGGCCTTGTCGATGGTCCGCCTCAACGGGCTGGTCGACCGGTTCCCGTCGCAGTTGTCGGGCGGGCAGCAGCAACGCGTCGCACTGGCCCGGGCCATGGTGTTCGAGCCCAAGCTCGTGCTCATGGACGAACCCCTGGGTGCGCTCGACAAGCAACTGCGAGAACACATGCAGATCGAGCTGAAAGAGCTTCACCGCCAGCTCGGCGTGACCTTCGTGTACGTCACGCACGACCAGGACGAGGCCCTCGCGATGAGCGACCGCGTGGCAGTGTTCAACAACGGGGAAATCCAGCAGCTCGATGCGGTGGAAAAGATGTACGAGACGCCCGCCAACCGGTTCGTGGCGGGGTTCATCGGCGACAGCACCGTTCTTTGCGGACAGGTTCGCACCGCCGAAGGTGCACGCTGCAGCATCGCACTCGTGGATGGGACCGTCCTGCGCGGCACCAACGTCAATCAATTGAAAGTCGGCGATATCGTCGAGGCATGCATCCGCCCCGAGCGGATCGTCCTGCACCGCGCTCAGCCCGCCGACCGCCTCAACCTGATGCAGGTGCGTGTCAACAGCGTCATGTACTTCGGGGATCACCTTCGCTTGCTGTGTGCGGCCGGACTCGGCCAGACGGAGTCGGTGGTCAAGCTGCCCTTGTCGACACAAGCGCCTCCCAGCGCCGGCGACTCCGTCTGGCTGGAGCTGCCCGCCGAATACACGCGGATCTATGCGCTTTCATAGACCGCGCCGTTCCCACTGGCCCCTGTTCTGTCTTTGTCCGCAAGTCGGTCGGACAAATTTCGCCCCGTGCCGCCTCGTACAAAACGTCAAGCGGCTTCTACCGTCGATCGAACATTCCGATAAGGAGATGACATGAGAAAGACCATCCTGGCTGCGGTTTCCATGACCGCGTGCCTTGCACTTCCGACTTGGGCGCAGCAAGTCACCGTGGTGAATTTCGGCGGCGCCAATGCGAATGCGCAGAAGAAGGCCTACTACGACCCGTTCGAAGCAGCCTCGCACACCAAGGTCGTGGCCGTCGAGTACAACGGCGAACAGGCCAAGATCAAGGCCATGGTCGAGACCAAGAAGGTCACCTGGGACGCCGTCGAAGTCGAAAGCCCGGACCTCGCCCGCGGCTGCGAAGAAGGCCTGTTCGAGCAGCTCGACTGGTCGAAGATCGGCGCCAAGACCGACTTCCAGCCGGCTGCCGTGCACGAGTGCGGCGTTGGCGTGTTCGTCTGGTCCACGGTCATGGCCTACAACGCCGACAAGATCAAGGAACGTCCGACGAGTTGGGCAGATTTCTGGGACCTGAAGAAGTTTCCCGGCAAGCGAGGCATGCGCAAGGGCGCGCGCTACAACCTCGAGTTCGCGCTCATGGCCGACGGCGTGAAGCCGGCGGACGTCTACAAGGTCCTGTCGACGCAGGCCGGCGCCGATCGCGCATTCAACAAGCTCGGCGAATTGAGGTCCAGCATCCAATGGTGGGAAGCCGGCGCGCAACCGCCGCAACTCCTGGTGGCCGGCGACGTCACCCTGACCACGGCCTACAACGGACGCATCGGCGCGGCGCAGCGCGAGGGCAAGGCGCTTCAGGTCGCGTGGTACGGCGGCATCTATGACCTGGACTATTGGGTCATTCCCAAGGGCGCGCAGAACCGCGACGCCGCCTACAACTTCATCCATTTCGCCAGCACCGCTGACGCGCAGGCGAAGTACGCCGAGGAGATCTCCTACGGCCCGACGAACAAGAACGCCTTGACCAAGCTGCAGCCGAAGACGCTCGCCAACTTGCCGACCGCGCCGGCCAATGCCCGGGACTCCGTGCAGTTCAACGTCAAGTTCTGGGCCGACCAGGGCGAAACGCTCGAAAAGCGCTTCGCATCCTGGGTCGCTCAATAACCATCGAGTGATGTCCCGTGTGCCCTGCGCCGGGCACACGGGCTCTGGAAACACACCATGATGTCCGCCACTGCTTCAATTCGACCCGATGGGGCGATCACCTCCTTGCAGCGATCCCTTTCGCTTGCGGAGCGTCGCCGCAAGTGGCGAGCATTCACGCTCACGCTGCCCCTGCTCGTCTTCCTACTGCTGACCTTCCTGGTGCCCATCGTCGCACTCCTGAAGCGCGCAGTCGAAAACCCCGAAGTCGCCACCTCGCTCACGCGCACGGTCGCCGCGCTCGACAAGTGGGATCGCTCGTCAGAGCCACCGTCCGCAGCCTTTGCTGCGATCGTTGCCGACCTGGGTGCGATGACAGATCGATCCGAAGCGGGCGCTCTCGCCCGACGCCTCAACTCCGCCGTGCCAGGCGGTCGCTCCTTGATCATGGATGCCTACAAGGCGCTGCCCATGAGCGGCACGCCCGATGAATTGAAGACCCAGCTGATCACGCTCGATGCTCGCTGGGCCGAATTGAAATACTGGCAGGCCATCGCCAAGAACGGATCGCGATGGACGCCCGACTATCTGCTGGCCTCCGTGGACTTGCGACGCGATCCCAATGGTTCGGTCGAACGCATGCCGCCAGACCAGCAAGTGTTCGCAGGCATTCTTGCGCGCACCTTTGAAATCAGCGCCGCGGTCACGATCGCCTGCCTGCTGATCGGCTACCCGATCGCCTACTGGCTCAGCACCTTGCCCGCACGCAAGGCCAACATGCTGATGATCCTGGTGCTCGTCCCCTTCTGGACATCGGTCCTCGTGCGGGTCGCCGCATGGATGGTGCTGCTGCAGTCCAACGGACTGGTCAATCGGGCCCTCATGTTCCTTGGGATCACCGACCACCCGCTTGAACTCCTGTTCAACCGCACGGGCGTGATCATCGCCATGACCCACATCCTGCTGCCATACATGATCCTGCCGCTGTACAGCGTCATGAAGGCCGTGCCGGGCACCTACGTGCGTGCCGCCGTCTCCATGGGAAGCCCGCCTCTTGCGGCGTTCTTCAGGGTCTATGTGCCGCAGACGTATGCAGGCGTGGGCGCCGGCGTGCTGCTCGTCTTCATCATCAGCATCGGCTACTACGTGACGCCGGCGCTGCTTGGCGGTGCCGACGACCAGATGCTGAGCTACTACATCGCGCATTACACCAACGTGAACATCAACTGGGGCATGGCCTGCGCCCTCGGCACCGTGCTGCTCAGTGCCACGCTTGTCCTCTACGGGTTGTACCGGCACATCTCGAAGTCCGAACTGAGCATGGGTTGAAGGAGAGAAGAATGTTGACTGCCGTCCTGCGCCCGAGGCGCATGCTCCCCGAGTTCCCGGCCTATGCCACCTTCCTCGACAAGCTGGGATGGTGGGCCTTCCGCGGCTTCTGCGTCGCGGGCCTGGCCTACCTGCTGTTGCCGATCCTCGTGATCATTCCGCTGTCGTTCAGCGACAGCACCTTCCTTGTCTATCCCATTCCAGACTGGTCATTGCGCTGGTACCACAACCTGTTCTCTTCAGCCGAATGGGCGCGCGCCATGCGCAACAGCTTCATCGTGGCACCGGGCGCGACGCTCCTCGCGACGGTGTTCGGGGTGATGGCGGCCATCGGCTTGTCCAGGGCCAACTTCCCGTTCAAGGGCTTGCTGATCAGCCTGCTGATCGCCCCCATGGTCGTCCCGGTCGTGATCGTGGGCGTCAGCACCTATCTCCTGTTCGCCAACATCGGACTCGCCGACACCTACATCGGCCTGATCCTCGTCCACGCCGGGCTGGGGGCTCCTTTCGTGCTCACCACCGTGCTCGCGACGCTGCAGAGCTTCGACAACAACCTCGTTCGCGCCAGCCTGGCCTCCGGGGCCACGCCACTGGCGACCTTCTTCCGCGTGACCTTGCCCGTCATCGCGCCCGGCGTCATCTCCGGGGCTCTCTTCGCCTTCGCCACCTCGTTCGACGAGGTGGTGGTGACCTTGTTCCTCGCCGGTCCGGATCAATCGACCTTGCCGCGGCAGATGTTTGCTGGAATCCGCGAAAACATCTCTCCCACGATCGCCGCCGTCGCCACGCTGCTGATCCTCTTCACGACAGGCCTCCTGCTGGCACTGGAGTGGCTGCGAGGCCGACGCCGTTGAAGGCCACACCGATCGAGTCCGCAATTTTCCAAGTGCGCAATCCGCCGTCCGAATGAGACGGTGGTGGGGATGGCGCACCCGTGTGTTCATCCATCACCTCAGGATTTCCATGATGCGAATCGCAAGTCTTGCCCCGCCTGTTGCCGGCCCGAGCCCGCTCACCGCCCGACGCGCAGTTGCGCTGTTCGTCGCCGCGTCGTCCATGTTCACGTGGCAGGCGCACGCCAGCCCGTTGACCATCGCCAATTTCGGCGGCGCGAACGGCAAGGCACAGGCGGAAGCGTTTCAAAAGCCTTTCTCGCAGCGCCACGGCGTCCAGGTGCTCGCCGTCGAATACACGGGCGACCTGGCCCCGATCCGCGCCATGGTGAAAAGCGGTCGTGTCGAATGGGACGTTGCGGAGGTCGAGTCTGCCGACCTGCAGGCGGGCTGCGAAGCCGGCCTCTTCGAGAAGATCGACCGTGCCAGTCTTGCGAACGCGACCCAGATCCTGCCGCGCAGCGTCCATGCATGTGGCGTCGGAGCCTTCGTCTGGTCGACTGTCCTCGCTTACGATCCCGCCAAGCTCAAGGACGCCCCCAAGGGCTGGGCCGACTTCTGGAACGTGGACAAGTACCCCGGCAAGCGCGGAATGCGCGCCGGCGCGCGCTACAACCTCGAGTTCGCACTGATGGCCGACGGCGTCAAGCGCGACGAGGTGTACAGCACCCTGAGCACCAACGCCGGCATCGAGCGGGCGATTCGCAAGCTGCGTGCGCTGCGACCGCACATCGTATGGTGGGATGCGGGCTCGCAGCCGCCGAAACTGCTGGCGTCCGGCGAGGTCGTGATGTCCACGGCCTTCAACGGTCGCATCGCGGTTGCCAATCGAAACGACGGCGCGCCGAGACTCGACATCGCGTGGAATGACGCCATCTGTGAGCTCGACTATTGGGTCATCCTGAAAGGAGCCCGCAACATCGAGACGGCCAGGCGATACCTCGACTTCGTGACTTCCGAAGAGCCCCAATTGGCCTTCTCACGCGAGATTCCATACGGCCCCACCAACTACAACGCCATCCTGAAATACGACTCGGGCCGCCGCGTCCCCGCAGGTGGGGCCCATCAAGCCTTGATCGACCTGTCGATGATGAGCAGCGACCTCCCCTCCGCGCCAGGAAACTTTCGGAAGTCCCTGGCCTTTGACACCGATTTCTGGACCAGGAACGGCGCCGCAATCGAAAAGCGCTTCAACGAGGCGATGCGCTGAATTCTGTTGGACAAGCACAGCATGACCATGAACAAGACCACCCCATTGAACACGACGCAGTTTCTCTTCGACGCCCTGGACGACCCGACCCTCTTGAAGACGGACGGCCTCATCGACGGCCACTGGGTGCAAGGCACCAGCCGCTTCGACATCATGAATCCGGCGACGGGCGGGCGTCTCGCTGCTGTAGCGAACCTGGGTTCCGATGAGGCTGTGATGGCGATCGACGCCGCTCGGCGTGCATGGCCTGCGTGGCGTGGCAAGACCGCGAAGGACCGCGCCGGCCTGCTGCACAAGTGGTTCGCGCTGATCCGGGAGCACGCCACGGACCTGGCGCGAATCATTACCGCCGAACAAGGCAAGCCACTCGCCGAAGCTGCAGGTGAAGTGGCCTACGGCGCGAGCTTTGTCGAGTGGTTCGCGGAAGAAGCACGGCGCACGTACGGCGAGGTGATCCCCACGACGGACAACAACAAGAGCTACATCGTCATCAAGCAGCCGATCGGCGTGTGCGCCGCCATCACACCATGGAATTTCCCACTGGCGATGATCACGCGCAAGGTCGCTCCGGCCTTGGCAGCAGGCTGCCCGGTCGTCATCAAGCCGGCCGAGCAGACGCCGTTGACCGCGCTGGCCCTGGCCGAGCTTGCCGTCCGGGCCGGCATTCCCGACGGCGTCTTCAACGTGGTACCTGCTGATCGCGAGAACTCGGTCGCCGTGGGCAAGCAACTGTGCGAAAGCGAGACCGTCCGCCATCTGTCGTTCACCGGTTCCACGGAAGTCGGCCGCATCCTGATGAAGCAATGCGCGCCGACGATCAAGAAGCTCGCGCTCGAACTCGGCGGCAACGCGCCCTTCATCGTGTTCGACGACGCTGACATTGCAAGCGCTGTCGAAGGCGCAGTGCTCGCCAAATATCGCAACGGTGGCCAGACCTGTGTCTGCGTGAATCGCTTCTACGCACAAGATGCGATCCATGACCAATTCGTTGCCAAGCTGGCCGAGCGTGTCAAGACAATCCGGGTCGGCAACGGCTTCGAAGCTGGCGTGACACAAGGACCATTGATCGACGACGATGCAGTCGCCAAGGTGCGGTCGCATATCGAGAACGCCCTCAGCCTCGGCGCGACTGTCGTCACGGGTGGAAAAAGTCTCGGCGGCAGGCTCTTCGAGCCGACGGTGCTGTCCAACATGACACACGAGATGCAGTGCGCGAAGGAAGAGACCTTCGGCCCCGTGGCACCGGTGTTTCGCTTCAAGACGGAAGAAGAGGTCATCGCCATGGCGAACGACAGCAACGTCGGTTTGGCGAGCTACTTCTATACGCGAAACGTCGGCCGAGTCTTCCGTGTCGCCGAGGCGTTGGAGACAGGCATGGTTGGAATCAACACAGGCGCCATCTCAACTCCGGAAGTGCCCTTCGGCGGCATCAAGCAATCGGGCCTCGGCCGCGAAGGCGCGCGACAGGGCATTGATGAGTATCTGGAGGTCAAGCACATGTGCATTGCGGGCAAGGCGTGATGCACTGATGAAAGATGCGCTCGCTTCGGCGCTTCGGGTTCAGGTGGCGATCTGCGCCACCTGACAAGTGCATGAAACCGCAGGCCCTAGTGGCCTTGGCTTGAGCGAGTCGAGTTCAATTCGTTGGCAAGGAAGCGAAATATCCGTTCGTCATCGCAATAGGCCACATTGAATCGCAGCCAAGGGCTCGCCTGCGATTCATGGGCCTCGAAGAGATGCCCCGGCCCCAACAGGATTCCGTCGTGCGCTGCCTTCTTCGACAATTCGCTCGAATCTGCGCACAGCGGGTGCTTCGCCCATAGGAACAGCCCGCTCTTGCCCTCCGAGAACAATTCGAACCCGAGGTCGATGAGCCGGCCAGCGACTCTCTCCTGCTCGTTGGTCAGCCGGTCTCTCATTGTCTTGAGGTGGCGTCGCCACCGTGCATCAGTGGCAGCTTCGTGGGCAATGCGTTCCGAAAACTCGGATGTGGTCAAGCCGGCAATCATCTTGAATTGCGAGAGATCGACCACCATGTCTTCGGGCGCCACAAGAAATCCCACACGCAAGTTGGGTGACATGGTCTTAGAGAAGCTGCCAACATGGATGACGTGCGATATCTGGTCCAGGCTGGCAAGCGAGGGACGCTGCTCCGGGTCGAGATCCGCGTAGATGTCGTTCTCCACGATCAGCAGGTCGTGCTTCTCCGCCAAATGCAGGAGCCGATGCAAATGGCCAGACTGCGCACTCGACCCCGTGGGGCTTTGCAAGCGCGGCTGCGTGAAGATCACTTTCGGCCGGTGCTCGCACAACGCCCGCTCCAAGGCGACGAGGTCGTAACCTTCGGGCGTTCTCGGTATGCCAATCAAGGTGGCGCCCATGAAACGCAACACATTGATCAAGTTGGCATAACCGGGGTCGTCGACGAGCACAACGTCGCCCGGGCGAACCAATCGACGGGCGATCAGGTCGAGCGCCTGGCTGGAACCCTGGGTCAACAGCACTTGTTCTTCGTTCGCTGCAATCTCGCGGTTCACGAGCGCCTGGCTGACGAGTTTTCGCAAGGGAAGATAGCCCTTCGGGTCCCCGTAGCCGGAGATGTTCGGCGCTGCACTGGCCAGCCTGCGCATGCCGCGCTGCAAGCCGTCATTGAACAGCCATGAGCCCGGCAACCAGCCGCAACCAGGCCGCATCTCGAGCTTGTGGCTTTCGAAGATGCTGCGCAGGTACCAACTCGAGTCAAAGTGGAAGTTGCGCTCACCGGCAAGCTCCTCTTCGGCACGATTGAGCGAACGGCGACGAACGTAGAAGCCCGCATTTGGCCTCGACAGAAGCACGCCCTGCGCGACCAACCGGTCATATGCCTCGACAACCGTGAAAAGGCTCACGCGGTGCGTGTTCGCAAACTGGCGGATCGAAGGCATCTTCATGCCCGGGCGCAAGCTCTGCTCTTCGACGAGGGACGTCACCCCGCTGACGATCTGGGTGATCAGCGAGACGTTGGAATCAGGATCGAGAGTGAACATGTTGTCGGACCAAGAGCCAGCGCAAGAGCGCCCGAGTTTTTGAATGCGATTGTGCAACCTTGCCGTCACAAAATGAAGGCCATTCATCGCAGTTCGGCGAAGCGATGAATGGCAATTGCGAAATTTTCGATGGGAGCTCGCGCCCCCTAGATCGGTCAGGGACAAGAATGGCGGACCGTGTTCTATGCGGTCAGGTTCTGTCCTTCGACCCGCCCCTTTAGAACGACAGCACCAACCCCAGGTTCAGTGCACTGGTTCCGGAACCGTCATCAGTGGCATTTCCCACCGTGTAGGCAGCACTGTTCTTGTTGCTGATGTGCGCATAGGCAACATACCCTTTGAGCACCTTGTTGATGGGCTTCGTGTAACCCACGCCAACTTGCGACGCGTCATTGCCGGCGCCTGTGCGATCGGTCGCGCGGACGTAGCTGGCCATGATGGTGCCGCCGCCTGCGGGAACAGTGGTGCCGATCAGGTACTGGTTCCTTCCCGTGGTGCGCTGGAACAGTGCATTGAGGGTGGCAACGCCAAAGTCATAGCTCGCGCCGAGATTGCCGTCCTTGGTCGCGCTGCTGTCGGCCGCACGCTGCTCGTTGTAGGCAGCACCCACCGACAAGGGACCGTTCGCATAGCCAAGCGAAGCGCCGATCTGGCGGTTGGCGGTGTTATTGCCTTGCACCTCTCCAAAGGCATACATCGCAGAACCCGTGACGCCATTCATGGCCGGCATGCTGTAGACGATGGAGTTGTTTGCGCGGAAGACTGCATGGAACAGATTGGTCGCCTGTCCTGCCGTGCCCGTTCCGAAAGGATCGAAGTTGTCGATGTTCAGATAAGCCGGCGTGAACTGCCGACCCAGTGATACTTCACCGAACGAACCGGCGAGCCCGAGCGTGGCGCGGCGACCCATGAAAGTTCCCCCGGTGCAGTATTGGCCCGCCGGGTTGTTGTTGCTGTCGGCACACACGCCGGTTTCGAATTGGGCCTTGGCCTTCAAGCCGTCGCCCAGATCGTAGTCTGCCTTGACACCGAGACGCGAAGGCGCAAATGCGCCGGTGGAGAGTTTGATGACACTTCCTGCCGCTCCGCCCGACTCGTGCACGACGCCGAGGTCCACCTTCCCGTAAAGGGTGACATCCGCATGCGCAGAAGTACCTGCGAAAGCGAGGATGACTGCTGTGGAGATCGATGCGCGTTTAATCATTTAGTATTCCTTTCATTGCCCGGTTAGTAGTGGGCCGGGCGAATGTAGAAAGGTGTCACACATGTGACCAGAGACATGCAGTTGCTCGCACGTCCTCATCGATGCGGCGGCGCCCCATGTACGGAGATTCCCTAGCTCGCCTATCTACGTCTCGCTGTGATCAGGTTGCGCTGCGCACAGGCACGCACATCTCTGCGTCTCGGGTAGCGCGTTATGACGGTCGTCAACGGGGGCCTGTCGGCCCCGATCGATCATTCGCGATGCGCCCGATCATTGCGGGCGCGCCACCGGTCCAGAGATCCGGCCAAATCGAAGGCGCTGTTCTTGTGCGCCTCCTTCGACGCCTGCCAGACGTAGTCGTTGGTGGCGCTGGTGGCCCCCTGTTGCAACAGGTACGCAGGAGAATCCGAGGCTTCCCCGCGCAAAGGCGCCGTCACGCCCTGGCGCGCGACCGAGGCCACGAGCGGGCCGGTGGCGGCAGACAGCACACTGGCCAGAGTATTGGCAGTGACCGAGCGCATGATGTCTCCGATGCGCGCCAGCGAGGCATCGCGCGACGGCAGCAGCGAACCGCTGTCACGCCAAGGTCCCGCCGCGAAGTGCGCGCCCAGGGAACCAGTCTCGCGCAGGACAGAGGCCGCGCGGCCTGGCAGTCGCCCAACGTCGGAAAAGCGCGCCGCAGGCTGCGAGGCATTTGGCAACTTGGTATTGAACAGGTTCACGTGCTGCTGGCCGCCGACCAGGTCGTCCACATCGGCCTGTGCCGTGGGCTTGAGCAGGCCCAGGCCCAGCTTGGTGACAGCTCCGGCCGTGCCGGAAGCCACGATCGAGCCGACGAACACCGGTCCCGGTTGCAGCAAGCTGGCTGCGGGCATCACCATCCGGCGCACCATGTTGAACGCCCCGGTGACCAGGGGTTGTGCGAACAATCCCCAGTTCTTGGCTTCCAGCATGTCCTGCACGTTGGCCAGGGCTTGTCGCCGCACCTTCACTTCTTCTTGCAGCTGCGTCTTGCTCGGGCGACCCGCCGCTGTCCCTGCGCCGGTCTCGACATCGGCATGACCGTCGTCGGCCGGGCGCCAGTACACCTTCTTGCCATCGACGACGCTCAACTGAACGTCGCCCGGATCCGGCACCAGTGCCTTGAGGTCCACCGGCTTGAACTGGGGCATGTTGGCCTTCTTGGCCTCGCGATCCATCGCCGTGAGCAGCGTGCTGTCGACAAGGTGCGCCGTCGCGCCGCCGACAGCACCGCCCAGCAAGGCCGCGTCCCACGTATTGCTGAATTCGCCGACGTTCACACGCTGCCCGGCCACCTCGGTGTATTGCGGCGCGAACTTGGTCGCCAGCGCATTGCGCACCGACGAGCGCGAGCTGGAGGAGATGAATTGCCGCGCGAAGTCGAAGACCGCCGGCAGCACCGCCTCGGCAACGTTCTTCCGGTGATTCACGCCAACGCTGTAGCGCGATTCACCGAAGACTTCCTGGCGTTTGACGGCCACGGCAGCCGCCCAGCCCACGTATTCACGCTCCAGCTCCACCTGCGCCTCGCGCAAAGGGCCCGGCGGGGCGGCGAACTGCAGCCGGTCCAGCGCCGCTGCAATCTGCTCGCGCGGCGTCGCAGCCGCTACCGGAGGATCGATGTCGATGACGACTTCGTCGCCTTGCGCGACGCGGCTGGATTCGGACACAGACCTCTCCTCGATGTCCGCCACGTCCGCGGCGCTGAAGCGATCCGAGCGGCCCACCGACTGCGGCAGCAGCGGTGAAGAGCCCGATCCTTCAGCCTGGCTCGCCGCCGCCTTGGGGCCGGCAGCGCCAAGCTCGACGGAAGGCAGTGGAGCGCGGCGCGAGGACGCGTTTGGCGAATGGCCGCTCAGCCGAGGCGGCCGCGTCTGCAAGACATCGGGCACGAACGCTGTGATGGAGGACGCATCGGCGCCGCCCGCCTCGTGCACAGGCGGGGCGATCGACGGCGTGGTAGCCGCGGCGGCTGCGGCTGCGGCGGTCGCAAGCCGCGAGTCGCCGGAGGACGAGGATGTCTTCATGCCTAGCGCCCTGGCTAGGCCGCATCGTGGCCGTCGATCAGGGCAGACAAGGCCGACATGGCGATACCGTTGGCCATGTCGAGCGACGCAGCGACGGCTTGCGCGTCATCGAGCCAGGCCAGCGGCATCAGGCTGAGCATGCCGTCTGTCGATGCGCCGAGGTACCAGCCCAGCTGGTCCAGCAGCAGCGCCTGGACCTTCAGCAGGCGCTCCAGGTTGTCGTCACGGAACTCGCGGGCGCGCAGAGGCAGGAGCACCTCGGGGCGAACCGCGGCGGCCTCCTGCTGAAGCCAGAGGCGACACACGAGGCCCGTGGGGCCGGTGAAGAAATTCGGCGACGCCAGGCGGCAAGCGTCGGCAGCAGGCAGGCGCAGCACGGCAGCGATGTCCCCAAGCAGTTGCGACTGCGACGGGGTGGGCATGGAGGCGAGAGGAGACGATGGCATAGGCAGGTGCTCGTGAATGCAATGGTGGCCGCCTACAGGCCTTGGCCTGCTTGAAGAACGGTGGCGATGGTGTGGGCCGCATGAGGTCTGGATATGACACAGGCGAAGCCATTTGCGGCCGAACGAAACGTCGAGCGGCAGGGCCCAACGATCGCGGCCGATCAACTGCGGCCGGCTTCGCGATCGGCGCCACCATTTCGCTTCGGGGCGATTCGTTCGGCCGCAAATGGCTTCGCCTGCGGCTACCCAGTTATCGATCGGGCGGCAGACTCCCGCCCCGGAACATCATCGACGCGGGGCCCGCCATGTCCATCCACTTTCCCAAGAACCCGTTCTCGTCCTTCACCAATCCGTTTTCGTCGAAGTCGAAGCCATCCAGCGGCGCTTCGGGTCAGCCGCGTCCCGCACAGACGTCTTGGGCAAGCCGGCCCACCGACTTGCCTCCAAGGCGCAATGCGACGGCGGCCGGGGCCGGCAACAGCGCCGATCGGACCGATCGGCGCAGGCCCGCACCAGGTCCCTCGCCGCGGCCCAGCGCGGCGCCCGCTCCGGCACCACAGGCCGCGCCAAAGCTGTCGATTGGCGCGAAACTGCTCACCGCCGTCCCGATCTCCGAAATGGACGGGATGTCCGACGCGAAACTCGCGCAGGTCGTGAAGTTCCTCGGGGTGCCTCCCGGCACCGCGCTCGAGTCGGTGCCGCTGGCGGCCAACTGGAAACGGCTGCGCGGCGAATTCAAGCTCGAATCGGAAATGCGCAAGCTGATCCAGGGCGACCCGAAGCAGGTCGTGGATTTCCTGCTCCAGCCTGCGCGGCCGCAGAGCCCGCCGCGGCCGGAACGCCCGCGACAGCAAGCTCCGCAATCATCCGGCCCAAGTCCAGCGCCGCAGAGGCCGAGCCAGGCGCGGCCCATGCCCTCTGCAAGCGCGAAGCCGGCCTTGAAGCCGATCTCGATCATTGGCATGGACAGATCAGCCGCCCTGCGGGCACTGGCCGATCGCGGCATGAAGCCGCAGCAGTTGGCTGAGTTGAAAACCGACATCTTCAACCATGTGAATAACGGCAACTCGAGCACCGGAGCAGCGCTGAACGAGAAATACAAGGCCGTCGTGTCGGACGATTTCACGTCGTCGGCGACCTATGCCTCGTACGCCAAACTGCTGCGCAACATGTGACCTGCAGCCAAGCCAACAAAGAGCACAACCGAGCGAAGGAAGCACCTTGACAGTTCAAGACATGGTCGCGGAAGTCAAGAGGACTTCAAGACTTTCCCCCACCTTCGATACCGAGCGATTCATCATCGCGCCTCTCGTTCCGACGAAGGTGCGGGAGTTGTTCGCAGTGTTGTTGCAGGACGAACAGCTGGCCGCACAGTTGCCGTGGATGGAGGACAAGTCCGCCGATGGAGCGCTGAGCGAAGCATTCCTGCTCGAGCTTCAATGCGCCGGCGGCACGGCGCAGGTGTGGGGCATCGTCGAACGGGCGCGACGCATGTTCATCGGCGCAGTCGTGGCCCGGGATTCGGTGTACGGCATCGATCTCGAAGTCCTGTGCGCGTCTCAGTTCTGGAACCAGGACGTCGCGGAAGAAGCCGGCCCGCCGGTGGCCGAATGGCTGGAGAACCACATGGAGGTCACACTCCATGCGCTTCATTGACTGATGGTCAAAGGTGTGGGCACCCCACCCCGATGCACGGCATCGCCGGCCGGGGCGGAAGCGTCTTCATCGGGCGCGAGGACGGCGGCGGCGCCCTCGCCGGCATCGGCCGATTCCCCGCTGGCACAGGGACGCCGGATGCCGGCCCTGCACGGCGTCGAGACGGGCGAGACGGCCACCGAACTCGGGCTGCCTGCATGGACGATCAGGTCCCGCTACACAAGCCTGCCTGATGCACAAGAAGGATGTGCCCGGCTGGCGCAGCCGTGGGACTCGCTCGGCCACAAGGAAGCAGCGAAAGGCAGCTGCACGCCGAACGCCGAATTGCGGACTACCTCGCCCAGGAAGAACTCGATCCGCCGGCCACGAAGCGGCTGGCAGGAACAATGCGTCCGTGCGGCGTGTGCGTCGACGAGATCGGCGCCGGTCCTGAGGTTCTCCGAGGTCCGTTCTGGCTGTCCAACGCAGCAACGCACGGCGTTGACGTCGAGAGTCTCATCGCACGCAACATCCGCGATGGGGCCGCCACCTCGGTCGGCCGCACTCGCGATGGTCGCGTGACCTTCGACCACGACACCGACAGCGATTCCGAAGTCGACGGCACCATCACGCACCGGGACTCCGGTGCGCTGGGCAAACACAAGGCCGTCGACGCACCCATCGATGAGCCCGGGCCGTCGTCGATCCGGCAGGACGCAGCTGTCGCCGACGTCGCGCCAGCCCCTCGGCATGCGGCGCCTCATGACGACAACGTCCTCGAGGAACTCGCCCGACATCTGCATGCCGCGAGCTGGCCTTCGTCGTCGCAAGTGCCGGACTGGGGACCGGCGTCGGACGACGGTGACAGCCCGAGCTGAGCGGCGCCCGTGACATTCTTAAGCCGCCAAGCAAGCGCGGCCGCTCATTCACCGCCCGGATACAGATCGAGGACCTTGCGTACATAGTCGCGCGTCTCCCGGTAAGGCGGTACGACATAGCCGTTTCGCATCACCGCGCCTTCGCCTGCGTTGTATGCGGCAAGGACCAGGTCGAGACGGTCGTCAAACTGCTCGCTCAAGACCCGCAGATAGCGCGTACCGAGGTCGACATTCACCGCGGGATTGAAGAGATCAGTCTCGGCGGTTGCGCCAAAGCGGGCCGCGGTTGCAGGCATCAGCTGCATCAGGCCACGCGCCCCCTTGGGCGAGCGGGCCTTCGCGTTGAACGCTGACTCGACCTGGATCACCGCCTGCACCAGCCGTGGATCGACGCCATGTCGGCTCGCAGCCGACGCGACGATGGCCTGCAGGTCGGCCGGCACCACGAGCCGGGCCAACCCGCCCCGGGCCGCGATGAAGCGCATCGACCTCGACGTGCCGTCGGATGGATCGTCCGACTCATCGATCGACTCGACGTCGCCCTCTTCGTCTGCCTCCATCTCGACCCGCTGGCAGCTGATGACCAGCGCCGGAAAGCGCGGCGAGATGTCCTGGTCCAGCACGCGAACGAGACCATCCAGGAGCTTGCATTGGTAGCGCGTGATCGTTGCTGCCTCCGCGCTGGTGCCCCAGCATGCGAGTGCAATGGCCAGGCTTTTGGTCGTTGACGAGAGATGTTTCACAGGACCCCCATGTTCCGCAGGAGCGGCACTTCTTTGTTGATGAACACCTGTGCGGCATCGCGCAGGTGGGCAAGGATGGCGTCTTCGCCGTGCAGCGTGCTGCCACGGATCGTCACCGGCCGGCCTTCCGACACGAGGCGGGCGTGCATGGCTTGCGCCATGGCATCGGCCTCCACGATGCCTTGCTGATGCAGGCTGATCTGCAGCATGGCCATCCGCGTCCAACCGGTGGCCTGGCCGGTGAGGCTGCTCACCAGCTGATGCAGCCCGTCGTCCGTGGAGCGCGACAGCGAGACGCTGTTGAAGCGATCGGCGCTGTCTTGCGCGACCGTGCACGGCGGCTGCGGGAGCGCCGGCTGAACGTGGCCCGCTCCGCACATCAGCATCAAGACCTGGATCAGACGCTCGGCATCCAGCGGTGCGAGCGTCGTGCGCTCGAGCAGTTCGCGCGCCGACGCGGCGCCTTCGGCCAGCGCATCAAGCAAATGGGCGTACGACCGCGCATCGATCAGTGCCGCGCCCTCGCAGTCGCAAGGTGGTTCGGCGTCGACGTCGGCACGCGCGGTCACCAGGGCCCAGAGCCGGTCGAGGTTCTTCGCATCGCGCTCGGCGGGGGAAAGCAGTTCGGCGCCGCGGGTATACAGGTCGCGGCGAAATCCCCGGTTCAGGTGGTAGTCGCACAAGGTTTCGCGCAAGATCGGGTCGTCAATCGTTGCGAGGTGCTCCCGCGTCGCCGGAGAGAAGGACGTTGCCTCCACCTGGTCTTCGAGATGTGCCGGCCCCGCATGCAGCAGCTGCGCCGCCGACATCTCCTGCGCGACCTGGTGGAAGTACAAGGGATGCCAGTCAGGGTTGAAGTACTCGTGCGCCATGTAGCGGTGGTCGGCCTCATTGAGCATGCGCAGGCGCTCTGCCACGCCAGGGTTGGCGACGAAGTAGGCGGGTGAACGTTTGCCCATTTCGTTGACGAACTCCCACGCTTTTTTCGCTCGATCCGCGGAAGACATGCTCGCCGGGCTCGTGCGCCAGGCATGCAGGTTGAAGAGCTCGCGCAGCGGCATCAGCGTCGCCCAGCCCGGCAAGGTGTTGTGGCTCACATAGACGACGCCACCCGGCTTGAGGCGCGCCTTGATGAAGTCGACGATCACCTGGCGCAGGCAGGGCGACACCCAGGAGTAGATGCCATGCAGGACGATGAAGTCCATCGGGGGCAGCGCCCGCTCCAGCATCTGCTCGAAGCAGTCTTCGAACAACTCGACGTTGTGCAAGCCGGCATCCCGGGCGAGGCCGCGGGCATAGGCCACGTGCGCCGCGTTGAAGTCATTGCCGAAGAACCGCATGTGAGGAAAGCATGCAGCGTTCGCAATCAGCGACACGCCGAAACCCATGCCCAGCTCGCAATAGTTCAAGGGCTTGCCCAGGTCGGGCGCGCGCAACCCCTTCATCTCGAGCGCCGTCGCCAGCATCGTCGGCGACAGCGCGCGGTAGTAGCCATGGGTGTAGGCGACGTCCTGCACGCTGGGGCGGGGTGGATTTGTCGGGAGTGTGTGATTCATCAGTATGGGTGCGTGAGTGTCTGGGCGCGATTGCATACCGTCCGGGCCGGGCCCGCATGAGCAAGTCGAAACGATTGAGCGAAATGCGAACAAGGCGCGCGATCACGAGAAGGCACGTGGCACCTTACGCAAAAGCCGCTTCGATTTCGCGTGCGTGCATTGCAGGCATCGAGGTCCACCTAAATTCCCGCTGCACCAAACACCACGACACACGGAGCCCGCTTGAACACCTCAGCCCACACTCAGCGCTCGCCGCACCGCGCACAGGCCGGTGGCCATCGTCGCGCCGCGATCGCGTGGGCTGCCTCTGCGGCAATCGTGTCGACGATCGCTCATGCCCAGGAGCGGTCGCCTGATGCAGCGCACGCGACGTCGACTGGATCGGTCGCGCCGGCTGTGGCACCCCATCCCGCTGCAAGCGCGAGCAAGGGCGCGAGCCGCGTCACGCGAGCCGCGGGCATTCAAGGCGCCCGCGCCTTCCCCGGCAACACCTTCGTGTACCGCGCCGAGGGAAAGCGCCTGGTCGATGTGCTGCAGGACTTCGCGGCCAGCCAAGGCGTGCCGGCTGTCGTGGCCGACGGAATCGAAGGGGTCGTCAATGCCAACTTCGACACCAAGCCCAGGCTCTTCCTGGACGGCATCGCCAGGGCCTACAACTTGCTCTGGTACTACGACGGGACGGCCTTCTATTTCTACCCGGGCCGTGCGATCCAGAGCAAGATGATCCGGCTCAAGGGGTACCGCCGCGATCGGCTCACGAGCCTCATGAAGTCGCTCGACCTGGACGACCAGCGCTACCCCATCAAGTTCGACGATCGGCAGCAGACCTTGTTCATCTCGGGTCCGCCGCGGCATGTCGAGCTGGTCACCTCGGCCCTCGAATCGCTGGACGCCGACGTTGCCGAAGGCGCTGGCCGAACGGTTCGCGTGTTCCCGCTGCGTTTTGGTTCCGCGGCAGACCGGGCGATGGGCGAGACGACCGTGCCTGGTGTGGCGTCGATGTTGCGCAAGCTCTATACGCACAGCGGCGATGCCAACTCGGCCAACACCGATGCAGTCAACGATTTGAAGGACAGCGTCAAGGGTTCGTCGTCTGCGCCGTCGAGGCTCGCCGGCATGATGCCGAAGGCGGCACTGCCCCAGTCCGTGCTGACGCCGCCGCGAAAGATTGCGGACAGTCCCAGGGCACCACAGCACGCGTCAGGTGCACCCAGCGACCCGGACGAAATGCCGCCCACCTTCGAAGCCGACGAAGGCACGAACTCGGTCGTCATCCACGGCCGTGCCGACCGCATGAGCGAGTACCGAACGCTGATCCAGCGCCTGGACCAGAAGCCGCTGCTCGTCGAGCTGGAGGCCACCATCATCGAGGTGAACTCCGACAGCGTGGATGCGCTGGGCGTGAACTGGTCGATCCAGGGCTCCCGCGGTTCGTTCTCCGTCGGCTCGCCGCAGTCCGGCGTGCTGACGGACGCCGGGTCCTACTCGCTGGGCACCGTGATTTCCAATGCCGGCCGCGAGTTGCTCGCACGGGTCAACGTCCTGCAGGGCGAAGGAAAGGCCCGCATCCTGTCCAAGCCCTCGGTGATGGGCGTGGCGAACCGGCCTGCGGTGATGCGCGAAAAGCGCGTGGCCACGGTGCGCGTCGCGGGCAACCTCGAAGCCAACCTGTTCCAGATCGAAGCCGGAACGCTGCTGGAGATGACGCCCCAGGTGACGGGCGTGAGCAGCGGCGTCAACAACATCAAGCTGTCGCTGTACATCGAAGACGGCGCCTTCGAGACCGTCGTCGTCGACCAGATTCCGGTTGTCAAGAAGACCCAGATCCGCACTGAAGCCTACGTGCGTGAAGGCGAGAGCCTGCTGATCGGCGGCATCACGTCCGAGACGGACATCTCCCAGAACAACAGCGTGCCGGGCTTGTCGCGTGTGCCGGTGCTCGGCGCGCTGTTTCGCAGCCGCGAGCACCAGACGCATCGCGTCGAGCGCCTGTTCCTCATCACGCCGCGCGTCCTGGACTCGACGACCTCGGCTCGCCGCAGGCCGGAAGCGCCCGTTGAGGCGCCGGGCACCGCGCCGGCCGCCAGTTCGGCGACTCCGACCAAGGCTCCAGCCGCCGCAATGACGACCGGACCAGCGTCCGCTCGGCTGGCGACGCAGTTGGATCAAGTCCCTCGCGAATGGAACTGATCGGGAAGGCTTTGAAGACCATGAAACAGCTTCGCATCCTCACGGGCCAGCATGCCGGCGTCCAACTGGACCTGACCTCGGCGCACTATGTGATCAGCGCCGACGACAAGGCGGACATCCAGCTTCTCGACTGGGTGACCGACACGATGATTCTTCAGGTCGGACAAGATGACACGATCAGCATGGCGATGGTGTCGGCAGGTGCCAGCGAGCCGCAGGCCGATGCCTTCGAGCACATCGAGGACTTCGTTCCCCGCCGCGTCGGCGACATCGTCCTGTGCATCGGCGACGCCGGCCAGACCTGGCCCTCCGACATCGATCTGATCGCCCGCCTGACGCAGCCGGTCGCGCCAGCCGAAGTGCCCCAACCGCGAAGGTCGCGTGTGATCCCGATGGCAGCCGGCGCCCTGCTGCTTGCCGCCGGGTCCGGTGTCGTGATGGCGCGCCTGAGCCAGAGTTCGCCCCAGACGCCGCCTGACGCTGCGCAGACAGCGGCCTCGCGAAGCCGCGCGGCCGAGCTGCTGAAGGTGCGCGTCGAACGCGCCATCGCGGGAATCTCGGCGCCGGGCTTGCAGGTCGTGCAAAGCGGCGACGGCGTGACGGTTGCTGGCCTGCTCGACGACCGAGCGGACATCCAGGCCTTGCGCCAGCGGCTCGCGAACTTCGCTTCCGAGCGCGTCATCCAGTCGTACGCCTCGGCGAGCCAGATCTTGCAGACCATTGCCGACAGCCTGGCCCAACCTGGACTGAATGTCCGCTACCAAGGCCAGGGCGTGTTCCTCGTGTCCGGGCAGGTGGCCGATGTCGAGCGCCTGCGCGAAAACATCGACCGTGTCGCCGTCGATCTCGCGCCGCTGGTGCGCCGCATCGATCTCGATGCCACCGAGCTGCCGAGTGCCGGCCATGTGCCCACGATGGCACTGCTGAATTCCCAGGGACTGCAATACGTCCAGACGCGTGATGGCGTCAAGCACCTGTCGGTGTCACCGGCCCCCGACACGGAACCCATCGACCCTCTCGAGGCCGCTTCCCGCTAACCCCTGTCCGAAGGACGACCAACCATGAACGAGCAAATCGAGCAAACGATCTTCAGCGACTTGTCCAACCTGGAGACGACGCTGACCGAGGACAAGAGCGGCGACCGCGCGCGCGCAATGATTTCCTACTTCGGCGAGGTCGCCCGAGAGAGCGTCGCGCTGATGCAGTCGTCGCAGGTGGCGGCGGAACGCCAGCTCGTGGCCCAGCTCATCGAGGCGTTCTATGCGTCGCAACGCGTCATCCACAAGGTCTGGGAGGCGCTGCACGGCTGCGCACTCACTGTCTGATCGGAGCGCGCAGATGAACAAGAAATACGGCAACCCAGGCGGCACGAGCGAGTACCCCGTGATCTACCGCAACCTGATGAGTGCGGGTCTGCTCGGCTCGATCTATCGCCTCGGGGCCGACGCCAACATCATCAATGCAGCAGTGGAGCTGACGCTCGACGATCCCCGCCACTTCCGCACCTACCGTGCCGTGGCGCTGGCGATGGCGGGCCAGGTCGACTATGCCCAGCGCGTGCTGGGTAGCCAGATCGAGGAACACCCGCAGGACGATGAAGCCAAGGTGGCCCTGGCCCTGTCGCTGCTGCTGGGTGGCGATACGGACTGGCGCGCCTGGATCGACAACGTCCTGGCCACCAGCGACGACCAGCCGGCACGCGAGGCGGCGCTGGGTGTCCTGTCGTACGTCGGCAGTCCGCAGTTTGTGCATTGAACAACGAATTCGCGAGGCGGCGCGCTGCGCCGATTCGCAACCGAGTAAGGCCGCATGGTGTGGCTTTCGCAACGCGGGAAACCGCAACAACTTTCTCAGGAGCAATTCATGGCTAAGACCAAATCGACCAGCAACCCCGGTGGCACCAACGGTTCCTTCACCAGCCAAGCACCGAGCGCGGACGACGTCATCAAGCAGCAGGATCAGACCATGGTCAACCAAAACAAGCTGGCCATCGCAGCGTCGAAGGCGATGGATGAGCAGGCCCGCAACGAGTTCATGAAGTCCATGCACGAAATGCAGGCCAAGAGCATCAAGTCGGCCGGCGAAGCCCTCAAGGGCCTGGCTTGATTCTGTGACAGCGAACCGGCGTGCGGCGGCCTTGGCGCTGCACGCAATTTCACGAAGGTCACATGGGGTGGCTTTCGCAACGCGGGAAACCGCAACATCTTTCTCAGGAGCAATTCATGGCTAAGACCAAATCGACCAGCAACCCCGGCGGCACCAACGGCTCCTACACCAGCCAAGCACCGAGCGCGGACGACGTCATCAAGCAGCAGGATCAGACCATGGTCAACCAAAACAAGCTGGCCATCGCAGCGTCGAAGGCGATGGATGAACAGGCCCGCAACGAGTTCATGAAGTCCATGCACGAAATGCAGGCCAAGAGCATCAAGTCGGCCGGCGAAGCCCTCAAGGGCCTGGCTTGATCCATCGATCGCATGGGCCCAGCGAACGCATTCGTTCGTTCGCGCGGCCCGGCGGTCGCTGTCAAAACCAACGCTCCACGCGAATCGCATGCGTCTGCTGACCTTCTTCGCAGTGGCGGCATTGGCTTGCCTGGCCGGTGCCATGCAAGCCAATGCCGGGATCGGCGCCGAAGTTGCGCTGGCGAATCGCGATGGCGCCGCACCGGAAGCAAGCGCAGCCATCACTCACTGAATATGGAATCAGCCCAATGACACCCCAACTGAGTCGCCGAGAGTTTGTCGTTTGCTTGATCGATCTCATCAACGTCGCCCTGGACCGGGGCTTGCACGACGATGCAGCCGCCGTGCTGGCGGGCGTGCGGGTGCTGCGTCCCAAGCTGGCCGAACTCGACATCCTGGAAGGCTGGGTGATGATCAAGAGCGGTCGCCTCCACGACGGCATCCAGGTGCTTCGCAACCTGGAGTCCAGCCCGACCCACTGGAGCATGGCCAAGGCGATGATGGCCATGTGCCAGCAATACTTGCGCGACCCGGACTGGCTGATCAGCGCCAACGAGGTGCTCGACGGGAATTCGACGCCGGACGCAGTGGCCATGGTCAAAGACCTGCAGGCCAAGCACGACAAGAAGAAGTCAGCACCCGGCTTTGCCGAGGAGGACGCTGCACAGGAGGCTTCACCGAGCCTGCCCATGACCTTCCAGTCCGAGTTCCAGTACCCCACGTTTGCATTCCATCTGCGCGCCTGAGCCGTCAGTCGCCGACTCCAGAGCCTCATGACCAAAAGGAATCGAGATGCACGCCATCAACCTTCCCATGTCCCCTCCCCCTGCGGCACGTCGTGACGAACGCGCGCCGGTGCCGGTCGCCCCGATGCGCTGCCCCGGGCATCGCGAGATCGGCGAGCCTTCGTGGCGATCGGGGGCACGCGGCGCGGATCGCCGGCCGGAGTTCCGGCCTGTTCTTGCGCGCGCGGCCAACTTCCTTTGCGGCCCTCGCTGCAGCTGACAAGGGCTTCGAAATGAAGATCGATCCGATCGATGGCCTGCACCACGCACCGGCGCTTCACGCATTGAGCGCGCTGCCCGCCCGCACCGGCGTTGATCCGGCGCTGGCCAGCAAGTTCGCCGCGCTGATGGAAGCAAGGCCACAGGAGCCCGCCGCCGAAGGCGACCCGGACAACGAAGCCCGCTCCATGCCCGCTCACCTCTTCCTCGGGCAACTGCGCGCCTGAGCTGCTGCCGGCCTCAACCACCACTGTCCAACACACCGCCATGAACATCACCTCCCCCTTGCAGATATCGGCCACCGACATCCTCGCGCACGCTTCGGCTCCCGGGGACTCGATGGCGGGCCTGGCCGAGAAATTCGCGAGCATCATGGGCCGCGCTTCCAACGTCCCCTCGACCGAGACGGCCGATCCGTCGTCGCTCGCAGGCGTTCTCATCAACCAGGACGAGTCGATGCGCAAGAACATGCAGTCCGCGCAGGACCTGGCCACGGCGCAGACCGCAGGCCTGAGCGACCGCGAACTGACGCAACGGCACATCGAGCTGACCTACCAGATCACCGCCGTGCAGTTCCAGTTCAATGCCGGCGTCTACCTGGCCCAGAGCAGCAAGACCGGCTTCCAGACGCTGATGCGCAATCAATGAGGCGCGTCATGACACACACCACCATGAACGCCTTGGACAGGCTCCCTCGACGCCGTGCAGACCGACGCCCCTTCATCTCGTCGCTGCTGCTGCCCTTGCTTTTCATCGCACTGATGCTCGCCGGCTGCAAGACTGATCTCTACACCAAGCAAAGCGAGGTCGACGCCAACGACATGGTCTCGGCGCTGCTGGAAAACGGGATTGCAGCCAGCAAGGAGACGGCCGATGCAGGCAAGACCTGGAATGTGCAGGTCGACCAGGAGCAGGTGGTGCGTTCGTTCACGGTGCTGCGCTCGCGCGGCCTGCCGCGCGAGCGGCACGTGACGCTGGGCGAGATGTTCAAGAAGGACGGGTTGATCTCCACGCCCACCGAGGAGCGGGTGCGCTTCATCTACGGCGTCGCGCAGCAGCTGGAGTCCACGCTGTCGCAGATCGACGGCGTGATCACCGCGCGCGTGCACATCGTGCTGCCGAACAACGACCCGCTGGCCACGGTGGTCAAACCCGCCAGTGCCTCGGTGTTCCTGAAGTACCGCCAGGAGGCCAACCTCGCGGGTCTCACGCCCAGCATCAAGAACATGGTCGCACGCAGCGTCGAGGGCTTGTCCTACGAGAGCGTGACCGTGACACTGGTGCCCGGCACCGCCCCGGCGCCGGCCCCGGCCCCGGAAAGCTCGCACGTGATCTTGTGGGTCGCACTGATCATCGTGTTGCTCGCATTGGCCGGCACGCTGGGATGGATCGTCTGGAAACGCCCGGCATGGCTGCCGCCTGCCCTGCAGCGCAAGCGCCCTGCCGAGCCGGCTGCCATCGGAGCGGCGGCGTGAGCGAAGCGCGGCAACTCGCAGCGCTCGCCTGGGCGCTGCAGCGGCGTCTGGAGGCGCTGTCCGACAACGTCGACCCGAGCTGGCACGGCCCGCTCGCCCGCATGCGCGGGCTCGAGGCGGGCGTTTCGGGCGAGGCACGCAACCGCGTGATGACGGCACTCCTTCGCGAGTGTTGCGGGCCGCTGCCGCCGCTCGGGCTGCTCGCCGAATCCACGGGCCGGCTGGCAATGCTCAACCGCGATCAAATGCTCTCGCGCTTGTGCGCGCTGGCCTTGCTCGGCCGCCTGGGCGTGCTGCGCTGTTGCGTCGAGCAGCGTGCACGGGCGGCGCTGCACCAGCGCCTGGGCCCCGCCTATGAGGCCCTGAAGTCGCGCAGCGCTCAAGGCTCGGCGGTGCGCGGCGAGGTCGCTGCGTGGGCCCCCTTGGCGTGGTCGTGGGTGGGCTACCGCGAACTCGAACGCGCGCAGGCCTGGCCGCATCGAAGCCTGCGCATGCTGGCAAGGTTCGCGCTGCCGGCCCAGCGAGACGGCGAACCGCCTTCGCAGCTGGTGCCCGCCGCGAGTTCGCCGCCAGCGCAGCGCCTGGCCGAACTGGATGCGCTTTTCGGGGGAGGCACCGCATGCTGACCTGGTTCACGCCCGGGCGCGCCGGTGTGGCGGCCTCGAACGGCATCGTGCGCGCGCACGAGGTCGGCACGGTCATGGACATCGTCGAACTCCTGCGGACCGCCCGGCAGGAACGCGACGCGATCCTGGCCGGCGCGGGCGAAGAAGCGGTGAAGACCATCGACGACGCACAGCGCACTGCGGACGACGTGATCGCACAGGCGCGGCAGGAAGCTTCGGACCTGCTGGCCGATGCGCAGCGCCAGGCGAGCGCCGAGGTGGAGCGAGGCTATGCGGACGGCCACCAAAAAGCCGTCGAGCAATGGCACCAACAGCATGCGCAACTTCTTCGCGCACAGGACAAGGGCATGACCGCTCCGGAGCAGAAGCTTGCAGAGATCGTAGTCATGGCCGTCCAACGCATCATCCACGTCGAACCCCCGGAGGCACTCTGGCAGCGCGCGCTGCAGACGGTGCGGGAACTGTTGCAACGCCGCGGGACGGTGACCTTGCGTGTCTGCGCCGACGATGCCGCGCGCGCGCGCGCCGCGGTGGCCGGCTGGCCGGTCGGCGAGCCACCGAACAGCCTGTCGGTGGAAGTCCGGGCCGACCCGACACTCGAGCGCGGCGCCTGCGTCTTCGAATCCGAACTCGGCACCCTCGATGCCAGCCTGGACATCCAGCTCGCCGGCATGCGCAGCGCACTGGCGCGCGCCGTGGTTGGCGCATTGGCAGACGACGGCGATGACGATGCGGACCACGATCCATTCCCGGCACGGGACACGACGTACGAAGCGGTCGACGGTGCCGATCCGGATGCTCAAGGCATCGTCGACCACGACTACCCTGACTACGACGACGAGGATGAAGGCGACATTTCGCCTCATCCAGACGACCACGATGACGAGGAGTGCCGAGCATGATGGAAGTCTCGCCTGGACTGCAGCGGGTGACCCGCTTGATGACGCGGGAGCTGGCCTCCGTGCCGATGGTTCACCGTCGCGGAAAGGTCGTCGAAGTGATCGGCACGCTGATGCGCGTGACCGGCCTCGACGCCCAACTCGGCGAGCTGTGCCATGTGCTGGACAGCCAGGGCGGCCTGCTGCAAGCCGCCGAGGTGGTCGGCTTCTCGAACGGGCAGAGCATCCTGTCGCCCTTCGGCTCCATCCTGGGCGTGCGTGGCGGTTCGGCGGTGGTCGGCCTGGGCGAGGTGCTGTCGGTGCCGGTGGGCCCCGCACTGCTGGGCCGCGTCATCGACAGCCTGGGCCAGCCGATCGACGGCAAGGGGCCGCTCGAGTGCACGGAGCGCCGGCCCGTCTTCGCGCTGCCGCCCACGCCGATGGAACGCGAGATGATCGAGCATCCGCTGGCCACCGGCGTGAAAGTCATCGACAGCATGATCACGCTCGGCGAAGGCCAGCGCATGGGCATCTTCGCGCCTGCCGGCGTCGGCAAGAGCACCTTGATGGGCATGCTCGCGCGCGGCACGCAATGCGACGTCGCCGTCATTGCGCTGATCGGTGAACGCGGCCGCGAAGTGCGCGAGTTCGTCGAGTTCATCCTCGGCGAAGAGGGAATGGCGCGTTCGGTGGTGGTGTGCGCCACCTCCGACCGCTCGTCGAGCGAGCGTGCCAAGGCGCCGCAGGTGGCCACCGCGGTGGCCGAGTACTACCGCGACCAGGGGCTGAAGGTGCTGCTGATGATGGACTCGCTGACCCGCTTCGCGCGGGCGCAGCGCGAGATCGGCCTCGCGGCCGGCGAGCCGCCGGCGCGGCGCGGTTTTCCGCCGTCGGTGTTCGCCGAGATTCCGCGCCTGCTGGAGCGCGCCGGCATGGGCGCGGTCGGCTCGATCACCGCGCTGTACACCGTGCTCTACGAGGACGAGAGCGGCAACGATCCGATCTCCGAGGAAGTGCGCGGCATTCTCGACGGCCACATGATCCTGTCGCGCAAGATCGCTGCGCGCAACCAGTACCCGGCCATCGATGTGCTGGGCAGCTTGAGCCGCGTGATGTCGCAGATCGTGCCCAAGGAACACCAGGAGGCGGCGGGCCGAATGCGCCAGCTGATGGCCAAGTACGACGAGATCGAGCCGCTCGTGCAAATGGGAGAGTTCCGCCCCGGCAGCGACGCCTTCGCCGACGAGGCGATGCAAAAGGCCCCGGCGATTCGCGAGTTCCTGAACCAGGCCACCTCGGATCTTTGGGATTTCGACCGCAGCATCGATGCGATGGCCCAGGTCTCGGACGGTTGAGCGTCACCACTGCCAATCGTCAAAAGAGCGCAGGTTCTTCGTCAAGGCGGCGCGTCTGTTCGGTCGGCTGTTGGTCGGCCTGCCTCCCAGGCACGTCCTCAACAGAAGGGACGGCACCGATCTCCATCCGGTCGCGCCCGCCTGCCTTCGCGCGGTACAGCGCATCGTCCGCGGCGAGCAGCGCGGCTTCCGTGTTGCCCTGCGCCGCCAGGTCGACGGCGCCCATGCTGAAGCTGATGCGCTCCTCCGCCGGCATGCCCGCAATCGGGGTGGCCCGCAACGCGCTGCGCATGCGTTCGAACAGCGGCTGCAGTTCAGCGGCGCGTGCACGATGAAAGACGAGCAGGAATTCCTCGCCGCCCAGGCGGCCCATCACATCGCCTTCTCGCAGTACGCCGCTGCAGACCTGCGCGAACGTCACGAGCGCGGCGTCGCCTGCGGCATGGCCGAAGCGGTCGTTCACGCGCTTGAAGTGGTCAATGTCGAGCATGGCGATCGCGCGTCCGCCACGCTGGCGTGCCGAAGCATCATTGAGGATTTCCATGATGGCGCGGCGGTTGGGCAGCCCCGTGAGCTCGTCGACCTCGGCCAGCCGCTTCAGGCGGGCCCTCTGGCGGCGTTGCCGCACCAGGAGCACCCCGAGCCAGGCCACCACCAGGCTCGCCAGCGTGAGCAATGCAACAAGCGCCAGCATGCGCATGCGCTGCACTTCCTGCTGACCGCGCAGCAGCCGGTTCTCGGCGTCCTTCTGCGCGCTCGCGTAGCGCTCCTGAAGCTCGGTGGCGCGGCGGTGGTTCTCCTCGTTCAGGCGGCGCTGCAAAGCGTCGGCGTAGGCGCGCGCGGCTGCCGCGGTGCCGGCAGCGTCTTGCACGGCGGCGCGGGCTTCCATTGCAACGCGAAAGTACGGCACGTCCGTCTTCGGTAGCCCCAGCCGCTCGCGCAGCGGTGCAGCATCGGTGAGCACCCGCAGCGCCTGCTCGGGGCGATGCAGGTCGACCAGCGCTTCGGCCTCCATCGACGCGGTGGCCACCACCAGCTGGTCGACGTGGGCCTCGGCGAGTGCGCGGCGCGCCTCCTGCAGGTAGCGCAGGGCCAGCGCCGGCTTGCCATCGCGCAGCTCGATCTCGCCCTGCAGCCGGCGGATGTACGCCAGCGGTGTGGACAGGTCCAGCACGCGCAGCAGACGCTCGGCCGTCGCGGCGTCGCGGCGCGCTCCCGGCCAGTCCTTGGCGGCAATGCGTGCACCCACCAGATCGTGCAGCGAGGACGCGGTCTGGTAGGGGTGGCGCTGCGCGTCGAGCCCGGCCACCGCCCGCTCGGCCAGCTCGACCGAACGCCGCACGGAATCGGTGTCGTCGTCGCGCTCGCGCAGCACCCAGGAGAGACTGCTGCGTACCCCGGCCAGCCCGAGCGTGTCGCCCGCGGCAGCGAATGCCGCCTCCGCCTCCTGCCCCGCCTCCAGCGCGGCAGCCCTGCGGCCATCGTTGGCGTGGATCGTGAGAAGCGTGGCCAGCAGGCGCGGCGCACACCACGGCTCGGTGCCCGAGCGCGCCTCCTGCACCGCCCTGGCAGCCTTGTCGGCGATGCGGGCCCAGCCCTTGGACTCGTGCTCCAGGTACAGGCTCATGTTCTGCAGCACGCACTGCATGTCGCGCTCGCGCAGCTCGTGCGCGAGCGCTTCGGCCTCCGGCAGCACTGCCGCGGCTTCCTCGTCGCGCTCCAGCGCCATCGCCGCGACCACCTGCCGAACGAGCAGCGGCAGGCGCTCGGCGCGCGCCGCCGGCGGCAGCGCAGCGGCCCGGGCGCGTGCTTCACGCAGCACCCTCGCGGGGTCGCTGGAAACTTCGCTCTCGATCCGGGACACCGCTTCCGGCGTCCGCGGCATAGCTTGCGCCTCGCCCCATGCCGCCATGGCGGCCAGCAGCAGTGCAAGCCATCGTTTCATCGCTACCCCATCCGCGCGATCGCGGTTCTGCAGTGCTTTATCGGCGCGCCTGCGGTTGGGTAAAGGGGCGTGGGTGTGCGTATGTCACGGTGTGGCCGACATGTGACCGACGAGCCATGGCCTTCACACCCCGCCGCTGGGCTGTGGTGTAGTGGCTCTGGAAGGTCGTTCCGGGCACCGACTTGCTGCCGTCGTTCGAGCCCAGGTTGACGACGACCAGCTTGGCCGCGTAGTTGGTGAAGTTCCAGGCCGGGTTGCCGGTACACGCCACGTCCGTGCATCGGTTGGCCTGCCACAGCTTGAAGTAGAGCGACTCCATGC
>Ga0157377_10000216_pt1 | contig 30887 bp, 24 predicted proteins | sample M55metaG_FD_121116 | JGI IMG/M metagenome (GOLD analysis project Ga0157377, IMG submission 121116) | Miscanthus rhizosphere microbial communities from Kellogg Biological Station, Michigan, USA - M5-5 metaG | ecosystem: Host-associated > Plants > Roots > Rhizosphere > Soil | place: USA: Michigan...
ACCTGCTCCGGGATGTTGGGATTGGCGATCACCGAGTCCACCGGGATGTCCGGCAGGTTGCCGCTCTTGTCGGTCCAGGTGAACGAGGCGCAGGTCGTGGTGCAGTCGACGCGGAAGAGATGCCCCGGCGTCGACGGCGAGTTGGCGTTGAAGCCGCCCACCGCGGCGTAGCCGATCGGCGCGGTGGTGGTGGTCGGATCGATGGCGATGCCGAGGATGGGGCGGTTGGGCAGCACCGCGTTGCTGCCGGTCACGTTCACCCAGTTCCCCTGCGAGGCGACGCCGGTGCCGAGGTTGAATCCGATCTGCACGTTGCCGTCGTTGGTGCCGGCGATGGCCACGGTGTGCGTCTTCGGCGCGTACTTCACCTGGTTAATGAACGAGCGGTTGCCGAGGGTCTGCTTGGTGAGGTTCTGCGTCGACGGGTTGTTGGTGACGTACCAGGTGACCGTGCCGTTGGAGTTGGCGGCGTTGCCGGTGATGGTCTCCCAGACGCGCGTGGTGCCGGCCACCAGGCGCCCGCAGCCGCCGTTCGACGCCGCCGCCGGGCAGTCGGTGCCGCCCGCGATGCCGCCGCGGAAGAGGTCGAACGGAAGGATGAACGACTGCGTGTCGCCGGACCAGCCGCCTTTCTTGCTGGTCCAGGTGGCGCCGCCGGCGGTGCAGTTGCTGATGCAGCGGCTCAAGCCGCCGCTGTTGTTGCCCTGCCAGAAGCGGAGGCTGGTGCCGGTGCCGACCGGATCGATCCTCGAATAGAAGCCGTCGCCGCCCAGGCCCATCTGCCACTGCACCGGTCCGGTCGGGCTGCCGCTGAAGGTGACCGAGCTCGGGCCGTTGTCCTGCGCGCCGCCGCTCGCCTGCGGGCTGGCGGCGGTGTCGAAGTTGCCGCTGATGTCGCCCGAGTAGAACTCGATGGTGTTCAGGCCGGTGTCCATGTTGAACCAGGTGGGGTCGGTGGACGACGACGCCGTATTGGCATTGGTGGTGCCGTGCATGCCGCCGTCGTTGCCGAGCATCAGGATGCTGGACGATCCCGCCACGAAGGCCAGCGCGTGCTGGTCGGTGTGCACCGGTCCGGCGCTGCCGGAGAACGAATAGCCGCAGGTCAGGTCGTTGAAGGAGGTGCCGGTGCGCGTGGCGAACCAGACGTCGAAGGTGCTGATGAAGACGCGGTCGGAGTTGTTGGGATCGACCGCCACCGCCTGGTCGTACCAGTTCTGCGGGTAGTCGCCGCTGCCGGCGGAGGCGCCGGCGCCGCAGCGCTTCAGGGAGAATCCGGCCGAGCCGCCCATGAAGCTCCAGCTCGTCCCGCCGTTGGTGGTGACCCAGACGCCGAGCTGGCAGCCGGCGGCGTTGCCGCAGCCGCTGTCGTTGTTCGGCGTGATCGACTGCACCTGCGCGTAGATGACGTTCACGTTGCTCGGCGCGACGGCCATGTCGATGCGGCCGAGCTGGTTGCCGGTGGTGGAGTTGACGTAGGCCGTGCCGCTGCCGGCGTTCATGTTCGCGTTCGCCGCGTACGCGCTGGTGGCGGTGGACTGGTAGCGGAAGCCGTTTCCGTTGCCGGCGATGGAGGTGAAGGTCGGGCAGCCGCTGGCCGGCATGTTCGCTGTGTAGATGCCGTTGGCGCCGTTCTGGTTGAGGTTGTACTGCACGGTGCTGGCGAATCCGCGCACGCCGACCGCGGCGAGGACGCGCGTCACGCCGCTACCCATGTTCGACAGCTCCAGCGCGGTGATGTCCTGGCGCATGGTGCTGAAGGCGTTGGTCAGGCAGGGGCCGGTCCAGTTCGCGCCGCCGTCGTAGGAGAAGTACAGACCGAGCTTCGTGCCGGCCACCACGCGGTTGCTGTTGTTCGGATCGACGCGCACCTTCCCCACCGCGTTGTACTGCGGGAACTGGCCCGCCGGTTCCGGCAGCGCCGGGCCGAAGACGTCGGGGGAGAGGACGGTCCAGGTCGCGCCGGCGTCGGTCGACTTGAGGATGCCCTGGCTGCCCATGGAGAAGGAGCCGAAATTGAGGTCGCCGGTGCCGGCGTAGATGACGTTGTGATCGCTCGGGTCGATGGTCACCGAGTCGATGCTGGTGGTGGAGATCAGCGGATCGTCGGTCTTCACCGTCCAGGTGGTGGAGCTGCTGCAGCAGTTGGTGGTCTTCCAGACGCCGCCGCCGACCGTCGCGGCGTAGGCCACGATGCTGCCGTTGGTGGTGGTGGTGGGGTCGATGGCGATGTTGTTCACCCGCCCCTGCGTGGTCGTGTAGTTGTAGCAGCCGGTGCAGCCGGTCATCCGTTCCGGCTGCGGGCCGAGCGCGGTGAAGGCGAGGTCGTTGAGGACGAGCGCGCCGACGGGGCGGTTGGCCATGATGGAGGCGTTGAGTCCGTGGCCCTTCTTCTTCCCCTTCGGCGTGCCGCGCGGCACTTTCTTGTCGTCGTCCGCCGCCTTGCGCACCCACGCCGGATTGAACTTTCCGGTGGGAAGCGTCAGGCGGTCGTGCCAGTAGCCTTCGAGCTGCAGCAGGCGGGCGCCGTCGGTCTCCAGCTCGCCCTCGCTGAACTGCGCCTGCGCCGCGACCTTCGAGATGCCGCCGCTGGCGGTGACGCGGAAGGCCCCGTGCTCGGACGCGGGCGCGGACGCGATCCGCACCGGCGCCTTGCCGAGGGAGAAGGCGCGCGCGCCGCTCGGCGCGTCGTCGTCGTCGGGCATGGTGGCCTTCAGGCTGAACCTGCCGTCGGTGTCCGCAACGGTGCGGATCGTCGTCGCCTCGCTGGCCCCCTCGGCGGTGACCACGACGATCACCGGCTCGCCCGGCGACCAGTTCTCGCCGCGCAGCGTGACCACTTCGCCGGCGGAGTAGACCGGCTTGTCGGTGCTGACGGTGGGCGAGTTATCCGCGGCGATCGCCGGCGTGATGCAGAGGACGAGGAGACCCGTGAGAAGCAGCGAGTAAGGCTTCATAGTTCCGCCACCGTTCCTTTCGTACCGAGGGAGGGAGCGCCAAGTTGTCCGTGAGAGCGAGAAGTATATATGGTTGGCGGTAGAGCGGGCTATATGGCGCTGGAGATTCTCCGCGGTCGCGTCAGCTCCGCTTCTTTGAAAAGACTGTCACCCCGTCGATACCCGCAAATCCGGCGTCCGTCGTTGCCAACTCGGCGTCGAAGGCGCGAGCGACAGCGAGCATCATCGAGTCAGCCATGGAGAGGCTATGGGCAAGGCTCAGGTCTGCGGCCGTGAGCGAGCCAGCCCAGACGAATCGACGATCAAAACTCCTTCTTCTCGCGAAAGCCGCTGGTTCGAATGCCCTTCAGAAAGCCGCGTCCTTCAGCCAAGGGCCGATCCGGCACCAAGGTGGTCACGCCGCCCTTGGTGACAACCTGAAACTCCTGTCCAGGCTTCACGTTCGCTCGCGAGCGAACGTCCTTCGGAATCACTACCTGATACTTGGAAGACACCTTGGTGCGGGCCATCGTTCGCCTCGATCGATCGGATCTATCGTAAAACGCCCTGACTCGTCTGTCGAACATCTTCCTCGGCGCCCTCCAGCGTCGCGCTGCTGCGCACGACCGCGAACCGCGCCTTCAGCCGCAGGAACGGACGCTCGAACCCGAGGTAGGCGGCCGAGGCGAGGGCGATGGTCAGGGAGAGGCTCGCGGCGTAGAGAAGCGCGTTCGACTGCTGCCTGCCCGGCACCGCCAGCACGATCCGGATGGCCACCTCGTGGAACATGTAAATGCTGAAGGAGATGTTGCCGAGAAAGTCGAATGGCCGCGCCGGCAGGCGGAGGAGCGAGCGGGGGTTGGTGGAAACGTTCACGATGAGGATGCCGAACAGCACGGCGTACCAGCCGTAGCTGAAGATCGGCTTTCGCGCGCTGGTGTAGAGAACGTAGGCGATGAGGCCGTACGTCGCCAGCTGCACGATCGGATGATGCAGCCAGGCGAGGAGCGCCCGCTTCTTGCGGAACACCACCCACGCGAACAGTCCGCCGATGGCCATGCACTCCAGGCGCGTGAAGTAGAAGTAACTGATCACGGCGTTCCAGACCCGCAGCGCCTCGGCGTCACCGCGCTTCGCGGTGGCCATGGCCAGCGCGCCGTAACGCGCGCCGAGGATGACGGCCATCACCACGACCGCCAGCGCGACGAAGGAACGGAACCGCCGCACCAGCAGCGGCCAGAGGAGATAGAACTGCTCCTCAACCCCGATCGACCAGGCCGGCTCGGCGAACGGCACTGGTGCGAAGAGGCTCAGCGCCAGCTGCGGCAGGAAGAGCAGGAACAGCGGCAGCGTGAAGCGGCGGCTCTCCGCGAGCTGCTCGGTGAGCGCCGGCACCTGCATGGCGCCGATGCGCGGGAAGACGAAGAAGGCCAGCGCCACCAGCAGGAAGTAGAGCGGCCAGATGCGCAGGATGCGGCGCATGTAAAAGGCGCCGACGGCGATCGTCCCGGTGACCTCCCTCTCCTTCAGCAGAAGATAGGTGATGAGGTATCCGCTGAGGACGAAGAAGAGCGTCACCGCCAGCCGGCCGAGCTCGTAGACCGCGGGCGAGTCGTACGCGTTCGGCAGGCCGTGGTACTGCTTGAGGAGCTCCACGTGGCTCACCGCCACGATCATGGCCGCGAAGAACCGCAGGCCGTTGAGGCCCGGAAAGTGGACGCCCTTCCCGGTCATGCCCGCACCCGCCCTCGCAGCTCCGTGGCGATGCCGGCGAAGGTTTTGTGGTTCAGCGGAAACTCCAGCAGCACGTGCAGGAGGCTGAGCATGTACAGCAGCGACAGCCCGACCGTGTACGCCTGCGCGTAGACCGCCATGGCCGCCAGCCAGCCGGCGATGATGGCCACGAAGCGCACCCGCGGCACCTCGTGCCAGCGGATGATCGAGGTCTTCGAGAACCAGTTCAGGTAGTGATAGGTGTAGGCGAAGGCGATCAGGCGCATCACCGCCAGCCCGCCGCGCGAGTCGTAGATCCCGCCGCTCATGCGGAAGAGCGCCATGAGCTGCGCGTTCAGCGGCTCGAAGAACGAATAGACGCCCTGCACCCGGTCCGACGCGGCGAGGAGCGGGGTGACGTCGAAGACCAACACCGCGCCGGCGCACGCCCCGAAGACCACCAGCGAGGCGATGCTCCACCCGCTTCGCGACCGCAACGCTCCCAGCAGGACGAAGGCGACGGTGAAGACCAGGACATGGATGATGGTGATGATGAAGTAGGCCAGGAGCGCGTAGGCGCGCAGGCTGCTGAGCAGCGCCAGCCCGGCCGTCACCAGCACGGCGATGGCCAGGGCGTTCACGGCGCGCCGCACCCACAGCAGCAGCGGGGCCGTCAGGAAGACGAGATAGGTCATGCCGATCTCGAACCGCGGCGAGACCGGCCGCCGCAGCAGGTCGTTCGAGACGAAGCCGTACATCAGGACGAGCATGGCCGCGCCGACCAGCGCCAGCCACCACCGGCGCGCTCCTTTCCGCGGCGCGAAATACTCGCGGTCGTGCAGCCAGGAGATCTCGGTCAGGTAATGCAGCGGCCCGAGAATGGCGTACGCGACGAGAAAGAGATGAAACGGAGCCGCGAATGCGGCGGCGCACGACACGACCATCAGCACGGTATTCACCCGCTCGACGGAGTTTCGATTGCTCATCGGTCCCCCCAACTTGTTTTTTTCGGTAAGGAAACAGTAGGTCCGGCCGCGAGCGATGTCATTAGAATCGCGGCACCATGAACCGCCGCCAGTTCCTCGGTGCCACCGCCGTGCTCGCCGCCTCGCCGCTCGTCGCGCAGCGCGAGCAGCAAAGTCCGGACACCCCGCTGCCGCCGTCGATCGCGAAGCTGACCTCGATGCGGGCCCAGGCGAAGCCGATCACCAACGACGAGCGCCGCGCGCGGGTGGAGCAGGCGCGCCGGCTGATGTCAGAGAAGAAGATCGGCGCGCTGGTGCTGACCGGCGGCAGCTCCCTCGTCTACTTCGCCAACATGCGCTGGTTCGGCGGCGAGCGGCTCTTCGCCTGCGTCATCCCGGTGAAGGGCGAGCCGTTCTTCGTCTGCCCCGCCTTCGAGGAAGAGCGCGCCATGGAGCAGATCGCGCGCGGACCGTTCGGCGGCGGCAAGGCGGACGTGCGCCCCTGGCAGGAGGACGAGAGTCCCTACGCCCTGGTGGCGCGCGGGCTGAAGGACCGCGGCCTCGGCACGGCGGCGATCGGCGTCGACGAGAACACCAAGTTCGTCTGGACCGAGGGGATCGCCGAGGCGGCGGGAAAATCGCGGGTGGTGCTCGGCACCGCCATCACCGCCGGCTGCCGGATGATCAAGGACGCGCACGAGCTCGAGCTGATGCAGCTGGCCAACACCGCCACGCTCGCCGTCTACAAGGCGGTCTACGAGGCGCTGCAGCCGGGCATGACGCAGAACCAGGCCTCCGACCTCATCTCGCTGGCCTACCGCCGCGTCGGATTTCCGGGCGAGGCCAGCGTGCAGACCGGCCCCTACACCGCGCTGCCGCACGGCTCCTCCACGCCGCAGACCATCAGCGAAGGGACGATCGTGATGATCGACGACGGCTGCACCGTGGAGGGCTACCAGTCCGACATCACCCGCACCTTCGTCCTCGGCAAGGCGACCGCGAAGATGAACGGCGTGTTCGACATCGTCCGCCGCGCGCAGGACGCCGCGCTGAAGGCGGCCCGGCCCGGCGCGCCGCTGGCGTCGATCGACGCCGCCGCGCGCAAGGTGGTGGTCGACGCCGGCTACGGCCCCGGCTTCAAGTACTTCTCCCACCGCCTCGGCCACGGCATCGGCATGGACGGCCACGAGTGGCCGTACCTGGTGAAGAACAACATGTTCGGCTGGGAGCGGTCGCTCCGCGCGCAGCCGGGCATGACCTTCAGCAACGAGCCGGGGATCTACATCCGCGGCGAGTTCGGCGTCCGCCTGGAGGACGACATGGTGATCACGCCCGACGGCGCGCGGCTGTTCACGCCGCAGTCGGAGTCGCTGGAGAAGCCGTTCTAGGAAACCTCTGCGCAAGTCATGGGCCGGTGTTCCCGGCTGCACGCAGAAGCTGATCGGCGTAACTCTCCAGGTCTGAGTGAGTTAGCCCCCAGTCTGCAACCTCACTCATTAGGTCCGCAACCTCACTCATTAGGTCGGCAACCTTACTCATTAGGTTGGCGACCTTACTCATTAGGTCCGCGACCTTACTCATTAGGTTCGCGACCTTACTCATTAGGTTCGGGACCTTACTCATTAGGTTCGGGACCTTACTCATTAGGTTCGCAACCTTATTCATTAGGTCGGCAACCTTACTCATTAGGTCCGCGACCTTATTCATTAGGTCGGCGACCTTACTCATCAGGTTCGCGACCTAATTCATCAGGTCCGCGACCTTACTCATCAGGTCCGCAACCTCACTCCCCTCGCCGGGGGTCGCTCACTCCAGGTCGATCGAGAACACCCCGCCGCCCGCCGTCCCGGCGTACAGGCGCGTCCCGGCGCCGTGCAGGGCGCGGACCGATTCCCGTGCTCAACTTCGCGAACGCCGCGCGTCGTCCTCCTCGGGCTTGAGTCAAAAGTCCGAAAGGCAGGTCATGCGGAACGATTCCGCCTCCAAAAACAGGTCCCATTCGCCTTGACTGAGCGGTCGGCCCACGCGACTGCAAGCTTCAGATTCGATCGCTTTGGCAGTGAGAGGAGTGGACAGCATACGGACAACTGAGCCTCGACGTCTGGCGACAGAGAGCCGCGAGTCGCCGTTCACAAACCACACTCCGACAACATCACCTTCCGCGCGCAGGCGCAAGGCGAGAGCACCGGTCTGCGCCTCATGCAGTTCGACGTTGCCGCTCATCGTCGCCACCGCTACCCATTTTCCGTCGGAGCTGAGCGCGATTCTTTTGGGCGAGCCGAGCACGTCAAAATGACTGATTTCATTACCACCGAGTTCGCCCATAGCATTTCTCGCCGGCGAAAGCTGCAACAGCTCGATATTGCCATTGAACTCGCCGAGAGCCAGCCGTGAACGCTTGCTATCGACCGCAACGGCTCGCACCTCATTACTTCGATCGTCCGCGAACAACACCTTCCCTGTAGCCGCGTCGAGCACGGTGGCGAAACCATTCCCGGAGTCCCACCATCCACCGGCCGCAACCCATCGCTGGTCAGGGCTGAACTCAACCGACATCAGGGTATCCGGTACCTCATGCGCCTTGAACACCGCCAAGCCGTCTAAGGTGCGGCGGACATCGACCAATTTCTCTTCGCTCGCGGGGGCGATCAGGGTCGAGTCGGCGCTGATTGCCGCAGCCGTAAGCGAACCAGAGAAGGGAATGACTCTGGACAGCCCCCGAGCGCGGTCGAGAAGCAGGAGTTGATGGTCCGAACGCTGCTGCAGAACGGCGCCACGCTGATTCATGACCAGCAAAGGGCCATCGGCGGTCGGATCGAGAGAGAGGGAATCGCCGAGATCGAAGACGCGCATCGTTCCATCCCTGCTCACCGTAGCGAAACGGTCGCGCGAACGAGCAGCCGCCATGCGGTTGACCCCACCAGCATGGCGGAATCCGCCGGACAGTTGTCGCGTCGCGACGTCGATGGCTCGCATGCCTCCGTCCACACTGCCAGTCAGAAAATCACCCGACGCGCTGAAAGCCACCGAGGACACGCTGTCGTCTGCTTGCAACTCCAGGACAATACGACCGCTGTTGGCGTCAATGACATACGCCATGATTCCGGCACCCACTCCGATCAATGATCCAGACGGATCGTATGTAACGCTATAGTTCGTATCGGCAACGTGAAGAGATAGTTCACTTCTGCCGGTGTTGACGTCAAATGTTTTCAGGATTCCTCGCCAGCTGACCCAAGCCACTTTCGATCCGTTGGGACTGAAGGCAATTTCCGCCGTCTTTCCATCGAGATGAAACTCCCGAAGAGGTTTAGGGTCGCCGATGCGGTAGAGAAAGAAACCTCCGTCCGCGTCCCCGACCGCGAAGGTTTGCCCGTCCGGACTGAAACGGACAGACTCGATCGAGCTGCCTTTTAGATTCGGCTTGAGAGTATAGGAGTCGGTGGCGGGCCAGGCGCTGATCGTCACGGTCCCATCCGCGCTTCCGCTCATGACGCGTGCTCCATCCGGACTAAGCTCAAGCGTGTTCACACAAGCCGTGTGACGATATTCCGAGGCGCTCGCGAACGACTGTTCATCGATTCGATAAAGCCGCACTTCCCCACTCTGGTCACCAACGGCGGCCTTCGTGCCATCGGCCGACAATGCAACAGCCCAAACCGGCGCATTCCAAAACGGCAACGGTTTACATGTTCCTCGATCGACCCAACAGATCGCCGACCCGATTGCCGAACCCGACAGCGCCATTCGCCCCGCCGCATCGAGCGACACAGCGAACGCGGGCGGCACGCCGCGCTTCGGGTTACCCGTGTATCGAAACCTGACCAGCTCGCGTGGCATCATCCAAACGGCCTCGCGCAGAGCCGATGCGCTTTCCGCGCTAGACGATAACCGACCGGCTTCGAGTGCGAGCAGAACGCTTTGCGCTGTGGTTAAGACGTTCTCGCGCCGAACCTGCGACTCCGCGACCAGCTTTCGCGCTAGTCCTTCCTTGTATCGGACATGCGACTGCCACCAGAACCCAACCGCCACGAGGAGCAGTACGAGCAACGCTGCCGACACGCTCCATGCCGTATGCAGCATGCGGCGATGTTCAGCCTGTTCGCGCGAACGGACGAGGTCCGCCTTTGGCACCCCATGCAGCGGCGCCGCGAGCTTACAAATCGCGCTCTGGTGCTCCGAGTTTCCGAAGACATCGAGCGTCGTCTGACGAGCCCACTCGTGGACATCACAGTAGAGCGGCACCGACTGAAAGGCGCCTAGGAGCGCGTGAGGCAACGCGGTACTCCGTTTAGGGTCGAAGTCTCCTTGCTCGTCATCCCAATAGAGGTTGCCCGCCGTTTGGACTAGGATGAGCCGATCGGACCTGCCGAGATCCTTCCATAGCTCGATTTCCCGTTTCACCCACTTCGACTCCGCCGCCTCTGGAGAGGCCAGCACAATGAAGAATTCGGAGTCCTTCAGCGCTTGCTCAATAACCGGCCAGGCTTCCGGGGCCGCGTGCAGATCATTCTCATCACGGAAGACGCGAAAAGCTCTCGGGCGATACCACTTCTTGGCGTACCTTTGAAGCGCGTCCTGGAGTTCCTTCGCAAACTGCCTGTCACCAGCATGGCTGTAAGAAATGAATGCCTTGTAACGGTATTTAACGGCAGTTTCCTGCATGCCTTCTTTCGCACCGGGGCAACCGAGTCATTGCTCTGACTATCCGCTTGCCGATTCCCTTTTAGTGAGTTTCAGCATTATAGCTCCGGCTGGTTGCGAGCGCGTCGACCCAATCGCTCACTCCAGGTCGATCGAGAACACCCCGCCGCCCGCCGTCCCGGCGTACAGGCGCGTGGCCGCGCTGTGCAGGGCGCGGACGTCCTGGTTGGTCAGGCCGTCGTTGAAGGCGCTCCAGCTCTTGCCACCGTCGGTGGAGCGGTGGACGCCGTGGAAGGTGGCGATGTAGACGTTGCCCTTGGCGTCGACGGCGATGCCTTCCACTTCCAGCTTCTCGATTCCCTTGATCGACTTTGTGAACGTCGCGCCGCCGTCCTCGGAGCGGTAGAAGCCGTCCTTGGCGCCGACGTAGAGGTTGGCGTCGGCGGCGAGCGCGTTCAGCTCCTTCGACGGCAGCCCGCTTCCGCCCGCGGTCCAGGTCGTGGCGCCGTCGGTCGACTTCCAGAATCCGCCGTCCTTGCCGAGGGCGAAGAGCGCGCCAGTGGCGTCGCCGCGCAACGCGAGGATGGCGGTGCCGGGAGCGACGCCGCGGTTCGCCGGCTTCCAGATCACGCCGCCGTCGGTGCTGCGGAAGATCGACGGATCGTCAGAGCTGGGGTTCTTGTACGCGGCATAGAGAATCTTCGGGTTCTTCAGGTCGAGGACGACGCTGGAGAATCCGGGCCGCGGATCCTGGAACAGCTTGTCGATCTCCGCCCAGGTCGCGCCACCGTCGGTGGAGCGGTAGAAGCTGGAGGCGTAGCCCGAGTAGAGCGTCTTGGGATTGCGCGGATCGAAGACGACGGTGTCGAGGTCCGCATCAGTCTTCGAGAACGGCTGCAGCATCTCGACCCAGCCACCCTTGCCGTCGGAGCGGAACAGCCCGCGGGCGGTCTGGGCGAAGATCGTCCCCGTCGCGTTGCCCCAGACGTTCTCGATCCACGACGCGGCGAGCCCGCCGTTCGCTTCCGTCCAGCTCTTGCCGCCGTCGGTCGTCCGGAAGACGCCAGCGCCCGCGGCCGCGGCCCACATCCGCTCCGGCGCGGCCGGATCGATGGCCAGCCCGCGCACGACGTAGTTCGGCAGCCCGCCGCCCAGCCGGCCCCAGGTCTGGCCGCCGTCGGTGGTGCGCAGCAGTCCCTTGCGCGTGCCGACGAAGAGCGTCTTCGGCTCGGTGGGATGGATGGTCAGGCTCTCGATCTCTTCCTGCTGCGGGAAGTTGCCGCCGAGCGGCGCCCACGTCTCGCCGCCGTCGGTGCTCTTGTAGCCGCCGCGGCGCGCGCTCATGTAGAGCGTGTCGGGCTCGGACGGATCGACCACGATGCGCCGTGGCAGGTTCGACTCCGGCAGCCCGGTGCCGAGCTGCTTCCACGACGCGCCGCCGTCGCTGGTGCGCCACAGTCCCGATCGTCCGTTGGACCCGCCGGCCCAGATGATCTTCGAGTTCGTCGGATGGAAGGCGAAGGTGTAGACATCGCCGCCGCTGACGCGGAACTCGGTCCATTTCGCGCCGCCGTCGGCCGAGCGCTTGTGCAGGTTGACGTCGGGGATCCAGATGGCCTTCGGATTGGCCGGATCGAACGCCACCGGGTGCGGCGTCTGCGCCAGGTCGTCGCGCATCCACTCCCACGTCTCGCCGCCGTCCTTCGAGCGCGCCAGCGCGCCGTCCTCGACGCCGGCCCAGAGCGTGTTGCTCTTCGGCTGCAGCATCACGTACGACACCACGCGGTCGGCCAGCTTGCGGCCCGAAAGCTGCCAGCTCTTGCCGCCGTCAGTCGTCCGCCACACCCCGCCGCCATGCGTGGCGACCCAGAGCCGCTCGGGGTTCGCCGCGTCGAGCGCGATGGAGAGGATGTTGCCGAAATATGGACCCTCGGGTTTCCATGAATTCGCGACCGCCGTGGATGCGAGGAGAAGCGATATGGCGATGAGCTGTTTCAATCGAGCCTCCTTAGGTGGTTGCGAGGTTGCGGGGTTGCGAAGTTTCGCAGCGGCCAAGCCCGGATGGCGCGAGCGCTGCGAAACCTCGCAACCCCGCAACCTCGCAACCCCGTCTCCCGGCAACCCCGCAGTCACTTCACTGCCTTATTCACCAGCGCCAGCCGCTTCGCATCCTTCGCATACGCCTCGCGATAGATCTTCACCTTGTCCGGGCTGAGGCGGAAGCCGGCGGCGGCGAGGGCGGCGGCGCCGTCGGACTGGTAGACCAGCCCGAACTCGAAGGCGGTCATGCCGCTGGCGTTCTTCGCGTTCATGTTCGCCTTGGCGCCGAGGAGGATCTTCACCACCTCGGCGTCGCACTTTTGCGCGGCTTCCATCAGCGGCGTGTTGCCGCGGTCGTCGGCGGCGTTCGGGTCGCCGCCGCGCGCCAGCAGCAGCTTGAGCAGAGTCTTGGTGTCGGCGGCGGTCGGCCGCACGGCCGGGTCGCACCCCTCGGTGGCCTCGAGCAGCACGCGCATGGCCGGGTTGCCGTAGCTGTTGGCGAAGCGGTGGTTCGGCGACATGCCGGCGTCGAGGAACGCCTTCACGATGTCGGGCTCCACGTCGTTCAGCGCCGAAAAGTACGCCTCCTCGGTGAACTTGTACTGGTGCTCGCGGAGGAACTCCAGCGCCTTGTCGCGCGCCGCGGGATCGACGGCGGCGGTGGTCTTCGCCGCGCCGCGCGAGCCGTAGCGGTCGGATTTCATTGCTTCAATCGCCGCGTCGGTCAGCCTCCGGATCAACTCGTCCGGATCCTTCTTCAGCGGCGCGATGCGCGCCTCGGCCGGCGCCGCCTCCTTGCCGTGGTTGCGCAGCAGTTGCAGCGCGTCGAGGCGGAGATTGCGATCCTTCTGCTCGACGGCGACGCGGGCCAGGAGGTCGATGACGGTGGCGTCGTCCAGCTGCAGCTTGTCGATGGCGCGCATCGCCTTGTTGCGGACCTCGATGCTGGCGTCCTTCTCCACCGCCGCGACGAGGATCGGCAGCGCTTCCTTCGCCGCCGCCGCTTTCACCGCCGTGTCGAGGGCGAACGACATGTCGCCGATCTCCCCCACCGCCTCCGCCGCCCGCGCGCGCACCTCGGCATCCGGCTCCGCACGCACCGCCTGCGCCACCGCGCCGATGGCCTCGAGCGCCAGGCCGCGCGCGTTCTTCAGCGAGCGGATCGCCTCGTCGCGCACGTCCTTCTCCTTGTCCGAGACCAGAGCGGCCACCGGCTTCGCCCACACCTTCACGTCGGCGGCCGCGATCTGTTTGCCGAGGAGCTCCACGGCCGCCTCGCGGACGTCGCCGTTCGGCGACTTCGACGAGGCGAGCAGCGTCTCGATCCAGCGGTCGGGGCGCGGCCGGAGGTCGCCGAGGGCGAGGAGCAGCGGCTCGGTGATGTACTGGCTCTCGTTGAGGCGCGCGGTGAAGATCGGGATGATCTTGCGGTCCTGCGTCTCGGCGAGCGTGCGGAGCGCCTTCTTCGCCATGTCGAAGTTGTCGCGGCGCGCCGACCAGTCGCCGCCGGCTTTCGGATCGGGGGCGTTGCGGCGGAGGTAGTCGACGATCGGGGCGGCGAGCTTGTCGCCCGGCTCGATGCCGATCAGCGCGCGGGCGGCGAGAAAGCGATCCACCTCGTCGCCGCGCTGCAGCACGCCGCGCAGCTCGTCGGCCATCGTCGACGGCTCCTCGTCCATGGCGATGAGCGCGCCGGCGGCGCGGATGACGACCGCGGAGGCCGGATCGGCCAGCGCCTTGCGCAGCGCGGGGATGGCCGGCTTGGCCACCTCGCTCGACCGCCAGAGCGCGTTCGCCGCCGCCTCGCGCACCGAGACGTCGCGGTCGCCCAGCGCGCCGACCAGCGGCTCGATGGCCTCGGCCATCTCCATGTCGCCGAGGCCTTCGGCGGCCTCGACGCGCGTATTGACGTCGCGGCTCTTCAGCTCTTTCGCGTAGCGGTCGACGAGCTTCTGGCGCTCGGATTTCTGGGCGATGACAACCGGGGAAAGGAGAACGGATACCAGGAGCAGGGCGAAAACGCTGCGCATGCGGCCTCCGTGGATGGTCGGCGGAGGGTATCACGCCGCCATCGCCCGACTTTTGCAAGGATCGGCCTGCAATGAAACGCCTTCTCCCCCTTTTTCTCCTCATTGCCGCCACCGCCGCGGCGGCGCCGCCGCGGCTCGAGCTCCGTCCTGTGACGAGCGGCCTCGATCATCCGGTGGCCATCACTCACGTCGGCGACACGCGCCTCTTCATCACCCTGCAGCCGGGGTACATCGTGATCTGGGACGGCACGCGGATCCTGCCCACGCCGTTCCTCGACGTCCACACCCTCGTGCAGTACTCGGGCGAGCGCGGGCTGCTCAGCGCGGCATTTCACCCGAACTACCGGCAGAATGGGCTCTTTTTCGTCTTCTACACCGACCCCACCGGCGACCTGCGGATCGTCCGCTATCGGGTGTCGGCCAATGATGCCAACCAGGCCGACCCGAATTCGGCCGTGCCGATCCTCACCATCGCGCACCGCGAGTTCGCCAATCACAACGGCGGGCAGATGCAGTTCGGCCCCGACGGCTACCTCTACATCGGCACCGGCGACGGCGGCTCGGGCGGCGATCCGAACAACAACGGGCAGAATCTCAACTCGCTCCTGGGCAAGATCCTGCGCATCGACATCGACACCTCCACCTACTCCACTCCGCCCACCAACCCCTTCTCCGGACAGAACATGCGCGGCGAGATCTGGGCGTACGGGCTGCGCAATCCGTGGCGCTTCTCCTTCGACCGGCTGACCGGCGACCTCTGGACGGCCGACGTCGGCCAGGGCTTGTGGGAGGAGATCGACCTGCAGAACGGCGGCAATGCGGGCGGCGAAAACTACGGCTGGCGGCTGATGGAAGGGACGCACTGCTTCAACCCGTCGACCAACTGCAACCCCGGCGGGCTGAAGCTCCCCATCATCGAGTACGGCCACACCGCCGGGCGCTGCTCGGTGACCGGCAGCTACCGCTACCGCGGCTCGCGCTTCCCGCGCATGGCCGGCATCTACTTCTACGGCGACTACTGCACCGGCGAGATCTGGGGCGCCTCTCCCAACGGGCAGGGCGGCTGGACCTCCACGCCGATGCTCGACTCCACCATCTTCCTCAGCACCTTCGGCGAAGACGCGGCGGGACAGCTGTACGCCGCCGACCATTCCGGCGGCGTGCTCTACCTGCTCGCCGACGCCGACGGCAACCCGCGCGGCGACTTCAACGACGACGACAAGGTGGACGTGCTCTGGCGCAACACCGTGACCGGCGAGAACGCGGCCTGGTTCCTCGACGGCACCATCTTCCGCAGCGGCGCGCTCCTCCCCTCCGCGCCCGTCGAGTGGACGCTGGCCGGCGCCGGCGACTTCAACGGGGATGGCTCGACCGACCTGGTCTGGCGCAACCGGAACACAGGCGCGAACGCGGTCTGGCTGATGTCCGGGACGATGCTCGTCTCCTCCGCCGACCTCCCCTCCGCCCCCGACACGGCGTGGAACATCGAGGCGATCGGCGACTTCAACGGCGACACCATGCCTGACATTTTCTGGCATCACCATGGACGAGGATCGGCAGCGATCTGGCTGATGTCGCCCACCTTCGGGATTGCGAGCGTGGTCGACCTGCCGGCGGTGGCGGACCTGAACTGGCACGCCGCGGCGGCGGCCGACTTCGACAGCGACGGCGACCCCGACCTGGTCTGGCGCCACGCCACCAACGGCCGCATCGTCTTCTGGCGGATGAACGGCGCGGCGCTGCAGAACGGCGTCGAGCTCGGGACCCTCGCCGACAACAACTGGCGGATCGTCGCCGCCGGCGACTATAGCGGCGACGGCAAGCCCGACCTCTTCTGGCACCACGCCGGGAGCGGCGCCAACTCCGTCTGGTTCATCGACCATTTCGTGATGACCAACGGCGCGCCGGTGAACGCGCTGACCGACCTGCGGTGGATCGGCGCGGGGCCGCGGTAATAGTCCCGCCCGTCATCCTGAGCGCGTTGGCCCGTCATCCTGAGCGAAGCGAAGGATCTTGGGTTCGACCAGCGCTAATCGAGCCGAAGATCCTTCGCTGCGCTCAGGATGACGGATCAGTGACGAGCGCGGAACTTGACCGTGACCTGGTTCTCGCCGGTCTTCAGAGTCAGTTGGATTGGCGCGAAGGTTCCCGCGGCGATGATCCGCTCCGCCTCGTCGTCGGTGCGGTACGGCCACATCTCGTACGCGCCGAGCGGAAGGTTGGGCAGCGTGGCCATCCCCGCGCCGTCGGTACGGAACGACAGCCCCTGCGCCGTCTCGATCAGCCGCACCACCTCGGGCGGGACGATCTCGCCGTTGTAGCGCACCACCATCCTGACGTTGGCGATCGGCTCGCCGGCCGTCGTCTTGGCCACCACCTCCAGCGAGCCGCGCGGGCCGGTGACGACGGTGGGAAGCCTGGCGTCGTCGCCGAGCTGCGAACGGCCCACCCGCACCGAGGTGAACGGCGCATTGGGCGGGATGACGTAGATCGCGCAGCCGTCGCGCGGGATCGGCACCAGCGCGCGGCCGTCGTCGCCGGTGGTGCTCCGCGAACGGATGGCATTGTCCGCCGCGCAGATGACGAAGGCGCCCGCCACCGGCCCGCCGTGCGCGTCGCGGACCACGAGCTCCTTGCGCACGCCGCGGTCCGCGCGGATCTCGACCTCGCGCGAGGCGTGGTCGCCGGCCAGATCGAAGGCGATCGTCTCCGGGAAGAGGTATCCGGTCGCGCGCGTCTCGATCGTCTGATGCCCGGCCGGGACGGAGCGGTACTCGAAACGCCCGTCGGCATTGGTCCGCGACGGCACCGTGGCCGCGCCGGTCTCGACCTCGCTGTGCAGGAGCATCAGCGCGTTGGCCACCGGCGCGCCGGAAGCGGCGTCGATCACGCGGCCGCGCACCGAAAGCGTCGGCAGGGCGATGATCGAGCGGTTCTCCGCCCCGATCGTCACCTGCGCATGGACGGTGGTGGGAAGCGACGGCGCCGCGACGCGCGCGAGGTAGCGGCCCGCCTGCCAGGCCTCGCCGCGCCACACGCCGGCGTCGTCGGTGATGAAGCTCGTCTTGGTGGCATTTTCCTGATTCAGGAGCCGGACGTTGGCCTTCGGCAGCGAGTGATCGCCGAGCTGCACGTGCACGCGCACCGGCTTCGCGCTGATCTCGAAGCTCATCGCCCTTCGATCGCGCTGGCCCAGCACCACCAGCGTGGACGACTGCTGCAGCGGCTCGGAGCCGCGGACGAGCAGCGTGTACGAGGCGGCGCCGAGCGAGGCGAACCGCGCCTTCGACTCGCCCGCGCCGAGGCGGCGCTGCGCCACCCAGCGCGGCCCGAGCTGCTGGTCGGCCACGCCGAGGAGCACGTCGAGCGGCTGCGGCTTTCCGGCGGGACGGCGCACCGTCACCTCCAGCGAGGCAGGCGCGCCGAGCTCCACCGCGGAGAGAGCCAGTCCGGTCGTACCGGGAGTGACTCCCACCACCCGTGTGCCGCGGCCGGCTGCTTCGACCACCAGATAGTCCGGCCGCTGCGCCTCGAACTCCAGCGCGAACGCGCCGCGCGCGTCGGTCGTCACCGCCGATGCGCCGGCCGACGGCGGACGAACGGTCGCGCCGGCAACCGGCGCGCCGCCGGAGGTGACGCTGCCGCGGATCACCGGCAGCTCGGCCAGCGGGATGACGCCCAGCGTGAGAGTCTCGCCGGCGCGCGCGATCACGCGGCGCGTCACGGTGCGGTGGTGATCGGCGGCGATGGTGAAGTCGTATGTGCCGGGAGCCAGCGTGCGCGTCTCCAGCCGGTCGATGGCGGTGATCGGCTGCGCGTCCGTGCGGGCTGATTGATTGGCGAGCGAGACGATGGTCAGCGTGACGGTCTTGACGCGCTCCGGATGGGCCACGTCGATCGACATCCGAATGGTGCCCGGCATCGCCGAGGCGCTGCCGAACATCAGGAGAACGGCGAAAATCGTCTGCATGTGAGCCTCCGAATGAAGCGACTTCCGCCGGTGTGGGAGTCACCGCTCGATCGGGTTTACCGAGGCGGTGCGTTGGACTTCGTTGATGGAATCGTTGGCCTGGGCGACGAGCGTCGTCCCCTGGCGCACTTCGACGGATGCCACGGAGAATTCGGAGGCGAGGTCGAGTTGCGCAACGCGGTCGCCGCAGCCGGGGTACTGGCTCCAGCATCCTTCGCTCCACTCGACCCAGCAGAGGAAGTAACTTCCGAACGTGAATTCGCACGTCGGCCAGAAGCACTCCGCGCACGCGAACACGGACGGAGCGACGACCAACAGTGCGATCGTACACAGTGCAACTATTCGCTTTTTCATCCCAGCTCCTTTTCCCCCGGCGGAAGTCACGCGACCGACTATCCTCGTGGGGTGGAATGACGGCTAGGGTCATTTATTGATGACATCCAAACGCCCGCCGCTGGCGTACTCTCTCTCGCATGCCTGAAACACTTCCGCCCGGGAGCTCCGGCCTACCGCTGGTCGGCGAGACCCTCGCCTTCGCCAAGAACCCGTTCCGCTTCATCGACGAGCGGCTGGCCAAACACGGCCGGATTTTCCGCTCGCGCCTCCTCGGCCGGAACACCGTGGTCGTCTCCGGCCCCGAGGCGGCGGGACGGTTCATCGACAGCTCGAAGGTGGAGCGCGCCGACTCCATGCCGCCGCACGTGCAGCAGATCTTCGCCGGCCGCAGCCTGCCGCTGCTCGACGGCGACGCGCACCGCGAGCGCAAGGCGGCGGTCAACCGCGCCTTCATGCGCGACGCCATGGAGGCCTACCTGCCGCAGATGCAGGCCAGCATCGAGGTGGCCTTCCGCCGCTGGGCCGGCGCGGGCGAGATCCGCTGGCTGGACGAGCTGAAACGAGTCTCGATCGAGGTGATCTGCACCACCATCATCGGCCTCCAGCCCGGCAACCGGATGGACGCGCTGCGCCGCGACTACGAGATCCTGCTCGACGGCTTCGCCACGCTGCCGATCAACCTCCCCGGCACGCGCTACAACAAGGCGCTCAAGGCGCGCGACCGGATCATGAACTTCTTCCGCCAGACCGTCCGCGAGCGGCGCACGATGCCGACCGACGACGGCCTCTCGCGCATCCTCGCCGCGGGCGCCGCGCTCGGCGACGAAGACGCCGCGCTCGAGCTGCACCACATCGTCATCGCCGGCTTCATCGTCTTCGGCGAGCTGGGCGCGATCATCCTGCGGCTCACCTCGCATCCGGACGTGCGCGAGCGGCTGGCCGCGGAGATCGCGGCGAAGTCGCCCGGCGGACCGCTCTCGCTGCAGTCGCTGATGTCGATGCCCTACCTGCTGCAGGTGGTCAACGAGGTCAAGCGGCTGACGCCGATCATCCCCGGCGTCTTCGGCATCGCCAAGGAAGGCTTCGAGCTGGACGGCATGAGCGTGCCCGCCGGCTGGATGATCATCTGGACCGTCCGCCCGACGCACACCACGCACGGCGTGTACGACGACGGCGAGCGCTTCGACCCCGACCGCTTCTCGCCCGAGCGCGCCGAGGACCGGCGCCACGAGCATGCCTTCGTGCCGCAGGGCGCTGGGCCGGTGACCGGGCATCGCTGCCCCGGCCTCGACTTCGCCACCTACTTCATGGAGGTCTTCACCGTCGTGCTGCTGCGCGGCTACACCTGGTCGGTGCCGGGGCAGAACTTCAATCTCGACTACAGCAAGGTGCCGCCGGAGCCGATCGACGCGGTGCGCGCGACCGTCAGCGGCGTGAAGATCTCGGCCTGAAGCATCCAGCCGTCCGCGGTGAGATGCCACTTCGCCGCGTAGACGCCCGCGATCTGCAGCGGGCCGTCGTTGGTCTTCACCGTGGCGCTCCAGCGCCCGTGCTCCTCGGCCATCCCCCACTCCTCGTTGACGTGGATCTCCTCGGGCGTGCCGGCGTGCGCGGTCCGCTCGAAGTTCTCCGCCCAGCCGCGGACGCTGGCGTCTTTCCCGTCGCGCTGCATGCTCCGCGCGGTGACCACGTGATACGACGGCAGCATCAGCGCGCCGAGCGCCGCGGCGTCGTGGCGCGCGATGGCGTCGTTGATCGCCGCGCGCGCCGCGCGGATGAGGAGCGCCGCCGTCCCGGCGGCTGGCTCGGCGGCGTCTCGCCGCCGGGACGGCGGCGGTCCAGCCGGCGGGACGCCGGCGTTCCTGTCATTCATGACGCGATCGTATACTCCGCGCTCATGAAGGCCACCGCCCTTGCGCTCCTCCTCCTCGCCGCCTGCGCCTCGGTCGACACGCCTCCCGAGCCGCCGCGGCTGAGCGGCGACGAGTTCGACATCCAGGCCACGGTGCTGGCGGTCTACAACGTCATCTCCGGGCCGGCCGGGCGGCGCGACTGGAACCGCTTCAAGGAGCTGTTCGCTCCCGGCGCGCGGCTGATCCACAAGGACAAAGTGATGACGCCGGAGGAGTTCTCGACCGAGTCGCAGAAATACTTTGCGGAGCACGGCTTCTTCGAGCGGCCGACGTCGACGCGCATCGATCGCTACAAAGAGATGGCGCAGGTCTGGAGCGCGTACGAGTCGCGCAACGCGTCGAATGACGAGAAGCCGTTCGCGCGCGGCGTGAACAGCTTCCAGCTGGTCAAGCGCGAGGGGCGCTGGCAGGTGCTGACCATCCTTTGGCAGGAGGAATGAGTCTCGCCGTCGCGCGCCTGTCCGCGCGGCGCGGCGCGCGCGAGGTGCTCACCGGCGTCTCGTTCTCCGCGCACCCCGCGCAGATCCTCGGCGTGATCGGTCCCAACGGCGCCGGCAAGACCACGCTCTTCGAATGCGTGGCCGGCGTGCTGCCGTACGCGCGCGGCGAGGTGACCGGCGCGGAGCGCTTCTACGTTCCCGACGCCATTCGTCCCTGGCCCGATCAAAGCGTGCGCTGGACGCTCGATCTGTTCGGCGCAGCGGACGATGCGCTCCTCGGTGAGCTCGACCTTCTCCGCCTGCTGCGTGCGCCGGTCGGCACGCTGTCGAAGGGCGAAGCCAAACGCCTCGGGCTCGCGCTCGGGCTGGCCGTCCCGCGCCCGGTGCTGCTGCTCGACGAGCCGTTCGACGGGCTCGACCTGCGGCAGACCAGGCAGGTAATGGACGTGCTCCGCCGCGACGCGGCGAGCGGCCGCACGCTGGTCCTCTCCATCCACCAGCTCAGCGACGCCGCGCGCGTCTGCGACCGCTTCCTGCTGCTCGACCGCGGGCGGAGCGTGGCCGAGGGGACGCTGGCGGAGCTGGGCGGTAACCTGGAGGAGGCCTTCCTTGCGCTCACGTGACCTGGTGCGCAAGGAGCTGGCAGAGCTGTTCGCCGCGCGCTCGTTCTGGCTGCTGCTGCTCATCGCCGGGCTGCTGGCGGGACAGAGCTTCATCAGCGCGGTGAACGCGTACGCCGAGGCGAGCAACCCGCGCGCGCTGGCGCAGGGACTCTCGCCGCTGGAAGGGATCCTCACCCCGACCCTCGGCGCGTACGACCTCGCCATCACGCTGCTCTTTCCCTTCGTCGCCATTCGCCTCATCGCCGCGGAGAAGTCGTCGGACGCGCTGAAGCTGATGCTGCAATGGCCGGTGCGGCTCGGCGCGCAGATCGCGGCGAAGGCCGTCGCGCTGCTGGTGGCGTGGACGATCTCGCTGATCCCGTTCGCCGTGGCGCTCGCGCTCTGGAAATCGTACGGCGGCGCGCTGCACGCGCCGGAGGTGGTCAACGTCCTCGCCGGCTACACGCTGCGCTTCCTGCTGACCGCCGCCCTGGCCATGGCCGCCGCGGCGGTGATGCCCGGCGCGGCGAACGCCGCCATCGTGGTCCTCGGATTCACCATCGGCACCTGGGCGCTCGACTTCATCGCCGCAGGGCACGGCGGCATCGTGCAGACGCTCGCCTCGTACACCCCGGCGGCGATGCTGCGGGGCTTCGAGCGCGGACTGTTCCGCGCCGACGTGGCCATCGTGCTCATCGTGTTCTCGCTCCTCGGCTTCGCCATCGCCGCGATCTGGCTGCACCTCGGCCGCAGCGTTCGCGCGCGGCTCGTGCGCACGGCAATTGCCGCCGGCGCCGCTGTGGTCATCGCCACCATCGCGACGCGGATCGACACGAGCTTCGACGTCTCCGAGAACCACCGCAACTCCTTCGCCGCCGCCGACGCGCAAGCACTGAGTCGCATCGCCGAGCCGCTGCACGTCACCATCTTCCTCGCCGCCGAGGATCCGCGGATGAACGACTTCGCCAGCAACGTACTGGTCAAGCTGCGGCGCAGCGTGTCGCGGCTGCGCGTCGACTATCCCTTCGCCGGACGGACGGGACTCTTCGATAACGACGACCGCTACGGCGAGATCCACTACCGCCTCGGCGCAAAGTCGGCCATGAGCCGCTCCACGACCGAGGAGATTGTGCTGGAGACCATCTACGGCCTGGCGGGCATCGCGCCGCCGCGGCGCGAGGAGTCGTCGTACGCCGGTCACCCGCTGCAGACGCGCCCCGCGGGCGCGGCGTGGATCTTCTACGCGCTCTGGCCGGCGCTCGTCGTCACGGCGTTTTCTGCACTGCGTAATCGGCGTACTGGCTGACGCTGTCGGTCTTCGACCAGACCCCGACCTTCCCCGACACCGGCTCGGCCAGGGTGTGCTCGAGCAGCAGCTCGTCGTCGAGCCAGCCGCGGAGCTGCGTGCCGCTCACCGCGATCTTCATCCGGTGCCACTCGCCCATCTTGAGGTGAACTTCATGCGCGCCGCGCTTGACGAAGCTGCGCTTCCCCTTGTTGAAGGTCCAGAGGACGAGGTTGTCCTCCTTGCCGTTGAAGCGGACGGTGAGGTAGTCGCCGTTCGGCTTGAGGTTGAAGAGGATGCCGGCGCACTGGTCGAGCTGCCCGCCGAGGAGGCGGAAGCGCATGGAGATCTCGCCGTCGCGGAAGTCGTCCACGCCGTTGGCCACCGCGTACGGGAAGTAGGCGTAGGCCTTGACGCTGTCGATGAACTCCTCGTGCCGCGCGCCGTAGATGGTGCGCGCCTTCGCTGCCAGGCCGGCCGACGGCTGGCCCTTGATCCACTGGCGCCCGTCGACCTGCAGCACCGCGGCGCCGGCATCGTCTTTCGCGTTCATGAAGTCGCCGACGATGGCGATGAATTTTGAGGGAGCGACGGACAGAGCCGCCGCGAGAAGAAGGGAAATGATCATGCGGCGAATGCTACCCGATCACGCCCGCGCCGAGTCGCCGGCGCGGCGGCCGGCGACGGTGCCGAGCCGCTGGCTGCCGAACGCGCTGGCGCACTCCGCGAGCCATTCGGGCAGCCACCCCTCGGCCGAGTCGCGGCGGACGAGGCCGTGGATCAGGTCGGCCTGAAAGGCGTCGCGCGCCGCGGGAAAGTCGTCCGCGACCAGGAGCACCATCGGCCGCAGCGCCATCCCTCCCAGCGTCTCGGTGACCATCGCCAGCGTGAGCTGCGGCGTGGCGAGATCGACGATGACCGCGGCGTGCTCGCCCGATGCGATCGCCGCGATCGCGCCCGGCGCGTCGGCGGCCCGGTCGATCGGCAACTGCTCACCGCGAAGGGCCTCGGCCAAGCTGCCGCCGTCGTGAGTCGGTTCGACGATGAGGATGCGCGACACTGAACGCGATCCTATACCTTTCCGGCGGCGTCGGCGATGCGCAGAAGCCGCCCGGCGATGTCGCGATCCCGCGACGGATACTCGTATAGCTCGGGCCGCAGGTCGGGATGCTTTCGGACCCACTTGTTCTTGTACATGTCGCGGTCGGCGGCATCGACCAGCTGCAGCAGGGTCGGCTTGTCGAGCAGGCGGGACGACGCCACACCGGTCGACGCGGAGACGTGGTAGGGATCGCGCTCGTTCCACTCCAGGCCGTCGACGCCGTGCGCCAGGCGCTCGGCGATCCGCTCGATCATTTCGACCGCCAGGTGCGGAACGGCGATCACGAACTCGTCGCCGCCGAAGCGCGCCACGATGTCCTCGGGCCGGGTCAGGCTCTGCAGCAGCGCGGCGACGTCGCGCAGCACCTGGTCGCCGGCCACGTGGCCGTGGGTGTCGTTGACGTGCTTGAAGTCGTCGAGGTCGAGCATGACGACGTTGACCGCCTTCCCTTCCGCCAGCAGCCGCTCGGTCTCGGCGACGAAGAAACGGCGGTTGAAGACGCCGGTCAGGTCGTCGCGCGAGGCGAGGCCGTAGAGGTCGCGCAGGGCGACGTCCATGGTCCGCTGGCGCGACGCCAGCCGCCGCGCCGCCACCAGCTTCGCCGCGATCTCCGCCTCCGAGGAACCCTTGGTCAGGAAATCGTCGAAACCGGCGTCGAGCGCCTGCAACTTGGTGTCGAGGTCCTCGCGCCCGGTCAGCATGATGGCGTAGATGCCTTTGGTGGCTTCGTCCGATCGGATGCGACCGATGGTGTCGATGCCTTTGAGCCGCGGCATCTCCTGGTCGAAGATGGCCACGTCGTACGCGGCGCGCGCCAGGCGGTCGAGCGCCTCGTCGCCGTCGCCCGCGGTGTCGACCACGAAGCCGAGACGGCGGGTCAGCACCGCGACGTACGCACGGTAGTTGGGATCGTCGTCTACGACCAGGAGGCGCAACGGCGGCGTCGCGGCGGGCGACGGACTCTGCCGGCGCTCGGGTGCGGGATTCAATATGATGACGAGAGTGCGTTCAACCTGCGCGCCAACACGCGGCGGGCAACTTATTTGCAACCTACTCCAACGCGAAAATGGCTGAGCTGAACGCAATCGTCGCCGCCCTCCGCCGAAGCCGGCAGGACATCGACGACTCGCTCGCCAACGCCTCCACCCGCACCGGCGAGACGGCAGACCTGATCCAGCGGATCGAGACCCTGCAGCGCCGCGCCGAGGAGACGCAGCGGACGTCGAAGCCGAAAAAAGACTGAATCAAGCCGGGTAAACTGTTCGGCGAATCATCATGACCAAAGTCGAAGTGCTGGAAGAGCAGATCAAAACCCTATCGCCGGAAGAATTCGCAGAGCTGCGAAACTGGCTTCTCGATCGCGACTGGGAGAACTGGGACCGGCAGATCGAGCGCGACTCGGCAGCAGGTAAGCTCGATCGCCTGTTCGACTAGCAGACGTTGCCGCACCCGGCGCGCGACGGAACGCTGACTGCGGTGGAGCGGCGGGCTTCAGCCCGCCGTCGGCGGCCTGAAGGCCGCCGCTCCATTAGTCCGCTACTTTCCGACCCGCACACCGTCCACCGTGACGACGACCTCGGACGGGACGCCGGTCACGGTGAAGACGTATGTGCCCTGCTCGCCGCGGTCGACCGGCACTTCTGACGCCAGCTTGCCCGCGCTCACCTTCGCGCGGATCCGCCTGGCGTGGCCCGGTCCGAGGAAGTTGCCGAAGCGGTCGCGCGGCGTGACGCTCACCAGCGTGGTGCGCGCGTCGCGGCGCGTTACCTTCACCTCGGTGCGCGCGGGGTCGGCGGCGGCCTTCACGTACTGCTCGAGCCGCTCCTCGCGATGCGTCGCGCCGGTACGCTCGTCGTCCCATTCCAGCACCGCGTCGAAGGCGTACGTGCCGGGGATCGTCGTGTCGTCGAAGGTTGCGGCGTAGACGCCGTGCTTCTGCTCGCGCAGCGTCAGCGTGGCCACCTCCTTCGGCGGCGTGCGCCGCAGCGCAGCCACCTTGCGGTCGAGCGGCGTCTGCAGGTCGCCGTTCGCCGTCCTCACCGTTCCACCCTCGGCGGAGCGCGCGTCGTGGAGCAGCGTGCCGAGCGCGGCGCTCGGCCGCGACACCCGCACCTTGATCGCTCCCTCCGGCAGACCGGTCAGCGGCTTGCCGTCCCACGCGATAGTGGCGCGGATGCCGAGCTTGTCGCCGGTGGCGGGGTGGATCTGGGCGGCGGAGAGGGTGAAGTCGAGGTGCTTCTCCAGGAAGAGAACGTTCAACGTGTACGGGACGCGCTCCGTCGTCACGTTCGCGCCGCGCTTGACGCGCACCATCCAGACGCCGGAGCCATCGCCGCGATTGAGGTCGAAGGTTAGCAGCGACGCCTGCGGCAGCCGGCGCGTCGACGTCGGCGCGGCCGGCGTGGCGGTGCCGGGCGCGAAGACCTCGAGGTCGAGAACGTCGCGCGCCGGCGGCGCCCACTGCAGCATGAAGACGACGCGCTGCGCGGAGCGGTCGACGCGCACCGGCAGCGGCGCGGTCGGCCCCTTGCCGGTGAGCGTGCCGTGCTCGCGCGTGGCGATCGACGCGGTGTTGCCCTTGAGGATGGCCACCAGCGTCTGCGCGAAGACGTCGAACATCGTCGACTCGCTGACGGCGATGTACGAGACGCCCGAAGTCTCGAACGAGATGTTGCGCAGCAGCTCCTCGTCGAGCTGCTCCGGCACGCCGAAGCCGATGGTCTGGATGGGGATGAAGCGCTTGCGCAGCTCCGCCGGCAGTCCGCTGACCGGCGTCAGCCCGAGGAAACCGCTCGGCTGGATCTCGACCAGCGGCGCGGTGTTCTGCATGCCGTCGGTGACGACCACCAGGTTCAGGTCGTTGTCGGGATCGGCCATCCACTGCTTCATCCCCTCGTTGATGCCGCCGCCGACCGACGTCGAGCCGCCCGGCGCGAGCGTGTCGACCTTCGCGCCGACCGACGACCAGGTGTTCGAGCCGCGCTGCACGAAGAACTGCGACGGCGGGTCTCCGGTGGGGAACGACTGCGGCGTCGCGGCGCTGTCGAAGAAGACCATGCCGAGACGGTCCTGCGGCCACTGGAAGTCGTCGATCGGCGCATCGATGGCGTCCCAGCCGGCGACGAACGCCTTCACCGCCGACTTCAGGATCTCGTGCTTCTTCGCGCCGGAGATCGCGCCCGGCGGGAAGTCGGCCATGCTGCCCGACTTGTCGAGGACGAGGACGACGTCGAAATGATGGCGCCCGCGGTTGATGGCCGCCAGCGCCGGCGCCACGCCGTCGTCGACCGGCGTGATGAAGGCCGGCATGTCGCCGGTGTGCTTCGACACCTTCGAGCACTCCGCGTTCGGCGCGGCGACGATGTAGGTCGACATACGGTATTCGGTGACGTCCTGCGCACCGGCGAAGCGCATGTTGATGTTCTTGTCCACCGCGCTGCCGCCGGCGCAGAAGTCGGCGCCGAAGTTGGAGAGCGGCACGTAGGTGATGCGCGCGGCGTTGCCGGCGAGCGCCTCGAAGGACACCGTGTCGCCGCTGGGGAGGTTGGCGTTGCCGCCGAGGTTGACGGTGGTGCCGTCGACGACGAGCTGCGCGCCGGCGGGAGCGGCATTGAGCGTGAAGGTGATCTTCACCTTGCCGGTCTCCTGCTGCGCGTTGAAGCGCGTCGGGATGGTGAGGGTGAAGGCCTCGCTGGCCAGCGCCGGAAGAGCGAGGGCGAGACATCCCAGGATGCCGAGGACGGCCGTCTTGATTCGCATCCGGCGATGTTAACGCTAAGCTTTGCCGATGCTGATGCGACGACTGTCCGTTCTCGCCACGCTCGTCCTCCTCGCCCTCCCCTCCTTTGCCGCCGATGAAGTGAAGCGCCTGCACGCGCTCTTCGACCGCAACTGGGAGAACCGGATCCGCGAGAGCCCGACCTTCGCCACCTCCGTCGGCCGCCACGAGCTCAACGATCGGCTCGGCTCGGTGACGCTCGCTGACCTCGAGCGGCGCAACGAGCAGCGCAAGAAGGACCTCGCCGAGCTGAAGGCGATCGACCGCGCCAGGCTGCCCGCCGACGAGGCGGTGAACTACGACATCTTCAAGCGCCAGATCGAGAACGGCATCGCCTCGTACGAGCTCGGCGACGACCAGATGCCGATCAACGCCGACTCCGGCTTCCACAGCGGCTTCTCGCGCCTGGCCGAGGGCGTGCCGCTGGCCACCACGAAGGACTACGAGAACTACATCAGCCGCCTGCGCGAGTGGCCGCGCTACGTGCGCGAGCACATCGCCCTGATGCGCCTCGGATTGCAGCGCGGGATGACCGTGCCCAAGGCGACGCTGGAGGGCTACGACAAGACGATCTCCGCACACGTGGTCGACGACCCGACGACGAGCGTCTTCTGGAAGCCGTTCGTCAAGTTCCCGAACGGCGTTCCGGCCAGCGAGCACGAACGGCTCCGCGCCGCGGGCCGCGACGCGGTCATGAACGGCGCCGTCACCGGCTACCGCGAGTTCCTCGACTTCTTCCAGAAGGAGTACTACCCCGGCGCGCGCACCACGCTCGGCGCCTACGCGCTGCCGCGCGGGCGCGAGTACTACGCGCAGCAGATCCGCGAATACACCAGCCTCGATCTCACGCCGGAGGAGATCCACAAGATCGGGCTGGCGGAGGTGGAGCGCATCAGCGGCGAGATGAACGCCGTCATCAAGCAGGTCGGCTTCCAGGGCGACTTCGCCGCGTTCCTGCAGTTCCTGCGCACCGATCCGCGCTTCTACGCAAAGACGCCGGATGAATTGCTGTCGCGCGCGGCGTGGATCGCCAAGCGGATGGACGGCAAGCTGCCGTCGCTCTTCAAGACGCTGCCGCGGCTGCCGTACACCGTGGAGCCGGTGCCGGCCGACATCGCGCCGAAGTACACCAGCGGCCGATACGTCGGCGCGCCGCAGGGCAGCACCAGGCCCGGCATCTACTGGGTCAACACGTACATGCTGGAGAACCGGCCGCTCTACAACCTCGAGTCGCTCACGCTGCACGAGGCGGTGCCGGGACATCACCTGCAGATCGCGCTGAGCCGCGAGCTCGGCGACCTGCCCAACTTCCGCCGCTTCTCGTACATCTCCGCGTTCGGCGAGGGCTGGGGGCTGTACTGCGAGTGGCTCGGCCTCGAAGCCGGCTTCTACACCGATCCGTACAGCAACTTCGGCCGCCTGACCTACGAGATGTGGCGCGCCTGCCGGCTGGTGGTCGACACCGGGATCCACTCCATGAACTGGACGCGCCAGCAGGCCATCGATTACATGGCCACCCGCACCGCGCTGCCGCTGCACGAGGTGCAGACCGAAGTCGACCGCTACATCTCCTGGCCCGGCCAGGCGCTGGCGTACAAGCTCGGCGAGCTGAAGATCAAGGAGCTGCGCAAGCGCGCCGAGGCCGCCCTCGGCACCCGCTTCGACGTCCGCGAGTTCCACGACGTTGTCCTCGGCAGCGGCGCGGTGCCGCTGGGCGTGCTGGAGGACAACGTGAACCGGTGGATCAGGTCGAAGGTGAAGGCGTGAGCGACGTCCAGCGTCCTTCGCCCCGCTTGCGGGGAGAAGGTGCCGCGAAGCGGCGGATGAGGGGCGTCCCCACCGCGCTGCTCGCCATCCTCCTCGCCCTCCCGCTGATCGCCGACGACGACTTCACCCTCTACGACCTCCAGCCGCCCGACACGCACCAGTTCGCGATCACCTACGACGTGACGCAGGCGAAGGAAGGCGCCGAGGTCTTCGACAACCCGATCCGCGCCGGCGCGGTGGCGACGAAGGAGCGCGTCATCGCGCGCGCCACCGGCGAGGAACTGAAGTTCGAGGTGGTCGAAGGGAAGTACATCCGCGTCCACCTCCCCCGCCCGGTGCCGAAAGGCGGCGAGACGCGCATCCGCATCTTCAAAACGTACACCGACGACAAGTCGTACTTCGTCAAGGACGGGCAGCTGGTCTTCGACCGCCCGCTCGGCATCAAGCGCAACGTGATCCTGCTGCCGAAGGGATGGGACCTGGTCGGCTGCGCGTCGCCGGGGATGGTGTCGACCGACGCCGACGGCCGCGTGCGCGTCAGCGTCTTCAACGACCGCGACGACCAGCTGCCGGTCAAGTGCGTGGCCGCGCCCGCCCTCGGGCGCGCTCCGGCCAGCGAGGTCTCGCACCGCGCCGAGCAGGATCGCGAGATCAGCTACTGGCTGCTCGACCCGTCGACGCACCAGTTCCGCATCTCGCACGACTTCACCGTCACGCGCGCCGGCCAGAAGTCGGTGCACAGCTTCGTGCGCAAGGGAAGCGTGGTCTCGCCCGACGCGAAGATCACCGACCTGGACACCGGCAAGGTGCTGGCGACGCGCACCGTCTCCGGCAAGGAAGTGAACGCGCTCGGCTACTACCCCGAGCCGGCCGATCCCGAATCCGTCGTGGTGCAGGGTGACCTCGACCGCGAGATCGCCGCCGGGCAGTCGGCGCGCGTCCGCGTCGAGGAGACCTACACCGATCCCGTCGGCTATACAATCGTTGATGGACTCCTGGTCTGGAAGCGCACCCTCGGCCGCCCCTTCAACGAAGTGACCCTCCCCGCCGGCTGGCTGCTGACCTCCGTCAACACCCCCGCCACCATCACGCGCGACGACAAGGGCCGCACCAAACTGCGCTTCATCAACATCCGCAACGAGGAGCTGTCGGTGACGATCAGGGCGCGACCGGCGAAGTAGAGGTGCAGCGGAGCGCCGGCGTCCCGCCGGCTGGCTTGGCGGCGTCCTCGCCGCCATTTTTCGACGATTCCGGGGCGCCGGGACGGCGCCCGGCCAGCCGGCGGGACGCCGGCGCTCCTCGAGTTAGTGCGTACGCCCCACCCAGCCCACTCCCTCCGCGATCATCAGCCCCGAGGCCTCGTCGA
>Ga0157377_10000217_pt1 | contig 30798 bp, 28 predicted proteins | sample M55metaG_FD_121116 | JGI IMG/M metagenome (GOLD analysis project Ga0157377, IMG submission 121116) | Miscanthus rhizosphere microbial communities from Kellogg Biological Station, Michigan, USA - M5-5 metaG | ecosystem: Host-associated > Plants > Roots > Rhizosphere > Soil | place: USA: Michigan...
CCCGGCGGCTGGCCCGGCGGCGTCCCGCCGCCGCCGAGAGCGAGACGCTCTCGGGCCAGCCGGCGAGGACGCCGGCGTTCCGCTTTGCAACGTCAGAGCAGCGTCAAACTTAAGGCCATTGGGCCTAGCGGGGCACCTTCACCAGCAGCGACTGCGGGACGATCGTCACCATCAGCGGGAGGCTCAGCCTGGCCACCTCGCCGTCGACGCCGGCGTCGAGATGCTGGCCGCGGGTCTGGAGCTTCAGGCGCGCGGTCTGGAAGGAGCGGAAGCCGGGGGCGGTGTGGACGCGGCCGGCGAGGAAGTGCGCGATGAACGACATCAGCTTCACGCGCGGGACGTGCGGGAGCCAGTAGACCGACAGGCGCCCCTCGGCCAGCGCGCTGCGCGGCGCGTCGATGCCGATGCGCGAGAGGTCGTAGCGGTTGTTCGAGACCATCAGCACGTGCGTGCGCACCACCTCCTGGTGATGCTCGCTCTCCAGCGTCACGGCGATGTGCGGGAACTGCTGCAGCGTCGACCAGGCGGCGAAGAGGCGCGCCTTCCAGCGCGGGTAGTCGCGCCCCTTCGACTCGCGCTTGGCCACCAGGTCCGGGTAGAGGCCGAGCGAGATGTTGTTGACGAAGAAGCGCTCGTTGGCGCGCGCGGCGTCGATCTGCTTCGTCGCGCCGCCGGTGATGACCGCGAGCGCGTCGCGCCAGGCCAGCGGGATGCCGAGGTCCTTGGCGAAGTGGTTGTAGGTGCCGACCGGGATCACGCCGAGAACCGCGTCGGTATTCACGATCGGCTGGATGGCGGCGTTCACGGTTCCGTCACCGCCGGCGGCGACGAAGAGACGGCGTCCTTCGCGCATCCGGTCGCGGATCACCGCGGCGCAGTCGACGCCCGGCTGCAGCCGGAGAATCTCCAGCCCCGCCTCCCCGGCCGCGGCCTCCAGCGCCTCAATTTCGGCGGGCGGAAGCTTCGCACCCGAGGACGGGTTCAGGAGCATCAAACCTTTGAGGCCCACTGACATGAAACGGATGTTCCTTGCTTTAACGCTGTCGTTCTTTGCCCTGTCGCTGGTTGCCGCAGACGCTCCGCAGGAGTGCATGCTTTGCGTCGGCGCGGTCACCGATCTGGCGGCCGTTCCCGCAACACCCGTGCCGCTGCTCGCGCAGATCCGGCAGGACGACTTCGCCGCCGCCGGCGCCGCGCTCGACGCCATGAGCCCGGCGGTCCGCGCCAAGACGGCGGTGGTCATCTCGTACAGCGCGAGCAACCTCGACGACATCGAGGCGCACACCAAGGCGATCATCGACTGGGCGCGCCAGCACGGCCCGTTCGACGCCCTCGGCGTCGCCGTCACGGGGACGGATGCGGCGCAGACGACGTACGCCATCAAGCGCCTGGCCGTCGCCGCGCAGGGGCAGAACGCCGCCGCGCGCATCGTCCTCCCCTCTACCCCGGTCGAGACGCTGAACGCGCTGGCCGAGGCGGGGGCGCTGCCGTACGTCGACGCCATGCTGGTCGACGCGGCGAGCGTGCGCACCACCGCGGCGTGGGTGGTGGAGAAGGATCCGTCGAAGAAACTGTGGGCGGTCGTCGCGCCGCAGTCGCCGAACACGTTCTATGACCTCGGCCGCGCGCTGGCCGACGGCGCGGTGCGCGCCTACCTTGCGCAGCCCGCCGACGCGGACACCTTCGCCGCCCTCGCCGCCTTCGACCGCGCGCTGATCGGCGAGTACGCCTACGACTCCACCGCGCGCATCGAGACTCTCGATGCCAAGGGCAACAAGGTCGACGCGCCGGCGCTGGCCTTCGTGCGCGGTGAAGACCTCCGTACCATCGTCGTGCCGCGCGGCGACGCCGCCGCGGCCACCATCACCTCGCTGCCGGGCGACTTCTACGTCAAGCCGCGCCGCATCGACGCCGCCGGCGACCGCGAGATGGGCGACGTCGGCCAGAAGAACGGGCGCTTCCTCATCGGCGTGCAGCCGGTCAAGCGCCCGTTCGTCCTCACCGTCGAGCACAACGAGAAGCCGCGCCCGAACGTGACGAAGGAAGCGATGGACGTCGCCACGCAGCGCGGCATCACCGTCGAGGAGATCATCCGCAACCACCAGGCGTACGACGCCTACCAGGACTCGATCCAGCCGCGCTACATCGCGCAGAACACCACCAAGCTGCGCTTCACCCTGACCGGCGGCGAGGCCATCGAGGCGGCGATCTCCGGCAAATACTTCTCCGACCCCAACGGCCGCGCCGACTGGGTCTGGAGCGACTTCTTCATCAACGGCGTGCGGTGGAAGTACGGCCGCATCCCCGAGCTGCCGCTGATCCAGCCGGAGAAGGTGACGCAGCTGCCGCTCGACATCCACCTGACCAACGAGTACCGCTACCAGCTGGTGCGCGAGACCTCGCTCGACGGCTACCGCGTCTACGAGGTCCGCTTCGAGCCGCCGCCGAATGCGCCGGCGTCGTTGCCTTTGTACCGGGGGACCGTCTGGATCGACAGCCGCACCTGGGCGCGCATCCGCATCTCGATGGTGCAGCTCAACCTCACCGGCAACGTCCTGTCGAACGAGGAGCGGGTCGACTTTGCGCCGTTCTCGCGCGCCTCGCACGCGCCGCTGGCGAAGGCCGACGCGGCGAAGGTCGAAGCGCGCGAGATCATCTGGCTGCCGTTGGAAGTCGGCGCGCAGCAGGTCGTCTCCGCGGCCGGACGCGCCAACGTCGTCCTCCGCTCCACCACCTTCACCGACATCCAGATCGAGCCCGAGGATTTCGAGACGCGGCTGGCCGAGGCCTCGGCGTCCGACGCGCGCATGGTGCGCGAGACCACCGCGGGGATGCGCTACCTGGAAAAGACCGGCAGCGGCGATCGCGTGGTCAAAGAAGGATTCGACACCTCGCGCCGCTTCCTCCTCGGCGGCGTGCATCACGACGCCGGGCTGGAGTTCCCCGTGGTGCCGCTCGGCGGCGTCGACTACTTCAACTTCGACTGGGGCGGCCGCGGCATCCAGACCAACGTCTTCTTCGCCGGCGTGGTCCTCTCCGCGAACGCCACACATCCGAACGTGGCCAACACGCGCACCAACCTCGGAGCCGACGTCTTCGCCATCGCCATCCCGACCAGCAACGCGATGTACCGCAACGGCATCGAGCGCGAGGACGAGGGCGTGAAGGCGCTGCCCACCTGGCTCGCGCTGCGCGCCGGGCATCCCTTCGCCACTTTCGGCAAGGTCGACCTCTCCCTCGGCCTCGGCCACATCTTCTACAAGCGCGGCGACGAGACCGACCCGTCGTTCCAGCCGCCGTCGAGCACCTTCCTCGTCAGCCCTTCCATCTCCACGCACTACGCGCGCTGGGGCTACACCGCCGCGGCGTGGTACGACTACACGCGCCGCACCTCATGGAAGCCTTGGGGCGTGCTCTCCGAGTACGACCCGAACCAGAAGAGCTTCTCCACCTTCGGCGCATCACTGGCCAAGAGTTTCTACCTGCCGAAGTTCCAGCGGATCGGCCTCGAGGTCGACTACCTCGACGGCCAGCGCCTCGACCGCTTCTCGAAGTACGAGCTCGGCTTCTTCGGCACGCAGCGCATCCACGGCATCCGGTCGGGATCGGTGCGCGCGGAGCGGGCCATCCTCGGACACCTGTCGTACGGCCTCGTCTTCTCCGACCAGTTCCGCCTGGAAGCGTTCTACGACCAAGGCCTGATCGACGACGCGCTCGCCGGCTACCGCCGCGAGCCGTTCCAGGGCCTCGGCATCGGCGGGCAGACGGTGGGCCCGTACGGAACGCTGGTGCGGCTCGACATCGGCAAGACCATCGGCCGCAACGCGCAGAACGGCTTCGTGGCAAACGTGGTGTTTTTGAAGCTGTTCTAGAACGCGGTTGCGGGGTTGCGGGGTCTCGCGGTATCGGAGTCCCACCCACCGCGAGACCTCGTTACTTCGCTACCTCGCTACCTCGGTTCAGATCCGCGCCGTGACGTCGCCCTCCGCGGGGCGGCGTTTCGGCTGCCGGGTCGAGCAGCGGTGGACCTCGGCGACGAGATCCTGCAGGCTCACCGGCTTGCGGATGACCGCGGCGACGTAGCCGGTGATGCCGTCGAGCACCGCGTCAGGCATGCCGGTAACGACGATGATGCGGCGGAGGAGCTCCGGCCTCTCGCGCTGCACGAGGCTGAGGACCGTCGCGCCGTGCACCGCCGGCATGGAGAGGTCGAGGAGGATGGCGGCGTAGTCGTTGTCCTGGAGCTTCTCCAGGACTTCGCGCCCGTTGGTGGCGAGATCGGTGACGAATCCCGCCTTCGACAGCGCGGTGGCGCAGAGCGCGCGGACGTCGGGGTCGTCGTCGGCGCAGAGGACTCGCGGGGCGCCGGCCGCGCGGGCCAGGCTGCTCAGGACCTCGAACAGCGGGATCTTCATGACGCACCTACGCCTGCAAACGGCGAGCCGAAGAGTGCGGAGCGCCGGCGTCCTCGCCGGCTGGATGGGCGCCGTCTCGGCGCCCGCCCTCGGTCCGGCGGCGGGACGCCGCCGGGCCAGCCGCCGGGACGGCGGCGCTCCTATTCGGGTGCGGGATTGTTGTTCTGCGTGTAAAAGTCGACCGAACCGATCTCGGTCTTGCGGTTGAAGGTGTCGACCACGCGCACCGTCAGGCGGTGCCGCTCGTTGCGCAGCTTCGTGGTGTCGTAGGTGAAGCGCCAGCCGGAGTTCGCGCTGTTGCGCAGGAAGGGGTTCTGCTCCTGCACGTCGGGGCGCGGGAACCCGGGCTGCGCCAGGCCGACCACGAAGCCGTCGATGATGATCTCGATGCTGTTGATGAAGGCGAACTCGGTCGCCGCCCAGCCCTGGAAGACCACCGTCCCCTTCATGTAGTCGAACGGCGCCGGCACGTCGATGAAGCCGGTGGCGGAGGCGACGTTGTTCTCGGCGCACTGGAAGAAGACCGGGAGGCCCTGCGGGCCGGGGAGCTCGACGAAGGTCTGCTGCTGGTCGCCGACGCGCACCTTCAGGATGTGGTTGCCGGGCCGGACGCCGAGGGCCAGCAGCGCGCCAACGTCCATGGTGAAGAGATAGCCGGCGCGCGGCACGTCGGGGTAGTTCGGGTAGTAGCGCTGCACGTCGTAGCGCGTCAGGCCGTAGCAGTTGGTGAAGGTACTGAAGATCGAGCTGAAGGCGCAGTCGTCGGTGGAGTACCAGCGGACGCCGTCGATCATCAGCTCCACGTAGGCCACGCGGCCGGTGTCGTTGCGCGTGCCGAGGTCGAGAGCCCAGCCGCGGACCGGCGTGATGTGCGACTGCGGATTCACCGCCGGCGAGAAGATGGGGATCGTCGCGCACTGCGTGCCGTAGAGCACCGCGTCGCGCTTCGGCTCGTCGATGTAGCCGAACGGCTTGAGGTTCGCCTCTTCGTTGAAGACCTGGATCTGCCGGCGGCCGATGAGCCGCGACAGCCCATTGCGGTCGACGGCCTTCACTTCGAGCAGGTGGACGCCGTCCACCAGGCGGGTGGAGTCGATGTTGGCGATGAAGGAGCTGTAGAGCGCCGCCGGGAAGTCGGGGTAGGTGTTGGCGACGTCGGGACGCGCGTCGCCGTAGACGGCCGACTGCAGGATGCCGCCGTCGACGTAGACGTCGACCGCCGCGATGCCGTCGGTGTCGAGCGCCCAGCCCTGCACCGGGAAGGAGCCGGAGGCGTTGTAGGCGAAGGCGAGGTCGGGGGTGTCGAGGTTGCCGAAGGGCGCCTGGTTGATGGTGTTGTCGATGTCGATGGTGCGGCGGCCGAGCGGCGTGATGCGGTTGTCGCTGGTGCGCACGCGCACTTCGACCGTGTGCGTGCCGTTGCTGAAGCGGCTGGCCAGGACGCCGATCTGGAAGCCGGGCGCGATGTTCTGGATGCCGGGCCACTGCGGGTAGGCCTCGATGACGTCGATGCGCGGGAGGCCGCGGTTGGCCGAGGCGATGAACTGATCGTCGACGTAGACCTGGATGTCGCTGATCGCGGCCGGATCGAGCGCCCAGCCCTTGAAGAAGATGACGCCGGACTGCGTGGTGCCCGGATCAGGAAACTCGAGCTGGCCGATGAACTCCTGCGCCAGGACGGCCGGCGCGGCGAGCGCAACAATCGCGAGAATCAGGCAGCGGCTAACCCATCTCCACATAACCCCAACCTCCAACCCCGAAATGACCTTGCCCGTGTTATGTGATCGGCCCAGGAGAAACGCCGATCCGCTATGGTTTTGGGCGAGTTTATACTAAGGAAGGTGACTTCTTCAAATATCGATGTGCGAAGGTAGCCACGGCAAAGTTGCCAGGAAGACTCGCCGCGAGCTGCGAACTGGAGCGCGGGCTATCGCATGGCCCCCGCGGACAAGGCTGGCACTGATCGCTTCAAAGTGACCTTCCAAATTCGGACTAGTCCACCCGCCGTAGCCGATCGTCACTTTCCGGCATAGCTGCGTCAGAATCCCGGTTACACTTCGCGCCGGCCCGACCGCAACCGGACCAGGGACCTGATTCATGGCAAACGCACACGACGTTGCAAACTACATCCTGAAAAAGCTCGGCCGGATGACGGCCATGAAGCTGCAAAAGCTGGTGTACTACTCTCAGGCATGGTCACTCGTTTGGGATGATAAGCCGCTCTTCCAGAATCGAATCGAGGCATGGATCAACGGCCCGGTCGTGCCACATCTTTACGCCGTCCATCGTGGAATGTTCGACGTGAAGGAGTGGCAGAAGGGAGACCCAGACAACCTCACGGCGGTCCAGCGCGACACGGTGGACGCCGTGCTTGAATTCTACGGAGACAAGAGTTCGCAGTGGCTGAGTGATCTCACTCATTCGGAGTCGCCATGGAAGGATGCCCGGCGTGGACTCGCGCCGACCGAGCGTGGAGGGAACGAAATCACGCTCGATTCGATGGCTGAGTACTACAGCAGCTTACCCCGCGCCTAAAAACGGCGGTGGCGAAGAACACGAAGAAAAAACCGTCGTACGCGGGTTTCCCGCAATCGGGAAAGCACCCCGGCTACATCACCGCGCCCCCCGAAGGGAAAAATCCGGTTGCCGTGCCGGTCCCCTGGCGTGACGACAACCCATCCTGGCGAATTGCGAAGCTCGAGTTGCTTGGACCGTACGGATGGATGGAAGTGGATGCGGGCAAACTACTCGACATCCGCCAAAAGCTTGCAAACTACGAGTCGATGACGTGGAAGGAAATACTGAAAGACCACGACCACAACCACGATGTCGCCGTTCATCGAATTGAGAGTGACGCTCGGAAACGACTTGATGCCATCGGCCTAGGCACGCTCGAAGAAATCTTTCGGCTGCGTTTGACCGGGACCGAACGAGTATGGGGGCTCCGGATCGGCTCCGTGTTACACATCATCTGGTGGGATCCCGATCACCAAATCTGTAAATCTAAGAAGAAACATACATGAGCATCAATAACTTACAACTCGACTCCCTACCCCTGACAACGGCTTTGGCCGATGTCCGCGCCGCCGCCGCCCGCATCGCACCTTCCATCCACCGCACCCCCCTCCTCCCGAACCGTTCGCTTTCGGAAAGGATCGGGGTGGAAGTGCGGCTGAAGTGCGAAAACCTGCAGCGCGCGGGCTCGTTCAAGATCCGCGGCGCGCTCAACGCGCTGCTGCAGGTCCCCGAGGCCGACCGCCACCGCGGCGTGGTGGCCTTCTCCTCCGGCAACCATGCCCAGGGCGTGGCCCTCGCCGCCCGGCTCCTCGGCATGCAGGCGACGATCGTCATGCCGGAAGGGTCGGTGGCGACGAAGGTGGCGGCGACACAGGCCTACGGCGCCGAGGTGGTCACGGCCGGGGTGACGGCGGCGACGCGCGACACGGTCGCCCGCGAGATCGCCGGGCGCACCGGCGCGGCGGTCATCCCTCCCTTCGACGACGAGCGGATCATCGCCGGCGCCGGGACGGTCGGGCTGGAGATCGTGGAGGAATGGCCGGAGGTGAGCGCCATCGTGGTGCCACTGGGCGGCGGCGGGCTGCTCTCGGGCACCTCGCTGGCCGCGACGTCGCTGAAGCCGTCGGTCGACGTCTACGGCGTCGAGCCCCGCGCCGGCAACGACGGCGAGCAGTCGTTCAAGAGCGGCCGCATCGTGAGCATCGACCCGCCGAAGACCATCGCCGACGGCGCCCGCACCCTCGCCATCGGCCAGCGCAACTTCGCCATCATCCGCGAGCGGGTCCGCGACGTGGTCAGCGTCGAGGACGACATCCTGCTCGACGCCCTGAAGTTCGCCATGTACCGCACCAAGCTGGTGATCGAGCCGACCGGAGCGCTGGGGATTGCGGCGTTGATGGCGGGGGCGGTCAGGCCGCGGGGGCCTGTCGCGGTGGTCGTGTCAGGCGGGAACCTGGACTTTTCGCTGCTCTGCTAGGGGAACGAGGAATGTTGAATGTTTGATGTTGAAGGTTGAATTTGAGAGCGCATTCAACATTCAACACTTAACATTCAACATTCCCGTGACCGGCTCCCTCTTCGACGACGCCCCCTTCGAACCGCAGCAGCAGCGCTCCGACGCTCCCCTTCCCGAGCGCCTTCGCCCGAGCTCACTCGGCGAGGTCGTCGGGCTCGAGGACCTGCTCGGCGAAGGGCGCTTCCTGCGCAACGCCATCGAGAGCGACCGCATCCCCTCCATGATCTTCTGGGGGCCGCCCGGCTCGGGGAAGACGACGCTGGCGCGGATCATCGCCAAGACCACCCGCGCGCGCTTCGTCCAGTTCTCCGCAACGTCGACGTCGATCAAGGACATCAAGACGCTGATGGAGGAGGCGCGAAAGTCGCGGAAGGCGCGCGGGTCGAAGACCATCGTCTTCATCGACGAGATCCACCGCTTCAACAAGGCGCAGCAGGACGCCTTCCTCCCCTACGTCGAGGCGGGCGACATCATCCTCATCGGCGCCACCACCGAGAACCCGTCGTTCGAGGTCAACTCCGCGCTGCTCTCGCGCTCGAAAGTGGTGGTCATCCCGCAGTTGGAGCGCGAGCAGGTGATGACCATCCTCCGCCGCGCCATCGCCGAGCCGTCGGTCCAGAAGTTCGGCGTGACGCTCGGCGACGACGCGCTCGACTTCATCGCCGCCACCTCGGCCGGCGACGCGCGCCAGGCGCTCAACAGCCTGCAACTGGTGGTCGAGACCGCGCAGAAGGGCGCGGTCGACGCCGGCAAGGTCACCAAGATCCTGCAGCGCCGCTCGCTGATGTACGACAAGGGCGGCGAAGAGCACTTCAACATCATCTCCGCGCTTCACAAGTCGCTGCGCAACGGCGACGCCGACGCGTCGGTCTACTGGCTGGTCCGCATGCTGGAAGGAGGCGAGGATCCGATGTACATCGCGCGCCGGCTGGTGCGCGCCGCCTCCGAGGACATCGGCAACGCCGACCCGCAGGCGCTGGTCTTCGCCATCGCCGTGCAGCAGACCGTCCACTTCCTCGGCATGCCGGAGGCGGGCGTGGCGCTGGCGCAGCTCGCCACCTACCTCGCCGCCGCGCCGAAGTCGAACGCCGTCTACGTCGGCTACGGCGAGGCGGTGCGCGAGGTGCGGCAGGGCGACAATCCGCCCGTCCCGCTCCACATCCGCAATGCCCCCACCCGCCTGATGAAGGACCTCGGATACGGCAGCGGCTACCAGTACGCGCACGACTTCGAGGACCAGACCGCGGCGATGGAGTGCCTCCCCGAGGCGCTGGCCGGGCGGCGGTTCTACGAGCCGAAGGACGCGGGGACGGAGAGCGCCATGCGCGAGCGGCTGGAGAAGATGCGGAAGGCGCGGCGTCAGTCGGAGCCGTGATGGATCTGCGCGACGGTGCGGCCGTCGCGCCGCCGCACTTCGATCACGTACGCGTCGTAGTCGGCCGTGCGGAGCGCGTACGACACCCACATCGTGCGCGGCGGCCGGAAGATGAATCCCACCGCGGCGTCCGGCGTCCCGAGGTCGGCGATGGCGATCTCGCTCGACTGACAGCGACTCGGGACGGAGAAGCGCGCCCTCAGCGGAACGCTCCCCGAGCCGAGGTCCGCGTAGCACGCCCACACCTGCCGCTCCCAGGCGCGATGCGACATGACCTGCACCACCACGGCGACCAACGCGATCACCAGCACGACAGCGATGGCGATGAGAGCCTTCTTCAACTACTTCGTCCCCGCCAGCTCCTTGTACATATCCTCGACGTTCGGCTGCGCGAAGTTCTGGAAGCCGAAGCTCTTGTACGCCTCCGGCAGCGCCAGCTGCTGTTTGGCCTGCTCGAGCGTGAGGCCGTCGGCGATGGCCTTCTTCACTCGCGCGCGGAGGTCGTCGAGGTAGCCGCGGAAGTCGCGGATCTCCGCGGCGCCGGCGACCTGGCCGTGGCCGGGGACGAACTTCGCGGACGGGTACTGGCCGAGAATCTTGTCGAGCGACGGGATCCAATCGTTGACCGTGGCGTCGACGAGATTGGGCAGCGTCTTCGACCATCCCATGTCGCCGGTGAAGACGACGTTCGCGTCGGGGACGGCGGCCAGCACGTCGCCGCCGGTGTGGCCGGGCAGCGTGAAAAGCTGCACCTCGCGCTTGCCGAGGTGGAGGTGCATCGTCCCCGCGCCTAGGGTGAGCGTCGGGTTGGTCAGCTGGATGGCCTGCATCGCGTCGAGGCGGCGGAGCTGGCGCTCGAGCCCCGCGCGCTTGTCCGCCTGCTCCGGCGTCAGCTCGCTGAGCTGCTTCGCCGCGTCGTCGCGCCGCTTCTTCAGCTCCTCGGGCACCGGCAGGAAGCGGCGGTTCTTCGTCGTCTGCCACTGCACGACGTTGTCGTGCGCGATGATCGGGACCCCGCGCGCCGCGAAGAGCTGATTGCCGCCGGTGTGATCGAGGTGGTAGTGCGTGTTGACCGCGAAGCGGACCGGCAGCGGCGTGACCTTGGCGATCTCCGCCAGCAGCGCGGTGGCCGCGGCTGGGGTGAAGAAGGTGTCGACGACCACCACGCCGTCGTCGCCGACGATGAACCCGGCGTTGCCCGAGGCAAGCCCGCCCGGTTTGGCGATCGCGGCGTAGACGCCGTTGGCGACCTTGACCACGTCGAAGTCGGCGTTCTGCGCCGCCGCGGTCGTTGCGGCGAAGAACAGAATGGCTAGCATGCGCATGTGCCAAGCATAGCGAACACCGGCCGCCCGCTTCCCGGCGAGTACGGCGCGCACGCGGAGTCGGACATCGCGCGCGTCGCCGGCGACGACGCGACCGAGGCGCTCGCGCGGCAGGAGCGCGAGGTGAAGGAGCTGTTCGGCGCGCTCGATGAGAAGGCCATCGCCGCGCTCCGCTACGCGCCGGGCAAATGGACGCTGAAGGAAATCCTCGGCCACCTGATCGACGACGAGCGGATCTTCGCCTATCGCGCGCTCTGCATCGCCCGCGGCGACGCGCGCCCGCTGGCCAGCTTCGACGAGAACGACTACGTCGCCGCCGCGAACTTCGAGCAGCGCCCGCTGCGCGACCTGCTCGACGAGTACTGCCTGACGCGCTGCGCCTCGATCGCCTTCTTCCACTCGCTGACGTCAGAAGCATGGCTCCGCCGCGGCACGGTCACCGACTACACCGCGTCCGTCCGCGGCCTGGCCTTCCACATCGCCGGCCACGAGCTGCACCACCTCGGCGTGATCCGCGAGCGCTACCTGACCGTCAATGTTTCACCGCCCGCACCTTCCCACACGGCGGAAGATCCAGCGGCGTCAGGGTGAGCGTGAAATTGCCGCTCACCGGCGTGGTGCTCTTCGAGTAGGCCCAGATCGTGACGTTGCCGGTGGCCGGCGCGACGTACGCCGTGGTCAGGCTGGTCCCGGTCGAACTGCGGAATGCGCCGCTGGAGTCGGGGCCGTCGATCTCGATGTACACCGGATACGTGGCGGTGTAGTCGACGGTGAAGGCCTGGCCGGCCGTCACCGGCAAGCGAAAGGCCTTCGCGTAGTAGCTCGACGTGCCGCACGCCATCGTCTTGGCGGTGCATTGCGCGGAAGCCGGCGCGGCGAGCGCCAGGAACAGCGCGATCACAACCGCTACTTTCGCCATCGAATCGTCCCCTTCCGGCAGGGGGAAACTGGCAATTACGAAGCCAGGCGGTAAACCACCCAGTAGCAGGCGAAGCCGAGGCCGACGATGCCGACGGTCAGCAACGCGAGGAGCGGGGCGGCGCGACGGTCGAGCTCGGGTACGGCGTCGCGCGGATAGCGGCGCAGGAAGACGGCGTAAGCGATGCCGGCCATGACGACGCCCGCGACGACGTCGAGGACGTAGTGCTGTTTGGTGAACAGCGTGGAGAGCCCGATCAGCGCGGCGCAGAGCGTCGCGGCGATGCCGACGCCGCGATGCACGCGCCAGCAGGCCAGCGCCGAGACGAACGAGTGCGCGACGTGCAGCGACGGGAAGCAGTTGTACGGCGGGTCGGCGTCGTAGAGGAACCGCAGGCCCCAGACCATGAAGCCTTCGCCGTCCACGGCCTCCGGCCGCGGCGCCACGGTCGGGTAGAGCAGGAAGCAGACATACGCGGCGAGCCACACCGACAAATAGGCCAGGACGGTGCGGCGGATCTGTTCCTCCTGCCGCACGACGAAGACCGGCAGGAGGATCACGAACAGGTAGAGCGACCCGTAGACCAGCGCCCACGCCGGCTGCAGCGGCACCAGGCGGTCCAGCGCCAGCTCGGGGACGTGCGGCGCGTCGCCGACCGCCAGATCAGGGATGAAGAGATAGAGCGGAACCAGCAGGACGAGGATGACCATGGGAATGGTCATCCGGTACGGCCGCGACAGCGACGCCGCGACCACGTCCCACCTCGCGCGGACGGCTTCCAAACGCCAGTCGGTCAGCGCGCGCTACTTCTTCTTGTCCTTCTTCGGCTTCTTGACCTCTTTCCTCTGACTGTTGTTGCCTTTTGCCATGGCGGCCTCCTATTTTGTTGTGGTCCAGTATTTCACCATAGTCGTCCAGCCTGCGCCCCTTACCTGGAGCTCAGCACTTTCTCGTAATCCTCGTGCGGACCAATCCAGAACCACACAACCTCGTCGCTCTCAGACAGAATACCCACGGCGCGGTAACTCCGTCCCACACGAACTGACACAAGTCGATCGGATCCGTGAACGTGCTTGAAGTGGAGGCCTGGATGGCGTGGATTGGCGCGAAAGAGTTTGTACGCCGCGCGAGCCCGTTGCTTGATTTCTGCTGGAAGTGATGCGAACAGTCTGCGGAAACCGGCATCGACATGGGACTTCACAATTTGTCCGGGTCGAGCGGGGCTGTCTTGCCGGCACGATGAGCTTCGAGGGCTTTCTGTGCCATTCGATCGATCGCCGCTGATGGCTTGGAAAACAGGTCGTCCCAACGGCGCTCGGATTCGAGCTCGGCGAGAAGCCACGCGCCGATCGCTTCCTGATCGCTTTCCGGCAGCTTGTGTGCTTCTTCGATCGCTTGTTCGAGCAGTTTGCTCACGTCGCGATTCTACCTGACGAACTCGCCGAGCTTGCGCAGCCGCACGTTCGGATTGGCGGCAAAGTCGGCGCGCAGCCATCCGAGGTGGCCGTTGCCGTAGATGACCAGCACGCGCTCGGCCGGGGAGTCGGCGAGCTTCATGATGTTGGCGTAGATGCGGATGTTGCGACGGAACCAGTCGGCGACCAGGTCGGCGCCGGGCCAGTCGCCCGGCTCGCCGAATTCCGCCTGCCGGTAGTAGAAGCCGACGTCCTGCGCCACCTTTTCGTCGGCGTTCATGGAAAGCAGGGTCTCCAGGATGGTGTGCGACGCGAGATAGGCGTTCTGCGCCTTGACCATGGCGCCGATCTCGCCCGTGAGCGCGTCGACCTCCTTCGTGCGTCCGCTCCCCTTCGCGTAGTTGACGAAGCGCATCCAGGGGAAGTCGCCGTCGACGTCGACCGCGTTCACCGTCTTGAGCCCGAGCTCCTTTGCCAGGCGCAGCCCGAGCTGGTCGATCTCGTTGCGGGTCAGCTCGTACTTGCCGGCGAGATAGTCGTCGTAGCGCTTGGCGAAGCTGCGGTCGTAGATGTCGCGCTCCACCGCGATCTTGGTCGGATTGAATCGCTTCAGCGTCTCGACGACCTGCGCGATCTCCGCCTGCCGCTTCGGCGCGAGCACGTCGTCCGCCTGCGTGTTGAAGATGTCGTGCCCCGGGTTGTTCATGTGATAGACGCCGAGCACCAGCACCTCGGCGCGGGCCGGCTGCTGGGCCGCGGCGGGAACGGCGGCTGCGAGCGAGAGCGCGAGCAGGCAGAGATGTCTCTTCATCATCACGGCTCGTTAGACGCAACGTTTTCGCAAAGGTTAACGCGGCTCTGGGGGTCAGACCCCCGGGTCTGGCCGCCAGAGCCGCCGGTCTGAGCTTCAGATCCTCGTATTTGTCTGTCAGAACTGGGGATGTGGGCGTCAGAGGGTCGGACCAGAACGTCAGAGCCGCGGCTCTGGGGGTCAGACCCCAGGGTCTGGGGGTCAGACCCCCTGCGTCGCATCGATTAGCATTACCGGCCGATGAGCCGACGACTGACCTGCATCCTCTTCCTTTCGCTCGCCGCAACCCTCGGCGCACAAGAGAAATACGGCGAGAAGACCTTCGCCGGGCTCGAGTTGCGCGAGATCGGGCCGGCGCTCACCTCCGGGCGCATCCTCGACCTCGCGGTCGACCCGCGCGACAAGCGGATCTGGTACATCGCCACCGCGGGCGGCGGGGTTTGGAAGACGACCAACTCCGGCACCAGCTTCGCGCCGATCTTCGACGGCGAGAAATCGCACTCCATCGGCTGCGTCACCGTCGACCCGAAGGACTCGCTGGTGGTCTGGGTCGGGTCGGGCGAGAACAACAGCCAGCGCTCGGTCTCGATGGGCGACGGCGTCTACAAGTCGATCGACGGCGGCAAGACGTGGAAGAACGTCGGGCTGGAAAAGTCCGAGCACATCGGCAAGATCATCATCGACCCGCGCGACTCCAACGTCGTCTACGTCGCCGCGCAGGGACCGCTCTGGGCGCCGGGCGGCGACCGCGGCCTCTACAAGACCACCGACGGCGGCAAGACGTGGACGCAGTCGCTCACCATCAGCGAGAACACCGGCGTCTCCGACGTCCTCTTCGATCCCACCAACCCCGACATCCTCTACGCCGCGTCGTACCAGCGCCGCCGCCACGTCTTCACCCTCATCGACGGCGGCCCCGAGTCGGCCATCTACAAGTCGACCGACGCCGGCAAGAACTGGACGAAGCTCAAGACCGGCCTCCCCAAGGAAGACATGGGCCGCATCGGCCTCGGCATCGCGCCGCACAATCCCAAGACCGTCTACGCCACCATCGAGTCGACCCGCAAAGCCAGCGGCTTCTTCGTCTCGAAGGACGGCGGCTCGTCGTGGAAGAAGGTCAACGACTACTACGCGACGAGCGCGCAGTACTACGGCGAGATCTTCGTCGATCCGAACGACGACGACCGCGTCTACTCCGTCGATGTCTGGATCCGCGTCTCCGACGACGGCGGCCGGACCTGGCGCAAGCTCGACGAGAAGTGGAAGCACCCCGACAACCACATCGTCTGGATCGATCCGGCCGACAGCGACCACCTGCTCGTCGGTTGCGACGGCGGCCTGTACGAGTCGTTCGACCGCGCCGAGACGTGGAACTTCAAGGCCAACCTCCCCATCACGCAGTTCTACCGCGTCGCGGCCGACGACGCCCTCCCCTTCTACAGCGTCTACGGCGGCACGCAGGACAACTTCAGCCTCGGCGGTCCGTCGCGCACCACCGACATGAAGGGCATCGTCAACGCCGACTGGTACGTCACGCAGGGCGGCGACGGCTTCCGCTCCGTCCCCGACCCGAAAGACCCGAACATCATCTACGCCGAGTCGCAGAACGGCGGCCTAGTGCGCTTCGACAAGCGCACCGGCGAGGCGCTCGACATCCAGCCGCAGCCGACCGGCAGCATGGAGCCGCTGCGCCTGAACTGGGACTCGCCGCTCATCGTCAGCCCGCACGACAGCAACCGCGTCTACTTCGCCGCGCAGTACCTCTTCCGCAGCGACGATCGCGGCAACGCCTGGCGCGCCATCAGCCCCGACCTCACCCGCCACATCGACCGCAACACGCTGCCGGTGATGGGGCGGGTGTGGGGCGTGGACGCGGTGGCCAAGGGCGCGTCAACGTCGTGGTACGGCAACATCGTCTCGCTGGCCGAGTCGCCGCTGCAGGAGGGGCTGATCTACGTCGGCACCGACGACGGTCTGATTCAGGTCACCGAAGACGGCGGGAAGAGCTGGCGGAAAATCGAGCACATCGCCGGCGTGCCGGACCTGACGTACGTCTCGCGGCTGGAGGCGTCACAGCACGACGTCAACGTCGTCTACGCCGCCTTCGACAATCACAAGACCGGCGACTTCAAGCCGTACGCGCTGCGCAGCGCCGACCGCGGGAAGACCTGGACCTCCATCGCGGGCGACCTCCCCACGCGCGGCAGCGTCTACGCGCTGGTCGAAGATCGCGTCGACCCCAAGCTCCTCTACCTCGGCACGGAATACGGCCTCTTCATCTCGCAGAACGCCGGCGGCGCGTGGATCCCGATCAAGGGCAAGTTCCCGACGGTCTCCGTGCGCGACCTCTGGTTCCAGAAACGGCACGACGACCTGGTCATCGCCACCTTCGGCCGCGGCTTCTGGGTGCTCGACGACGTGCGCCCGCTGCGGGCGATGACGCCGGCGGTCGCGGCGAACGAGGCGACGCTCTTCCCGCCGCGCGACGCGGAGCTCTACGTCGAGCGCGCGCAACTCGGCCTGCCCGGCAAGACGTTCCAGGGCGAGTCGTACTTCACCGCACCCAACCCGCCGTTCGGCGCCGTCTTCACCTACTACCTCAAGGACGATCTGCGAAGCCGCCGCAAGCAGCGCCAGGAGGCGGAATCCAAAATCGACCAAACCAAGAGCAACGAGCCGAAGGCAACGCAGCCGCCGCCGTACCCGACCCTCGATCAGCTGCGCGCCGAGGATCGGGAGCTCGAGCCGTCGGTGGTGATGATCGTGGCGGATGAGGAGGGGAACGTCGTCCGGCGGGTGAGCGGGCCGGCGAAGGCGGGCTTCCATCGCGTGGCCTGGGACCTGCGCTATCCGCCGCCGTCGCCGATCGAGCTGAAGGAGCCGGAGCCCGATGTCTTCTCGCCGCCGCCGGGCGGGCCGCTGGTGGCGCCGGGCAAGTACACGGTGCGGGTGGTGAAGCGCGTCGACGGCGCCGACACGCAGATCGGTCCGGCGCAGACATTCAACGTCGTGCCGCTTTATCTGTCTTTGATGAAAGAGAGCGACCGCGCCGCGGTGCTCGACTTCCAGCGGAAGGCCGCCGCGCTGCAGCGGACGGTGATGGGCGCCGGCCGCGCCACGCAGGAGGCGCTGACGCGAATCCAGTACATCCGCCGCGGCCTCGACGAGATCGCCGGCCCCGACCCGAAGCTGGTGGCGCAGGTAAACCGCATCGACACCGCGCTGCGCGACATTAACGACCAGCTCAACGGCGACCCGATCCTCCGCCGCGCCAACGAGCCGGCGCTGCCGTCGCTGCTCGACCGCGTGAACACCGCCGTGAACGGCCTGCTCACCACCGCCCCCCCGACCGCGACGCACCGCGAGTCTCTGGAGCTGGCGCTGGCACAAGCCGCCCCGCTGCTCGAGCGCCTGCGCCAGCTGATCGCCGTCGACCTGGCGGAGGTGGAGAAGCAGATGAACGCGCTCGGCGCACCGTGGACGCCGGGGAGGGTGCCGGAGGTGCCGCGGTAGGGACGAGTGCGTCGCGGAGCGTCGTTCGGTCCATTGGGGCCTCCGGCCTGTCACGCCGGAGGTCGCGGGTTCCAGCCCCGTCGGCCCCGCCGAATTAGATCGAACAGTCCGTGTTACCTTGCGAATCGCGATGACACTCGATCCGGCGCTCGATGCGGAGGTACGTTCCCTCGTCGATGAATACCGGGAACGATGCCTTTGGTTCGTCCGCCCGGATTACTATCCATCCACCCCGGACGAGATCCTGCGCGTCCTGCGGTGGATTCGGGCACGGAGCGACAGGGAAGCGTTTCAGCGCGCGGGGAAGATCGAGGAATGGCTCTCACGAACATCCAGCGAGAAGTCTGCCGCATCGTAGCGAAGCAGCGGATTGCGTCGGGCGAGAGCTATGTCGCTGGTGGGGCCGCACTGAACACGCTCCTCGGAACATCACGGATTTCGCAGGATCTCGATCTCTTTCACGACACGGCTGCAGCCTTGGCAGCAACGTGGAGTGCCGATCGTGCGGCACTGCTCGACGCCGGCTACGAGATCGAGGTCGTTCGCGAACGGCCGACGTTCGTCGAAGCGATTGTGCGGCGCGGGACGGAGTCCGTCATCCTTCAGTGGACACACGACAGCGCGTTCCGCTTCTTTCCGCTCGTCGAACATCCCGAGCTCGGTCTCACGCTGCACCCCTTCGACCTTGCAACGAACAAGGTGCTCGCACTCGTCGGTCGCGTCGAGGTGCGCGATTGGATCGATATCCTGCAATGTGACTCGACGGTCCAGCCGCTCGGATACCTCGCCTGGGCGGCAACGGGAAAAGATCCGGGACTCGCTCCCGATGCCATTCTTCAGGAAGCCGGACGGTCAGCGCGCTATTCGGCGGTCGAAGTCGCTGCCCTTGCGTTCGATGGGCCGACTCCTGACGCAGCAGACCTATCCCATCATTGGCACGCCGCCCTCGATCATGCCACGCAAATCGTGGCGATGTTGCCTTACCAGAATGTCGGCCAATGCGTGCTTCGCGGCGGAGAATTGTTTCGCGGCGACGGCGCCGCTCTTCGCGAGATGCTCACATGTGGTGAAATCCGCTTTCACGCTGGCTCGATCCGCGGTGCCTTTCCGCAAATCATTTGACCCGCACCACCTCGAGAGGAGACGGGCGGTTAGCCCCCGCCCCTGAAGGACCGAGATACCCGCTCGTTACTTTTTTTCGGCAGCGGCATCGTCTCGCGCGTCGGTCCGAACAGCGACGTCGGTTGCCCGCCCGCCTCACGGCACATCAGCGACAGCTGTCCGCGGTGATGAACGTTGTGGAGGAGCATGAAATCCATGAGGATGTCGCGGATCGGCATGGCCTGGCCGTTGAAGAACACGATCGGGCGATCGAGATCCTCCGCCTTCAGCTTGCGCACGCGCGCCACCGCTTCGGCATGGACGCGTGCGAAGCCGGGCGCGAGCTCTTCGATGGTGCGCGGCCGCGTCATCCCGTCCGGTCTCGCGTCGCGCGCAAACTCTCCGCGTTCGATGCCGAACGCGCCGTAGCCCTCGGCTTCGACGAGGTGCCAGGCCAGCTCGCCGAGGGAGCGGCCCTCGGGGTCGGGCCGGAAATCGTAGGCGTCGCGCGGCAGCGACTCGAGAAGCGTCTCCGTCTTCGCGGCCTCGCGTTCCCAGATCTCAATGAAACGTTCCAGCTCTGTGCTCATCGTGTCGTCCCTCGCGCGAATTGTGTCGCGGCAAGCACCATCTGTCGAGGGCCCGTCGTTCGCGGTTTCCGGGTCAATCCGCGGACTCGAGGATCAGATCATCGATGAGGAACCCGCTGCCGGCGATGGGAAGGACGGCGCTGGAGTTGGCGCTCGAGGCTATCGTGTCCATGAGCACCGGCAACAGGGCATCGAGGACCACGTTGGCGCCCAAACGGACCGCCTCGACAGTGACGACGCCCGAGATCTGGCCCAGCCCCGGTACGACGAACATGGGGAGCAGGGCTATGACGTAGACCCACCACGCCAGATTCAGGTCCACGTCCACTTCGGTCGTGCTCGAATCCTGCCGGACCGTCAGACGGCCCTCTGAGAGTTGAACCTTGAGATCGGTCCGGAAATCGAGGCTCGCGTTCCATCCATCCCCGCTCATCGTGCCGCTGCCTGCCAGACGAATGGTGTGGTCGCCGACGACGGTCGCCTTCAGCCGGGTCATGGTGAAGCCTGAATCGAGCGTCACGGAGCGGTTCAGGCTGCACGGGGCGGTGAAGAACGCGGTGGTGACGGCGGTGGTTCGCGTGCTCTCGTCCAGGGCTTTGGCCAGCGCCGGAGCAATGAGGCGCCGCAGAACGAGATCGTTCGAGAGCAGCAGGATGCTGTGATCGCCCGCCTGGATGGACGACTCCGTGAATGCGGCGGCGTCGGTCGCGCCAGTCGAATTCGTTCGGACCAGATAGCTGAGAGCATCGCCGCTCGATCCGCCGGGGACATTGATAGCCAGGACCTGCAGGTCGGACACCGTGAATGGGTCGGTCGAGCCGGAGGCGACGGGAACCCTCGACGACAGCGCCATCTGTCTCAGCGTACCGGAGAGATAGCCTCGAATCGCCGGCTCGGCGATGCCGATGACGTCGGCCATCGAGATCCCGAGCATGGAGAAGGTCCTGTTGATCGTTTTCTCGCTTGCGGTCTCGAAATCGATCGTGGCTTGCGGAATGCCGTTGGTGAAATCGAGGATCACCTGGCGCTCGGCCGCGCTGGGCGACGCGACGGACGGCACGTCGATGATGACGATCTTGCCCTCCAGACCGAAGGCGGTCCGGCGCAGCGCCAGATCCGGGAGTCCGTCGCCCTCGGGACCGATGGAAATCGAGGAGTTGCGGAACGGCAGTTTGACGCGCAAGCCGCCCGCGACGGTCGGCGTGTTGAGGCCGATCTCGGGATCTTGGAAATGGAACGTCGCGCTGACGGGGACGGTCCCGACGGTCGTGCTGAGCGAGAGAGTCTCCAGAGGAGCGGACGCCTGGGCCAGGTCTGTCATCGCCGTGGCATCGGCTTGCAGAACGATGTCGAACCCGTGAGTCAGGTGTCTGCTCATTGCCCGCTCCTGCCGACCCGGACGGTCATGCGCTCGATCTGCACGTCCGGCCACGGGGCCTGCTTCTTCAGGCTGGCCGCGCCGAGGGCGGCGAGCTTGTCCAGGGCGCGATCATGGGGTCCACCCTTGAACGCGGCGATCGCTTTCAAGGGATCCGCGGCGAATGCCTCCGCGTTGGCCTTGCTGGCGGAAAGCCACGCCAGGACTTTCGGCTCCAGCTGCCGCAGTGCCTTCAGGTCGGCTTCGGAAAGACCCTCCGGCAGTTTGCCCGGGGCGTCGAGACTATTCTCGCTCACGATGTTGACGGTGATCCGCAGCTTGGGTGCGATCCGTTTGTCGGCCATGAATGCTCCTCCCGATCCGCGCGCTGCGCGGAACGACGGTTGTCTACTTTGTCTGGATATCTTGATTAAACCGCGGTGATGAGTGACCCGCCTCGTCACTTAGTGCAGGAGGAGGGGGAAACGTTTCAGACGGCGGTGCAATCAGCGCTGTCACCGGGGCCATCATCCTGCGTACGCTTATGCCGACCTCCCTCCTTCCGCATTGCCATATGGACGAGATCGGCGTAGTGTCCTCGGAAAGGAGCTCGCTATGAAACGCTCAGGGAACAGTCTGATGATGGTCGCCCTCACCCTGATCGGTCTGGCGGCGCCCGCTGCCGCCAGCCAGGTACCGTTCACCGCTACCGGCACGGCCGTGATCACGGGGGTGACGCACCTGCCTGGCGGGCTGACCCAGTTGGACGGTACCGTTTCGGGCACCGCGACCCATCTGGGGAACACCACCGGGCCGATCACGCGCGTCCAGAACCATCAGGGAGATTTCGTCACCACCACCGTCTTCATCGGCGCCAACGGGAGGGACAGTGTGTTCCTGACCGTCAACGGGCACTTTGAGAGTGCGGGCGGCGGCGGCGACAAGTGTGTGCTCACGTCCACGGGCACGTACACCGTGACCGGCGGCACCGGGGCGTTCCTCAATGCCACGGGGAGCGGGACCATCTCCACGGTGATCGACCTGTGCGCCGGTACCGCCACGGGGACGTATACCGGGACGATCTCCCAGCCGAACTCGAACTGATGATGCGCACGCCGCCGCTTCGGATCGTTCTCGTCGCCCTCCTGATCTCGTTCGCCTGGATCGGCTCGAGCGCCGCGCAGTCGACCTTGCCCTACTGGACCCAGATTCCGCAGGGCGGCGCAGTCCCCGCCCCCGCCTGGGACGGTTCGAGCGCGCATCACCAGGGCCGCTTCTACATCTTCGGCGGGTTGAACGGGACCTTCCCGAACGACGAGCCGGTGGCCGCGTTCCGCGCCTTCGACGTCGACACGCTGACCTGGTACGACCTCGGCCAGCACCCGGGCGGGCCGTCCGCCAGGGCCGAGGCGATGATGTGGTCCGTCGCCGAGGACGACGCGCTGATCGTCTCCGGCGGGCGAGGTCCTTTTCGGCGCGGGCTCGACCTGACGCACCAGGACACGTTCCGATTCGATTCGTTGCATGGATGGACGCAGATCGCGCAGAGCGCGGCCGAGATCGGGCGCGCCAACCGCTCCACGGAGGCGGTCGCCGTGCGGGAGAAGGGAAAGCACAAGACCGTCGCCTACGCCTTCTCGGGCTCGTCGTCGACGCTGCCGGCCTTCGTCAACCGTCCGGACGGCCTCCAGCACGACCTGGTGCGCTACAAGAACGGCTGGAAGCAAATCGACGCCGCGCCCGCCCCGCGCGCCCGGGCCCATCATCCGCTCGTCTACGCCGAGGAGTGGAACGCCCTGATCGTCTATGGCGGATACACGAACGACGCCGTGAACGGGACCGGGCTGTTCACGCCGGAGAACTACCTTGGCGACCTCTGGATGTTCGACCTCGACACGGAGAGCTGGCACCAGTTGCTCTTCGACGAGGCCGGCGGACCGGGCCACCGCGACAACGCGAAGCTGATCGCCGACGAGCACAACAACCGCATCTGGCTGTTCGGGGGCAGCCGGTTCGACGGGACCACCCTGTCCGACGTCTGGTACTTCGATCTCGACGCCGATCTCCACACCGGCACCTGGACGCGCGTGGACACCGCGATGACGGGGCCGGCGCCCGCGCCGAGGTTCGGTCAGTTCTCCTTCTCTCGCAAGACCGCCGCGGCCTACGAGCTCTACATCTTCGGCGGCGCCACCGCGGAGTTCGCGCCGGTACTGCTCAACGACATGTGGAGACTGACGATCCCCTTCGCCTGCTGCGACTGAGCTCAGTTGAACGTTGCCGTCAGCGACGTGGGGGCACTCATCGTCAGCGTGCATTGCTGCGGGTTCGTGGGGCTCGTGCATGGGCTCGAGAACCCGGTGAACTGGTGACCGGTGGTCGGTTTTGCGGTGAGCATGACGCTGCTCCCGGCACCGGCGAGGATGGTCGTGGTGCACGTGCCGGGACAATTGATGACCGTGCCGCCGACGGTGATGCTCCCCGCGCCGGTTTTCGTCAGGGTGAGCGTGGTGGCCGGCATCGGCTTGCTGAACTTGTTCAGGATGCCCGGCTTCGACACCAGCTTGAGATAGAGCGTGTGATTTCCCGGCGCGACGGTGAGCGGCAGCGCGCCGAGGTCGAGCGTCCCGCTGGCCGAGACCGGGATGGCGTCGAGCAGCACCGTGACGCCGGCGCCGTCCGGCGAGTCGAACAGGCGGTAATGATCGAGGGTTTTCAGCGAGCCGTACTTGTCATTGAAGGACGTCGCCCATTGCATCGCGGTTCCGCTGATCGAGGCGCTCACCGACGCGCAGTTGTCGATCCCGGGCTGAAAGGCCGAGCCGGCCTGGTGGTCGTCGTACGTGGCCACGAGCATGTAGGGAAGCTGGTTGGCGCGATTGAACGAGCGGCCCGGCGCGGCGAAGGTATCGAGCCAGGTTTGCCCGCAGCGCTGCGAGGTGATCAATCCGTCCGCCGCCGTGGACTTGGCCGCGCTGCTCCAGAACAGATCATCGACGCCTTTCCACGCCGTGCCGAAATAGAGTGCGCGGCGGTTGTTGAGCTTCGGCACCGCCGCCCAGCTGCAATACGTCGACTGATACGCGCAGCGCCCCCAATCCTCCTGTCCCGCGATCTGCGCCTGCGGCTTGGCGTTCGTGCTGTAGGACGTCGGTTCCGTGAAGGTGTAATACCCGTCGGCCTCGACGTGAGCGGCCGCGACCGGCGCGGCCGAGGGCGTGCAGCTGCCCGCATCGGGCTGCACCGGGCACGGCGGCGGCGCACCGCGGAAGATCAGGTACGGCGTGAGCTGGTGCTGCTGCTTCGCATAGCTGCGCAGATCCTCCCAGATCGCAGTCCAGCAAGCGGTCTTCGAGGCGCAGGTCGTATCGGGAGCCTGGATCACGCACCGGCCGCTGGCGCATTGTTGGAGCAACTGGGCCTCGTCCAGGAAGAACTGCAGCACCGGACTGCTCGGCGCCGGCGTCAGGTAATTGGCGCCCTTGAAGAATCCCGATGCGTAATAGTCCAGCTGCGCGCGCATCTGGTCGCGGATGCACTGCGCCTGGAAGATGTCGTTCTGGCCGCTGCAATCCGGCTTGGCGCATCCGCACGTCTTCGGAAACTTGAACGAGCCCGCGAACTGAATCACGAACTGGAATTGAGCGGCCGGATGTTTGAGCATGGCCGCCTGCAGCTTCCGGACGCCGCTGTCGATGAAGGCTTCGGCACTGTCCGCGCCGCAGGAGGCGGTGAAATTGTTCGGCTGCCCCGTGTATTGGCCTGACGCCAGGGTCATCTGCGCACACAAATTCGGGCCCGTCCCGATGTACGCGACCACCCCGTCGAATCCGCGGTTCCACAAGTCGTCCACCATCGCCGCGACGTAGCGTTCGTCGTTGGAGGTGTATCCGATCACCTTCTGGCCGGCGAGACCGGCATCGGCCGGCAGCGTCTGGTTCATGACCGTGACCGGCGCGGTCGGTGGCATCGCCGAGAACCACATCTGGGCGATGGCCAGGACCCTGGTGGTGTTGCCGGGATAGAGCAGGTTGTGGATGTCGCCCGGATGAGCGGGATCGGGCCACGGCGGCGTGCCGCGTCCGTTCGACACGTTGCCGAAGTATCCCTTCGCGTCGCCGTAATCACCGACGGCGGGATGGATCACCGGCGTCAGCACATTGGGCCGCGGGTCTCCCCACCCGCCGTTCCATGGACCGGGGCCGATGGGAAAGCCGCCGATGCAATAGTCCTGGGTGTTGTCGTTGCTGCAGGCGGCGGTATTGTGGCCGGTCTCGAGCTGGAACGGCGTCGGTGCCGTCTGCGCCGAGGCCGAGGCCGCCAGGGCCAGGAGAACCACCAGCCACTTCATGACGTCGGCATTATGGCGGAAGCCCGTGTCGGCCCGACGCCTCATACGCACTAAGTTAAGGAGCGCCGGCGTCCCGCCGGCTGGCTTGGCGGCGTCCTCGCCGCCATTTTTCGACGATTCCGGGGCGCCGGGACGGCGCCCGGCCAGCCGGCGAGGACGCCGGCGCTCCTTAAGTAGTGCGTATGATCGCAGATCGGTCTCTGGGTCGACATGTGAGCGTGGGGAAGTTCACGGCGCGGCCGGCGGCGGCCGGAGCGCGAACGAGTCGTACGTTCCGTGCCCGTCGCTGAAGATCGCGATCGTGACCGCTCCGTTCGTGGCGAGTGTCTCGACACGCATCTCCGGAATGGTGAGCAGGTTACGCCACACGCCTTGATCATCGCGAAGCAGGACATGCGATTCGACCGGCTTGTAGTCGGGTGAATAGCGGGTCATGCCGGCGACAATCGTGCGGCCGCTCACGGAGAGCATCCTGTCCTCCCACACGGCGGGGTCGTAGCCGGCCGGGCCATTGAGCCGTTCCTCCACGACGAAGCGGGAGCCCTCGAAATGGAACCGGATCAACTCGAACGAGCACGCGAGCGCGTAGAACGAACCGCTCTGTTCCGCCGGGGCGAAGAGATCGATGCAGCCGACGACGTCGATGTCATGGCCGCTGTAGGTGATCAACTTCGGCTCCTCAAATTTCGACGTATCGATGGCGGTCCCCGGCGGCGTGTAGGGAAAGCGGTAGATGTAGTGCGGCGTCGACGAGCTCACGCCGTAGATGGCGCCCGGCGCGTCGACCAGGCGAATGCCGCGCAGGTCGAACTCATCCAACGGCTGCTGGCGCCCGAGACTGCTGCCTTCGAAGTGATAGAACGCGACCGCTCCGGAATCCTCCTTCGTCACCAGCCACGCCGTCTCGCCGTCGTACGCGATCGACGCCGGCTCGCTGGAGAGGTTCTGACCGGTGGGCACGCCGGCGGTCCAGACGTCCTGCAGCGTCTCCTCGTCGACGAGGCGCGCCTCGTCCGGCGACCGCAGACCGATCGCCACGCGCCCTTCGGCGGCGTCCATGACGGTCGCGGTGGCGCGGAGCTGCCGTACCTGGGCCCGTGCGAAATCGAGCGATGGCGCGACGGCGAGCAGGCGTCCGTCGGCGACGCCGAGGATGAATCGCCTGCCGGTCCAGACGGCGCTCCGCAACTGTTTGCGGAGTGCGGCCGGAATCTCCATCGTCGCGGCAGGCTCGAACGCGCCGCGCGGCGACCACGCCTGCCACTCCGAGCAGTTGCGCCGCTCGCGGGCGGACCAGCAGATGCGCCACCGCGCTCCGGCGGGAACGTCTCCGTCGTGGACGGCGGCAGGCGCCGGGCCGCCGTCGCGCGTCCACCGCAGCACGATCGACCACGGCGTCCTTTTCTTCGGCGGAGCGGTGAGGAACGCCGCGCCGGAGACCTCGTACGTCGTCACGAGGCGGTGCGTCGACGATTGCGACTCGGCGGCGATCTCGTTCACGTCGACCGGGACGTCGAAGCCGTTCCAGACGTCGAGCCGGACGACGTAGCGATCGCTCTCCCACGATTGGCCGCGCTTCCAGCGATCGATGCTTTGGGGCGTGACCACCACGTCGCGCCGCGTCCGCGCCTGCTGCCACAGTGCGATCGCGGCAGCGATGGCCGCGAGGGCGACGATCGTCACGGCAACGGTGAGCGCGCGCTTGCGGCGGCGGCGGCGCGCGGCGTCGTCGATGGCGTCGGCGACGTCGGCCGCGAGATTCCCCTCGGGCTCGACGAGCGTCACCGCCCGCAGGTAGACCGGGATGGTCTCAATCGGCGTCGGCCGCAGGAGCACCGGCAGCACGCGTCCGGCCGGATGCGGCCAGCGCCGGCGCGCGATCCCGAGCTCGGTGAGCGTGTACGCGCCCGCCGCCACGGAGTCGGGCGAAACGAGGAAGACGAGGAGATCGCTCGCGCGGATCGCCGCCCGGATCCGCGCGTCGTAGCTGCCGCCGGGAGGGAGATCGTCGCGGTCGAAGAACACCGTGTGTCCTTCGCCGCGCAGCAGGAGCGCGAGCGGCTCGGCTGCCGCGCGATCCTCGCTCGCATAAGAGAGAAAGATCCGCACGGCTGCACGATAGCGGGAAGGCCAGATCGCCGTCACGCGGCCGGCGCTGCCGGCCGACCTGCCCTCCCCGCGCCGCGCGCCCCGCTCAGATCCACCAGAGCGTGTAGCCGAACGACATCTCCACGCCGGTCGTGTTGCGGAGCACGACGTTCCACCATCCGCCGGTGGTATCGATGGCGATGCGGTTCGTTCCCGCCACGACGTCGAAGCCGGCCGTCCCGTTCAGCTTCGTCACGCTGGTCGAACTGAGCAGCGCCGTGCCTCCCTCCGTCCGCCCTCCCGTGCCGTTGCAGAAGACCTGGATGTAGAGCACCTTCGCGCCGGCGCCGGCGGTCGGAATCTGGATCTGCGCGCCGTTGGCGAGCGTCCCGGAGCCGCCGACGAGATTCGCGCCGGTCGTCCCGGGGGTTCCGCCGCCGATCTGCATCACCATCCCCGCGGTCATGTTCGTATTGGCGTCGCTCTCCCAATGCTCGGTGGTGTACACGGTGCCGTTGCTGCCGAAGCTCTGATTGAGGGCGAACAGCCGCCGCATGTTGCCCATGTTGCGCACGCTGTCCCATTGCCAGAAGCAGTTCTGGAACGACGCGGAGAGCACGTTGTCGATGTCCAGCCCGATCGCGTTGTTCGTGCCGATGCCGTCCGACGTCCCGGTGTACTCGACGTTGTTCAGGGAGAGGTACGCCGCGCCGCGGAAGTAGAAGCCTTTCCACGCCTCCCCCGCGCCGGCCGCAACGTGGTCGAGCGTGACGTGGCGGATGCCGCGGGCGACGCTGAGATACACGGCCCAACCGCCGGTGAGGTTCTCGCTGCGGGTGTTGCGCATCACGAAGCGATAGGCCTGTCCCGGCGGCGTGGTGGCGGTGTCGTTCCAGTAGAAGCCGCCCATCCCGCTGATGAAGTCGTTGGCGCCGTCCATGACGAAGTCGCCGAGCTGCGCGCCGTCGTCGACGGTGATGCAGTACCGGTTCGAGGCGGCGAAGAGCGAGAGATCCTCGAAATGCCAGAGGTCGAGGTCCTCCAGCGGCCCCGTGTAGTTCGCGTTGTGCTCGACCTTGATCGGCATGTCGGCGGCGATGGAGAGCCGCGAGAGCGTGCTCAGGTCGCGCCCGCGGATCTGGATGCCGATCGAATCGCCGCCCGTCCAGTTCCCGCCCGGGCCGATGGCGACGTCTTCCATGACGAAGCCGCTGACGTCAGTGAGCCGCACCGCCACCTTCTTCAGCAGCGTGTTGGTGGAGATGAAGGACATCCGGCGAAGGCTGCTCTGGAAGTTGACGCCGGGCGAGGAATTGAAGTCGAAGACCGGAATGCCGCTCACCGCCGGCGCAAAGTTGATCGTGGTCGCCCACACGCCGTCGCCTTCGAAGTGGACGCGGTGCTTGTTCACGGTGATGGTGCTGCTGATGTTGTAGGTGCCGCGGGGGACGTAAATGCGGCCGTCCCGAAACGCTTTCCTGCGGTCCGTCACCACCTCTGTAAGGAGACTCATCATGAAGCGGATCGGATTCATCGTGCTCTTGCTCTCCGCCGTCGCGCTGCACGCGCAGGAGCGGGGAATGTTCTCCAGGGAATTGGCGGCGCAGCAAAAGAGGGACGAGGCGGCGGGTGCGAGGCACAACCAGACGAAGCAGGCCGACTGCCGCGGCCCCATCGCGCTGGTGACCGACGTCGGCTTCGAGGGGCTGAAGACCACCTCCGCCAACTATGGCGCGTCGCCGGGCGGCGGCGAGGGCGGCCGCTTCGACAAGACGCCCGTCCTGTCCACGCGGGTCGAGCTGCGCGAGGGTTGCCTGAACGCGCACTTCAGCGCGCTGGTCGGCAGCAAGCAGACCTACGGTGTCTCGGCGATCACCATGTTCCAGGTGACGCTCACGCCGGTCGGCGGAAGTCCGCAGCACATGTACGGCCACTACGAGACGCCGTACGGCATCCCCAGCCCGGCCGTGGCCCTCGAGGCCGAGCGCGACGTCGACGAGTTCGCCGCGAACTTTTTCCAGCGCATCGGGAAGGACAAGGCCAACGGCGACGTCCCCCCGGGCATCTATCGCGTGGATGTGTGGTGGGCCGGCGGTCCGTCCGGCGGCGGCGGCGCCATCGGCGCGGCCTTCGTGTTGAAGCTCTATCAAGGTAGGTAGAAACGACGCGCACGCGCGGATTACCGGCGCCGCGTCGCATTCACGCGTGGCTGGATCACATCGATCCGGCCACGCATGGGATGAATCCCATCCGGGATCGGATTTAAGCCATCCGCGATGGGATTTAAGCCATCGGCGATGGGATAAAAGCCATCCGCGATCGGATTTAAGCCATCCGCGATGGGATAAAAGCCATCCGCGATCGGATTTAAGCCATCCGTGATGGGATAAAAGCCATCCGTGATGGGATAAAAGCCATCCGCGATGGGATTTAAACCATCCGCGATGGGATTCAAGCCATCCGCGATCACATGAATCCCATCCGGAGGACAGTGAAAACGCGAATCCTGCACGCGGCCGTGCTGCTCGTAGCGGTAGGCTGTACCTCCATGAAACAACCGTACGACGCCGCGGGCGTCGATCACATCCTCATCGGCGCGGCCAGCCTCGACGACGGCATCCGCGCGTTCGAGAGCGCCACGGGCGTGACGCCGGTGCGCGGCGGGCGCCACCCGTCGCGCGGGACGGCGGTGGTGGGCTGGGCGGTTCACGTCGTCGACGCCGCTGACGCCGCCGCCCGCCTCTCGCAAGCCGGGTTCAAGGCGACGGGGCATCGCTTCATCCAGTTGCGCGCTCTCCTCTCACACCTGCACGGCGTGACCTTGCCTGAGTTTGGCAAGGAGATCGTCACATTTGCCCGTCGCCCTGAGGTCTCCCAGACGGCCCGCAAAAGGCCATGCAGCGGCTACGGGCGCAGCGGAGAGCTCGTGCAGGTGACCGAGATCGCGCTGGAAGATCTTGGAGGCCATCTGATAACCGCAGGCCATCAATGATTCCGATTCGTCCGGAGTGAAGACGTTGAGATCCGTGCGCAGCTCGGCGAGGGCCTGCTGCAGATCCTTGCGCACCCCGGACGGACTCAGCGTGGAGCGCTTCAGCGTGTAGGCCTCGTCGGAGAAGTCGAGCCGGATGGGATCGGCGTCCAGCCCCGCCTTCATGTGGAGGAACATCATGCCGCGGACCAGGCCCGTCATGCGCCGTGCCGAGAGATCGCCATAGTTGGCCTGCCGCACTCGCTCCATGAGCGTGTCCATCGCGCGCGAGGCATACGACAGCAATCCTTTCGCTCGAGGCGCCGGATCGAGCATGAGCTGACCCGCTGCATCGCTCACCAGCAGCACATTGCAGTTCGCGGCGAGAAGCGCCACCGTCCCCTGATTGTCGTACACGCCGCCGTCCACGAGGTGCACGTCCACCGGTGTCTCGTAGGGAGCGTCGAGCTTCAACGGATCGAACACTCCCGGGACACATGCGGACGCGGCAACGGCGCGCCCGAGCCGCATCCG
>Ga0157377_10000220_pt1 | contig 30207 bp, 26 predicted proteins | sample M55metaG_FD_121116 | JGI IMG/M metagenome (GOLD analysis project Ga0157377, IMG submission 121116) | Miscanthus rhizosphere microbial communities from Kellogg Biological Station, Michigan, USA - M5-5 metaG | ecosystem: Host-associated > Plants > Roots > Rhizosphere > Soil | place: USA: Michigan...
CCTCCGCCTCGGCGATGTGCTTGTCCTCGGTGGGAGTCTGCAGCACGACGAACGGGGCGATCTCTTCCAGGGCCCCTCGCCCCGCTTGCGGGGAGAGGGTGGCGCGAAGCGCCGGGTGAGGGGCTTTCCCCGCGCGCAGCGGGAAATACGGCGGCGAGAACACATTCGGATCCGGCGCCACCGCCTCGAAGATCTTCGCGAACAGCGCGTTGATCGCCTCGAGCAGCGGCGGCTCGCTGCGGTACTGGTCCTCGAGGTAGCGGTGCTCGGCGCCGCCGTCGAGGAGCGTGCGCGTGAAGGCGTTGTACGTCTCCGGATCGGCGCGGCGGAAGCCGTAGATCGACTGCTTCGGATCGCCCACGAGCACCAGGCGCGGCGGCGCGAGGCGCTCGATGATGCGCGCCTGCACGCGGTCGGTGTCCTGGAACTCGTCGACGAAGATGCAGTCGAACTGCCGCCGCACGCGCTCCAGCACCGCCGGGTCGTCGAGCAGCGCGAGGGTGCGCAGCAGCAGGTCGTCGAAGTCGACCACGCCGCGGCGGCGCTTCTCGGCGTCGAGGTAGGCGATGAAGCGGCGCGTCATCGCCAGCAGCGAGATCGCCGCGCGGTGGCTGGTCAGCTTGTCGACCACGCTCTCGCCCTTGGTCGGGCCGCCGCGCAGGTAGCGGATGGCGGCGCTCATGGCGTCGTTGCGCTGGCCGCGCAGATCGAGCTCGCGGATCTCGCCGTCCATCGGCTTGAGGTATTCGATCCATGCCTCGAGATCGCCCGACGGCGGCTGGTGCTCGCGGAAGTAGCGGGCGATGACGGTGTTGCCGCCGAGCGCGCGCATGGTGGCCACGGCGTCGGCGAGCTGCGGCTCGATCATGGCCACCGAGCCGATGTCGTACGACTGGTCCAGCAGCAGATCCCGGCGGTCGAGCAGCTCGAAGATCAGCCCGCGGATCATGAAGAGGTAGCCGGCGTGCTCGATCAGCACTTCCCAGTCGTGCTTCGCCTCGTCGGTCGGATGGACGCGCGTCTCGTCGTCGACCCACGCGTCGTACAGCTCGCCGTAGAGCCGCGAGCGCTCGAAGCCCTCGACGATGGTGAACTGCGGATCGAGCCCCGCCTCGAGCGGGAACTGCCGCAGCAGCATCTGGCAGAAGGAGTGGATGGTCTGCGAGCGGAGCGCGTCGATGCGCGCCAGCTGCTTCACGCACGCCGCGCGCATCTCCGGCGTGATGGTGAGAAGCGGATTGGGCGAGCTCACCGGCCACGCCGCCGCGCTGCCGATCTCAGTCAGCGCCGCGTGGATGCGGTCCGCGATCTCGCCGGCTGCCTTCTCCGTGAACGTCACCAACACGATGCGCTCCGGCGCGACCTCTTCATTCGCGAGCAGAAGCTTCAGCACCTCGGCCACGATGGCGGTGGTCTTGCCGGTGCCGGCGCCGGCCTCGATGACCAGGTTCCGGCGCTCCGGCGGCGGCGTCGCCTCTTTCGGCGGGCGCGGCGTGAAGGTGAACAGCGATTGCTGTTGCGCGTTCATGCGCCGCCCCCCAGGAGCGTGCGCGGGTCGCCGTGCCGGAGGAGCGCGTATTTTTCGGTGAGGTCGTGGCGCGTGCGGCAGGAGTGATTCACCGGGCAGTACTTGCAGGCGTTGAAGTCCTTGTCGGTGTCCGCCGGATAGGCGGGGAAGCGGCCGTCGAGGATGGCGCCGGCGAAGAGGGCGAGCGTGGCGTGCAGCGACTCCTCGCGTCCCGCCAGGTGGAAGGCGAACTTTTCCGCCTTCGTCTCGGGGAAGACCAGCGGCTTGATGGCGCCGCTGACGTCGCCGGCGTCGAAGAACTGCGCCACGGCCATGGCGTACAGCGGCAGCTGCAGCCGCACGCCGCGATCGATCTTCTTCGCCAGGTCTTTGTGCCGCGTCGCTTTGCCGCCCTTGTAGTCGACCACGCGGTAGCGGCCGGCGTTGGCGTCGATGCGGTCGATGATCCCTTCCACGTGGAGGACAGGCAATCCTGCCTGTCCGGACAGACCCGATTGTCTGTCCCCCACTTTGATGTCCGTCCGGCAGCGGTACTCGAACTCCTTCGGCCGCAGGCCGGTGGCGTGGAGGTCGGCGAGGTCGCGCACCAGGAAGTCGCGCAGGATGCGCCGCGTGGCGCCGCGCTCGATCTCGCGCATGGTGGGGTTGAACGGCGGCATCGAAAGCGCGAGCTCGTCGAAGGTCTCGTCCACCAGCGCGTCGATGCGCTCGGCCAGCGACGGCTCCAGCCGCGGCAGGAACGCCGCCGCGCGCTCGATGTCCTCTTCGGTGACGGCGCGGTAGAAGCGCTCCAGGATGCCGTGATCGACCTTCCCCTTGTCGCGCGCGTTCATCTGCAACTCGTGCTCGGGATCCTCGAGATCGCGCGCGCCGAGGATCTGCTTGACCAGGAACTTCTGCGGGCACTCGCCGAAGTCTTCGAGGTGCGTCGGCGACACCGACTGCAGCGCCGCCGCCAGCCGCGCGCGGACCTCGGGGTCGTCGCCGGCGGCGAAGAGGTAGCCGTCGAAGACGGAGTTGGTGGCGGATTTGGCGAGCAGTTGGAGTTGGCGGTTGGCCGTCGGCAGTTGGCGGTTTTCTTCTGTCGACTGCCAACGCTCAACGGCCAACTCTCGGACGAACGGCGAACGCCGCAATACCTTCCCGAACCCGTCGCTCCCGGCAAAGGAAAAGCGGATGCCCGTTTGCGCGCCGTCGAGGAGGAGCTGGAACAGCAGGCGCTCTTCGTCGCGGCCGTCGCCGATCTGGCGCATGCCGAGGGTGCGGCGATCGGAGTCGGGGAGGATCGGGTCTTCCACGCGGCGCTGCGGGAAGAGCTCGTCCTGCATGCGGATGGCGAAGAGGTGCTCGAAGGAGCGGCCGCGGAAGCGCATGACGTCGCCGAGAAAGACAGCGGGCAGCGGGCGGCGGGGGGCGGGCAGGGCTTGCTGCTCGAGCGCGTCGAGGATGGCGGCGACGTCGAAGCGCCAGGTGGCGGCGCGGCTGAAGAGCGTGGACACTTCATCGATGGCTTCGATGGCGGCGACGTCGCCCTGCGTCTCGACATGGAAGCGCTCCACGGCGTTGCGCAGGATCGACGCGGCGTCGCGGCCGGTCATCCAGCCGTGCGGCGCGACGCTCTCCAGCTCGGCGACGACGGCGAGGTAGTCGTCGACGTACGGCTTCGACGCCAGGTGGCGCAGCCCGGCGCTCGGCCCGCCGGCGACGTGCGCGCGCCGCGTGGCGATGTCGACCTCGTCGATCTTCACCCGCCGCTTCGACTGAAAGCCGTCGCGCAGCAGCTCGATCACCGCGCCGCGCGGGAACTCGTCCTCGTGCATCCGCAGCAGCGTGCAGAGGCCGCGGCCGATGCGGTGTGCCACCAGCGGCGTCGATTCGTCGGCGGTGGTGGTGAAGCCGCGCTCCGCGGCGAAGCGGTTGAGGAGGTGGACGTCGTACGGGTCGAGGGTGCGCGCCACGATGCCGATCTCGCGCGCCGCGGTGCCGGCAGCCAGCAGCCTGGCGATCTCGTCGCAGACGCCGCGCAGCTCTTCGATGCGGTTGTCGAACTGCGTGACCGACGGGGCCTTGATGTGGAGCAGTGCCGAGTGCTGAGTGCTGAGTGCTGAGAAGGTACTGATGAACGGTGCGGCGAACGCGTACGCCTTGTCGTCGCCCGCGGGGACGAAGACCGCGGTGAGTTTGTCCGCCTCGCGCAGCGCCTCGACCACCGCCAGCTGCGCGCCGGTCATGTCGTAGAAGCCGGCCACGATCTGTGGACTGACGTCCGCCGCGCGCGCCGCGGCGCGGGCCAGCAGCTCCGCCGGGTCGATGGCGCCGAGGCCCGCGATCAGCCGTTCGTATTGTTGCCAGGCGCGCAGCGCCATGTGGGACGGGCTCTTGGCCCGTCCGGACGGGTTGAGAACCCGTCCCACATGGTCCAGCGTCAGGCCGCCGTCGCGCAGGTCGCGGTAGGTCCGCTCCAGCATCGACGCCATCCCGCGCGTCTGCATCATCGGGTCGTCGATGCCGCGCACCGCGGTGCGCATCGCCAGCCGCCGCTCCGCGTCCGACGCCACCCGCGGATACTCGCCGGCGTCGTTGAGCACGCGGCGCGCGAAGGCGTCGATGGTCTGCAGCCGCAGCCCCGCCACCCCCGCCCGCCCGCGCAGCAGTTCCGCGGTGATCGCGCTGGCCAGACCGGCAGACGCGACGATCACTTCCTGCTGGGGGTTTTCGGCCAGACGCGCGGCAATGGCAGCGGCTAGATCGCTATAGCGTCCGAGTTGGAGAAGGGTGTGGGGGGGCATGGGGAACGGGAATGTTGAATGTTAAATGTTTAATGTTGAATGACAAAATATCGTCATTTAACATTCAACATTAAACATTCAACATTCCCCGTCATTCCCCTTCGTTCGGATCGACGGTCGCCGCCGCCGTCAGCTCCGCCGAGGCCGCCGTGTACTCCGGCAGCGCTCCGGCGGACACCGGGACGTATTTCGACACCACGTCGCGCGTTCCGAAGACGCCGAGCTTCTCCATCAGGAACTCGAACTTCTCCTCCAACGCGTCGATGATCGGCTGCTTCGACTCCGGCGGCAGGTCCCACATCCGCCGCTTGAAGGGGCCGATCGCTTTCTTGCGCGTCTTGTAGACGAACTGCTCGTCGGTCTCGCCCGACTTGCGCTCGTCGGCGCAGTTGGCGAAGCAGAAGTCGCGGATCTCGTCCTTCATCGCCTGCGGCAGCGTCGGCGCGTCGAGCACCATGTTCTGGAAGCCGGTGGCCAGGTGGATCTCCACCGCCTCGGACTCCGGGAACTTGTTGAACACCGACTCCGGCAGCGTGGAAGCGCCGTGCTGCACCGAGCCGGCGATGCCGTACTCGTCGCGGCAGATGGCGGTGGTCTGGCGCAGCACGTCGAAGTCGATCTTGGCCTGCGCGATGGAGCCGTCGGCCAGCGGCACGCCGCCGTGCGAGGTGCCGGTCTGCACCGAGATCTTGCTGATGCCGCTCGAGCCGCCGAGGAGGCGGCGGAGGCCGTCCATGTAGGCGCGCACCTCGTCGGGCTGCGTGTTGTACTTGCCGACCTCGCCGATCTCGCCGCCGATGGAGACGGTCACGCCGTTTGGCTCGCGCGCGCGGATGTACTTCGTCAGGTGCGCGGTTCCCTCGTAATTCGCGCGCTGCTGCTCGTCGCGCGTCTCGAAGTCGAGGTCGACCAGCGTGGAGGTGTCGATGTCGATGTTGTAGAACTCCGCCGCCAGCGCCTCGTCGATCAGCGACTCCAGCGCCTTCGTCTCCGCCGCCTTGCCGTCCGGCGTGACCCACTTCTTCGCGCTGGCCTGGAAGTGGTCGCCCTGGATGAAGACCGGCCCCTCGAACTTCTCCGCGATGGCCGCGGCCAGGACGCAGGCGGCGTACTCCGCCGGCCGCTGTTCAGTGTAGCCGATCTCGGAGCGGGCGATCTCGAAGATGAAGGCGCCGACGTCGTGGCGCTTCGCCGCGCGGAAGAGCGCGCGCGCCGTGTCGTAGGTCAGCGCGCGGATGTTGAAGGCGGGGACGGTGAAGCGCCGCTCGATCTCGCCGCGCCCGAACGCCGCGTACAGCGGGAAGATGGACGACGAGACCGCGCCGCGCGCGCGTGCCTCCATGTGGATGGTGCGGCGCGCTTCCGCTTTGGCCTCGCCCTCGCCGAAGACGGCGGTGCGGACGATCTGATCGATATTCAGGTCAGCCATGGGGCGGACTTTAGCAGGTCTCGGTCGAGGTTGCGGGGTTGCGAGGTTGCGGAGTTTCGCGGTGGCAAAGCCATCAGCGGAGCACTGCGAAACCGCGCAACTTCGCAACCCCGCAACCTCGTGATCCCGCTACCCCGCAACCGCGCGAAGCCGCCGCCGAATCTCCCCCACCAGCGTCACCAGGTCGAACGGTTTCATCACCGCCCCGTCCGCCTGCATGGCGGTCAGCTCGTCCGGCGACATCGGCTCGCCGCTGAGCACCAGGATCGGCACTTCCTCCAGCCCCGGCTCCGCCCGCAGCGCGCGCGCCACCTCGGCGCCGCTCATCCCCGGCATGTTCTTGTCGAGCAGCACCAGCGCGGGCGGCGTCGCGCGCGCCGCTTCCAGCGCCGCGGCGCCGCTGAGCGCGGTCACCGGCTCGAATCCGAACTCGCGCAGGAGGCTGCGCATCAGGAGGACGATCGGTTGGTCGTCGTCGACGACCAGGATGGTAGGCTTATCGGTCATTCCGCGATTTTCGCGGAGTGTAAATCAAAACCGATGACGATTCGCCACGACCGGAAGGTGTCGATTCTCGACGTGATGGGGCCGGTGATGGTCGGCCCGTCGAGCTCGCATACGGCCGGCACCGCGCGGCTCGGCCGCGTGGCGCGCGAGATCCTCGACGAAGACCCCGTCGCCGTCCGCTTCTTCCTCCACCCGCCGCTCGCGGCGACCTACCGCGGCCACGGCTCCGACTTCGCCCTGGTCGGCGGCTCGATCGGCCTCAACGTCGACGACCCGCGCATCCCCGAGGCCATCCGCATCGCCGAGCAGATGGAAGTCGACGTCTCCTTCAGCGAGGAAGACCAGGGCGACGTCCACCCGAACACCGTCCGCATCGAGATCGAAGGGAAGACGCGCGAGGCGGAGATCGCCGGCTCGTCCATCGGCGGCGGGGTGATCGAGGTCTTCAAGATCAACGGCTTCCAGACGCGCTTCAAGGGCGACTCGCCGACGCTGCTGCTGTTCTACAGGGATCGTCCGGGGATGATCTCCGAGGTGACGCGGATCATCGCCGAGGAGGGGATCAACATCGCCTCGCTGTCGTGCTCGCGCAAGCAGCGCGGCAAGGACGCCTTCATGCAGATCGACGTCGACTCGCCGCTGTCGGCGGCGGCGCTGAAGCGGATCTGCGCCACGCCGGACGTCGACGAGGCGAAGTACCTCGATCGAATTCCGTAGCGCGCACTCCGGTTATGCACTACCTATGATCGAATCCTTCAAGCATCTGGAAGAGCTCGCCGCCGGCCGCGACCTGGCCGAGGTTTTTCTCGAGACCGACGAGCAGGAGCACGCCGTGCCGCGCGAGCAGATCCTCGAGGCGCTGCGCAAGCGGCGCGCGGTGATGCGCGACTGCGTCGAGCGCGGCAAGCGCGGCGGCATCTCCATGGGCAAGCTGGTCGGCGACGAGGCGAAGAAGCTCAACGCCGCGTTCGAGGCGGGGAAGACCTTCCTCGACCCGCTGACGGTCAAGGCCGAGCTCTACGCGCTGTCGGTGATGGGCGAGAACTCGCGCATGGGCGTGATCGTCGCCGCGCCGACCGCCGGCGCCGGCGGCGTGGTGCCGGGCATGCTCCTGGCGCTGGAAGAGGAGCGGCACGTCGATCCCGAGAAGACCGTGCGCGCGCTGGTCGTCGCCGGCGGCATCGGCTCGATCATCGCGTTGTCCGCCAATATCTCCGGCGCCGCCGGCGGATGCCAGAACGAGGTCGGCGTGGCCTCGTCGATGGGCGCCGCCGCGGTGGCCTACATGATGGGCGGCTCGCCTCGCGAATCGATTCACGCCGCGGCAATGGCCCTCAAGAACACCCTCGGCCTGGTCTGCGATCCGGTCGGCGGCCTGGTCGAGGTGCCGTGCGTGAAGCGCAACGCGCTCTTCGCCGTGCACGGCCTCACCGCCGCGCAGCTGGCGCTGGCCGGCGTGGAGTCCGTCATCCCGATGGACGAGATCGTCGAGGCGATGGTGCGCATCGGCCGCGCCCTCCCGCGCGGCCTGCGCGAGACCGCCGAGGGCGGCCTGGCCACGACCGCCACCGGCTGCGCCATCGGCGAGCGGATCAAGGACGAGGCCAACCAGCGCCGCGCCGAACGCGCCGCCGAACGGGAGCGGGTGGCGCGGGAGCGGAAGAGCGAGGTTGCGGGGTAGCGGAGTAACGAGGTAACGGGGTAGCGGGGTTGCGAGGTCTCGCGGTGCTTGCGCCCGAGGCTTTGCCGCCGCGAGGGGCACTCGCGATACTCATGGCGAGAGCCCTTCTCCCCTCTCTGAGGGGAGAAGGTGCCGAAGGCGGATGAGGGGCGCCCCGCTACAAGGTACGCGGAGTAGCGAGGTCTCGCGGTGCTTGCGGCCGAGGCTTTGCCGCTGCGCAACCCCGCAACCGCGAGACCGCGTACGATACTCACGAGGCTGCACATGCGCACCAATGTCGTTCTCGATGATGCGCTGGTCGACGAGGCCATGAAGCTGACCGGCGCCCGCACAAAGAAAGAAGTGGTGCGCCTGGCGCTGGAAGAGCTGATTCGCTCGCGCAAGAAAAAGAATCTCCTGGACCTTGCCGGGCGCATTCAATTTCGCCGCGGCTTCGATCACAAAGCCATGCGGAAACTGCGGTGATTCTTGATCGAAGTAGCGATGTAGCGAGGTCTCGCGGTGCTTGTGGTCCGGCCCCTCACCCGGCCCTTCGCTGCGCTCAGGGCCACCCTCTCCCCGCTTTCGCGGGGCGAGGGGCACTCGCGACAGGGTTACGAGGTCTCGCGGTGCTGGCGCCCGAGGCGTTGCCGCTGCGCGACCCCGCAACCGCGAGACCGCGAGACCCCGTCAAACTACCCCACCAGGTGCAGCGTGATCTCCGTCTCCTCGCCGGAGGCCTTGGCGACGACGCGGACGTGGTCGACTTTGCGGCCGTCGCGGAAGTCGAGCAGTGAGTACGTACCGCGGGTGTGCACGCGCTCGTTGAAGTCGATGACCTGCGTCTCGCCGTTCTCGAAGACCACCTCCGCGAAGTTGAGCTGCGCGGGGCCTTCGCTGATCTGCAGGAACAGCTGCCGGCCGCGGCGGTCGACGTTCATGGTGAAGTCGGTCCAGCCGTCCTCGCGGTCGAGGTCCTCGCTCTGCTTCCAGTCGGCGGCGGGAAGCGTCGACACCACCGCGGCGGTGAAGACCACCGGCGCGAGATAGACCCGCGGCGCGACGCGCACCACCGGGCCGGGTCGCACCACCACCGCCGGCAACGTGCGGCGGAGGGGAAACGCGGGATGAACCGTGACGCGCACGCGGGGCCCACGCACCACCACGCGCCTTACGCGCCGCGCCTCGGCGGTGCCGCCGATCGCGAGCGCAACCAACAGGGAAATGACCACCATACGTCTCATGGACTATGCCTCCTGTGAGTGGTTGGACGGGGTTGGACGAACGGATGTTTACTAAGGATAGTACCCGCGAATCGTTTTTGCCTTCGCGCCGCCGACCTGCACGCTCACCTCGCGCCACTTCGCGCCGGGCTTCACGCCGTCGGGCGGATAGATCCCGAGGATGTACTGCGAGCGCAGCTCGCCCTGGATGTCCGCGTAGATGCGGTCGAGCTCCGAGGCCTGCTGGATGTAATAGATGTTGCCGCCGGTCTCTGTCGCCAGCCGCCCGAGCTTGAAGCGCGTATCGACTTCCGCCGCGCCGATGCCGAGGCCGATGGCGTAGATCGGCACCGAGGCGCGCCGCGCGTACTCCAGCGCCTGGTCGAAGGTGAACTTCGAGGCGGTGTCCTTCCCGTCGGTGATCAGCACCAGCGCCTTCTGTCCCTTGATGCCGTGGAAGTTGTAGAGCGACGAGACCACCGCGTCGTAGAGCGCCGTCGACTCCTCCGCGCGCAGCTTGGCCAGCCCGGCGGCGATCCGCGCAAAGTCCGACGACCATTTCTGCACCACGTCGGCGCGGACGTCGAAGGAGACGAGGAAGGCGCGGTCGCCCGGCTTGAGCGTCGACTTGAAGAACTGCGCCGCTGCCTTCTGCGCCTCGGCCATCCGCGCCTGCATGGAGCCCGAGGTGTCGATGGCCAGCCCGAGCGAGAGCGGCAGGTCGGTGACGTGCTCGAACTTCGCGATCTTCGCCGGCTTGCCGTCGTCGAGGACCGTGAACGCCGATTGATCGAGGTCGTTGGCCGGGCGGCCGTCGCGGGTCACCGTCGTCGGCAGCTCGACCAGGTGGACGTTCAGCTCCTCCATGAACTGCGGCGTGTTGATGAGCACCGTATCCTCGGCGGGCGGCGACGGATCGCCGGCCAGCGTGGCCACTGCGCGCAGGTAGCCGACGCCGGCGGTCGGCGGGATGTCGACGGTCTGCACGAACGGCGGCTCGAAGAGCGTGGCCACCGGCTTGTCGTTGTAGAAGAGCTGCAGGCTCTCGAGCTTCTTCCCCTCGGGGACGCTGAGCGCCATCTCCACGCGCGTCGGCCCCTTCAGCTTCACCGCGACGCGCGGCCAGACGATGCGGACGCGGAAGGGATCGTTGCCGCCGTTGACCTCGATCTCGTCGGCGGCGAGCGGCTCGCCCTTCGCGCCGAGGGCGATGGCGCGCACGCGCCGCGCCTGCGGGACGTCGCCGAGGTCGAGGTCGAGCGTGAACGGCGCCTGCCGCTTGGTCATGATCTTGCGGCCGTCGAGGTAGAACTCCACCGCGGCGATCTCCTCGCCGCCGGCGATGGTCTCGATGCGCTGCGGCCCGCTGAGGATCTCGTCCGGCGGCGGCACGATGCGGAACGCATGTGGGACGGGTTCTCCAACCCGTCCTGCGGTTCCCACAGGCACCTCAGGAACTTCGATCGCCTTCTCAACGATCGCCTCGGCGTGCGACTCCGCGTCCGCCACCTTCACGCGCAGCGTGTACGCGCCGCGCGGCAGGAGGCGATCGAAGATGACCGGCAGCGAGTCCGACTTCGCGTCCGCCGGGAAGTCGAAGCGGTAGCGGTACTTCTCGAACATCTGCTCGTCCTTCAGCACCTCGCCGGTGACGTCGAGGCGATAGCTCTTCGTCCCGCCGACGTCGGATACCGCCAGCTTCGCGCGCGGCACCATGATGGTCACCTCGGCGTCGGTGCGGTTGCCGTCGCGGCGCGGGAAGCGGACCGACATCTCCGCGTCGAACTTCGGCGCCTTCGGGTCGGCGATGACCATCGACTTGAGGAGCAGCTTCATCGGCTCCTCGGCGACCGGCGCCGGCCGGAAGACGCGCGCCGCCGGCTGGCGCAGCTGCGCCACGTCGTCGATCGCCGCGCGCAGCCGGTCGGCGTACGCGCAATCGGAGTCGATCAGCGGCGGAATGAAAAGGCCGCCCGGGCGGGTCTCGCCGTAGAAGACCTTCTGGATGCCTTCCTGCTGTCCGATGAGGGAGAGGAGCTCGCCATACGCGCCGTTCTGGCCGCGATTCGTCGGCTGCCACAGCTCGTATTCCATATGGCCGCGCGGGACGTAGAAGAAGACGTTGCCGGCGCTGCCGTCGGCCAGCCGCTCGTACCGCCAGATCTGGATCGGCTGCAGGAACTTGCGGCAGCCGGGATCGAAGATCTCCGCCGGCTCGCCGTTGACGATGAACACCACGTAGCGGTCGGTGTGCTTGCGGTACTTCCGCGCCCCTTCCTCGAGCAACTCGTAGTAGTGCGCGCGGTAGACCTCGCCGGAGACGCCGGCCGGCGCGTGGCGCTGCCAGAAAGCGGTGATGAAGACGTCGCGCTGCGCGTCGGAGTCGAGGACGAGGAACGCCGTCTCCTCCGCCGGCTGCATGATGGGGTGCACGTCAAGGAGGAACTGCCGGTAGGTCTCGGCGAGCTTGCTGACCCGTTCCTTCCGCTCGGCGCGCGAGAGTTGCGGCTGCGGAGCCGCGGGCGCCGCGACGAAAAGAAGCGTCAGGGCAACGCTGAGGGCGCGGATCATTCGCGATACGGATCCATGATGTTCGTCGGAGTATGCCCTTGTAGCACTTCGAACTGCTCGAGGTTCACCGAGCCGGCAAACTCATTCGAAACAAGTCGCAGCCCCGGCTGCTCCAGCACGAAGCGCATCCGCGTCAGGAACGCGCCGGCGTAAACGGGGGCGGTGAACGACCAGTAGCGCCCGGGCGGCAGGTACATGACGTGGTAGCTGTTGCCGCACCAGCTGTCCGGCAGGTATTCGACCGGACGCCAGCGGCCCGCCGGATCGAGCGCCTCGCGGACGACGTTGATGCGTAAGTCCTGCGCCTCGAAGTGGTGCCCGGCGCGCGTCGCATTGACGAGCGCGACGCGGAATCCTTTGTACCTGCCGAACTTCGCCGTCCGCTCGGGATAGGCGATCAGCGACAGCTTGCCGCGCGGCGCCTGCGAGCCGGCGCCGATCGCCCGCGACTGCAGAGGCGCGATGAAGTAGCCGCGCACCTTGAACTCGACGACCGCCGGCGTGAGGACGGCCTGGAACAGCGCGAAGGCCATGAGGAACGCTCGCATGCCCCGTTAGAAACGAAGCCGCGCGGAAACGACACCGCGAAATGTGGGTCCGCCTGTCCTCTCCGATGGACACCCGTCGGTCGTGGCGCACCGCAGCGCTCCGGCGCTGCACGTGCACACCGCCGCGCTGCACTGCAGCGCTCCGGCGCTGCACGTACACACCCGCCGTGGTGCACTGCAGCGCACCGGCGCTGCACGTACACACCTGCCGTGGTGCACTGCAGCGCTCCGGCGCTGCACGTACACACCTGCCGTGGTGCACTGCAGCGCTCCGGCGCTGCACGTACACACCTGCCGCGGTGCATTGCAGCGCTCCGGCGCTGCACGTACACACCTACCGTGGTGCACTGCAGCGCTCCGGCGCTGCACGTACACACCGCCGCGCTGCACCGCAGCGCACCGGCGCGCTAACTTAAAGGAGCGCCGGCGTCCCGCCGGCTGGCCGGGCGCCGTCCCGGCGCCCCGGAATCGTCGAAAAATGGCGGCGAGGACACCGCCAAGCCAGCCGGCGAGGACGCCGGCGCTCCGCGCTGCGGCGCTCGATCATGACCGGGCCATGGCCATGCCGGCGATTGCGACGGCGTTCGCGATGGCGGTGTAGAAGATCGCATTGCGCGCCGGCTCCACCAGCTTCTCGATGAGGAGGTCGTCGAGCATGGCGCCGACGATGACGTTGGCGGGTTGCGCGTGCTGGTCGATCTCCACCAGCGCGTCGGCCAGCCGGTCGCCGACGCCGCCGATGTTCAGGATCACTTTCATCAGCCACTTGACCGCTTTCGGGATGTCGTCCGTCCGCGTCGGCGGTTGTCGCGTCTCCATGACCTGCGCGAGCACGAGATCGACCACGGCCGGCCGCGCCGCCTCGTAAATGCCCAGCGCGGCGCGCGTCACCCCGTAACGTCCGCCCAGGACGAAATACAGCACGGGAAAGACGACCAGGATGGCGATCAGGAGCAGGCCGACGGGGAGGGTGATCCGCGACAGATGCCACGGACGCATGATCCACACGGCGAGCGCGAGATTGACCACCGTTCCCGTCGCGCCGACGCCGACGGACATGACCGTCGGGTACAGGAGGCCGGCACCGGCGCGCAACGCGCGAAGTGCGAACGGCATGCGCTACGGGTAATACCCGCGGATCGTCTTCGCCTTCCCTTCGCTCGCCTGCACGGTGACCTCACGCCATTTCCCGCCGGGCTTGACGCCTTCCGGGGGGTAGATGCCGAGGATGTATTGCGAGCGGAGCTCGTTCTGGATCTCGCCGTAAACGCGATTGAGGTCGGACGCCATCTGGATGTAATAGACGTTGCCGCCGGTCTCGGAGCAGAAGCGGCCGAGCTTGTAGCGCGTGTCGACTTCCGTGCCGCCGATGCCGATGGCCACCGCGTAGATCGGCACCGAGGCGCGGCGCGCGTACTCCAACGCCTGCTCGAATGAGAACTTCGACGAGGTGTCCTTGCCGTCGGTGATGAGCACCAGCGCCTTCTGTCCCTTCACGCCGAGGAAGTTGTAGAGCGAGTAGACGATGGCGTCGTAGAGGGCGGTCGACTCCTCCGCGCGCAGCCTGGCCAGCCCCGCGTTGACGTCCGAAAGCTTGCCCGACCAGCGCTGGATCAGCTGCGGCTGCGAGTCGAACGAGACGAGGAAGGCGCGGTCGCCGGTGCGCATCACGTTGGAAAAGAACGATGCGGCGGCTTTCTGCGCCTCGGAGATGCGCGGCTGCATCGAGCTGGAGGTGTCGATGGCCAGCCCGATCGCCAGCGGCAGGTTGGTGACGTGCTCGAACTTGGCCACCTTCGCCGGCTTCCCTTCGTCGAGGACCTTGAACGCCGCCTCGCCGAGGTCGTTCACCGGCCGGCCGTTGCGGATCACCGTGGTCGGCAGCTCCACCAGGTGGACGTTGACCTCCTCCATGAACTGCGGCGAGTTGATCATCACCAGGTCTTCCACCGGCGGCTGCGGGTCGTCCTTCAGCAGCGCCACCGCGCGGATGTATCCGACGCCCTCGGTGGCGGGGATGTCGATGGTCTGCACGTACGGCGGGCCGTAGAGCGTGGCCATGCGCGTCTGGTTCAGGTAGAGCTCGAGGTGGTCGAGCCTCTTCCCCTCGGGGACGTTGACCGACATCTCCACGCGCGTCCGCCCGCGCACCTTGAAGGCCACGCGCGGCGAGACGATGCGCACCCGGAACGGATCGTTGCCGGTGTTGATGGTCAGCTCGTCGCCGGTGATCGGCGTGCCGCTGGCGTCGAGCGCCACCGCGCGGATGCGCCGCGCCTGCGGGACGTTGCCGAAGTCGAGGTCGAGCGTGTACGGCGGCTGGCGCTTGGTCATCACCTTCCGCCCGTCGAGATAGAACTCCACCGCGGCGATGTCGGAGCCGACGGCCATGGTCTCGATGTGCTGCACGCCGTGCAGCAGGTCCTCGGGCAGCGGCACGATGCGCAGCCGCGTGCTGTTGGAGTCGATGTCGTCCTTCAGCGCGGCGAGCGCGGTGTTGGCCGCTTCTTTTTGTTTCTGCTGCTCGGGCGTGTCGAAGAGCTCGGGGACGGTGATGTCCTGCTCGACGATGGCCTCGGCGCCGGACTGCACGTCGCGCACGCGGATGCGCGCCTTGTAGTCGGCGGGGCGGAGGAAGCGGTCGAGCACCACCGCCAGCTTGTCGCCGGTGGTGTCGCCGGGATAGTCGAAGCGGTAGCGATAGTTCTCGAAGAGCTGGTCGTTCTTCAGCACCTCGCCGGTGACGTCGAGGCTGTAGAGCTTCGTCCCGTTGACGTCCTTCATCGCCACCTGTGCGCGCGGCACGAGGATGGTCATCTCGGCGTCGGTGCGGCTGCCCTGCTTGGCGGGGTACTTCACGCTGAACTCCGCCGGCATCTTCGGCGCGTTCGGATCGGACAGGACCACCGAGCGGAGGATCTTGTGCACGTCCTCCTCGTTCACCTCGGGGGCCTCGAAGACGCGGGTGTACTGCGTCTTGTTGATCTGCGCGGTGTAAATCGCCTTCATCACTTCGTCGCCGTACTGGCAGTCCATCTCCACGTTGGTCATCGACGAGTACGGATTGATGCGGCCGAAGACGCGGCCGGCGCCGGCCTCGTCGTTGCCCACGCCGCCGGAGGCGTCGACGGAGACGAGCTGCTGCAGCGCGTCGGGGAACATCGGGTCCCACAGCTTGAAGTCGAAGCTGTTGCGCGGCATGTAGAAGATGAAGCGGACCCCGTGGCCGAAGTTCGGGATGAAGGCGTACTTCCAGATCTCGATGGGGACGAGGTAGCGGGTGCAGTTGACCTTGAGGCGCTCGTCCGGCACGCCGTGGATGAGGTAGATGCGGCCGCGGTCCGACGAGGCGTTCTTGAACTCGTCGTGCACGGTCTGGATGCGCTCGTAGTACTCCGCGCGGAAGGAGTTGTTGGTGGTGCCGCGGGCCACGTCGCGGCGGCGCCAGAACTCGGTGATGTAGATGTCGCGCTGCGGGTCGGTCTCCAGCATCAGGAAGGTGTCGAGCTCGGAGTTCTGCATGATCGGCTCGACGTCGGCGAGGAACTGGCGGTACTTCTCGCCGAGGTTCTTGATGCGGTCCTTGCGCTCGCGGCGGGAGAGCTTGCGGATGCCCTGGTCCTGCTTGGCCGGCTGCTTGTCGTCCTTCTTCGCTGCCGGGGGCTCCGGCGGATTGCCCGTCTGCGGAAGCGCGTTGGTCACCGCGACGGCTGCAACAAGTACGATTAGCGCGACTTTCTTCATGTCAGAGCCTCGGATCTACCTGGATAACAACGCCACCACGGCGCTCGATCCGGCAGTGCTGGAGACGCTGCAGGAATCGTTGCGCGACGTGTACGGGAATGCTTCGTCCATTCATAAAGAAGGCCAGACGGCGCGTCGTCGCATCGAGGAGGCCCGCCATTCGGTCGCGCTGCTGATCGGCGCGACGGCGCGGGAAATCGTCTTTACGAGCGGCGGAACCGAGTCTAACAATGCGGCCATCTTCGGCGCGGTGGGCGTCAGCGGAGGTGACCACATTGTGACAACCGCCATCGAGCATCCCTCGGTGCTCGAGCCGGTTGCCGAGCTGGAGCGGCGCGGACATGCGGTCACGATCGTACCGCCGTCGCGCAGCGGCCGGGTCTCCGCCGCCGCGGTCATCGACGCGCTGCGCCCCGAGACCTGCATGGTGGTGATGATGCTCGCCAACAACGAGACGGGCGTGCTGCAGCCGGTGGCGGAGGTGGCGGAGGTCTGCGCCGACCGCGGCATCTTTCTGCATTGCGACGCGGTGCAGGCGGCGGGGAAGATCGACCTCGACGTCCAGGCGCTGCGCGCCGACACGCTGGCGCTCTCCGCGCACAAGCTGCACGCGCCGAAAGGCATCGGCGCGCTGTACGTGCACAAGGGAATGAAGCTCGAGCGCCACCTCTTCGGCGGCGCGCAGGAACGCCGCCGCCGCGCCGGGACGGAGAACGTGCCGCTCGCCGCGGCCTTCGGCGTCGCCGCCGAGCTGGCGCGCGCCGACGGCTATCGCGAGCGCCTCGGCGCGCTGCGCGAGCGGCTGGAATCGTCGATCGCCGCGGCGCTCGACATCACGATCAACGGCGCGGACGCCCCGCGCGTGCCGAACACCTCGAGCATCACCTTCCGCGACGTCGACGCCGAGGGGATGGTCATCGGCCTCGACCTGAACGGCGTCGCCGTCTCCACCGGCGCCGCCTGCTCCTCCGGACGCGTGGAGCCGAGCCACGTGCTGCTGGCGATGGGGCTGACGCCGGACGAGGCGCGGAGCACCATCCGCTTCTCTCTGTCGCGCTTCACCACCGAGGCGGAGATCGACCGCGTGGTCGAGCTGGTGAGGGAGATTGCACCGCGCGCGAAGCGAGATGTAGGACGGGCTTCAGCCCGTCCGCACTCGACGGGCTGAAGCCCGTCCTACATAATCCACCGGGTCCAATGCCTGAAACCCCCATCCTCCAGGGCGACCTGGCGCGCATCCAGTTGCCGGATGTCCTCAGCTTCATCTCCATGATCCGCGGGACGGGGAAGTTGTCGCTGCGCCGCCAGCACCTCGAGCGCTCGGTGCACTGGAAGGACGGCGAGATCATCTTCGCCAGCTCGAACTCGCCCGAGCACTCGCTGGGACAGTTCCTGCTGCGCAACGGCAAGATCACCGCGACGCAATACGAGGAGTCGAAGCGCCGCGTCACCGCCAATACCCGTCACGGCAAGCTGCTGGTGCAGATGGGCGCCATCTCGCCCAAGGACCTCTGGTGGGGGGTGAAGAACCAGGCCCTGGAGATCCTCTACTCGCTCTTCAGCTGGAAAGACGGCGCGTTCCTCTTCACCGACGCCGTCGACGAGCTGGCCAACGAGCGGATCGTGCTGGCCATCAACACCGCCGGGATGATCATGGAAGGGATCCGCCGCCTCGACGAGTCGGCGCGCATCCGCGAGAAGGTGCCGACGCTCGAGGTGGTGTTCATGAACGTGCCGGGCGCGGTGCCGAACTTCCGCGAGCTCGACATGAGCGACCACGAGGTGGCGGTCTACAACAACATCGACGGGGTGCGCTCGGTGCGCGAGCTGATCGGCAAGTCCGAGCTGACCGAGTTCGAGGTGACGCGCATCCTCTTCCAGCTGGTCTCCGCGCGCCTGATCGAGTCGGCCCCCGAGGAGAAGGCGGCGCGCCCGGTCTTCCTCGACGTGGAGGACTCGCCGGAGCTGCTCAAGGTGATCTCCACCTACAACGACATGTTCGGCCGCCTCTACGCCGCGCTGATGAACGCGGTGGGCGAGGAGCAGGCCCGCGACATCTTCATGACCGCGCTGCAACAGTCCGAAAGCGACGAGCTCTGGGCCGGCGTCTTCTTCGACCAGTTCGGCCGCTTCGACGAGAACATGCTCATCGCCAACATCTCCGAATTGCCCTTCGAGCGCCGCAAGGCCGTGCTGGACGAGGGACTGAACACGCTTTTATCCGTGCAGTTGTTCGAGGTGTCGCAGCATCTCGATGCGGCGGGGAAAGTGGATGTGTTCCGGTTCATTTCGGATCAGAAGGCGTCCTTGGAAAGGGTGGGGGCTCCCTAAAGCCCTGAGCGAAGCGAAGGGTCTTCGGCTCGATCAGCAGCACTCACCGCAAGAACGACAGATCATTCAACCGCCACGTCTGATCCAGCCACCGCGGGTTGCCGGTCTGAATCAGCGCCACCTTCCGATCGCGCCGCCACCCCTTGATCTCCATCTCGCGCGCCTCCGCCGCGCCGATGTCGTCGAGCACCTCGAAGTAGACGAGTCGCGTGAATCGATATCGCGCGGTGAATGCCTTCTTGAGCCGTTTCTCCTTGTGGTCGCGAACCCGCGCGAGCAGATCGACCGTCGACCCGACGTAAATCGTGTGGCTCTTGTTGCTCATGATGTATACATAGGCACTCATACCGCTGGTCGAGCCCAAGATCCTTCGCTTCGCTCAGGATTGGATTTGGAGGCTTCGCACAGGACATTTTAGAGAACCGCAAACACATGTTTCCGACGCTCCTCAAGGTAGGCAGTTTCGAAATCACCACCTTCGGCCTGATGATGTTCCTCGCCTTCGTGGCCGCGGGGTGGGTGCTCAGCCGCCAGTTCAAGCGCTACGGCCTGACCGACGACGCGGCGAGCTCGATGGTCATGGCGGCGGCGATCGGCGGGATCGTCGGCGCGAAGATCTACTACGCCATCCTCTTCCGCGACTGGCACCTGCTCTACACCCGCGCGGGGCTGGTCTGGTACGGCGGGTTGATCGGCGGGGCCATCGCCTGCAGCCTCTACATCCGCGCGCAGCGCATCGACTTCTTCACCGCCGCCGACGCCGCCTCGCCGGCGCTGGCCATCGGCTACTGCCTCGGGCGCATCGGATGCTTCCTGGTCGGCGACGACTATGGGCGGCCGACCGACTCGTGGGTCGGCATCGCCTTTCCGAAAGGCTCGCCGCCGACGACTGCCGACGAGCTGCGCCATTTCGGCGTGAAGCTCGATCCGTCGATTGCCGATGACGCGATTCTCAAAGTCCATCCGACGCAGCTCTACGAGTCCGCGGCGGCGCTGCTGATGTTCTTCATCCTGATGCGCGCGGCGCGCGCGGCGCATCCGAAGGGGCGCGTCTTCGGCCTCTTCCTGATCCTGATGGGCATCGAGCGCTTCCTGGTGGAGATCGTCCGCGCCAAGGACGACCGCTTCCTCGGACCCTTCACCGTCGCGCAGCTGATCAGCGTCATCCTCATCATCGCCGGCGCCGTCCTCGCCGCGCGGCGCGCGCGCGTCATCGCACCGGCCGCGACATGACCCTGCGCTTCATCCTCATTGGACTCGCCGCGGGCGTCGCCGCCGGGATCTTCGGCATCGGCGGCGGCATTCTCGTCGTGCCGGGACTGATCTACTGGGCCGGTTTCACACAGCATCGCGCCACCGGCACCAGCCTCGCCGTCCTCCTGCCGCCGATCGGCATCGCCGCGGCGATCGAGTACTACCGCCACGGCAACGTCGATTTCCGCGCCGCCGCGTTCATCGCCGTGGCCATGGTCGCGGGGGGATGGGCCGGCGCCTACATCGCCAATCGCGTGGCCGGGCCGTGGCTGCGGCTGGCGTTCGGGGTCTCCGTCGTCTGCCTCGGCGTCTATCTCGTCTTCGGCGCCGTGCGGCGGCTGGGGTGGCTATGAGCACCTTCACCTTCACCACCGCCGGCGAGTCGCACGGGCCGCAGTTGACGGTGATCGTCACCGGGATGCCGGCCGGCGTGCGCCTCGACCGCGCGCGCATCAACCGCGACCTGGCGCGCCGGCAGCACGGCTACGGGCGCGGCGGGCGGATGAAGATCGAGCACGACGAGGTGGAGATCGCCGGCGGGGTGCGCGGCGGCGAGACCCTCGGCACGCCGCTGGCCATCGTCATCCGTAACCTCGACTTCGAGAACTGGCGCGGCGCGATGGATCCGTGGGAGGTCGACGCCGCCGAGGCGGAGAAGCGGCGGGTGCACGCGCCGCGGCCGGGGCACGCCGACCTGGTCGGCGGCATGAAGTACGGCCGCCGCGACCTGCGCGACATCCTCGAGCGCGCCTCCGCGCGCGAGACCGCCTCGCGCGTCGCCGCCGGCGCGATGGCCAAGGAGCTGCTGCGCGCCTTCGGCGTCGAGATCCGCTCCGGCGTGGTCTCGGTCGGCGCCGCAGGCGATCAGGACGCCTCGCCCTCGTGGGACGAGCTCCGCGCCGTCGACGACGAGTCGCCGCTGCGCGCGGTGAACCGCGAGCAGGAGACGGCGATGGTGGCGGAGGTCGACCGCGCGCGCGAAGCGGGCGAGACCCTCGGCGGCACGATCGTCGTCGCCGCGCACAACGTCCCGGTCGGCCTCGGCTCGTACGTGCAGTGGAACGAGAAGCTCGACGGCCGCATCGGCCAGGCCATCCTCTCGATTCACGCCGTGAAGGGCGTGGCCGTCGGCGACGCCGTCGCCGCCGCGCGCCGCGTCGGCTCCGAGGTGCACGACGCCATCTACTTCGACGAGGCGCGCCGCTACCACCGCACCACCAACCGGGCGGGCGGGCTGGAGGGGGGCGTGACCAACGGGCAGGACGTGGTGGTGCGCGCGTACATGAAGCCGATCTCCACGCTGCGCCGCGGGCTGCCGTCGGTCGACATCGAGACGCGGGAGGCTCACCGCTCGCAGTGGGAACGGAGCGACGTCACCGCCGTCGCCGCGTGCGGCGTGGTCTGCGAGGCGATGCTGGCCATCGTCCTGGCCGCGGCGATGCGCGAGAAGTTCGGCGGCGACTCGCTCGATGAGATGCGCAGGAACCATGATGCGTACGTGGCGGCGCTGGCTCGCTATTGAGCTGCTCGTCGCGCGCGAGCTGCGGAGGGGGCGATGAAAGAGCTCTTCCCGGTCACCAGGAACGTCGTCTACTTCAACCACGCCGCGGTGGGGCCGCTCTCGGTGCGCGCGTATGAGGCGATGGAGGGGCACGCGCGCGACCAGCGCGAGTTCGGCGCGCTGCACTGGCGCGAGTGGTACGCGGAGTACGAGCGGCTGCGCGCCTCCGCGGCGCGGCTGATCGGCGCCGACCCGCGCGAGATCGCCCTCCTCAAGAACACCTCGGAGGGGATCTCCTTCGTGGCCGAGGGGCTGCGCTGGCGGGAGGGGGACAACGTCGTCACCACCGCGCTGGAGTTCCCGTCGAACTGGACGCCGTGGAAACACGTGGAGCGCCGCGGCGTTGAGGTGCGGGTGGCGCCGCTGCCGACCGTGGAGGCCATCGAGCCGCTGGTCGACGGGCGGACGCGCATCGTCACCGTCTCGTCCGTCGCGTTTCACAACGGCTTCGCCGCGGACCTCGAGGCGATCGGCCAACTGTGCCTGGCGCGAAACGTCCTGTTCTGCGTCGACGGCATCCAGTCGGTCGGCGTGCTGCCGATCGACGTCCGCCGCGCCAACGTCGCCTTCCTCGCCGCCGACGGCCACAAGTGGATGTGCGGGCCGGAAGGGTGCGCGCTCTTCTACGTCGCCGCCGAGCATCGCGAGCAGCTCGAGGTGCTCGAGAACGGCTGGACCAACATCGACCGCCGCGGGAAGTTCATCCTTACCCCCACCGACCTCCTCCCCGACGCCCGCCGCTTCGAGGCCGGCTCGCTCAACACCAACGGCATCTACGGCCTCCGCGCCGCGCTCGACCTGCTGCTGGAGATCGGGATCGAGACGGTCGCCGAGCGCGCGCTGGCCGTCGCCGCGCGCCTCACCGAGGGTTTGCAGTCGATCGGCTGGACGGTCGCTTCCCCCAGTCCGATCGCCTCTCCCATCGTTGGAGCGACTCCACAATCTGTAGAAAAAAGCATCCTGTGGTACCACCGCTTCCTCGAAGAAAACGGCGTGGTCTGCGCGCCGCGCGAAGGGCTGCTGCGCTTCTCCCCTCATTTCTACAACGACGCCGCGGAAGCGGACCGGGTCGTCGATCTCCTGGGCCGCTGAGGCCTCGAGCGTCCTTCTCCCCGCGAAGCGGCGGATAAGGGATCGCCCCCTATACGCACTAACTTAAGGAGCGCCGGCGTCCTCGCCGGCTGGCTTGGCGGCGTCCTCGCCGCCATTTTTTCGACGATTCCGGGGCGCCGGGACGGCGCCCGGCCAGCCGGCGGGACGCCGGCGCTCCTTAAGTTAGTGCGTATGGGGGGCGCCCCTCACCCGGCCTTCGGCCACCCTCTTCCCGCTTCGCGGGGAGAGGGACACTGGGGACACTTTCTTACGAAAACCCGTATCATCAATTCGTGCTGATTACGGTTCTCGTAATTTCTGCCGCGGTGATCGGCTGGCTGGCGGCGCACCTGCGGGCGCAGCGCGTCATCGGCGAGCGCGATCGCGCGTTGGCGGTGGCCGAGGCGCGGCTGGCGGGGCTGGATCAGGACAAGTTCGTGACCCTGGCGCAGCGGGCCTTCCAGCAGGTCGGCGAGTCGCTGGTGCGGATGAGCAAGACGCAGGTCGACGGCTCGCTCGACACCAAGAAGGCGGAGATCGCCGGCATGCTCACGCCGGTGCGCGAGATGCTCGACCAGTACCGCGGCGAGGTGCAGAAGAGCGAGCGGGCGCGCGTCGAGGCCTACGGCGGGCTGCAGGAGCAGATCCGCTCTCTGCTGACCTCCACCCAGTCGGCGCAGCGCGAGGCGTCGCGGCTGGCCAACGCGCTGCAGTCGCCGACCGTGCGCGGCTCGTGGGGCGAGGCCTCGCTGCGGCGCTGCGTGGAGTTGGCCGGCATGAGCGAGTTCTGCGACTTCGACACGCAGCTCACCTTCGCCGCCGACGACGGGCGCCGCGTGCGGCCCGACCTCATCGTCCGCCTGCCGAACAACCGCGTCATCGCCATCGACGCCAAGGTCCCGCTCAGCGACTACACCGTCGCCGCGAACGAGACCGAGGACAAGCGCCGCGCCGACGCCCTCGACATGCACGCCCGCACCGTCCGCCGCCACGTCGAGTCGCTCAGCCGCCGCGAGTACCACGCCGCCATCGGCGAGACGCTCGACTTCGTGGTCCTCTTCGTCCCCGGCGAGCATTTCCTCTCCGCGGCGCTGATGACCGACCCCACCATCTTCGACTTCGCCGCCGCCAAGCGGGTCTATCTCGCCTCCGCCACCGTGCTCCTCCCGCTGCTGCGCGCGGTCCACGCGGGGTGGAAGGCGGAGCGCACCGAGGAGAACGCCAAGAAGATGCATGAAGCGGGCGTGGAGCTGTTCAACCGCTTCGTCAAGGTGATGGAGCTCTTCTCCGACCTCGGCGCCACGCTGGCCAAGACGGTCGAAAAGTACAACGGCGTCATCCGCTCCATCGATTCGCGCCTCTGGCCCAAAGGCGAGGAGATGCAGCGCATGGCCGGCAGCGGCAAGGACCTCGCCGCCCCATCGCAGATCGAAGCGGTGCCGCTCGAGTCGTCCAAGCTGCGCCTCACCATGCAGCACGAGGAGCCCGCGGACGTGTTGCCGTTCCGGGAGTAGAGGTGAGGACAGGATGACGGGAAGACGGGATGACGGGATGTAGCCGCCGCTCTACATCCCGTCCTCCTGTCATCCCGTCATCCCGTCCTGCTGTCGTGCTATTCTCCCCGAACCATGACATCCCCCCGCCAGGAGAACGAGCCGACCCGCATGAGCGTCGCCTCGTCTCTTTGGCTCTGACCTGATCACCGTCGTCGACAACTACGACTCCTTCACCTACAACCTGGTGCAACAGATCGAGCGCCTCGCGCGCGCGGAGCTGCACGTCGTGCGCAACGACTGTTTCGATCCCGCGGAGCTCGTCGCGCGGCGGCCGCGGGCCATCGTCATCTCGCCGGGGCCGGGGACGCCCGACCGCGCGGGACGCATCCTCGAGCTGATCCGCCTCAACACCACGGTCCCGCTCCTCGGCGTCTGCCTCGGGCACCAGGCGCTGGGCGAGGCGTTCGGCGCGCGCGTGGTGCGCGGCGCGGAGCCGGTGCACGGCAAGGTCACCGAGATCCGCCACGGCGGCGAGGGACTCTTCGCGGGCTGCCCCACGCCGATGCGCACCGCGCGCTACCACTCGCTGGTGGTCGACCGCGGCACGCTTCCCGATTGCTTTCGCGTCGACGCGGAGACCGAGGAGGGCGTGGTGATGGCGATGTCGCATCGCGAGCTGCCGCTGTACGGGATCCAGTTCCATCCGGAGTCGTACGGCACCGTCGGCGGCGACCAGCTCATCATCAATTTTCTGGAGGCCGTCCAGTGATCGACAAAGCGATCCGCAAGGTGATCGACCGCCACGACCTCGGGCGCGACGAGATGGCCGAGGTGTTCGGCGAGGTGATGGACGGGAAAGCGTCGGACGTGCAGAAGAGCGCGCTGCTGGTGGCGCTGCGGATGAAGGGCGAGACGGCGGAGGAGATCACCGGTGCCGCGCTGGCCATGCGCGCGCGCGTGACGCCGCTGACCGTCGAGGGCAACCGCATCGTCGACACTTGCGGCACCGGCGGCGACGGGCGCGGCACCTTCAACGTCTCCACCGTGGCGGCGATCGTCGCGGCGGGCGCGGGCGCCTCGGTGGCCAAGCACGGCAACCGCGCGGTGTCGTCGGCATGCGGCAGCGCGGACGTGCTGAAGGAGCTCGGCGTCAACATCGACCTCGACGCGCCGCGCATGAGCGAAGTGTTGCGCCGCACCGGCATCTCGTTCCTCTTCGCGCCGAAGCTGCATCCGGCGATGGGGGCGGTGGTGGGCGTGCGCCGCGAGCTCGGCATCCGCTCGATCTTCAACGTCCTCGGCCCGCTGACGAACCCCGCCTTCGCCAAACGGCAGGTCCTCGGCGTCTACGCCGAACACCTGGTCGACCTCCTCGGCGACGTCCTGCTGGCGCTCGGCACCGAGCACGCCATGGTGGTGCACAGCCGCGACGGCCTGGACGAGATCTCCGTCTCCGCGCCGACGCGCGTCTGCGAGGTGGTTGGCGGCGCGCCGCGGCGCTACGAGCTGACGCCCGCGGACATCGACATCGAGCTCTCATCGATCGACGACCTGGCCGGCGGCGACGCCGCGGAGAACGCGCGCATCGCGCGGCGGATCCTCGACGGCGAGCCCGGTGCGCGCGCGGACATCGTCGCCGCCAACGCCGGCGCCGCGCTGTACGTCTCCGGCGCCGCCGCGTCGCTGCGCGACGGCGTGGCGCTGGCACGCGAGGCGCTCGCCTCGGGGCGGGCGGGGGGGAAGTTGGAGGAGTTGGTGAGGGTGAGCAATGAGGTCGCATAACCCTCACCCGGCCTTCGGCCACCCTCTCCCGCTCACGCGGGAGAGGGGCGCTGTGCACGCTGAGCGCCCACCAGAGTCCCTCTCCCGCTTGGCGGGAGAGGGTGGCGCGAAGCGCCGGGTGAGGGCTCGCGCATGAACGACTTCCTCGCAAACATCGTCGCGCAGACCCGCGCGCGCCTGGCGCAGGAGCCTCCCGCGGACCGCGCGGCCGCCGAGCGCGCGGCGCGTGATCGCACGCCGCACGCGCTGACAAAGGCGCTGTCGCGCGACGGCATCAACATCATCGCGGAGATCAAGGCCGCCTCGCCGAGCGCGGGGGACATCGTGGTGAACCCGGACGTGGAGGCGATCGCCGGGGAGTACAAGGCGGGCGGCGCGGCGGCGATCTCCATCGTCACCGAGCGCGACGCCTTCAAAGGCTCGCGTGAGTGGATTGCACGCGTCAAAACACTGCCGGTGCTGATGAAAGACTTCGTGGTCGAGGAGTCGCAGCTGGTGCGCGGCGTCGCCGCCGGCGCGAGCGCCATCCTCCTTCTGGCCTCCCTCCTCGATGCGCATCAGATCCGCGACTTCATCGCCTGCCTCGACCGGTTCAGCTGCGACGCGCTGGTGGAGGTGCACGACGAGCGCGAGCTGGAACGGGCGGTGGGCGGGGGCGCGCGGCTGATCGGCGTCAACAACCGCAACCTGAGGGATTTCCGCGTCGACCTGGCCACCTCGGAGCGGCTGTCGCGGCAGATCCCCGCCGGCGTCATCCGCGTCGCGGAGAGCGGCATCAAGACCAGTCAAGACATTGACTACCTGCGCCGCTGCGGCTTTCACGGCTTCTTGGTCGGCGAGTCGCTGTTGCGGCAGAATGACCGCGCCGCGGCGGTACGGCGGCTCCTGTCATGACCAGAATCAAGATCTGCGGGCTGACCCGCGAGGAAGACGCTGTGGAGGCCGCGCGCCTCGGCGCCGACTTCCTCGGCCTCATCTTCGTCCCTTCCTCGCCGCGCTTCATCGAGCCGGAGCGCGCCGCCGCGGTTGCCGCCGCCGTGCGCGACGCCGGCCACGCGCCGAAGTTCGCCGGCGTCTTCCACGAGGCCTCGGCCGACTACATGAACGAGATCGCCGCCATCGTCGGCCTCGACCTCTTCCAGCTGCACGGCAGCGAAGGGGACGAGGAGATCCGCGCGCTGGCCACGCCGGTCATCAAGACGCTGCGCGTCGGCGACACGCTCCCCGACACCCGCACCACGCCGACCGCCGCCTGGCTGCTGTTCGACACCTACGACGAGCGCCGCATCGGCGGCACCGGCCGCCGCTTCGACTGGTCGCTGCTGGCGATGTACGAGCGCAACAAGCCGTTCTTCCTCTCCGGCGGACTGAATCCCGACAACGTCGTCGCCGCCATCACGCTGGTGCGCCCCGACGCCATCGACGTCTCCAGCGGCGTCGAGGCCGGCGAGCCGGGAGTGAAGGATCACGGCAAGCTGGCGCGGCTTTTCGAGAGGGTGAGACGCGCATGAGGCGGCGATGACGAGAAATGTAGGACGGGCTTCAGCCCGTCAAGCCCTTCCCAATCGCGCCGGCTACTTCGGCGAGTTCGGCGGCAAGTACGTCCCCGAGACGCTGATGGCGGCGCTCGATGAGTTCGAAAGCGCCTACCGCGGCGTGCGCCGCGACCGCGAGTTCCGCCGCGAGCTGAACGACATCCTGGCCGACTTCGTGGGGCGCCCCACGCCGCTCACCGAGGCGCCGAAGTTCGCGGAGCTGTGCGGCGGCGGGTTCCGGCTGTTCCTCAAGCGCGAAGACCTCAACCATACCGGCGCGCACAAGATCAACAACGCGCTGGGGCAGGCGCTCATCGCCAAACGGATGGGCAAGCAGCGCATCATCGCGGAGACCGGCGCCGGCCAGCACGGCGTGGCCACCGCCACCGCCTGCGCGCTCCTCGGCCTCGGCTGCGTGGTCTACATGGGCGAGGTCGACATGGCGCGGCAGGAGCTGAACGTCTTCCGCATGCGCCTCCTCGGCGCGGAAGTGGTGCCGGTCACCAGCGGCAGCCGCACGCTGAAGGACGCCATCAACGAGGCGATCCGCGACTGGGTGACCAACGTCCGCACCACGCACTACATCATCGGCTCCGTCCTCGGCCCGCATCCGTATCCGATGATCGTGCGCGACTTCCAGTCGGTCATCGGCCGCGAGGCGCTGGTGCAGCTGCGCAAGCGGACGGGCGGGCTGCCCGACGCCGCGGTGGCCTGCGTCGGCGGCGGCTCGAACGCCATCGGCCTCTTCTACGAGATGCTGAAGCACGACGTCCGCCTGATCGGCGTCGAAGCGGGCGGCCGCGGGACGAAGCTCGGCGAGCACGCCGCCCGCTTCAGCGGCGGCGCGCTCGGCGTCCTTCACGGCACCCGCTCCATGGTGCTGCAGGACGAGTTCGGGCAGATCGCCGAGACGCATTCGATCTCCGCGGGCCTCGACTACCCGTCGATCGGCCCCGAGCACGCCTACCTGCAGGGGATGGGGCGCGTGGAGTACCACGACTGCAGCGACGACCTCGCGCTCGAGGCCTTTCACCGCCTGAGCGAGCGCGAGGGGATCATCCCCGCGCTGGAGTCGTCGCACGCGCTCGGGTGGCTGATGCGCAACGGCGCATCCATGAAGGGGGTCGTCGTGCTCAATCTCAGCGGAAGGGGGGACAAGGACGTGCCGCAAGTTTCCAGTTTATCCCGCGCATAGCGCGGGATCATCGGAACGACCGCGCTGATGTGGCCACTGTGGCGCGGTGGTTCCGCTGATCCCGCGCTGCGCGCGGGATAAACTCGAATGAATCGCGTCAAAGCACTCTTCAAACGCCTTCGCGCCGAGCGCCGCTGTGGCCTGATCGCCTACGTCACCTGCGGCGACGGTCCGACGGCGGACATCGTCCTGGCGCTGGCCGAGGCCGGGGCCGACGCCATCGAGCTCGGCGTGCCGTTCTCCGATCCGATCGCGGACGGGCCGGTCATCCAGGCGGCGGCGCAGCGCGCGCTGAAGGGCGGGACGACGATGGCGGACGTCTTCGCCATCGCGCGCGCGGTGCGCGCGGCGAGCAAGGTTCCGCTGATCGCCTTCTCGTATCTCAATCCGGTCATGCGTTACGGCATCGAGCGTTTCGCGGACGACGCGAGCGCCGCCGGCATCGACGACGTCCTCCTCACCGACCTCCCCGCCGAGCGCGCGGCGGAGGTCAAGCCGGCGCTGCACGCGCGCGGGCTGGGCAGCGTCTTCCTCCTCGCGCCGACCTCCACCGACGCGCGCATCGCCGCGGTCAACCGCGCCAGCGATCACTTCGTCTACTACGTCTCCACCACCGGGGTGACGGGGACGCGCAGCGAGCTCGATCCGCTGCTGGTCACGCGGCTGGAGCAAGTGCGCCGGCGCGTCACGCGGCCGTTGGCGGTCGGCTTCGGCATCTCGCGGCACGAGCACTACGAAGCGCTGCGCGATTTCTGCGACGCCGTGGTGGTCGGCAGCGCCATCGTCCGGGCGGTCGGGGAGGGGGATGCGGGCGGCGCGGCGCGGCGCGCGGCGGACGTGGTCAAAAACATTGTGCTATCCTCGCCGGCCACATGAATCACATCGCGCCCCGCTACTTTTATTACGGCAACTACTTTACGTAGCGGGGCCGCGACCAGCGCCCCGTTTGCGAGAAGGGGCGCTGAAAGGCACGAAATTCGACACCTCTTCTCGGAAACGGGAAGAGGTTTTTTGTTTATGAACGCCATTGATGCCGAACACGATCTGACCCGCCTCAGGGACGCCATCGACCGCGTCGACGAAGTGATCGTCCGACTGCTCAACCAGCGCGCGAAATACGCCATCGAGATCGGCGAGCTCAAAGGAGTGCTCGGCCTGCCGATCTACGCGCCGGAGCGGGAGAAGGACGTGCTGCTGCACGTCGAGCGCGTCTCCGACGGCCCGCTCGATCCCGCCACCGTGAGGCGTCTTTTTGAACGCATCATCGACGAGTCGCGCCGCGTGGAGCGCGAGGCAAGCGAGCAGGGAGCAGCGAGCAGCGAGCAGGTCTGACTTTCCTGCTCGCCGCTCGCTGCCCGCTGCCCCCCAAGGAGAACTCATGGTCATCGTCATGCAGAAACACACCGCCGACGCCAACATCGAGCACGTCACCGCGGAGCTGGTGCGGCGCGGCTTCGACGTCCACCGTTCCACCGGCTCCGACCAGACCATCCTCGGCGTGGTCGGCAACGTGGCCACCATCGACACACGCGAGTTCGAGCTGTTCGAGGGCGTGCAGGAAGTGGTGCGCGTCAGCGAGCCGTACAAGCTCTCCAGCCGCACCTTCCGCCCGGAGAAGACCGTGGTCAACGCGCGCGGCGTGGAGATCGGCGGCGACCGCGTGGTGATCATGGCCGGCCCCTGCACCATCGAGAACGAGCACCAGGTCTTCGAGACCGCGCGCCGCGTGGCGCGCGCCGGCGCGCGCGTGCTGCGCGGCGGGGCCTACAAGCCGCGCACCTCGCCGTACGCCTTCCAGGGGATGGGGGTGGAGGGCCTCAAGATCCTGCGCGCCGCGGCCGACGAGACCAACATGGCCACGGTCTCCGAGGTGATGGAGATCTCGCAGATCTCCATCACCTCGGAGACCGTGGCCATGTCCAGTTCGTCCGCCGCCGCGCGCAGGCTCTTCAGCCCGTCCAC
>Ga0157377_10000222_pt1 | contig 29706 bp, 35 predicted proteins | sample M55metaG_FD_121116 | JGI IMG/M metagenome (GOLD analysis project Ga0157377, IMG submission 121116) | Miscanthus rhizosphere microbial communities from Kellogg Biological Station, Michigan, USA - M5-5 metaG | ecosystem: Host-associated > Plants > Roots > Rhizosphere > Soil | place: USA: Michigan...
CAGGAGCTGGTGGCTGGTGGCTGGTGGCTGGTAGCTGGTGGCTGGTGGCTGGTAGCTGGTGGCTGGTGGCTGGTGGCTGCTACCCGCTACCAGCTACCAGCTAATCAAACGCCCCCTTCGGCGGCTCCGCCGACACCACCAGGTCATCCAGCTTCACCACCTGCTTCTTCGAGGCGATCTCGCGCTGCGTGGAGATCACCAGCCCGCCCACCCTGCGGAAGTCGCGGAAGGTCACCGCCACCGGCTTGTCGTCGCGCACCGCGGTCAGCTTCATGTCCCAGTACTCGATCAGCCCGGTGTCGCGGTTGATCCACGCCCAGTACACGTCGTTGGGCCCGAAGCCGAAGCCGGGCTCGAAGGTGAGGCGCAGCACGTCGAAGGTGCGGCTACAGGCGTCGTCGCGCGTCCCCTCGTAGGCGCGGCGGATGGCGGGATCCATCAGCTTCTGCGGCATCAGCAGCCAGAAGGTGTCGTTCTGGAAGCGGCGCGTAGCCATGGCCAGCATCTCGGTGAGCTTGTCGCCGGTGACCGGCGCGCCGTCGACGGTGGCTTTGCCCGCGCGGCTCTTCAGGTTCACCACCACGTCGAACTTCTTCCCCTGCGGATCGACGCCGCTGACGCGGTAGTCGCCGCTGACGCGGTCCCAGCGCTGCGGAAACGACGCGGCGCGGATGCCGTCGGTGCGGTCGAGATTGAAGGTGAAGGCGAAGTAGCGGGCCTTCTCCCACTCGGGGCCGCCGGCGACGTCGAAGGCGCGGCGCGCCACCTCGTCGGCCGACGGCGCCGGCTTGGCCTGCTGCCCGTTCAGGGCGGCGGCAAATAACAAAATAACCATCGCAAAGCGACTGTTCATCGGGTAACCTCTCGGGTCTTTCACGGGCTCGATCATCGCATATGAACAACGGCCAAAGGATTGTGATTACAGGCATCGGCGCGCTCAGCCCCAACGGCATCGGGCGCGAGAATTACTTCGCCGCCATCGCCGCCGGACGCTCCGGAATCCGCACCATCACGCAGTTCGACGCCTCCGCCCTTCCCGCCAGAATCGCGGGTGAGGTCGACTTCGACCCCGAGCGCTGGGTAGACGCGAAAAACATCCGCCACGTTTCGCGCGTGGTGCCGATGGCCATCGCCGCCACCGACGAGGCGCTGCGCGACGCCAACCTCGACCCGCTGGCGCAGACGCTCGAGCAGCGCCAGAACATCGGCGTCATGCTCGGCTCCGGCGGCGGCGCCATCGAGTTCAGCGAGCGGATGTACGAGCTCTGGTTTGCCGAGAAAGAGAAGCAGGCCTCGATCTACTCCATCCCGTCCGGCACCATCGGCACCATCGCCAGCGAGATCTCCATGGCCTACGACCTCCACGGCTTCTCGCACCTCATCTCCACCGGCTGCACCTCGTCCACGGACGCCCTGGGGTACGCCTACCGCAACCTCAAGCTCGGCGTCTGCGACACGATCATCTGCGGCGGCGCCGACGCCACGATCACCGAGGCGGTCATGACCGGCTTCTGCATCATGCGCATCGTCTCGAACACGCGGAACGACGAGCCGGAGACGGCGTCGCGTCCGTTCTCGCGCGACCGCGACGGCTTCGTCCTCGCCGAGGGCGCCTGGATGTTCGTCATGGAACGCGAGGAGACGGCGAAGGCGCGCGGCGCGCGCATTTACGCCGAGGTCGCCGGCTACGGCTCGACCTGCGATGCGTATCATCGCGTCCGGATGGACGACTCGGGCGAAGAGCCGGCGCGCGCCATGACGCTGGCCATGAAGGACGCGGGGATCGATCCGTCCGAGGTCGACTACCTCAACTACCACGGCACCTCGACCGACCTGAACGACCGCATCGAGACGCGCGCGGTGAAGCGCGCTTTCGGCAAGCGCGCCGCGACGCTGCCCGGCTCGGGGACGAAGTCGATGATCGGGCATCCGCAGGGCGCCTGCGGCGCGGCCGGCGTGGCCGCGACGCTGATGGCCTTCCGCGACGGCATCCTCCCGCCGACCATCAACCTCGACAACCCCGATCCGGAGTGCGACCTCGACTACGTGGGCGACGTCGGCCGGCAGGCGCGGGTGAACGCGGCGGTGTGCAACACGATCGCCTTCGGCTCGAAGAATTCGGCGCTGGTGTTGAAGCGGTACGAATGAGGTTGCGAGGTAGCGCGGTCTCGCGGTCTCGCAGCGCGAAACGCCGGTGCACCGGCACCGCGAGACCCCGAGACTTCGCGACCCCGAGACCGCGATGAAACGTCTCGACACGCCAGAGCTGCTCGACGAGCACGACGCGCCGCCCGCCGACGTGGCGCGCTCGCTGCGCGACCTGCGCCGCATCAACCGCTGGCTCGGCGGGATCGCCATCTACAAGCGGCTGTTGCGGCAGCTGGGCGGCGCAAAGTCCGTCCTCGACGTCGGCACCGGCACTTCCGACCTTCTCGAGTCGCTCGGCGGCGGCTTCCGCGTCGGCCTCGACTTCAAGATCGAGCATCTGCTGAACGGGAACGGCGACGGCATCCGCCGCGTGGTAGGCGATGCGCTGCACCTCCCCTTCCGCGACGGCGCGGTCGACGCCGTCACCTCCTCGCACTTTTTCCACCACTTCACCCCGGAGGAGAACGCGCGGATCCTGGCCGAGTCGCTGCGGGTGTCGCGGGTGGGGGTGGCGGTGAACGACACGCAGCGCCACCGCATCCCGCTGCTGGTGGTGCAGGCGCTGGCGGTGCTGCGGCTGGTGGGACGGATCACGCGCTTCGACGCACCGGCGTCGGTGCGCCGCGGCTACACGCCGCCGGAGGCGCGCGAGATCGCCGCGAAGGTGGCTGCCCGCCGCGCCGAGGTCGTGAATCTGTTTCCGTACCGATTTGGGATTCTGTTGTGGAAGTAGAGCGAGCAGGTAGCAGCGAGCAGCGAGCAGGTAGCAGCGAGCAGCGAGCAGGCGCCTCCGCCCCCTGCTCGCCGCTCGCTGCACCCCGCTCGCTTGACGTAGCTGGCATCGAGCAGCAAGCAGGCCCCCCCGCCTCCTGCTCGCCGCTCGCTGCACCCTGCTCGCTGGACGTAGCTGGCATCGAGCAGCGAGCAGGCCCCCCCGCCCCCTGCTCGCCGCTCGCTGCTCGCCGCTCGCTCGATGTCGCCATCCTCGGCGCCGGCCCCGCCGGCTCGACCCTCGCCGCGCTCCTGGCGCAGCTCGGCCTCTCCGTCGCGCTGATCGACCGCGACGCGTTTCCGCGCGACAAGCTGTGCGGCGAGTTCCTCTCCTACGACGCCATGCCGGTCGTGGAGATGCTCGGGCTCGACCTCTCCGCGGCGCCAGCCATCGCGCGCTGCCGCGTGGTCGGCCGCCACCGCACGTACGAGTTCGAGTTTCCGCGCCCGGCGCGCGGCGTCTCGCGCCTTTTCCTCGACGACGCGCTGCATCGCCGCGCCGTCGCCGCCGGTGCACGCCCGATCACGGCGCAGGCCAACTCCGTGGCGCGCGACCGCGTGGACGACATCCGCGCGCGGGTGGTGGTGGGGGCGTGGGGGCGGTGGGGGCGGTTCGACCAGCAGCTGGGACGCGCCTTCGTGCGCGACCGCGCGCATCGCCACTTCGGCTTCAAGCGGCATTACAGCGAGCGGCGGGCGGCGGGCGGCGAGCAGGTCATCGAGCTCTACTCCTTCGGCGCCGGCTACCTCGGCGTCTCCCCCATCGAGGGCGGCCTGACCAACATCTGCGGCCTGGTGCACGCCTCGCGGCTCTCCGGCCTCAAGGGCCGCTGGGACGCCTTCGTCGACACCATCCGCGCCGAGGAGCCGCGGCTGGAGGAGCTGTACGCGCGGCACGAGCCGGCGCAGGACGGCTTTCTCTCCTCGGAGCCGGTGATCTTCCGCGGCCGCTCGCCGGTGGTCTGCGGCATCTTCATGATCGGCGACGCCTCGGGCATCGTCGATCCGCTCACCGGCAATGGGATGGCGATGGCCATGCAGTCGGCGCTCGTGGCGGCGCCGTACGTCGTCCGCGCGCTCGACGCTCCCGATGAAGCCGCGCGCGAGTACACGGCGCGGCACGCGAAGTTCTTCGCGCCGCGCATCGCCTGGAGCCGGCGTGTGGCGTTCCTGCTGTCCCGGCCGGGGTTGCTCGACGCGGCGATGCGTCTTCGCAGCCGCGCGGCGGGACCATTCTTCCTGCGCCACACGCGCGCGGAGCCGGATGACGTCCGTATACTCGCGGACGCATGGACCGCTTCCCGGCCGAATTCGACGACCTCCTGAACAAGCGCGGGCGCCGCCTGCTGGCCGATCCGCCCCAACTGGAGGCTCTGCTGGACCGGAAGAAGACGCCGATCGTCGTCTTCGAGGACGTCATCGACCGCGGCGTGGCGAGCGACTGCATCCGCCTGCTCGACGAGTCGATCCATCCCGTCCTCCGGCGGATGCACGTGCCGATCGCGCGCGAGACGGTCACGAAGTTGAAGCGGAACTACGGCGAGTCGCTGTCGAAGACCGTCCGCGTGAAGACCATGACTTTCAACTCGCCGCGCTCGAAGGCGCTGGAGGCGGCGCGTGAGATCGGCCTGACCACCATGATGCGCTCGGCCAGCTTCCACCGCGTGGCGCAGGCGGTCACCGGGTTCAACCTCAACCCGGAGTGCAACCGCCAGGTCATCTGCTACGAGACCGGCGACTACAGCGGCCCGCACAACGACCACCACCCCGAGTCGGAAGGGATCTGCAACGGCTTCATCGACCTGCACGTGATGTTCGCCAACGACGCCGTCGCGCAGCAGCTGCTGGTCTACGAGGAGCGCGGCTACCTGACGCGGGCGCACGACGTCTCCGGCAAGCCGGCCATCGCGGTCTACCGCCTCCCCTTCTGGCACTACACCACGCCGCTCACCGCGCGCCGCGGCCGCGAAGACCACGCGCGGCGCTGGCTGCTGCTCGGATCGTTCGACTACGACCCGCCGCTGAAGAAGCTGCGGTACTGATCGCTCCACGGAGTGTCCCTCGCCCCGCTTGCGGGGAGAGGGTGGCGCGAAGCGCCGGGTGAGGGGCCGTGCCGAACGCCCCTCATCCGCCCTTCGGGCACCTTCTCCCCGCAAGCGGGGAGAAGGGCTCTCGCCATGAGTGTGGCGAGTGTCCCTCGCCCCGCTTGCGGGGAGAGGGTGGCGCGAAGCGCCGGGTGAGGGGCTCACGCTCGCGCTTCGATGATCCGCTTCAGCTGCGCCTGCTTGGTCCGGACGAACCAGGTCATGTGCCGCGTCATGAAGAGCGCGTCCATCAGCGCGCCGAGGGGCGCGCGCCATTCCAGGTGGTCGGTCATCAGCGTTCCGTGCTCGTAGGGCGAGAACCAGTGCGCGTGGCGCAGCTGCCTGAAAAATCCCTGCTCCATCTCGTCGACGAAGACGCGCGGGCGGTCGACATGCGTGATGCGCGTGCAGAACCGCTGGCGAACGCCGAAGTGCCGCCCCTCGAAGCAGAGCAGGTCGCCCGCTTCCAGCGTCCCCTCCAGCTTCCCCGGCGCGACCAGCGTCTCGCGCGAGAACGCCGCGCTCTCCACGTGCACCGCCACGTCGCGCGCCAGGTCGAAGCAGACCTCGGGCGGTGCATCGATCCAGGTGCGAACTGAGATCTCGCCCATCCGTTCGAGTTAATTGCGGCTCGGGTCGCCGGCGTCCTTGCGGTACGGCTGGAGGAAGCGGAGGTTCTCGATGCGGCCCTGCAGGTCGTCGCCGATCGACTCCGCGCGCGCGATCAGGTCGTCGTTCTCCAGCAGGCGCTGCTTCTCCTCCACGTCGAGGTTGAGCGACATGATCAGGGCGTTGGTCAGCGCCTCCAGCCCCACCGTCTCGATCTCCGGCACGCCGGTCTGCTCGGGGAGGTAGTGCAGGTACTGCCTGGCCAGCTCGGCCAGCCACATCCGCTGAGCATACGCATCGGAGGCGTCGCGCTCCTGCTGCGGCTGCGCGACGACGCGCGCGGTGCGGTAGGGATCGCCGAAGACCTCGTCGACGATGCGGAAGCGCACCTGCCCGCGCACCAGGATGTTGAAGCGCCCGTCGTCGAGCGGCACCGCCTGCTCGATCTCGCCGAGCGTGCCGGTGGGATAAATCGCCGGCTGGCCGAAGTAGTCGGCCTCCCAGCCCGGCCGCAGCAGCACGATGCCGAAGCGCTTGTCCGACGCCACCACGTCGTTGACCAGCTGCCGGTAGCGCGGCTCGAAGACGTGCAACGGCAGCCGCGTCTCGGGGAAGAAGACGAGGTTCGGCAGCGGGAAGAGCGGCAGCAGGAACTCGCCCTGGGGCCAGGCGCTCATTTCGACTTCTTGACCTCGAAGGTCTTGTCGGCGACGACGTTGCCGCCCCAGTAGCCTTCGACGCGGTACTTCCCCGGCTTGAGCTTCTTCTTCAGCGTGAAGGTGGCCACCGTCGCGCCGTTCATCGGGCGCTTGTCGCGCTCGAAGACCTGCTCGTCCACGCCGTACCACATCACGCCGGTGTTGAGTCCCGGCGGCGACTGCTTCAGCCAGATGCTCAGCGCGATCGGCTGCCCGGCCTTGAACTCGGTCGCCTCCTCAGCCACGGTGCCGTCGGCGGCGAGCGCGGTGCCGAGGAGCGACTTGTCGAGGACGTTGGGGACGTCGGGGCGGATGACGACGTTCTTCTGCTGCTGCACATCCTCGGGGACGACGGTGGTGACCACCTTCGGAGGCGGCGCCGCCGTCGACGGCTCGCTCTTCTTGCACGCCACGATCGCCAGCGCGCACGCCGCGATCGCCATGGTCCTGCGCATCAGCTCTCGATTCTACGGCATCACGAAAAGCGTGTCGTGCGGCGCCGAGCGCTCCCCGTCCGGCCGCCCCGCCGTGTAGTAGTAGAGCGAGATCGACTTGCGTGTCACGCCGGGGGGCGACTGCAGCGGGTGCGGGTGCCCGTGAAACGAGGTGTCGCTGGTCGAAAAGACGACCGTGCGGTTGAAGGTGGGGAGGATCCGCTCCACGCAGCCGCGCGCCTCGCGATCCCACAATTCGAGGTGGCCGCCGTACTCCTCGCGCCAGTTTTCGTTCAGGTAGACCAGCAGGTTGAGGCGGCGATCGAGCTTCAGCTTCGGGTGGACGTTGAAGTCGGCGTGCACCTTGAGGAAGCCGCCCGGCTCGATCTGGTGCAGCCCGCCGCCGCCGAAGTACGGATCGGGGATCAGGCCGTCGATGCCGGTGAGCTGCTCGAGCCAGAGCAGCGTCTCGAAGGCGTTCAGTTCGAGCAGGACGCGGCGGATGGTCTCCGGGATGGCGCTGGCGGCGTGGAAGTAGCCGAGCTTTTTCTCCCGCGCGTTGTCGAAGCGGTTCCAGCGCATCGCCTCCGGGGACGGGAACTCGCGCAGCACGCCGCCCAGCAGCTCGTCGTCGAAGAGGCCGTCGAGAACGATGTGCGGGAAGGGCTGCGGGGCGCGGTAGCGGTCGGCGAGCGCGCCTGCATCGTGGCGAAGCGTCAGCGGCATCGGCCGCGCAAACGTATCATTCGCCCGGTGATTCCGTACCGCGACTTTTACTACCCGCTGAATGTCTTCATGCACATCCTCACCGCCGAGGAGGGGGAGGTGCGCTACCTGCACTACGGATTGTTCGAACGGCCGGACGAGCCGATCGCGACGGCGCAGGAGCGCTCCACCGCGCTGCTGCTGTCGCGCCTCCCCCCGCCGCCCGCCCGGCTGCTGGACGTCGGCGTCGGCCTCGGCACCACGCTGGCGCGGCTGCAGCGCCTCGGTTATGACGCGGAGGGGATCACGCCTGATGAGAAGCAGGCGGCGATGGGCCGCGGCCAGGTCGCGCGTTTCGAAGACTGGAACGGCGCACCGTACGACGTACTGCTGTTCCAGGAGTCGTCGCAGTACATCGACGCGGAGGCGCTCTTCGCGCGGGCGCGCGAGCTCGCGCCGCGGGTGATCGTGCTCGACGAGTTCTCGCTCGGCGACGGCCCGCTGCATCCGCTCGATGGATTCCTGCGCGCGGCGTCGTCAAACGGCTTTCGAGTGGTCGAGGATATCGATCTCTCGGCACAGGCGGCGCCGACCGTCGACTACTTCCGCATCCGGCTGCCGAAATACCGCGACGCGCTCATCGCCGACCTCGGCCTGACCGACGCGCAGGTCGACGAGCTGATCGCCGGCGGCGAGGACTATCGCGACCGTTACCACAGCGGCCGCTACTCCTACCGCCTGCTGGATTTTGTGCGATGAAGATCGCTTACCTGCTCGAGGACACCGAGCTCGCCGGCGGCATCCGCGTCAACGTGGCGCACGCCGACGTCCTCACCGAGCGCGGCCACGAAGCGGTGCTGGTGACCAAGGGCGGCCCGCTGACGTGGCGCCGTTCGCGCGCGCCGTGGCGCTACGTGCAGTCATTCGAAGAGATTGACGCGCGCGAGTTCGACTTCGTGGTCGGCACCTTCTGGACCACCGTCGGCACCGCCTACGCCATCGCCGGGAATCGCGCCGTCCACCTCTGCCAGGGCTACGAGGGCTCGTTCACCGCCTACCAGCCGATGAAGGAACGGATCGACGACGCCTATCGCCTGCCGATCCCGAAGATCACCGTCTCACCGCACCTGGTCGAGATCTGCCGCCAGTTTCATGACGACGCGACATACGTGGGGCAGATCGTGGATGACGATTTTTATTGTGGAGGTCAGACAATCCTGTCTGACCCGGGACAGACAGGATTGTCTGTCCCCCACCGCGTCCTCCTGGTCGGGCCTGCCCAGGCCGACTTCAAAGGCATCGACGCCGGCTACGCCGCCGTCCGCCGCGCCCGCGCGCTGGGCGCGCAGTTCGACCTCGTCCGCGTCTCGCAGTGGCCGGCGGCGGCGGACGAGCCGGCGGAGCTGGCGAGCGAGTTCCACGTCGCGCTGACCACGGCGGAGATGGCGCGGCTCATCGCCTCCTGCCACGCCTTTCTCGGCCCGAGCCGGCATCAGGAGGGCTTCGGGCTGCCGGCGGCGGAGGCGCTGGCGTCCGGCGTGCCGGCGGTGCTGTCGGAGATCCCGTCGTTCCTCTCGTGGGACGCGGCGCACGACTACGCGCTCTTCACGCCGGAAGGCGACGGCGAGGCGATGGGCGACGCGCTGGTGCGGCTGCTCGGCGACGCAACGCTGCGCGAGCGGCTGGCGCGGCGCGGGCGTGAGGTGGTCGAGCAGTTCCGCGCGCAGAAAACGGGCGAGCGGCTGGAGCTGTTCTTCAGCTCGCGCCGTCCGTCATCCTGAGCCGCGCAGACGGCGAAGGATCTCGTGCGGCGCATCCGAAGATCCTTCGCTTCGCTCAGGATGACGGGAAGGTCAGTCGCGCTGAAGGGCCCACACGCAGGTGCGGCAGATGAAGTCGTCCGGCGCCTCGTCGACGCCGTACACCCACCGCCGCATCTTGGCCATCTCCGGCCCTTCCAGCACCTCGGCGATGCTGTGCGTGGCCACGTCGCCGACCACGTAGTTCTCGTCGTAGTCCTGGCAGCAGAGGACGCACTTGCCGGTCGGCGTGATGTGCAGGTGCTGGATGGGGCGCGAGCCCATCAGGTCGCAGCCGCCCAGCTTGCGGATCGGCTCCTGCCGCGCCAGACCGAGCTCGAGCCAGCCGGCGCGGTCGGTGGCGTGGTGCATCATCACCGTGAAGCGCGAGCCGGCGAATCGCTCGCTGATGGCCGCGAAGTCGGCGCGGTGCCGATCGTCCATCTCGCCGAGGACCACGATGCGCATGTCGTCGGCCAGCGGCTTGTCGCGCATGTTCTCGACGTTGCGCAGCACCGCGTCTAGGTGATCGGCGCCGCGGTCGGCCTTGTAGCGCTCGCGGTCGAGCGTAGAGAGGTTGATGCAGAGGTAGCGCAGGCGGCCCGCCTCGAGCAGCGCGTCGACCTTGGCCGACGTCAGGCCGGAACCGTTGCTGAGGACGGCGACCGGGAGGTCGGCGGCGAAGAGGGTGCGGACCAGATCGACGAAGCGGCGGTCGATGGTCGGCTCGTTGTAGCTCTGCAGGAAGATCCCCTCCAGCGTGGCGCGGAACGGCAGCAGCTCCTCGACGATCCGCTCGAACAGCGCCACCGGCATCTCCTCGTCCTCGCGCGGCGCGATGGAGACGGGGCAGAAGTAGCACTTCTGGTTGCAGGTGGTCAGCGTCTCCAGCGAGACGATCTTCAGCAGGTGGCGCTGCGAGAGGTCCTCGCCGTTGCGCACCGCCCAGCCGTCCGTCACCAGCGCGTCGTCGGCGGACGTCTCGCCGGCGAGCAGACCGCGCACGCGGGCAAAATCGCCGTCCGCCGCGGTCAACGCCCGGTCCGTCAAGGGGTTGTAGATGCGCTCGCCGCTGATGTGAAGATAGGGATTGATGCGCATTGGTGAATCCGAATGCAGAATGCAGAATGCAGAGTGCAGAATTTCTAAAACATGCCGACAGTCCTTTTTCCCCACTTTGACCACCCCGCCATCGAGGAGCGTTTCGCCAGCTGGCAGGCGCGCACGCGGTTCCGCGAGAGCGGCGCCGAGGTCGTCGCCTACGCCCCCGACGACCGCGCCTGCGACGTGGCCGGCGAGGTCGAGGACGCGCACGTCATCGTGGTCACCGACCCGCTGGTGCTCCCGTCGAAGAACCTCTCCAAGCGGCTGCTGGCCGAGCTGAAAGGGAGCGTGGAGGCGGTCCTCCCCGCCACCAACCAGCCGGAGAACCCGGCGCAGCAGCAGTCGGTGGAGGCGTACGCCACGCTGCGCGACCTCGAGGCGGCCACCGCCAAGCTCGAGGCGCGCCCCTCCGACGTCCAGCGCCTCACCTGGGACGACTCCGACCCCTTCGTCTTCGCCTGCCGCGCCGACATGCTCGACGCCATGGAGATGCCGCTGCGCGAGGTGCTGGCCGGCAAGAGCGTGGCGGTGTCGCGCAACGACTACGTCCACCGTTGGTCGTCCATGCGCGGGCAGGTGCGCCTCGACCTGCTCGACCGCATCGCCCCCGACGCCAAATCCATCCTGGAGTTCGGCTGCGGCGAAGCCACCCTCGGCGCCGCGCTCAAGCAGCGCCAGAAGTGCCGCGTGGTCGGCATCGAGATCGACCGCCACGCCGCCGCCGTGGCGGGCAAGCGCATCGACGACGTCTACTGCGGCGACGCGCGCGAGATCGTGGCCATCCTGCAGGAGACCTTCGACTGGATCATCGGCGGCGACATCATCGAGCACCTCGACGATCCCTGGACCTTCCTCTCCGACCTGCGCCGCATCGCCAAGCCGGGCGGCCGCCTGCTGCTGTCGATCCCCAACATCGCGCACGCCGCCATCGTCTCCGACCTCCTCGGCGGGCGCTTCGACTACGTCTACATGGGGCTGACCTGCGTCGGGCACCTCCGCTTCTTCACGCGCCATTCGGTGCTGGAGATGCTGGCCATCGCGGGCTGGACCGCGGAGACGATCGAGCCGCAGGCGCTGCAGCCGTCGGTCGGCGGCGACGCGCTGCTGCGCGCGCTGGAGGAGTCGCGCCTCCCCTTCTCGCGCGACGACCTCCTCGCGCCGGGCTACTACATCACCGCGCGCAACGGATGAACGTCACCTATCTGCTGAACGAGACCGAGGTCTCCGCGACGGCGCGCACGGCGCTGGCGCAGGCGGACGCGCTCGTGGCGCGCGGGCACCGCGTGCGAATCGCCACCACCGGCGCGCCGGTGACGTGGCGCGCCTCGCGCGCGGAGTGGCTCTACGTCGACGACTTCGCCGCGGTGGAGGACGAGATCGTGCTCGCCGCGCCGCCAGCCGGATTCGAGATCGTCGACGAGGAGATCTACCGCCCGCACACGCCGCGCGAGCACGAGCCGATGCGGGTGCTCCTCTGCGGCGCGAGCGTCGAATACGGCTACGGCGCCGCCGCGCACGCGCGATGGTTCCACCAACGCTTCGAGCTGATCCGCGTGGCGCCGTGGGCGCCGTCGCGCGAGGAGCCGCTCGACGCCGTGCAGGAGTTCCACGTCGCGCTGAGCGCCGCGGAGATGACGCGGCTGATGCACTCGTGCGACGCGATCATCGCGCCCGAGGAGCGCTTCTCGCTGTCGACCGCCGAGGCGCTGGCCGCCGGACTGCCGGCGGCGATGACGCATCGCGATTGGGAGTACGGACTCTCGGCGCCCGTCGGCAACGCCGTGGAGCTCGGGGAGCGCTTGATCGAGATCCTCGGCGATGAGGAACTGCGCGAGCAGCTGCGCCGGCGCGGGCGCGTCATCGCCGAACGGTGGCGCGCGGCGACGGTGGGGGCAAGGTTGGAGGAGTTTCTCGTGGCGTCATCCCGAGCGTGAGCGAGGGACCTGGGGGCGCGGGCGGCGCGCCACCCGCCCACACAGGTCCCTCGCTACGCTCGGGATGACAGCGGCGTATTTACTTCCCTTCCTTGATCACCTTCACCGCCGCGGTCGAGCCGGTGATGCGCTCGCCGGCAAGCGGCTCGGCGCGGCCGCCGAGGCACTGGGAGAGAAAGTTCTCCGCGCGGGCGTTGAAGTCGATGCGGTTCTCGGGGCGGGCGAAGCCGTGGCCTTCGTCGCTGTAGACCACGTAGGTCACCGAGCCGTTGTTCTTCTGGATGGCGTCGACGATCTGCTCGGACTCGCGCACGTTGACGCGCGGATCGTTCTGCCCCTGCCCGATGAGCAGCGGCTTCTTGATCTGGTCGGCCTTGAACAGCGGCGAGGCGTTGCGGATCAGGTCGGCGTCGGCCGGGTCGTCGGGGTTGCCCATCCGCTTGTTGAAGGTGGCGCGGATGGTCTGCCAGTACGGCGGGATCGATCCGAGGAGCGTCTTCAGGTTCGACGGGCCGACGATGTCGACGCCGCAGGCGAAGTAGTCGGGGGTGAAGGTCAGGCCGGCCAGCGTGGCGTAGCCGCCGTAGGAGCCGCCCATGATGGCCACCTTCTTCGCGTCGGCGTAGCCCTGCTTCACCGCCCAATTGGCGGCGTCGATCAGGTCGTCGTGCATCTTCAGGCCCCACTGCTTGTCGCCGGCGTTTAGGAACTTCTTGCCGTAGCCGGTAGAGGAGCGGAAGTTCGGCTGCAGCACGGCGTAGCCGCGGTTGGCCAGCCACTGCGCGGTGGAGTTGTAGCCCCAGAAGTCGCGGCCCCACGGCCCGCCGTGGACGAAGAGCACCAGCGGCAGGTTCTTCGCCGGCAGGCCCGCCGGGAGCGTGAGGTAGGCGTGCATGTTGAGGCCGTCGCGGGTCTTGATCTCGACCGGCTTCATCTCGGAGAGCTGCAGGTTCTCCAGCTTCGGCTGCGCGCTGAAGAGGAGGGTCCCCTTCTTCGCCGCGCGGTCCCAAACGAACCAGCGCGCCGGCCCGCGGTCGGAGGTGAAGGCGACCAGCCAGGTCTTGTTCGCCGCGTCGCGGTTGACGACGCTGAAGTCGCCCTCGGCCAGCTTGGCGATGGCGTCGAAGTCGCCCTTCACCGAGGGATCGATGATCGTCCACTTCCGTCGCCCCGGCTCGAAGGAGACCGCTTCCAGCACGTCCGTGTAGGGGTTGATCATGACGATGCCGGCGTCGACCTCGGGCGAGGAGGTGATGACTTTTTCTTCGCCCGTCTCGATGTTCTTCTCGAGGATGCGGGTGGTGTCGTTGCCGAGCGACGACTCGAGGATGACCGAGTTGCCGTCGGGCGTGAGGTCGTGGACGCCGACGTTCTCGTCGTACGGCGCGCGGACCAGTACCTTCCACGGATAAAGGTGATTCTTGCGGACGCGGATCTCGGTGGCGCCGTCCTTCGGATCGGTGGCCTGCGCCACCATGACCTCGTTGTTCTTGCCGGCCACCCAGCCGCCGACGTCGCCGGGGTTCTGGGTGTCGAGCGTCAGCGCGCCGTTCGAGAGGGTGACGCGGTAGACGTCGAAGAACTTGCGGTCGCGCGCATTGAGCGTGACCAGCACCTGGTCGGGCAGGCCGGGATCCATGGAGACGATCGCGGCGCGCGTCCCCTGGACCGGGGTGTAGTCGCGGACGTTGCCGCTCTGCAGGTCGACCCCGTAGAGGTGGAAGTTCTCGTTGCCGTCGTCGTCCTGCAGGTAGAGCAGCGTCTTGTTGTCGCGCGCCCAGCTGTACTGGCGAATGCCGCGCTTCTTGTCGGCGGTGAGCATTTTGTCGTCGCTCTCGCCGATGGTCTTGACCCAGACCTGGAGAACATTCTTCTTGTCGGGAGCGAGCCAGGCCAGGCGCTTGCCGTCGGGCGAGAGCTGCGGCGCCGCGCGCTCAGGGTTGCCGAACAACACGTCGCGCGAGAGCAGCGGCGGCAGGTCGGCGAAAAGCTGCGCCGCGGCGAGGAACAGAAGGGGGGCCAGAAAACGCATGCGTCTCATAGGAACGGACTCCTTCTCATCGGTTGGTCATTGAACGAGAACCGTGTTGCTCAACTCGACGGTGTCGGGGATCTGCGAGAAATCGAAGTTGTACCAGCGGGTGGGAAGAGCGGTGACGTATCTGCCGCGCAGATCGCCGTTGAAGGTGAAAACGAATCTGCCGGCCGTTAGTTTCACTTCGCCGAGATAAGTCTCCGCCTCGGCGTACTCCCCGTGCTCCGCCTTTTCGTTCGAGTACAGCGCGATCGCGTACGAGTAGAAACAGCCGCAGTGGTTGTTCAGCATGTCGTCGAGCGTACCGGTGATGGTGGTGGTGTTCGTCTCCGGATCGTACGAGGCCGCCTCGAGCACCGCCCCCTGCCGCGGCCCGTAGAGCCACGGCCACTCCTTGTTCGGGCCGTCCAGGCCGATGTCGATCGCGCCGCCGCCGTTGTGCGCGATGGAGTTCAGGCGGATGCGGACGCTGCCGGCGGCCGGCGCCATGGCGATGCCGAAGTCGTGATTGCGCTCGATGACGTTGTGGGCGATCGTCGTCATCCCGCCGACGCCGTTGTCGAGGAAGATGCCGCTGCCGCCGTTGCCGGCGATCCAGTTCCACTCCGCCAGAAGCCGCGATCCGCTGGAGAGGAACAGCCCGCTGCGAACGTTCTCGGCGATGATCGAGTCGTACACGGCCGCCGACCCCGACCCGCCGGCCGGGCCGAGGTTGACGCCGCGCTGGTTGCGCTCGACGACGCAGCGGGAGACTTTCAGCTCCGGCGACGGGTCGAAGCCCGACGTGCGCACCCGCATGCGCAGGAGGATGCCGTTGCCGGGGAAGTTGCGAATGGTCAGCGAGTCGACCTCGGCGCGGGCGGTGACGTTCAGGTCCAATCCGTTGCCGCTGGTCAGCTTCGTGCCGTCCAGGGCGATGCCTCGCCCGCCGTCGATCAGGATGTCGTAGGCCTTGACGATCGGCAGCGGCGATTCGAGCGCGATGACGGCGTCGGTAAAGCTGAACGAGATCCAGCAGGCGCTGACGGCGCAGGGACCGTTGTTGACCGACTCGATCGCGGCGCGCAGCGAGCCGGGACCGGAATCACCGTTGTGCGTGACGACGAAGCGGAGCGGAACCGCGGAGGCGTTGACTGCGGCGAAAAGGAGGAGGAGGAACAGCAGCCGGGGACGGGTCATGATCGGGGATCATAATGCGCGGCGGCGCGGCCCCGATTTCGCATTGCTGGGAGCGCGGCCGGTTGCTTGTGAAAAGTTTCTCAACCTCATATAAGATTCCGCCGCCCGCAGCAGCTGAATTCAATGCCTGCCGATCGCATCGACAACCCTGAATCGATCATCCCGCGCAAGCGCGGTGTCGCCCCCGGACAGGGCGCGGAGAAGGGCCTCATCACCCTTCCCGGCGAGTCCGAGCGCGAGATCGCCGACCTCGCCGGCGGGACCTACCTCACCACCACCATGGACACCATGGTCAACTGGGCGCGCGGCAACTCGCTCTGGCCGCTGCCGTTCGGCACGGCGTGCTGCGCCATCGAGTTCATGTCGATGGTCTCGTCGCACTACGACATCGCGCGCTTCGGCGCCGAGGTGGTCCGCTTCTCGCCGCGCCAGGCCGACCTGATGATCGTGGCCGGCACCATCGTCGACAAGATGGCGCCGGTGCTGAAGACGATCTACGAGCAGATGCCCGAGCCGCGCTACGTCATCGCCATGGGCGCCTGCGCCACCTCCGGCGGCTTCTACCGCGTCTACCACGTGGTGCAGGGCATCGACGAGGTGATCCCGGTCGACATCTGGGTGCCGGGATGTCCGCCGACGCCCGAAGGGCTGATGTACGGGATATTGAAGTTGCGGGAGAAGATTCAGCGCGGGGAGATCCGGAGATGAGGGGTTGCGAGGTATCGAGGTCTCGGGGTCTCGCAGCGGCCCGTCATGCTGAGCCGCGAAGACGGCGAAGCATCTCAACCCGCATGATTCGCGCATCGGAGATCCTTCGCTTCGCTCAGGATGACGGATCAAGCCTTGGGCACCGCGAGACCCCGAGACCCCGAGACCCCGCAACCGCGCCATGAGCACCCTCACCAAATTCTCCGCCATCCCCTACACCGGTCCCGCGCCGACCAATCGGGAGCCGTACGTTCCGGTCAACGCGGACGCCGCGGATGCGCGCGGCACGGAGCTGGCGGCGAAGCTCGGCGTGGAGCAGGAGACGCGGCAGGACCTGCCGACGCTCATCGTGCCCAAAGAGAACCTGCTCGATGCGCTGCGCGCGCTGAAGTCCGACACCTTCACCATGCCGCTCGACTGCTTCGGGGTCGACTACCCCCGCCGCGAGCAGCGCTTCGACGTCGTCTACCAGTTCTACTCGCTCGACCGCAATGAGCGCGTCCGCCTGAAGGTGCGCGCCGGCGACGGCGAGTCCGTCCCCTCCGGCGTGGGGATCTTCAAGGGCCTCGACTGGTTCGAGCGCGAAGCGTTCGACATGTACGGCATCCGCTTCGAGGGCCATCCGAACCTCCGCCGCATCCTCTGCCACGAGGCCTTCCAGGGCCACCCGCTGCGCAAGGACTACGACGCCGCGCAGCGCTGGATCTGCACCGACAAGGACGTGGCCAAGCTCGTCCCCAAGATCGACCCCCGCTTCGAGGACGTCGACACCGATTTCGAGCGCGTCACGCTCAACCTCGGCCCGTCGCATCCCGCCACGCACGGCACGCTGCGCATCGTGGCCACGCTCGACGGCGAGACCATCATCGGCGCGGACCAGGAGATCGGCTACCTCCACCGCTGCTTCGAGAAGATGTCGGAGACGCACACCTACCAGCAGGTCATCCCGTACACCGACCGCCTCAACTACATGTCGGCGATCATCAACAACGTCGGCTACTGCATGACCGTGGAGAAGCTCCTCGGCATCACCGCGCCGCCGCGCGCGCAGCACATCCGGCTGATGCTCTCCGAGTTCATGCGCATCGCCGACCACCTCGTCTGCATCGGCACCAACCTGGTGGACATGGGCGCGCTGACCAACTTCTGGTACCTCTTCCAGCCCCGCGAAGAGATCTACGGGCTGGTCGAGTCGTGCTGCGGCGCGCGCATCCTCCCGAGCTACACGCGGGTGGGCGGGCTGGCGGTCGACGCGCCGCCGGACTTCATGGCCAACGCGCAGCGGCTGGTCAACTCCATCCCGAAGTTCATCGACGACGTGGAGAAGCTCGTCGACCGCAACAAGATCTTCCACGACCGCACCGTCGGCGTCGCGCCGATCAGCGCCGAGGACGCCATCGACTTCGGCTTCACCGGTCCCTGCCTCCGCGCCTGCGGCGTTCCCTTCGACGTCCGCAAGGCCAACCCCTACCTCGGATACGAGACCTACGAGTTCGACGTCCCCATCGCCGAGGGCGGCGACACCTTCGCCCGCTACCTGGTGCGGATGGAGGAGATGCGGCAGTCGCTGAAGATCCTGCAGCAGGCCATCGACCGCGGCCTGCCCGAGGGGCCGGTGATCGTCGACGATCCGTACGTGGCGCTGCCGCCCAAGGCGCGCGTCTACAACGAGATGGAATCGCTCATCTACCACTTCAAGCTGATCATGCACGGCATCCAGCCGCCGGTCGGCGAGACGTACTTCCAGGTCGAAGGAGGCAACGGCGAGCTCGGGTTCTACCTCGTCTCGGACGGCACGAAGAATCCGTACCGCGTCCGCTGCCGCCCGCCCTGCTTCGCCATCTATCAGGCGTTCGGACGGATGATCACCGGGCAGACGATTCCGGACGCCGTCGCCGCGCTCGGGTCGCTCAACATCATCGCCGGGGAGTTGGATCGCTGATGCAGGTCAGCCGCGTATCGCCGGGAGTGGTCAAGGTCTCGCCGCCGAAGATGTCGATCTTCGACCGGCTGTACGTGCCGCAGGTGCTGAAGGGGATGTTCGTCACCATCGGCCACCTGCTGCACAACCTCGCGCATTACAAGAACCTGCCGATCATTTCGTATCCCGAGGTCAAGCGCGTCTACTCCGAGCGCTTCCGCGGACGCCACATCCTCACCACCCGCGAGGACGGCACCACGCGCTGCGTGGCCTGCTACATGTGCTCCACCGCCTGCCCCGCGGAATGCATCACCATCGAGGCGGGCGAGGACGAGCGGACGCGCGAGAAGTTCCCGGTGCGCTATGACATCGACCTGCTGCGCTGCGTCTTCTGCGGCTACTGCGTCGACGCCTGCCCCGAGGACGCCATCTACATGACGCGCGACTACGAGATGGCCATCGACACCCGCGCGCGCTCCGTGGTCGGGCTGCGCGATCTCGTCGTGCCGCCGAACTTCCCCACCGGGCCGATGGGCTGGCGCCCGTACTACGGCTCGATGGAGAAGAAGAACTGGGCGGGCGGCACGGGCGGTGGACAGCCGCGCCGCACTGCGCCGTTCGACGACGAGGACGCACCGGCGAATCCGGACGTCTACAGGGGCGCGTAGAGCTATCATCCCCGTCTCCCCATGAAACCGCTCGAGACGACGGTGGAAGAAGTGCTTCGCAAGGCGATCCAGTCCGAGGTGGAGACGCGCGTCTACTACCAGCTGCTGGCCGAGCGGACCACCGACGACGCGGTGCGCCGCCGCATGCTGGAGCTCTCCGACGGCGAGCTGGTTCACCGTGCCAAGCTGGAGCGCAAATATCGCGAGATGGTCGGCAGTCCTCCTCCCGCGCCGGAGCCGGTGCGCATCGAGCTGCCGCCCGACGTCGCCGATCTCACCCTTCGCCGCGCACTGAAGCACGCCTTGGAGCGCGAGCGCGACTCGGAGAGCTACTTCCGCCACATGGCGGAGCGCATCCCGCCGCCGACCGAGCTCGGAAAGCTGTTCGTCGAGCTGGGCGAGATGGAGTGGAAGCACAAGACCGATCTGCAGGGCGAATACGACCGGACCGCGGGCTCCGGCGACCCGGACGAATTTCTCCTCGACATCTAAAAGTGCCTTAAAACAGTTCAGGCGGACGACCACGCGCCGTCCGCCTGCCCTGTCTCTCTCATACAACGCGCTTACCGGAGGAGGTGCGCTTTGTATGCCCCAGTCACGAGAGAGTTTAGGCAGCTCGTATCACCCGTCCGTGAGGCCGCTCGTCAAAAATTTGCGGGCTGGAGCCACGGGCGGCGCCGCGGCGTGAAGCGCGCGTCAGGCGCGCGTTAAAACATCGTCAGACCGTCGATTGCAGCGCCAGGCACTTCTGCACCGAGGCGAGCAGACGGTTCGGGATGACCGGTTTGCCGAGGGCGTAGCAGACCGTGGGGAAGAGCGTGCGGATCTCTTCGACATTCAGGCCGGTGACCACGATGACGCGCTCGAGCGACTCGGGATCGCTCTCGCGCAGGAAATCCATCACGTCGGTGCCGCTCAATTTGGGGAGGACGATGTCGAGCAGGATGACGCCGTACCGTTCTTCCGACAGCCGCTGGATGGCCTGCTCGCCGTCGGTCGCCTCGTCGACGTCGCAGCCGGCATTCAGAAGAAGCTGACGCAAAAGATTGCGGGTGACGCCCTCGTCTTCGACGACCAATGCACGTGGACGCATCTCCATAATTGAGCAGCAAGACGCCTGCCGCCATTATGTGATGGAGATCACAAATTCCGCAACTACGTCAGCCGCTCGCACCAAGTGTTCGCGCTCGGTGTGGCCGCTCGCTTTGCGCGGCTTGAAGGAATGGTCGCCGTCGTCGAGCCACTCGATGCGAATCGTCGGTGAAAGCTGATATGCGGAGACTTCCTCGCGCGTGCCGAACGGATCTCGCGAGCCCTGCACGATGAGCGCGCGCGTGGCCAGCGTCTCCAGGTGCGCGGTGCGCACGCGCTCCTGCTGTCCGGGCGGGTGGAAGGGATAGCCGAGGGCCACCACGCCGCGCACGCGCAGCTCGTCGGCGACCATCGTGGCCATCCGTCCGCCGAGCGACTTGCCGCCGATGACCACCTTCTCGCCGCCGCCCAGCTCCGCCACGACGTCGCGCCACGACTGCAGCAGCACCGGCTGGCGATCGGGCGCGCCGCTCTTGCCGCCGGTACGTCGCGCCGCCATGTACGGAAACTCGAATCGCACCACGCGGATCCCGCGCTCTCCCACGCCGCGCGCCACGATGTTCAGAAACGGCGTGTCCATGGCGCCGCCCGCGCCGTGCGCCAGCACCAGCGTGCGCGGCGCGTCCTCGGGGCCGTCGATCAGAAAGTTCTGAAAGTTCACGAATACAATCCTGCCATGCTTCAGCGCCGCATCGCCGCAGTCCTGCTCTTCGCCGCCGTCACCGCCTCCGCCGCCGCGCCGAAAGCGGCGGCGCCGAAAACGATCGCGCCCGCCGCGGTGGCGCATCCCATCGCCATGTTCCTGCGCGACCTGTCGTCCGAGGGAAAGCAGCGCGTCACCTTCCGCGCCGCCGCGTCGGGACAGCGCTTCTTCTTCGAGGAGCCGGCCGGCGTCACGGTCTACGCCTACGACGGCTCCGGCTATCGCAAGGAGGCGTTCCTCAAGTCGTCGAAGCTCGAGACGGCGATGAAGCGCTACGGCGCCAAGCCGTAGCCGCCGCGGCAGAGCGTGCGCGGGCGTCCGTCGCCGTCGATGACGAAGGTGTCTTCGATGCGCACGCCGATCTCGCGGTCGGGGAAGTAGAGTCCCGGCTCGATGGTGACCACGTCGCCGACTTCGATGACGTCGGCGTTCATCGGCGCGAGCTGGAACGACGGCTTCTCGTGGATGTCGAGGCCCACCCCATGGCCGAGCGAGTGGACGTAGCCGTCGGTGGTGGTGGGATTCGAGCGCAGCGTGGCGTAGCCGCGCTCTTCGAAGAAGTCGCAGACCAGCGCCTGATACGACGACGCCGGCTCGCCCGCGCGCATCCGCTCGCGCGCCAGGTGAAAGGCGCCTTCGACGTCGGCGTGGATGCGCCGCAGCTCGTCGGGCACCGCTCCGACGCAGAAGGTACGCGTGAGGTCGAAGAAGTAGCCCGTTTGGCGGTCGACGGGAAAGATGTCCAGGACGATCGGCACCGACTCGCGGACGCGCGCCGCGGCGTCGCCGCGCGAATGCGGGATCCCCGCGTCGCGTCCCTGCGAAAGGATGGTCTCGTGATCCTCGGCCATGCCGCGCGTGTGGATGCCGCGCGAGACGATGGCCTTCAGGTCGCCGAGGGTCAGCGACGTGCCGCGCTCGCGCAGCGCGGCGCGCACCTCGTCCACCACCTCCTCGGTGCGCGCGCCGACCGAGGCGATGGCGTCGATCTCCCACGGTTCCTTGCGCTTGCGCGCGCGCTGGATGAGGTCGTCGCCGCCGCGGTCGACGCGCCAGCCGCGCTCGCCGAGCGCGTCGGCGATGCCGAGGTAGAGGTGCACCGGGAGATGCCCGAAGAAGGCGATGCTGCCGCCCGCGCCGAGCGCGCGGAGCATGGCGTCGAAGAACGCCGCGTACCCGCTGATCGGATCGGGCGCCTCGGCGAAGTGCCGCTCGTGCTCGAACTCGTGCACCAGCCGCGTGGCGAGACCGGTGGCCGCCGCCTCCTCGCGCTCCATCGGATAGGCCACCAGCACCGGCTCGCCCCCGCGCAACTTCACCGCATAGCCGCGCGTGACCTTGGCCCCGCGCGTCAGCCAGCGAAACGACGGATGCATCGCCTCGTGCATCGGCACGATGGCGGCGTCGATGCCGCGCGCGGCGAGGAGGGCGTCGAGGTCGGCGAGCATGCAAACAAAAAGCGCCGGCCTTTCGACCGGCGCTCGAAGCGACGCGGCGCGGATTAGAGGTTGCGCTCGATGAACTGCTGCAGCTGGTTGCGCGGCATGGCGCCGACCGCGCGGTCGACCAGCTTGCCGTCCTTGAACATCATCAGCGTGGGGATCGACGTCACGCCGAGGGACTGTGGGACGGTGGGGTTCGCATCGACGTCCATCTTGGCGATGATCGCCTTCCCCTCGTACGTCGGCGCGAGCTCCTCCACGATCGGCGCGATCATGCGGCACGGGCCGCACCACGCCGCCCAGAAATCGATGAACACCGGCTTGCCGCCGCCGATGATCTCGCTGAAGTTCGCGTCGGTGAGCTGCTGAATACCATTTGACTCTGCCATTCCTGATCTCCTGTCGCGCTACTCAAATCTTTGCTGTTCACACCTTATTCCAGCCGGAATACCACTGCGTCCATTGGGCTTACGATGAATGTTTTGCGAGGCATGCTGCGCCGTTTTCCCCTGGTGTTGCTCGCGCTGGCGGTCTGGTTTGCCGCCGAGCCGCTGGTGCACACGCACCCCATCCGGCCGAATTCCGGGACGTCGTCGACGACCTGCGCGGTCTGCTCCACCGGCGTCGACCGCCCCGTAGCAGCGCCTGACGTCCCCGCGCCGCTCGACGTCGTCGCCGTCGTCGAAGACACGCCAAAGGCCGCTGACAGCGCGGCCGCGCCGATCCTCCTCCCCTCGCGCGCTCCTCCCGCGGCGTAGCTCCCGCTCACGCCCGCCGTCCGTTTCACGGAAGGAGGAGTCCCATGACCGTCAGGGGTCATCGCACGCTTTTGCTTGCGATTCTTTTTCTGGCCGCGCCGCTGATGGCGCAGCCGCAGACCACGCCGGATGACCGCATCCGCCAGCTCGAGTCGCGCATGGACGAGCTCGCGCGACAGATGACCGAGTTGCGGCAGCAGATCGACCAGCTCAAAGGATCGCCTGCGCCGGCCGACGAACAGGACCTGACCAAGATCGACGTCGCCACGCCGCCGGCGCAATCACAAGCGCAGCCGCAGCCGTCGCTCACCGACGTCACCACCGTCAACAACGTCTCCAATCCCGGCCTCTCCAAAGTCTTCAACCCCGACATGTCGGTGGTCGGCAACTTCCTCGGCAAAGCGGGGCAGCCGAACCCGTTCGAGTTCGGCGACGACGTCCGCCAGCCGCTCCGCCTCGAGGAGTCCGAGCTGTCGTTCCAGGCCTTCGTCGATCCGTACGCCAAGGCCGCCTTCTTCCTCGCCGTGAACCAGGATGGGATCGAGGTGGAAGAGGGCTACGCGCAGTTCGTCACCCTGCCGCACGACCTGACCGCGAAGGTCGGCAAGTTCAAGGCGGCGTTCGGCAAGGACAACACGTGGCACGCGCACGTGCGGCCGTGGGTCGACCAGCCGCTGGTGATCCACAACCTCTTCGGCGACGAAGGCTTCTCCGATCACGGCATCTCCGTCAGCAAGGCGATCGGCAACCCGTGGAACGCCTTCATCGAGGCGACCGGCGAGGTGACCAACGGCAACGTGGACGGGATCTTCGAGCGCGACAGCCTCAACGATCTGGTCTACAACGGCCACCTCAAGTTCTTCCGCGACCTCGGCGAGGACAGCAACATCGAGCTCGGCACCAGCTACGCGCGCGGCACGCTCGGCGGCGCGCACAACCAGTTCGGCGGCATCGACGTCACCTATCGCTGGAAGCCGCTGGAGCGCGGGCTGTACAACTCGTTCGTGGCGCGGCTGGAGGCGATCAGCAATCGTCGCGATGACGTCGACGATCGCCTGAACGGCTTCTACGCCTCGGCCGACTATCAGCTGGCGCGCCGCTGGTTCACCGGCGTCCGCGTCGACTCCTCCGACCGCTTCGCGGACGGCGCCGTGCCGAACGACCGCGGCGTCTCCGCCACCCTCACCTTCTGGCCCTCCGAGTTCAGCCAGATCCGCGGCCAGCTGCGCCGCACGCGCTACGGCGACGCGCGCACCGTCAACGAGCTCCTCCTCCAACTGCAGTTCTCGATCGGCGCGCACGGCGCGCACGTCTTCTAGGGAGACTTCATGAAACGCATCGCATTCATTCTGATCATGCTCTTTGGGGCGAACCTCTTCGCCGCCGACAAACTGAAGGTGGTCACCACCACCGAGGATCTGGCGTCGCTGACCAGGGAAGTGGGCGGGGACCGCGTGGAGGTGAGCAGCATCGCCCGCGGATACCAGGACCCGCACGCCGTGGAGGCCAAGCCGAGCTTCCTGCTGCTGCTGAAGAACGCCGACCTGCTCGAAGTGGTCGGCCTGGAGCTGGAGATCGGCTGGCTGCCGCCGCTGCTCGACCAGAGCCGCAACAACAACATCCGCCCCGGCGCCACCGGCTACCTCGACGTCTCGCAGGGGGTGGAGATCCTCGACCGTCCCAGCGGCGCGGTGAACCGCTCCATGGGCGACGTCCATCCGATGGGCAACCCGCACTACTGGCTCGACCCGGCCAACGCGGTCCGCATCGCCATCCAGGTGCGCAACCGGCTGGCGCAGCTGCGGCCCGCCGACGCCGGCTACTTCGACCAGCGCCTGAACGCGTTCAAGGTGCGCATCAACGACGCCAACAAGCGCTGGCTGGCCGCGCTGGCGCCGTTCAAGGGGACGAAGATCATCACCTACCACAACTCCTGGCCGAACTTCGTCCGGCACTTCGGCCTCGACGTGGTCGACCACGTCGAGCCGAAACCCGGCATCCCGCCGTCGCCGTCGCACACCCTGGCGCTGATCAACCTGGTCAAGAGCCAGGGGATCAAGGCCATCGTCATGGAGCCCTACTTCGACCGCAAGACGCCGCAATCCGTTGCGGAACGCAGCGGCGCGACGGTGGTGGTGCTCTATCCCTCGGTGGGCGGCAAGCCGGAACTGAACGACTACTTCAAGCTCTTCGACTACGACGTCGCCGAGCTGGTCAAGGCGCTGAAGTAATGGACATGCTTCAATTCCTGCTCCTCCCCTTCCTGGCCGGCCTGGTGCTGACCGGGATCCATGCCTACCTCGGCGTGCACGTCGTCGAGCGCGGCGTCATCTTCGTCGACCTCTCCCTGGCGCAGATCGCCGCGCTGGGGACCACCGTCGCGCTGCTGGCCGGCTACGACGTCCACAGCCACGTCAGCTACTTCTGGTCGCTCGGCTTCACCATCCTGGGGGCGGCCATCTTCGCCCTGACGCGCGTGCACCGCGAGACGCGCATCCCGCAGGAGGCGATCATCGGCATCGTCTACGCCGTCTCCGCCGCCGCCGCCATCCTGGTGATGAGCAAGGCGCCGCAGGAGACCGAGCACCTCAAGGACATGCTGGTCGGCAACATCCTCGCCGTGAACTGGCACACCGTGATCGACACCGCGATCCTCTATGCCATGGTCGGCGCGTTCCACTTCGCCTTCCGCCGCAAGTTCCTGGCGATCTCGCTGGGGCAGACCGAGACGGTGAAGAACGTGAAGCTGTGGGATTTCCTGTTCTACACGTCGTTCGGCTTCGTGGTGACCTCGTCGGTGGCCATCGCCGGCGTGCTGCTCGTCTTCTCCTACCTCATCGTCCCCTCGGTCGGCGCCATGCTCTTCGCCCGCTCCATCGGCCGGCGCCTGGCCATCGGCTGGTCGATGGGCGCCATCGTCACCGCCGTCGGCATCCTCCTCTCGTTCCACTTCGACCTGCCGACCGGCGCGACCATCGTCTGCACCTTCGGCATCGCCCTGTCGCTGATGGCCATCGTCTGGGCGTTGACAAGGGGGCGGCGGGGACATGCATGAATGCTCGTCGAGCGATGGCGGTAAAATCGTTCGTCATGCACAACGAGTTCACCGCAATCATCGAGCAGGATGGCGAATGGTTCATCGCGTACTCTCCGGAGATTCCGGGAGCCAACGGTCAAGGTCGTACTCGCGACGAGGCGCGAACGAACCTGGGTGACGCGATCGCACTCATTCTCGAAGATCGCCGCGAGGATGCTCTTCGTGGAGTTCCGGCCGGCGCCACTCGCGAGACGGTTGTCGTGGAGTGAAACAGAAAGAGCTCCTCCGCCATCTGCGCCGATATGGCTGTTTTTTGAAGCGCCAGGGTAAAGAACACGAGCTCTGGTGCAATCCCCTCACCGGTCACATCGAGGCGGTTCCAAGACATCAGGAGATCCCCAATCATCTCGCGCGCAAGATCTGCCGTGAGCTCACCATCCCTGCGCCATAAGCGCTCCGAGCCCGCGCAGCCGATCCAACCGCTGGAGTAACCATGTACTACACCGTCATCGATGCCCGGTACGTCCGAGACTACGTCGAAGGTTTTGTCACCTAAAGCGGACACCGGATCACTCGCGTCAGCTTTTTCGCTGACCTGCATGTCGATCGGATCACTGATGTTGTCGATTGGATCACTCGTGATATCGATCGGATCACTGATGTTGTCGATTGGATCACTCGTGATATCGATCGGATCACTGATGTTGTCGATCGGATCACTCGTGATATCGATCGGATCACTGATGTTGTCGATCGGATCACTCATGATCATGATTTGATCACTCGCGATCACCATTCAGCTGACCGCGATCACGATTTATGTACCGTGGTTGATCCGCGAGACATCGTGGTGCATGAAAGAGATGAGGAGACGACAGTGAACGCTTTGGATGTTCACCCGCAGGGTGACCGCGAGGTCGTGACCACTCGCTCGTTCGACGCGCCACGTCAGGCGGTCTTCGACGCCTTTACCAGGCCGGAACTGGTCACTCGCTGGCTGCTCGGTCCCGACGGCTGGACGATGCCGGTCTGCGAGATCGACCTCCGCCCCACCGGCAGGTTCCGCTGGGTCTGGCGCCACACCACCAAAGGCGACCTGCACATGAGCGGCACCTACCACGAGATCGACGCGCCGTCCCGCATCGTCCACGCCGAGCGCTTCGACGAGCCGTGGTCCCAGGGCGACGCCCTGATCACCACCCGCTTCGACGAGGCGGACGGCAAGACCACGGTCACGCAGACGATGCTGCTGGAGTCGACCGAGGCCCGCGATGGCGTTCTCGCCTCGGGGATGGAAAGCGGCGTGGCCCGCAGCTACGAGCGGCTCGATGAGGTGCTTTCCCAATAACTTGGCACGACCCTTCTATTTGTCCTGTCCGGCATGCCTACCGAACGACATCACGAGCGGCGGTCGTTTCCTCGTCCGCCGCTATGGCTCAACCTGCTTCTCCTGATCATCGCGGCGGCGACGTTCGCCTACGCGAAGCACCAGCGCAACATCGTCGAGGCGAAGACCGCCACGCTTTTCCAGCGCAGCGGCAACTCGCCGGCCGAGCTCAACCGGATGCGCGCGGAGCTGGCAGAGATGGACGTCAGCGGCGCGACGCTCGGCCACGAGATCGACGGCCGGATGAAGCTCCTCGAGAGCCTGCAGCGCGCCGAGTTCTACGTCTCGGTCGACACCAGCCGCCGCATGCTGCAGCTCCGCTTCGGCAAGGACGTGGTCCGCGAGTTCCCGGTCGAGATCGGCTCGGCGAAGACCATCACCGGACCCAACGGCAAGACCTGGACCTTCATCCCGCTCAAGGGCGCCTTCAACGTCACCGGCAAGGAAGCAGGCTACAGCTGGGCCGTGCCCGAGTGGGTTTACGCCATGCAGGGCCAGCCCGCACCCGCCGAGCGCCGCGTCGTCCCCAACGGCCTCGGCAAGTACGTGATCTTTCTCCCGAACAACTACGTCATCCACTCCCCACCGCCGCCCGACAGTCCGCTGCAGGGCGCCAAGCCCGGCTCGTTCATGGCGCCGGAGGCGGACCTTGCGGCCATCTGGCCGAGAATCACGAACGAAACGCGCGTGTACATCTTCTAAAGGTCCTGTGTGCTGCGTCCTGAGTCCCGAGTGGACGGAGGCACGCAGGACTCAGGACACAGGACTCAGGACACCCTATGAAACGTTGGATTGGATTTCTCGGATCGTGGGCGCTGCTGGTGCTGGCGCTCGGCCTCGCCTCGTTCGCCATCGCCGGTGAAGTGATCAACGTCCGCGACCTGCGGCGCCTGGACCGCGTGGCGGTCATCGACAGGATGATCGCCGAGCGCACCGGCAACAAGGCGGCGGAACTGCGCGAGACCGCCGCGCGCAAGACCGCCGAGGTCAACGCGCTGCAGGCCAAGCTGCAGAACGTCGCGCAGCAGACCGACGACGTCCCCGACACCGGCCAGACCATCATCGTCTCCACCGCCGAGAACAAGGTGTACGTGCGGCAGAACGGACAGACCGTCTTCGACGCGGTCTGCTCGACCGGCAAGGGGACGACGATGGCCGTCGACGGCAGGACGCTGGTCTTCGACACGCCGATCGGCAAGCTGAAAGTGGTCTCCAAGGAAGAGAACCCGCAGTGGGTTCCTCCCGACTGGCACTACGTGGAGCAGGCGCGCAAGAACGGCATGCGCGTGGTGCGCCTCGACCGCGGCCAGACGCTCGACGCCTCCACCGGCGACGCCGCGCGCAGCTCCGACCAAGGCGTCTGGAGCTGGTTCGGCGGCAGCAGCGGCAGCAGCCGGACCATGAAGGTGCGCGGCGACACGATCGTGGTCAACGAGGGCGGCGTCGAGCGCGAGCTGCCGCCCGGGCAGCTGATCGTGGCCGGCGACGCCCTGGTCATCCCGCCGGTCGACACCTAGCAGCGCCACTTCGATAAAGTGCTCGGCCACTATCGCCTGAACCTCGGCGACGGCTACGCCATCCACGGCACGCAGGAGACCGCCAAGCTCGGGCAGTCGGTCTCGCACGGCTGCGTGCGGCTGGGCGACGACGACATCGCGAGGCTCTACGCGATGGCGCACGTCGGCGATGTGGTCATCATCTACTGAATGGGACGAGCTCGGAGAACGCGAACCCTACTTCGCGGTCCTCACTGACGAGCGCTTCCTGCGCGACCGCGTCGACCTCGGCGAGTTCTACGCCACCGGCGAGGCCGACGTGGAACGCCTTCTCGGCGATCTCGAGCCGCGCAGCGCGCTCGATTTCGGGTGCGGCGTCGGCCGCCTGACCCGCGCGCTGGCCAAACGCGTCCCGGACGTCGTCGGCGTCGACGCCGCCGCGAGCATGCTGCGCATCGCCGCCGAGAACGTCCCCGCCGCGCGGTTCATGCGCGAGCTCCCCGACCGCCGCTTCGACTTCGTCTGCTCGCTGATCGTCTTCCAGCACATCCCCGTCGCCGAGGGGATGGCGATTCTCGACCGGCTCCTCGCCATCGCCGATCGCGCCGCGGCGCTGCACTTCACCTTCCGCCGTCCCGGCGGCTCGCTGCGGCGTCTCGCGCGTCGCCTGCGCGCACGACTGCCGCTGCTGCATCGCATCGCGTCGCAGCTGGAGGGCGATCGGCGCGGGCTGCCGTACATGCAGATGAACGAGTACGACCGCGATGCCGTGCTCGCGCGCTACCGCGCCGCCGGCTTCGGCCAGCCGGCGCTGGTGCCGACGAATCATGGAGGGATCGAAGGAGCGATCGTGATGGGGCGGAAGGGATGACCCTGCTCTGAAGATCGGTGAAGCGGTGGGAGATTGGGAGATAGACGAATAGTGAGCCGCCGCAGGGGGAGGTGAAAGGAGGGAGCGTCGCTCGGGCAGCAACGACCCTCGGAGCAGGTTGAG
>Ga0157377_10000223_pt1 | contig 29679 bp, 30 predicted proteins | sample M55metaG_FD_121116 | JGI IMG/M metagenome (GOLD analysis project Ga0157377, IMG submission 121116) | Miscanthus rhizosphere microbial communities from Kellogg Biological Station, Michigan, USA - M5-5 metaG | ecosystem: Host-associated > Plants > Roots > Rhizosphere > Soil | place: USA: Michigan...
ATTCAATTCAGTGAGCGTTTAAGGTCCATCAGACCTCGGATCTTCCACGATTTGACTCGCTTCCAATCCTTGGCACTCGCCTTCAAACGCCCACGCTTATCGGCTGTTAGTTTTTAAAGAGCTTTGCTGTTCGCAGCGCGTTGCTGTGTTCAGCGGAGCCTGTGATTATCACTCGATTTTCTGCAAGGAGTCAATACCCTTTTAATGCAGATGGTCTTTGTTTTTTCACATGGCCGCCGCGACTTTCGCGGCGTTCTCGGAGTGCTTAGGACTGAACTGCCTGTCCTCATCACCAGCCGAGCCTGCGAGTATAGCCTGAAAATTGAGGCTGCCTGCGCGATTGAGTTCTTTGTCGTGAATTCCGCCTCCGCGGGGCAGCGCAGGAGCCACCAGTAGTGCATGTGCCTGCGAGAGCGCCCTACCCTCTCGGGGCCACAACGCGCCGCCGCCTTCCTCGACACGGCAAGCGCTACATCACCGCCCCAAGCTGCCAGGGCACGAACTCGTTGTCGCCCAGGCCGTGCTGTTCGCTCAAGGTCCGATCGCCAGACGCCGCGGCGAGCATCAGGCGGAAGAGATGTTCGCCCGCGTCGGCCACGCTCATCGTTCCATCGATGATCTCGCCGGCGTTGAAGTCCATGTCCAGGCTCATGCGACGGAACATCGGGGTGTTGGTCGCGATCTTCAGCGATGGCGTCGGTTTGCAGCCGTAGGTCGACCCGCGCCCCGTCGTGAAGCAGATGAGGTTGGCGCCGCCCGCCACTTGGCCGGTGGCCGACACCGGGTCGTAGCCCGGGGTGTCCATGAAGACCAGGCCATGCTCCGTCACCGGCTGCGCGTACTCCACCACGCCCATCAAACCGGTCCCTCCCCCCTTGGCCACCGCACCGAGGGACTTCTCCAGGATGGTCGTGATGCCGCCCGCCTTATTCCCTGGCGACGGGTTGTTGTTCATGTCGCCGCCGTTCTTCGCGGTGTAGTCCTCCCACCAGCGAATGCGCTGCAGCAGCGTTTCGGCCACCTCGGGCCGTGCCGCGCGCGCAGTGAGCAGATGTTCTGCGCCGTAGATCTCCGGCGTCTCCGACAACACCGCCGTGCCGCCATGGCGCACCAGCACGTCTACCGCAGCGCCCAGCGCCGGGTTGGCACTGATGCCCGAGTAGCCGTCGGAGCCGCCGCACTGCAGGCCGACAACGAGCTTGCTCGCTGGAACTGTGCTGCGCGTCGCTCGGCTTGCCAGCGCCAGCATGTCGCGCACGATCGCCTGGCCCTGCGCGATGGCTTCGCGCGTGCCGCCGGCATCCTGGATGGTGAGCGTGCCCACCGACCCCGGTTCTCGCGCATCGAGCGCGCTCACGAGCGTGCTGACCTGGTTCACCTCGCAGCCCAGTCCTACGACCAGCACCGCCGCGAAGTTCGGGTGGTCTGCATAGCCACGCAGCGTGCGCTGCAGCAGCTCGATCCCTTCGCCGCTGCCGCTCATGCCGCATCCGCTGCCATGCGTGATCGCGACGACGCCGTCCACGCCCGGCCAGGCCTGCATCGCGTCGCCCGAGAAGGCCTGGGCGATGGCCTTGCACACGGTGGCCGAGCAGTTGACGCTGGACACCACGCCCACGTAGTTGCGCGTGCCCACGCGGCCATCGCGGCGCACATAGCCTTCGAAGGTGGCCGGCTTCGACACGGGTTGCGTCGGCACGTAGGCCCGCCCAATGCCGTGCAACGGATGGGACGCACTCATGTCGAGGTTGTGCGTGTGCACGTGCTCGCCGGCAGCGATATCGCAAGTTGCCACGCCAATGACCTGCCCGTACTTGAGCACCACCTCGTCGGCGGCAATGCTGCGAAGCGCGATCTTGTGACCTGCAGGCACGTCGCCACGCACCGTCAACACCGAGCCGTCCGACAGCGTGAGCTGGGCACCCGCCGCCACGGCCGCACGTGCCACGGCCACGTTGTCCCGCGGGCTCAGGACCAGCAGTGGCGGCAACCTTGGGTCGCTCTCAGTCGACATGGAACACCTCTTCCATCGCGGCCCAGTGCTCGCCAGCCGCGCGGCTGGCCAAGGGCCTCTGGCAAGGATCGCAGAAAGTCCACCAACGCTTCGTCTCAGGGTCTGCGGCGATCGCGGCGGAATCGGCCGCGAAGTCGTGGCCATGGTATTCCCAGTAGCCGAACAACAGGTTCTCGGGCTCGCGCAGGAAGATGCTGTAGTTGCGGATGTTCGATTTGGCCAGGCGCGCGAGCACCGTGGGCCAGACCGCCGCGTGCAGTTCCTTGTATTCGGCGATGCGTTCAGGCGCGATACCGATGAGCATGCCCATGCGTTTCATTGAACGGTGGTTCCTTGAGTAGATGTGTCGAGTGCGTTGCGCAGGCGGACCTGCGCCAGTTGCGGCAAATGCGCCTGCGCATGGGCCAGCACCGGCCCGAAGCGCCGTTGCTTCTTCTGCGCATGGCTCTGCGCGATGTCGGACAGGCGATGCGCGAGAAACGGGTTGAGCAGCCGGTCGCGCAGCACGCCGAGGTACTGCCGCGCCTCGTCGCCCAAGCCCCAGTCGTCGAAGACGGGCAGCACCTCCTCGACCCACACGGCTTCGAGCTCGGACCTCATCGCCGGATCGTGCATCGCCTGCACGACGGTGAAGCCGCTCGGTTCACCGGCCCGCAGCCACAGCTCCGCGAGCCAGCTGTGGCCCAGGTTGAGCAGATGCAGCTTCAAGCGTTCAAAGCGCACGAGATCGTCGGTGAGCACGATCGCCGGATGCCGGCATGGCAGCACGAGCCCTTCCTGCCGCTCGATCGCCCACAGCGCGTAGGGCTCGGCCACCGCACCCACCGGATGCAACGCCTCGGACACGATGCGGTCCACCAGCGAGTTCGCCCACACCACCGCGCTGCGAAGGTGCTCGATGAAATCGGCCGGCATGTCCCATTGCCGCGCCAGACGCAGCACGATGTCGCGCAGCGCGTCGCCATTGCGCGACACGAGCTCGCACGGCAGCACGGACAAGGCCCGGCCCTGCCACGCCATCCAGTGGTCGTGCAGCAGCACCAGCAGCTTGGCCGGAAAACTCGCGGGCGGCTGGGCAGCGGCGGCGAGCGCGGAAGCCGAATCGCCGCTGTCGAGCAGCCAGCCTGAGTCGCCGGTGTTCGACACGATGACCTGCACCGCGCCGGAGGCGACCTCTCCGCGCACGATGGCCCATTGCCGTGACGCATGCAGCGCGGCTTTCACCGACCGGCAGCGGAGTGTCTCGTCGACGGTCGCGCCGTCCCGCAAGCCCCGCACGCGCACCTCGTAGCCTTCGCCGCGGGCCAGCGCCTCGGTGCGTGCGCTGCTCTGCCCGCTGGCGGTCGTCTGAACGACGGTGATGCCGCCCAAGGCATCACCCGCGTCCATCGCCTGCGACACGAACAGGTCGGCATGCGCCTGCAGGAAGCGGCTGGTGCCGAACTGCAGGATGGGATGGCCAAGCGTCATCGCATCGCCTTCAGCATTCGACGAGCGCCTTGATCACGCCTTGCGCCGGGTCGAGCAGGCTCGCGAAGCGCTCGGGCACGTCGGCCAAGGCCATGCGGTGCGTGGCCATGGCCCGGTCCGGCACCAGGCCCGCGCGCATCGCAGTCAGCACGGTGGCGAAGTCTTCGTCAGTGGCGTTGCGGCTGCTGAGCAGCGTCGCTTCGCGCTTGTGGAACTCGGGGTCGGAGAAGCGGATGTCGCCTTGCACGATGGAGACGAGCACATAGCGGCCACCGTGCGCAATGAACCTGAAGCCGCGCTCCATGGCCCCCGGATTACCGGTGGCATCGAACACCGCGTCGAAGTGCTCGCCGCCGGTCAGCTGCGACAGCTGCGCTTCGTCGCCCTCGCCCACCGGCACGGCGGCATGGATGCCGAGTTCCTTCAGCGCGACGTCGAGCCGGTCGCGCCGGCTGTCCAGCGCCACCACCTGCGCGCCGCGCAGCTTCGCGAACAGCATCACCGCGAGCCCGATGGGCCCAGCCCCCGCCACCAGCACGCGCTCGCCCGACTGCACCTGGCTGCGCCGCACGGCATGGGCGCCGATCGCGAGGAACTCGAGCATCGCCGCCTGGTCCAGGCTCACACCTTCGGCCCGATGCACGAAGCGGCTCGGCACGCTCAGGTACTCGGTGAAGGCGCCGTCGCGATGCACGCCCAGCACCTGGATGGCAACGCAGCAGTTGGTCTTGCCCTGCCGGCAGGCGATGCACTTTCCACAGGAGAGATATGGCATCACGAAGACGCTGTCGCCCGGGGCGAGGCCGCTGTCGGCATCGGCTTCCTCGACGAGGCCCGAGAACTCGTGGCCCATCACGCGCGGATAGCTCAGGTAGGGCTGGTGGCCGGTGAAGATGTGCATGTCGGTGCCGCACACGCCCACTCGCTTGACCCGCACAAGCACCTCGCCGGGCTGTCGTACGGGTTGTGGCCGCTGCTCCGCGAGCAGCGTGCCGGGTTGATCACAGATGACGGTAAGCATTGAAGTCATGAAAGGTCGATGCCAAGCTGGTAAAAGCGCGCGGCATTGCCGCCGAAGATGGCCGCGCGGTCCGCGGCGCTCGCCGCGGGCTGAAGCGCGTCGAGCAAGGATTCGCTGATGCCCTGCCATTGCGCGTAGTCGGTGGCGAGATTCACCACCGGCCAGTCGCTGCCCCACATCAGCCGCTCGGGGCCGAACAGGGTCCACAGCGCCTGCACGTAAGGCTGCAAGGACGCCTGCCCTGCACCCTGCTCCGCTTCTGTGAGCAGGCCCGACACCTTGCAGTGCACGTTGGGCAGCGCGGCGAGCCGAGCCATGTCGGATTGCCACGGCTGCATCTCGCGCCGCGCGATGAAGGGCTTGGCCGCATGGTCGATGACGATGCGCAGCGACGGATGACGACTGGCGAGGCGATGCAGCGCACCAAGGTGCCGCGGCAGCACGAGCGCATCGAAGCACAGCTTGTTCTCGATCATCGTGTGCACGGCGGCGTCCAGCGCCGGGTCGGCGATCCAATCATCGTCGGGCAGGTCCTGCAGCATCGGGCGCAGGCCCTTGAATTTCGGGTGCAACGCACGCTCCTTGATCTGCGCGGCGGCGTCTTCGCGCTTCATGTCGACCCAGCCGACGACTCCCAGGATGAAGCTGTGTTCATCGGCCAGGCCGAGCATGTAGTCGGTGTCGGCTGCGGAAGACAGCGTCTGCACCAGCACCGTCCCGTCGATGCGGCCGCGCTGCAGCCACGGTTGCAGGTCCGCAGGGACGAAATCGCGGTGGATAGCCGCCAGTTCAGCGGGTGGCCATTCGCCTTTTCGATCGGCGATGCGCCAGAAGTGTTGATGGGCGTCGATGCGCATGCTCAGGCCTCGGGCAATGGTGCATGCGCATCGATCAGGCCGCGCTCGCGCAGCGCCGTCCACAGCGCATGCGGAATCGGTTGTTCGAACCAGGAGATGTTCTGGGCCACTTCGGCCGCGTCATGCGAGCCGGCCACGCAAGAGACCACGGCCGGATGCGCCAACGGAAACTGCAGGGCAGCCGCGGGCAGCGGCACGCCGAACTCGCAGCACACGGCATCCAGCAGGCGCACGCGCTCGACGACATCGGCTGGTGCGCGCCCGTAGTTGAAGTGCTCGCCACCGGCCAGCACGCCGGAGTTGAAGGGTCCGGCCACCACCACGCGATGCTCGCGCTTGACGCACTCGTCGAGAAACGGCGACAGCGACGCCTGCTCGAGCAAGGTGTAGCGGCCGGCGAGCATCGTGCAGTCGAGGTCGAACTCGCGCAGGCAGTCGAGCGCCGCCTGCCATTCGTTCACGCCCACGCCCACCGCCTTCACGCTGCGCTGCCCGCGCAGTTCGTCGAGCGCGCGAAACCCGCCGCCCTTGGTGAGCTGGTCCCAGTACACGGCCTGCGCATCGCCGTGCGTCACGCGGCCGATGTCATGCACGTACAGGATGTCGATGCGCTCCACGCCGAGCCGTTGCAGGCTGTCGTCGAAAGAGCGCATCACACCGCCATAGGTGTAGTCGTAGACGGGGCGATACGGCAACGGTTGGGCAAAGCCGTCGTCGCCCGGGCGCACGCCGGCGTCCGGCCACAGCAGCCGGCCCACCTTGCTGCTCAGCACGATGTCGTCGCGCCGACGCCTGCGCAGTGCGGCGCCCAGTCGCCGCTCCGACAGCCCATAGCCGTAGAACGGCGCGGTGTCGAAATGCCGGACACCGCGCTTCCATGCGGCATCGACGATCGCGCCCGACTGCTCGTCGCTGATGGCGCGGAACAGCCCACCCAGCTGCGCGCAGCCCAGCCCGAACACCGGCAGGGACAGCTCAGCGCGCGGCAGCGGTCGTCGATCGAGGATGCGCATGTCAAACGGCTCAGTACAGGACGTTCTTCGCCTCGGGGGAGTCGATGTTCTTCTTCGTCACCATCACCACGCCGGTGTCGCGGAACTTCGGCACCTTGTGGCCCTGGATCACTTCGACTGCGGTCTTCACGCCGAGGTTGCCCATCATGTAGGCGCTCTGCACGGCGATGGCTTCGATGGTGCCGTCCTTGACGAAGTTCTGCAGGTCGCCGTTGCCGTCGAAGCCGATGGCCACGACCTTGCCCGCCTTGCCCGACTGCACCAGCGCGCGGCCCATGCCGATGGCGGTGGGTTCATTCGCGCCGAAGATGCCCTTCAGGTCCGCGTTGGCGGCCAGCACGTCGGTCGTCTGGTTCAGCGCCGTGCCCATTTGCGAGTTGGAATAGAACGGCCCCACCACCTGCAACTTGGAGTGCGTCTCGATGTACTTGCGGAAGCCGCCGACGCGGCCCACTTCGGAGCCCGAACCCGCGGTGTACGACATGATCGCGATCTTGCCGGTGGTGCCGATCTTGTCGATGAGCGCCTTTGCGCACAGCTCGCCGGCCTTCTGGTTGTCGGTGGACAGGAAGGACTGGTAGTAGTTCTTGGCCGATTCGGCGGCGGCCGAGTCGATCACGATGACCGGGATCTTCGCCTCCCAGGCCTTCTTCATCGCCGGCACCAGCGCATCCGGGTCGGAGGGCGCGAGCACGATGGCCGCGACCTTGCGGTTCACGGCGTTCTCCACCAGCGCCACCTGGCCTGCGAGGTCGGTGTCGGACGCCGCGCCCTGGAAGCTCGCGGTGTAGCCCTTGAGTTGCGCCACGCCGTCGTTGGCGCCCTTCTTCACGTTCTGCCAGAAATCGGAGTTCGCCGTCTTCACGATGACTGCGATCTCGCGGTCGGCGGCCATCGCAGCCGGAGCCATCGAGGCGGCGGCGAACATGAGCGTCGAGATGAACAGGGGTTTCAGTAGCTTCTTCATGTCGGTGTCCTCTTGGTCAGAAGTTGTCTCTGTGTTCCCGGTCAAAGCCCGCCGGTGGGGTTCTCATCGCCGATGACGCATCTGGTCGATCCATACCGTGAGCAGGATGACCAGTCCGATGATGATTTGCTGCACGAAGGCGGACACGCCGCCCATGTTCAATCCGTTGCGCAGGATGCCGATGACGAAGGCGCCGATCAGCGTTCCGGAGATGGTGCCCACGCCGCCGGACAGCGAGGTGCCGCCGATGACGGCCGCCGCGATCGCATCCAGCTCGTACATCAGCCCTTCGCTGGGCTGCGCGGTGACGAGCCGCGACATCAGCACGCAGCCGGTGAGGCCCGCGAGAGTGCCTGACAGCACGTAGGCGAAGAGCGTCACGCCGCGCACGTTAACGCCCGACAGGCGTGCGGCTTCCGCATTCGAGCCCACGGCATAGAGATGCCGCCCGAGCCCCGTGCGCCGCAGCAGCACGGCCACCGCGATGGCGAGCGACACCATCAGCAACACCGGGTACGGAATGCCCGGAAACACCACGTCCGGAAAGCCGTCGTCGCCGATCTTGGCGATGCGCCACAGCGAGCCGTTGCCCAGTTCCGCGAAGCTGTCGCCCAGCCCACCCACCGCCTTCGCGTCGGTGATCTGCAAGGCCACGCCGCGCGCCACGAGCATCATGCCCAGCGTCGCGATGAAGGGCGGCAGCCTGAGCACCGTGACGCACAGGCCATTGATGACACCGCACAGCGCGCCCACCAGCAGGCCCGCCAGCATGGCCAGCGGCACCGGCACGCCGGCACGCACCGACAGCGCCGCGACCACGCCCGACAAGGCGAGGATGGCGCCCACCGACAGGTCGATACCGCCGGTGATGATCACGCAGGTGGCGCCGATGCCGAGGTAGGCGATGGAGGTGACTTGCAGCGCCACCGTCATCGCATTGCCCACCGACAGGAAGGACGAGCTCACGACGGAGAACACCATCGTCAGGGCCAGCAGGCTCGCGAGTGCAGCGAACTTCTGGAAGAGGTCTTTCTGGCGATCGTTCATGTGGGAATGGAGTCCATGCCGCGCGCGGCCTGCGTGTCGATGCCGCCTTCGGCGATGCTTGTGGCGCCCCCGGTGCCGTTGCGGCCCGAGGCGTAATGCATGATTTCTTCCTGCGTCGTGTCCTTCGTCTGCAGCACCCGCATGAGCTGGCCTTCGTGGAACACCGCGACGCGGTCGGTGAGGCCGAGGATCTCCGGCAGCTCGGAGCTGATGAGCACCACGCCGATGCCTTCGGCCGCGAGCTTGTCCAGCAGCTGGTAGATGGCGTACTTCGCACCCACGTCGATGCCGCGTGTCGGCTCGTCGAAGAAGATCACGCGCGACTGGCGGAACAGCCACTTGCCGATGACGACCTTCTGCTGGTTGCCGCCAGACAGCAGCCGGGCGATCTGGTGCGGCCCGGGCGTGCGGATGTCCAGCTGCTCGATGTAGCGTCGCGCGGTCTTCGCTTCGTCGTCGAAGCGGATGAAGCCGCCGCGCCCGCACACCGCCGCGAGGTTGGCGAGCGTGAGGTTCTGCGCCACCGTCATCTCCACCGCGAGCCCTTGCCCCTTGCGGTCTTCCGACAGGTAGGCGATGCCGTGGCGTATCGCGTCGATGGGCGAGCGGATGTGCAGTTCGCGACCCTCGAGCGTCACGCTGCCGCCATCCACCGGATCGGCACCGAAGACGGCGCGCGCCACCTCGGTGCGGCCCGCGCCCATCAGGCCTGCGAAGCCCAGCACCTCGCCGCGCTTGAGCTCGAAGCCGAGGGGCCCGAAGACCTCCTTGCGGCGCAGGTCGCGCACGCTGAGCATGACCTCGTCGGTCGGCTTGCGCGTGCGCGGCGGAAACTTGTCGTCCAGCGAGCGGCCCACCATCAGCGAGACGATCTCGTCCACCGTCGTGTCGGCGAAATCCATGGTGCGGATGTGCCGGCCGTCGCGCAGCACCGTGACGCGATCGACGATGCCCGCCATCTCGTCGAGCCGGTGCGAGATGTACACGATGCCCACGCCCGCGCGCCGCAGCTCATGGATGACCTTGAACAGCTGCGAGGTCTCGGATTCGGTGAGCGAGGACGTCGGCTCGTCCATGATGAGCACTTCGGCGTTGATGGACAGCGCCTTGGCGATCTCCACCATCTGCTGCTGCGCCACCGAGAGCGAACGCACCGGCACGTCGGGCGAGATGGCCACGTCCAGCCGCGCGAGGCAGGCTTGCGCGTCCCGCCGCAAGCGGGTGCGGTCGATGAACCAGCCCCGCTTGGGCTCGCGTGCGAGGTAGATGTTCTCGGCCACCGACAGGTGCGGCACGAGATTGAGCTCCTGGTGGATCATCACCACGCCCGCGCGCTCGGCTGCATGCGGCGAGGCGAAATGGCAGGCCTGGCCGTGGTGCTCGATGGTCCCGGCATCGGGCTGGTAGATGCCGCTCATCACCTTCATCAGCGTGGACTTGCCCGCGCCGTTCTCGCCGCACACCGCATGCACTTCACCCGGACGCAGGTCGAAGTGCACGCCGTCCAGCGCCAGCACGCCGACGAAGCGCTTTGTCACGCCACGCAGCGCCAGCAGCGGAAGGCTGCCGGCAGCAACGGCGGACGGGACGGGGTTCGCGCTCATCGATTCAAATTGGTCAGGCCACTTCGGTCATGCCAATTCTGCACATGACTTGATTTGGCCTGACCAGTACAAACCCGAGTGGGGTGGCGAAAGGCTCTGGCTACGATGTCAGCATAGCCCTCCGTCCTCGCCAGGATGCCGTCCGATTCATCCATGCATTCCCTGAGAAGGCGGTCAGGCCAGAATCCAAGACGTCTATTCTTTTGCCGCCCCGGAGCCGATTTCGACATGCCCCCCAGCGCCAGGCCACCCGAAACACGACGGCTCTACCAGCACGTGGCCGACCAGATCCGCGCCTTCATCAAGGACGGCGGCATCGCGCCCGGCACGCGCCTGCCGCCGGAGCGTGAGTTCGCCATGCAGCTGGGGGTGTCGCGGCCGTCGCTGCGCGAGGCACTGATCGCGCTGGAGATCGACGGCCGGGTGGAGATCCGCATGGGCTCGGGCGTCTACGTCTGCCAGCCGCCGGCCACCGCCGAACGCGCCACACCCGCGCTCGGCGAAAGCCCGAGCGAGCTGATGCATGCCCGTGCCGCCCTCGAAGGCGCCGTCGTCAGCCTCGCCGCCGCGCGTGCCACGCGCCAGGGCCTGCAGCGCGTGCGCGACAGCCTCGAGGCGATGCGCAAGGACCACGCGGCCGGGCGCAATCCGCTGGAGAACGACCGGCGCTTTCACCTGAGCGTCGCCGAGATGAGCGGAAACTCGGTGCTGACGCGCTTGGTGAGCGAGCTCTTCGATGCGCGCCACGGCCCCCTGCCCTCGCGCATGAGCGTGCGCTCGGAGACCGCGCACACCTGGGACCAGGCCATGGCCGAACACGAGGCCATCTTCCGCGCGCTCGAAGCCCGCGACCCGCAGGCCGCGTCGGCTGCGATGTGCACCCACCTGCGGGCCTCGCAGGAGCGCTGGGTCGGCGGCGACACCGTGGTCGGCTGAGGGCGCGGCAGCCGGGCATCGGGTTCGCGGCCGCAGCGATCGCGTCCTGTGCGCACAGCGCCTCAAGGCCCCGCGCCGGCGCGACTTGCTGCGGCGCACCACAATCAGTGGACCGCCTCTTGGGACCGCCATGGATTCCGCTTCCGCCGCGCAGCCGCCCTGCGCCACGCCCCGTTCTCCACCCGCCTCCACCGACTCATCCGCTGCCTTCGGGCCTGCCATCTTCGCCTTGAGCGTGGGGGCCTTCGCGATCGGGACCGGCGAATTCGTCGTGATGGGCCTGCTGCCCGAGATGGCGCGGGACCTCGGCGTCACCATTCCGGAAGCGGGCCACGTCATCAGCGCCTATGCCCTGGGCGTGGTGATCGGCGCGCCGGTGCTCGCGGTGCTGGCCGCGCACTGGAAGCGGCGCACGCCGCTCGTCATCACGATGGCCCTGTTCGCCATCGGCAACGTGGCGAGTGCCGCGGCGCCGAGCTACCTCACGCTCAACCTGCTGCGGTTCATTGCCGGGTTGCCGCACGGCACCTACTTCGGCGTGGCGGCGCTGGTTGCGGCCGCGCTTGCGCCGCCCGCTCGACGGGCGAGCGCCGTGGCCCTCGTCTTGTCGGGGCTGACGATTGCCACGCTGCTGGGCGTGCCGCTGGCCGCATGGATGGGCCAGTTCCTCGGATGGCGCGCGGCCTTCGTGCTGGTGGGCGGCATCGCGGTGCTCACCTGCGTGCTGGTGCGGCGCTATGTGCCCAACCTGGACGCACCCCACGGCGCGAGCCCGCTGCGCGAGCTCGGTGCGCTGGCGAAGCCGCAGGTGTGGCTCACGCTGGGCATCGGCGCCATCGGCTTCGGCGGGATGTTCTCGGTCTTCAGCTACGTCAAGCCGATGCTCACCGAGGTGACCGGCCTGTCGGTCTCGGCGGTGCCGCTGGTGCTCGCACTGTTCGGCCTGGGCATGGTGGTGGGCAACCTCGTCGGCGCGCGACTCGCCGACAAGTCGCTCATGCGCACCGTGGCGGGTGTGCTGGTGTGGACGGCGGCGGTGCTCAGCGCGATCGCGTTCACCGCGCCGTACGTGCCGGCAATGACGGTGAACGTGTTCCTCGTCGGGACGCTCGTGGCCATCGGGCCCGCGCTGCAAATTCGCCTGATGGACGTGGCCGGCCACGCGCAGACCCTGGCCGCCGCCCTGCACCACTCGGCCTTCAACATCGCCAACGCATTGGGCGCATGGCTGGGCGGCGTGGCGATTGCCGCGGGCCTGGGCTGGACGTCGCCCGGTTGGGTCGGTGCCCTGCTCTCGCTCGGCGGGCTGGTGGTGTTCTGCCTGGCCGTGTGGCAGGACAGGCGCAGTCGGAGCGCGTCGAGGGCCTGATTCGCCGCTCGAGGGCTCAGCCCGTCGAGGCCGGACGCACCGCAGTCATCGAGCGGCTGAGCTCGGCCACGAGCAGTGATTCCAGCCGGCTCGCGGCAGGGCTGGGCTCCGCCTCGCCGCGATGGATGTTCAGCCGGATCTGCGGCAGGCGCGGCAGGCCGGAACGCAGCTCCAGCCCGGTCGGCACGCGCGCCCGTGTGCGCACCGTCACGCCAAGCCCTGCCGCCACCGCGGCCCACACGCCACCGAGGCTGGGGCTGGTGAAAGCCACGCGCCAGGGGATGCGCGCCTTGTCGAGCGCCGCGATGGCCGCGCTTCGCATGAGGCATGGCGCCTCCATCACCGCGAGCGGCAGCGGCTCGTCGCGTGTGCCGTCCGGCCAAGGCAGCGAAGGGGCGCTGAGCCAGCACATGGCCGTGCTGCCGACGCGCCGCGCATGGGTGGTCGGGCGGCCACCGTCCCATGCCAGGGCCAGGTCGAGCTTGCCGCGTTCGACCAAGTCCAGCAGCTCGACGTTGCGCGCGACCCGTGCCTCCACCATCACCCGCGGATGCGCTCGGGCAAAGCCGCCCAGCACGTTGGACAGCAGGTTCTCGGCGAAATCTTCCTGCACGCCCAGTCGCAGCACGCCTTCGAGGTCGGTGCCGTGCACCGCATGCGATGCCTCGTCATTGAGCTCCAGCAGTCGCCTCGCGTAGGCCAGCAGCACCTCGCCGGTGTGCGTGGGCACCATGCCGCGGCCGGCCTTGCGCAACACGGGCGCGCCGACCTGGTCTTCGAGCTTCTTGAGCTGCGCACTCACGGCCGAGGTGGACCGCCCCAGCCGCTCGGCCGCCTTGGCGAAGCTGCCCAGCTCCACGCCCAGCGAGAAGCTTCGAAGCACGTCGAGGTCGAAGGTGATGCGGCGCATGGCTTTCCTGATCATCCCGGTTTTCTGAACTATAGATCACAAACTATTCGATTTTCAAAACTGTTGATCCAGCCTACCGTAGGGCATTCCCACTCCCGAAGACCTCGCCATGAACGCCCAGCAGAAGCTCGCAAAAGACACCATCGGCCAAGTCGCGCCCAAGCTCGCGCAGCTCACCGGCGACGTCCTGTTCGGTGACGTGTGGGAGCGCAGCGCGCTGCCCAAGCGCGAGCGCAGCCTCGTCACCGTGGCCGCGCTGGTCGCGCTGTACCGGCTCGAGCAACTGCCCTTCCACCTGCAGTTCGCGCTGGACAACGGCGTGACGCGCGACGAGCTCGTCGAATTGATCACCCACCTCGCCTTCTATGCGGGCTGGCCCGCCGCCCACTCGGCGGTGAAGCTGCTCGCAGCGATGGACGCCACCTGACTTTCATCGCCAACCACCCCTCAAGGAGAAGCACCATGCCCTACGCCCGCATCTCGATGCTCAAGGGAAAGCCCGCCGAATACAGGCGCGCCCTGTCCGACAGCGTGTACCGCGCGATGGTCGAGTCATTCAACGTGCCCGAGAACGACCTCTTCCAGATCTTTCATCAGCTCGATCGCGATGAACTGGTGTTCGATCGCCACTACATGGGCGGCCCGCGCAGCGACGACTTCGTGCACATCGCGATCACCACCGGCAAGCCCCGGACGACGCAGATGAAGCTCGCCTTCTACCGGCGCACCGTCGAGCTGCTCGCGCAATCGCCCGGCATCCAGCCGCGCGACGTGATGATCGTGCTCAGCACGAGCCTGCCGGAAGACTGGTCTTTCGCCGACGGCGTGGCCGGCATGCTGGAGGCCAAGCCATGATCGCGATGCAGTACAGCATCGTGCTGCCCGCGGACTACGACATGTCGGTGATCCGCGAGCGCATTGCGGCCAAGGGGCCGCTCACCGACGACTTCCCCGGCCTGGTGTTCATGGCCTTCCTCCATCCGAGCCGCGGAGTGCACGGTGCGGAGAATCTTTACGCGCCGTTCTACTTGTGGGAGGACACGGACGGCATGAACCGCTTCCTCACCGGCCCGGGCTTCGCCGCGCTCACGCAGTCCTTCGGCTGGCCGGAGGTGAAGACATGGTCGGTGCTGCACGGCGAGCGTGCGTCACGCGTGCGCGTGGCCAGGCACGCCACGCGGTCGACGGCCACCATCGCACCACACGCCGACCTGTCGGCCCTGAGCCAGGCGGAAACCGAACGCGCACGCGCAGCCATTGGCCGTGACGGCGCGCTCGCCAGCGTCGCGGCCTACGAGCCGGACATGTGGTCGCTCGTGCGGTTCCAGCTGTGGCGCGAGCGGCCACTCGCCGCCTCCGGCACGCAGGACTACGAGGTGGGCCACGTGAGCGCGCCGGGCGCCTGATCGAAGCGGTCTGGCGGACATCGAAACACCGCAAGCCGGGCGTGTCCTGTAGGCCACTGCCGACACGCGATCGGGCTTCTTGCCGAATGCGGCGGCGCTGCGCGCTTCATAGCATGTGATCAACACAGGAGGCTTTCATGTCCGATCACAACCTGACTCAGGCATCCTCGCGGCAGTGGATCGAGCGCTGCGCGCAGCGGCTGTTGAGGCATCGTGTCGTCACTGCGCAGGAGGCGGCCGATCTGGCTCGCGAACTCCATGCCTCCCAGGACGGCGAAAGCTGCCCCGAACGCATGGCCGACGACGTCTTCCGAATGCCGCTGGAGGTGTGAGATGGCCATCTGGACCAGCTACCCCACCATGCCCGCCAAGCCCTGGCAGGATCTCTTCGCCCGTTACCTCGAGACGCTTCGGCCCGACATCAGCGAACCCGTGCGCCGGGACCTGGCGTCGGTGATGTGGATCGAGTGTTGCGACCTCACGCCTTTCGAGGCGGCGGAGATCGAATCGGCCTCGTGGCGGGAGTACCGGCAGCACTGATCGGCCATCGGGGGCGGCAGCCGGGGACTCACCCCGGCCAGTGCCGCTTGAACACCGGCGCCACCTTCGGGTGGTGCTCGATGCGCTTGAGCGTTTCCATGAAGTCAGGCCGCGTCGAGCGCAAGTGCGCCCGTGTGCCCGCCCACTTCGACACCACGGCAGCCAGGAAATCCAGCCCGCCGGGCTCCTCGCCGCTCAGGTAGGGCCGCGCGGGGAAGAGGTCGGCGAAGATCTCCCAGTGGCGGTGCAACTGCGCGCGGGTGCCACGGTTGATGCGCTCGCGCGCCGAATCGTCGATGTCCGCGCACCAGCGCTCGGGGTAGTCGATGATGCTCACCGCCGAATAGCAATTGGCGGCGATGTAGACCAGCCCGCGAATCGCCTGGGCACGCATCGCGCCGTCGGGCGGCAGGATGTGCGCCGCCGGAAACTCCAGCCCCAGCCAGATGAGGATGGCCGCGCTCTCCGTCAATACGCTGCCGTCGGGCAGCTGGAGCGTCGGGATCTGCACCAGCGGGTTGGATTCCTGGAGCTTGCGAAGCGCCGAATCCGGCTCCCACGACGAGGCGCGAACGACGCGAAACGGCGCCTCGGCCGATTCAAGCGCCACCTCGATGGCGGCAGAACCGGAGCCTTGGGTTCCAAAGAGGGTGTACATGGCGCCGGATTCTGCCTCGCGGGACTGCCATCACCAGGAACGAGGAATTGTTCTCGGCGCCCGGCGGCATGTGCTGCCGGCACGGCGGCGAGGACGGGTCGCCACGCCCGGTGGACGCCAGCTCGTGAGACACTGCCTCTTCAATCCCTCAACCACCCCACGGCACCGAGCGGCCCACATGCACCGCCTGCTGTTGATCGAGTCGTCACCCACCTTGCGCCGCGGCATGGAGAAGCTGCTGCTTAGGCACAGCTTCGACGTCGTGAGCGTGCCCGCGGACGAATCGTCGCTCACCGACATCGACCGCGAGGCATCGCGCGGCTTGTCCGGGGTGCTCGTCGGCTGGTCCACGGCAACACCTTGCATGCGAGACGCGCTGATGCGTCGGCTCGCCCAGGCCGATTGCCTGGGCGTGGCGGTGGTGATCCTGCATTCCGAGTACGAACGCCTGGAAGAAGCCCTCGTGACCGAGCGGCCCCACACGCTCACGCTCGGCTGGGAGCGGCATGCCGACGTCGCGCGGCTCACCCGCGGCCTGCTGGCGCAAGCGGCGCGCGAAACGCGCCGCCGCCATGCAGCCGGCGGCGGACTGAAGATCCTGCTGGTGGACGACTCGCGCACCAGCCGTGTCATCTACCAGCGGTTGCTCAAGAGCCACGGCTACGTGGTCACCGCCTGCGACGGCGCGGACTCGGCACTGGCCGCGGCCAAGAGCGAACGCTTCGACCTCGCCATCCTCGACTACTACATGCCCGGCATGAACGGTGCGCAACTGTGCCAGGCCCTGCGCGAGCTGCCTGCCACGCGCGACTTGTCGCTCGCCATCCTCACCGGGTCGTACGAGGACGGCCTCATCAGCGATTGCCTCGCGGCGGGCGCCTCGGAGTGCATGTTCAAGACGGAGTCTCACGAGCTCTTCCTCGCCCGGGTGCACAGCATGGCCACGCTGCGCGAACGCGAGTTGCGACTCGAGGGTGAGCGCATGCGGCTGGAGCTCATCCTCGGCTCGGTGGGCGATGGCGTCTACGGCGTCGACCGCGAAGGCCGCATCACCTTCGTCAACCCGGCAGCGATGCGCCTGCTGCAGTGGGGCGAGGCTGAAGGGCTGGTCGGCCGGCTCGCGCACGAGCGCATCCACCATGCCGACGAGCGGGGCCGGCCCATCCCGCCCGACACCTGCTTCCTGCAGCAGGCCTACGAGCTGGGCGATTCGTTGAGCAACTGGGAGACGGTGTTCTGGCGCGCCGACGGCCACGGCTTCAACGTCGAGTGCACCGTGCGGCCGCAGTACCGCGACGGCGAATGCGTGGGCGCGGTGGTGGCCTTTCGCGACATCGCAGAGCGCAAGCGCTTCGAGGCGGAACTGCAATGGCAGCTGCACCACGACCATCTCACCAAGCTGTACAACCGGCAGTTCTTTGAGAGCGCGCTGGAGCAGGAGCTCTTGCGCCTCAAGCGCAGCGCCGAGCGCTCCGCCCTGCTCTTCATCGACCTGGATCGCTTCAAGCACATCAATGACACCGCGGGGCATGCGGCGGGCGACGCGCTGCTCACGAGCATCGGGCAGAAGCTCAAGTCCCGCGCCCGGCAATCGGACCTGGTCGCGCGGCTCGCGGGCGACGAATTCGCGGTGCTGCTTCGCAACGTGGATGAAGCGCACGTCGACACGCTGGCGGAGCAGTTCCGCGCCATCCTCGACGAAACCCTTTTCGTGCACGAGGGCCGCGCGTTCGAGGTGTCCGGCAGCGTCGGCATCACGCGCCTGAACCGCCACACACTCACGCCCGCGCATGCAATGGGCTGCGCGGACGCGGCCTGCCAGATCGCCAAGCGGCATGGCCGCAACCGCATCCACATGTTCGACGCGAACGACGATGCGCAGGTGCTCGCGGGCCTGGAGCAGTCGTGGTCCGAACGGCTGCGGCGGGCGCTGGCCCGCGGCGACTTCTCGCTGCGCTTCCAACCCATCCTCGACCTCACCCGGCCGGCGCTGTATGGCTACGAAGTCCTCCTCCGCCTGACGGACACCAGCACCCCGCTCGCCCCTTGCGCCTTCTTGCCCCAGGCCGAACGATTCGAGCTGATGCCTGCACTGGACGGGTGGGTCCTGGATCTCGTCGCGGCGCTGTTGCGGGAGAGCCGTGCGCCACAGGGTGCACGCATGCACATCAACGTGTCGATCACGTCCTTGCTCGATGCGGGCTACCGCGCCCGTCTCACGGGCATGCTGCGGCAAGGCGTGTTCGCTCCAGGCCAGCTCTGCCTGGAGCTGCGCGACGACCAGGGCCCGAACCGTCTCGCCAGCTTGCTGCCCGAACTGCGCGAGCTGACGCTGATCGGGCTCACGCTGGTGCTCGACGGATACGGCCGCGGCTTCGTCTCGCTGGACGACCTGCGGCGGCTGCCCCTGGGCGCGGTGAAGTTCGACGGCGATCTCGTGAAGACGCTGCAGGGCGACGAGCTCGGCGAGCCGCTGCTGCGCGCCATGACCGAGCTTGCGCACGCGTTGAACCTCGTGGTCGTCGCACCGCGGGTGGAAGACGCCGACACGCTTCGTCGGCTGCGGGCGGTCGGCGTGGATTGCGCGCAAGGCTTCGCGCTCGGCTCGCCGGCGGAGGGCTGGAGGGACTCGGAATCGGCGTCCACCCAGCCAACACCCCTCCCCCATGTTCAAGGGGTTGCCGCGTCGATCGAATAGGCGCACTTTCGCGCTTGCGATCAGGCGAGCGGGTCGTGGCTCCGGGTTGTTTCGCTCGCACGAAAAAAGCGCCGAGCATCTACAGCGGCGCAGCCTAGGAGGCCCCCTATGACCATCGATCGCCAGCATCGAGGCGCCCGTGTCGGCTCGATCGCGCTTGCCTTGCTCTCGGCTTCGTCGCTCGCATCCGCCGCATTCATCAGCGGCCCCGGCGACCCCGACTACGACACCCTGTTCCAGGGCGCCAGCGCCCATACCTTCGCCGATCTCGGCTTCTCGGTGGGTACCGGTGCCGGCCAGCTGCACATCAGCACGGGCACCTGGACGGACCCGAGCGGCCTCGTCTTCGGCTCGCTCGTGCCCGGCGCCGAGCACACGCTGGGCGGCGGCGGCACCACCGTCAACAAGATGACCTATGCCTACACGCAGCCATCGCTCGTGGGCAACCCAGGGGACTACCGCGACTACTCGTGGATCCAGAACGGCGCCAACAACCTCACCACGAACGCCGCGGCCGACAAGCCCTGGCTCGGCAACGTCTTCGACATGCACGGCGCGGCCAACAAGGCCGTGGTGTTCCCGATCGTGGACCACGGGCCGCTGCCCCAGGAGGTCGTCGAGTACACGGTCTACCTGACCGACAACCCCCTCTCCACCAGCCTCAGCGACTGGCACCTGGCCACCCTCAGCGAGGTCTACATGCAGGGCTGGGAATCCGATGCAACCGCCTTGGCGGATGGCTTCACCACCGTGTGGACGCTGGCCGACCCGACGGCGACTTTCCGCTACGTGTCCGTGGCCGCGGTCGGCTCGCAGGCCCTGCGGCCCTTCGCGGGTGACGACGACGAGATCGATGCAGTGGCCGGCCTGACGGCAAGCGGCGGCGGCGTAGGTGCCGTGCCGGAGCCTGAGACCTATGCGCTGATGCTTGCCGGGTTGGGCCTGATGGCCTGGATGTCAAGGCGCCGCAGAGGCAACTGAGAAGACATCACCACAAGGACGCGAAGCGACGCCCCATCAAGCCACGCCCGCGGATCCGGCTTTGCCGGTCCGCTGGGTGGCGCCCCTCGGGGGCAGGAGCGAAGCGACTGGGGGGCACCACCAGAACAAAACGAAAAAAAGCCACCCAGCAGGGTGGCTTTTTTTCGTTTTGGCGGAGCCGGAGGGATTCGAACCCTCGATGCAGGTTTTGCCCGCATACTCCCTTAGCAGGGGAGCACCTTCGGCCTCTCGGTCACAGCTCCAAAGTCAGCGCGCATTCTAACCTCGAATGCGCAGCCCTTTTCAGGCTGCGGGCTGATCCAGGTCGAAGGCGCGATGCAGCGCGCGCACGGCGAGCTCCATGTACTTCTCGTCGATCACGACGCTCGTCTTGATCTCGCTCGTGGTGATCATCTGGATGTTGATGCCCTCGTCGCTCAGGGCCGAGAACATCTTGCTGGCCACGCCCACATGCGACCGCATGCCGATGCCCACGATGCTCACCTTGCAGATCTTGGCGTCGCCCGAAATGGTCGCGTCGCCCGCCTTGGGAAGCACCTGGGCCTTGAGCAGGTCCATCGTGCGCTGGAAGTCGTTGCGGTGCACGGTGAACGAGAAGTCGGTCTTCCCGTCGTGGCCGACGTTCTGGATGATCACGTCGACGTCGATGTTGGCTTCGGCCACGGGCCCGAGGATCTGATACGCGATGCCCGGCTTGTCGGGCACGCCCAGCAGGCTCACCTTCGCTTCGTCGCGGTTGAAGGCAATGCCGGACACAACGGCTTGTTCCATTTTCTCGTCTTCCTCAAAAGTGATCAGGGTGCCCGACTTGGCTTCCTCGTTGATGTCGATGTCCCAGGGCGTGAAGCTGGACAGCACGCGCAGCGGCACGCGGTATTTGCCCGCGAATTCCACCGAACGGATCTGCAGCACCTTGGAGCCCAGGCTCGCCATTTCCAGCATCTCTTCGAAGCTGATGGTGTGCAGGCGGCGAGCCTCGGCCACGATGCGCGGATCGGTGGTGTAGACGCCGTCCACGTCGGTGTAGATGAGGCATTCGTCGGCCTTCATCGCCGCTGCCACCGCCACCGCGGAGGTGTCGGAGCCGCCGCGGCCGAGCGTGGTGATGTGGCCGTTCTCGTCGATGCCCTGGAAGCCGGTGATGATGACCACCTTGCCGCCTTCGAGGTCGGCGCGCACGCGCTTGTCGTCGATGCTCTGGATGCGCGCCTTGGTGTAGCTGTCGTCGGTGAGGATGGGCACCTGCCAGCCGGTGTAGCTCACGGCCTGCATGCCCTCGGCCTGCAACGCGATCGCGAGCAGGCCCACCGACACCTGCTCGCCTGTGGAGGCGATCATGTCGAGTTCGCGCTGGAGCTCGGGCGTGATGGACGCCGGCGACAACTCCTTGGCAAGCCCGAGAAGACGGTTGGTTTCACCGCTCATCGCCGAAGGAACGACCACCATCTGATGCCCGGCGCGGGCCCATTTGGCGACGCGCTTGGCGACGTTGCGGATGCGCTCGGTCGACCCCATGGAGGTGCCGCCGTATTTGTGAACGATGAGTGCCATGCTGGTTGGAGTTCGCGGAGGAGCGAAATTCGGTTCACGCCGCGGTCGTGAACCCGGCATTTTAGCGGGCGGAATGCGGTGTAACCCTGAGGGAACCGATCATTCTTGCGCAGGCTTCGTTTGCGCGTCCCAGCGCAGCGTCACGAGCGGCTGCCCCGGCAGCCCGATCACCCGGGCGTCGAGCCCAAGGCCCGGCACGAACACAAGCTGGCCGCCACTGAAGAGCAAGGGGCCGTCGCGCTCCCACTGCGGCACACCCGCCGCCTGGAACTGCTTCTTCAGGCTGCGGGCGGGGCGGTTGATGTCGGCCTGGAATTGCTCGCCACCGGTGCGGGGGCGCAAGTCCACCTTGGCAAGCCAGGCGAGCGGCACACCGCCCTCCTTCACGCGCTGCACGACCAGGCTGCCGGACCACCCCGGCAAGGCGTAACTGCCTGCGCGGACGATGCTCAGGGTGGTTTCCGGTTCGGCTTCGCGCTGACTTTCGGCGTACTGATGGCTGAGCACGCCGCGATAGCGCCGCAAGGTGCCGGACTCGATCGGCCACGTCGCGCTCGACTTGCCATCCAGCTCCACCATCAACCTCGAGACGAGCGCCGCGCTGGCGGCCTGGCCCGTCACCACCTTGAGCCACGCCCTGAGCACATTGCTGCGGCGCGCCGAGGACAATCGATGAAAGGCCGCGAGGTCCAGGCCCTTGTCGACGCGGAGCGAGGCGAGGTCCATCTCCGCGAGCTCCGCCAGGCAGGCGCTTGCTTCCTGCGCCCAGTCCGCCGCGGCGGACAAGGACGCCTCGGCCTGCGGAAACGCCTTGGCTAGCGCCGGCCACACCTCGTGCCGCAGCCGGTTGCGCGCGAAACGCGTGTCGGTGTTGCTGTCGTCATCGACGTGCTTGAGGCGATGCCGGCGCACGTAGGCATCGACCTGCTCGCGCGACACATCGAGCCACGGCCGCACCCACGTCAGCCCATCGCGCTCGATCTCGCGCGGCATGCCCGACAAGCCAGCCACGCCGGCCTTGCGCAACGCCTGGAGGAGGAAGGTCTCGGCCTGGTCGCGCCGGTGGTGCGCGAGGAGCACGAGCGACGCGTCGTTGGCGAGCGCCATCCCTCGCAAGGCGCGGTAGCGCGCTTGCCGCGCCCAGGCCTCGATGCTTTCACCTTTCGCAGGGCGGGAGTCCAACCGCTCGACCACAAAGCGCACCGCCAAGCCTCGCCGGGCCCAGGCCGCGCATTGCTTCTCGCATTGGGCTAGCCACGCATCCGCATAGGCGCTCAGGCCGTGGTGAACATGCAGCGCCACCACCTCCACACCCTGCTCCGCCGACGCCACGAGCGTGGCGTGCAGCAGCGCGGTCGAATCGCGACCGCCGCTGTAGGCGACCGCGACACGCGGCTTCATCAGTGTTCGGTGGTGTCGTTGAAGCGGCCGTACGACTGCAGGCGCTCGTAGCGGCGCTGCAGCAATTCCTTGGGCTTGAGGTCGCTCACCTGGCGCAGTGCGTCGTTCAGGCCGCGCTTGAGGTAGGCCGCCATCTGTTTGATGTCGCGGTGTGCGCCGCCCACCGGCTCGTTGACGATCTTGTCGATGAGCTGCAGCGCCTTCAGCCGATGCGCGGTGATGCCCAGCGCCTCGGCCGCATCCGACGCGCGAGCCGACGTCTTCCACAGGATGGACGCACAGCCTTCGGGCGAGATGACGGAGTAGATGGCGTACTGCAGCATCAGCGTCTGGTCGGCCACGCTGATGGCCAATGCACCACCCGAGCCGCCTTCGCCGATGATGGTGGAGATGATGGGCACCTCGAGCTGCGCCATCTCGAAGATGTTGCGGCCGATGGCTTCCGATTGCCCGCGCTCCTCGGCGCCGATGCCCGGGTAGGCGCCCGGCGTGTCGACGAAGGTGAACACCGGCATGCCGAATTTCTCCGCCAGCTTCATCAGGCGCAGCGCCTTGCGGTAGCCCTCGGGCCGCGACATGCCGAAGTTGCGCGCCGCGCGCTCCTTGGTGTCACGCCCCTTCTGGTGGCCGATGACCATGCAGGCCTGCCCGTTGAAGCGCGCGAGTCCACCGACGATGGACTGGTCGTCCGCGAAGTGGCGGTCGCCGTGCAGCTCCTGGAAGTCGGTGAAGATCTCGCTGACGTAGTCCAGCGTGTACGGCCGCTGCGGGTGACGCGCGATGAGCGTGACCTGCCAGGGCGTCAGGTTGGAGTAGAGATCCTTGGTGAGTTGCAGGCTCTTCTTGCTCAGTCGGTCGATCTCTTCGGAGATGTCGACGGCCGATTCGCTCTGCACGTAACGCAATTCTTCGATCTTGGTTTCGAGTTCCGCGACCGGCGTCTCGAATTCAAGGAAATGGCGTTTGCTCATGCGTGGTGTTCCTTGGCTTGTGCCCAACTGCTCTTGTGTCGGCCAACCCGTCTGGCGCGGGGGCGGCTAGTAGTCTACCGGCATCGGGTCGAGGCTCCGCCAGATGTACCAGGTGGCGACCGAACGGTACGGTGCCCAGGCGTCGCCGACCTCCCGAGCCTCGGCCCGCGACACCGGCTCGCCGCTGAAGTAGTTGACGCTGATGCCCTTGATGAGGCCAAGGTCGTCCAGGGGCAGCACGTTCGGGCGCATCAGGTGGAAGATGAGGAACATCTCCGCCGTCCAGCGGCCGATGCCGCGGATGGCGACGAGCTCCTCGATGATGGCTTCGTCGTCCATCTCGCGCCACAGGGGCACGTGCACCGCGCCCGATTCGAAGTGCGCCGCGAGGTCGGCGAGGTACTCGACCTTGCGCGCCGACAGCCCGGCCGCGCGCATGTCGGCCACGTCCAGCGCGAGCACCGACGACGGATGGATGCGCGTGGGTTCGCCCGGCGTGAGCGCGGCGAAGCGGTCCCACACCGATTGCGCGGCCTTCACCGAGATCTGCTGGCCGACGATGGAACGGGCGAGCGTGGTGAACGCGTCGCCGCGGCTTTGCAGGCGGCCTTCGCCGAGCTGCGGGATCAGCTTGCGCATCACCCGGTCGCGCTTGGACAGATGCTTGCAGGCGTCGTCCCAGTACGCGGGCGTGACCTCGACCCCATCGATGCGGGAAGCACTCATCGGCGGCTCAGGCCTTCACCCAGGTGGTACCTTGCGCCGAGTCCTCGAGCTCGATGCCTTCGGCGAGCAAGTCCTTCCGAATCTGGTCGGCCCGCGCGAAATCACGCGCCTTCTTGGCGTCCGCGCGCTCGGCGATCAACTGCTCGATGCGCGATTCGTCCACGCCGCTGCCGCCTTGCAGGTAATTTCGCGGCGGCTGCTGCAGCAAGCCGAGCGTCGCGCCCAATGCCTTGAGGAGGCCCGCGGTGGCCGATGAACGCGTGCGGTTGACCTCGCCGGCGAGATCGAAGAGCACCGCCACCGCGCCGGGCGTGTTGAAGTCGTCGTTCATCGAGTCTCGGAAGGCCTTGGCCTGCGGCTGCTCCCAATCGATGGCAACGTCGTTGGGCGCCACGGCATCGAGTGCCGTGTACAGGCGCGTGAGCGAATTGCGCGCATCGTCCAGGCTCGCGTCGCTGAAGTTGAACGGGCTTCGGTAATGCGTGCGCAGCATGAAGAATCGGATCGTCTCGCCGTCGTAGCTCTTCATCACGTCGCGAATCGTGAAGAAGTTGCCCAGCGATTTCGACATCTTCACGTTGTCGACGTTGAGGAAGCCGTTGTGCAGCCAGTAGTTCGCGTACGGCTGGCCGCTCGCGCCCTCGCTTTGCGCGATCTCGTTCTCGTGATGCGGGAACTGCAGGTCCATGCCGCCGCCGTGGATGTCGAAGTGCTCGCCGAGGATGGCGCAGCTCATCGCAGAGCATTCGATGTGCCATCCGGGACGGCCTTTGCCAAAAGCGCTTTCCCACTTCGCGTCGTCGGGCTCGCTGTCCTTGGCGCGCTTCCACAGCACGAAGTCGAGCGGGTCTTCCTTGTCTTCGAGCACCGCCACGCGCTCGCCGGCGCGCAGCTGGTCCAGCGATTTCCCGGAAAGTTTTCCGTAGCCTGGAAATTTGCGCACGGAGTAGTTCACGTCGCCGCTCGGCGCGCGATAGGCCAGGCCCTTTTTCTCGAGCGTCTCGATCATCGAGAGCATCTGCGGCACGTACTCGGTAGCGCGCGGCTCGTGGTCAGGGCGGGAGATGCCCAGCGCCGCGAAATCCTCGCTCATGGCCTGCGCCATCTCGGTCGTGAGCTGGCGAATGGGCATGTTGCGCTCGATCGCACGCTTGATGATCTTGTCGTCGATGTCGGTGATGTTGCGCACGTAGGTGACGCGATAGCCGAGCACCTTGAGCCAGCGGTAGACCGTGTCGAAGGCGAGCTGCGAACGCGCGTGGCCGACATGACACAGGTCGTAGATCGTGATGCCGCACACGTACATGCGGACATGATCGGGCTCGATGGGCTGAAAGGGTTCTGTCTCTTTGGACAGCGTGTTGAATATGCGCAGGGTCATCGCTTCGTCGGCCCGTCGGTTTTCCCGGTGGCGCGTTGGGGCTTGCACGCGAGGAGGTCGAGGTGCCTGCTCTACAATCAAACGAGTATAGCGGGGCCGCCTGAACGCGGAAGGCCCTAGGTTCGCGGCCAACCCAAGCCCCATGCCCTCACCCACCCTTCGACAACTCGGCAGTGCCGTCGTCCTGTGCATCGCGCTTGCGCCGACTGCACACGCTGCCGACGATGCGAGCGACATCAACCGGCTCTTCGCTGCCGGCCAGGCGAACGAAGCCTTCGCCAAGCTCGACAGCTTCATCGCCGCCAGGCCGCGCGACCCGGCATGGCGCTTCCAAAAGGGCGTGCTTCTGGCCGAGTCGCGCCGCAACGACGAAGCTGCCGCGATCTTCACGCAGCTCACCGTCGATTACCCCGACATTCCCGAGCCCTACAACAACCTCGCCGTCATCCAGGCCGCGCGTGGCGACTACGAGCGCGCCCGCGCTTCGCTGGATGCGGCCATCCGCGCCAAGCCCGACTATGCGGTGGCGCACCTGAACCTCGGCGACGTGCACGCGCAACTTGCGCGCAACGAATACTTGCGCGCGCAGCAGCTCGACCCGTCGAACACCACCATCGCGCCCAAGCTCGCGCTCATCCGTGAGCTCGTCAAGCCGGTTCCACCTGCCGCGCCGGCCACCGCCGCCAGCGCAGCGCGCAAGTAGACGCAACAAAGCGCCGTTCCGCTCGTCCAACGCCCCAAGTCCAGAAGGAGTTCATCCACACATGGCCACCGCATTCCTCCGCTCGTGCCTGCCCGCCGCCACTGCCCTCGCGTTGCTCATGGGCGCTGCGCCGCTCGCGCTCGCACAGAAGGTCACGCTCGACACGACCATGGGCAAGATCGTCCTCGAGCTCGATGCGGCGAAGGCGCCGAAGTCGGTCGACAACTTCGTCAAGTACGTCAAGGCCGGCCAGTACGATGGCACGGTCTTCCATCGTGTCATTCCCAACTTCATGATCCAGGGCGGCGGCATGACGCCCGACCTGAAGGAAAAGCCCACGCGCGCGCCCATTCCGCTGGAAGCGCGCAACGGACTGAACAATGTGCGCGGCACGGTTGCCATGGCGCGCACCGCGGACCCCAACTCCGCCACCTCGCAGTTCTTCATCAACGTGAAGGACAACGATTTCCTCAACGCCGCCAATTCGCGAGACGGCAATGGCTACGCCGTCTTCGGCAAGGTGGTCTCGGGCATGGACGTGGTGGAGAAGATCCGCACCGTGCCCACCCACACCGTGGGCCCCTTCGACGACGTGCCCACCAAGCCCGTGATCATCAACAAAGCCACTGTCCAGGAGTAACGCCATGAGCAAGCAAGTCGATCTGCAAACGAACAAGGGCACGATCCGCATCGAGCTCGACGAGACCAACGCCCCCGAGTCGTCGAAGAACTTCCTGGCCTACGTGCAGAAGGGCCACTACGACGGCACGGTGTTCCACCGCGTCATCAAGGGCTTCATGGTCCAGGGCGGCGGCTTCGAGGCGGGCATGAAGCAAAAGCCCACCGACGCGCCCATCCAGAACGAAGCCTCCAACGGCCTGAAGAACGACAAGTACACGCTCGCCATGGCGCGCACCTCCGACCCGCACTCGGCCACCGCGCAGTTCTTCATCAATGCGGCCAAGAACGACTTCCTCAACTTCAAGTCCGAGAGCTCCAGCGGATGGGGCTACGCCGTCTTCGGCAAGGTAGTGTCGGGCCAGGACGTGGTCGATGCCATCGAAGGCGTGAAGACCGGCCGCAAGGGCTTCCACGACGACGTGCCGCTGGAAGATGTCGTGATCGAGAAGGCGACAGTCGTCGGCTGACGAGCGTCGCATCACATCGATGGCTGCGCCTGCTTCGCCCGTGCCCGAGTTCGCCGAATTCGTGGTGCCGGCATCGTGGCGCAGCATCGATTTCCTGAGCGATCTTCACCTCGGTGAAGACACGCCGCGCACCTTCGACGCACTCGCCACGCACCTTCGCTGCACACCGGCCGATGCGGTCTTCATGCTCGGTGACCTCTTCGAGGTCTGGGTAGGCGACGACGCACGCCACGAAGGCTTCGAGGCGACGTGCGCGACGATGCTCTCGCAGGCCAGCGGCCATCGTTTTCTCGGCTTCATGGCCGGCAACCGAGACTTCCTCGTCGGCCACGACATGCTCGCGCAATGCGGCATCATGCCGCTGGCTGATCCGACGGTGTTGGTTGGCTTCGATGACCGGCTGCTCGTCTCGCACGGCGACGCCCTGTGCCTGGCAGACCTCCCCTACCAGCAGTTCCGCGCCGAAGTGCGCGGCGCGGCCTGGCAGCGCGAGTTCCTGTCGCAACCGCTCGCCGTTCGCCGTGACATCGCGCGGGCATTGCGGGCGCAAAGCGAGGAGCGCAAGCGTTCGCAGCGACCCGAGGAATGGGTCGACCTGGACCCGGTCGCCACGCTGCAGTGGATGCACGCAGCCAGGGCCCGGACCTTCGTGCACGGCCACACGCACCAGCCGGCGCGCCATGACATGGGCGCCGGCTTCACGCGTCTCGTGCTGAGCGACTGGGATGTCGACCATGCCAGCACGCCGCGCGCCGACGTGCTGCGCTGGTCACGCGACGGCCTCGAGCGCGTCGCACCGGCTGCGGCCTGCTGATGGTGATCGGCCGATTGTTCGGCGGCTTGCGCCGCCTGCGCGACGAACGCACGCTGCGGCGCCGGGCGATTCCCGACGACCTGTGGGCGCTGACGATCGCGCGCTTTCCCTTCCTCTCTTGCCGAAGCGCCGACGATCTGTCGTCGCTGCGCGAACTGGCCACCTTGTTCCTTGCGCAAAAGGAATTCCATGGCGCGCAAGGCATGGAGATCACCGACGAGATCGCGGTGGCCATCGCCGCCCAGGCCTGCCTGCCGATCCTGCGCCTTGGGCTGTCGCACTACGACGCCTTCGTGGGCATCGTCGTGCACCCGGACGAAGTGGTCGCACGGCGCGAGGTGATGGACGAGGACGGCATCGTCCACCACTACGACGAGACACTCGCCGGCGAAGCAATGGAGGGCGGCCCGGTGATGCTGTCGTGGCACGACGTGGCCATGGCCGGCGAATCGGCCGAATGGGGCTACAACGTCGTCATCCACGAGTTCGCGCATGTGCTGGACATGGGCGACGGCGTAGCCGACGGCATCCCGCCGCTGCCCGATCGTGCGGCGCGCGAGGCCTGGGCCGAGGTGATCGACGCGCAATACAACGCCTTCTGCGATGAGGTGGATGCGGGCTACGAGACCTTGCTCGATCCCTATGGCGCAGAGGGCGTGGACGAGTTCTTCGCGGTGGCGTCGGAGGTGTTCTTCGTAGCGCCCGACGAATTCAAGGCACACCATCCATCGCTGTACCAACTGTTCGCGGGCTACTACCGGCAAACGCCCTAGTTGCGCCGGTGCGGTACCCAAAGAAAAACGCCCCGCTGTCGCGGGGCGTTTTCATTCGCGTGAGCGAAGAAGGATCAGCGCACGACCTTCATCTCTTCGCGCTTTTCACCCTTGTAGGTGTAGAGCGTCAGGGCGCCGTTCTTGATGTCGCCCTTTTCGTCGAAGGTGATGTCGCCGGTCACGCCGTGGAAGTCCTTGGTCTTGGCCAGCACGGGCAGGTAGACCTTCGGATCGGACGAGCCGGCCTTGACCATGGCCGCCACCATCACGTTGACGGCGTCGTACACGTACGGTGCATAGATCTGCACGTCAGCGCCGAACTTCTTCTTGAAGTCGACCTTGAACTTCTCCATGCCCGCCTTCTGCTTGCCTTCCACGCCACCCGCTTCAGCGCAGATGACCTGGCCGTCAGCCATGGCGCCAGCAGCCAGCTTGGGCAGCTCGCCCGAGCACACGCCGTCGCCACCCATGAACTTGGCGTTGATGCCCAGTTGCTTCATCTGGCGGATCATCGGGCCGGCCACGGCGTCCATGCCGCCGTAGAACACGACGTCAGGCTTCTTGGACTTGACGGCGGTCAAGATGGCGGTGAAGTCCGTGGCCTTGTCGGTGGTGAACTGGCGCTCGGCGATCGAGCCGCCGGCGGCCTTCACGGCCTTCTCGAACTCCTCAGCCACGCCCTGGCCATAGGCCGTGCGG
>Ga0157377_10000226_pt1 | contig 29529 bp, 26 predicted proteins | sample M55metaG_FD_121116 | JGI IMG/M metagenome (GOLD analysis project Ga0157377, IMG submission 121116) | Miscanthus rhizosphere microbial communities from Kellogg Biological Station, Michigan, USA - M5-5 metaG | ecosystem: Host-associated > Plants > Roots > Rhizosphere > Soil | place: USA: Michigan...
CGATGACCTGCTGCGCGCCCTCGGTGGCGGCCATCTTGGCCATGGCCGCCTGCTTGGTCACCGTCTCGCCCTGGTCGCGTTGCCAGGCGGCGCGGTAGGTGAGCAGCGCGGCGCTGTCGACGGTGGTCGCCATCTGCGCGAGCTTGGCCTGGGTGAGCTGGAAGTCGGCGAGGCGCTGGCCGAACATCGGGCGCTGCACAGAACGCTGCAGGCCCTCATGCAGTGCGCGCCGTGCGAAGCCGAGTGCAGCGGCGGCCACGGAGGTGCGAAAGACGTCCAGCGTGCGCATGGCAATCTTGAAGCCCTCGCCGGCTTCGGCGATGCGCTGCGTGGCGGGGATGCGGCAGCTGGTGAGGCGCAACCGAGCGAGCGGATGCGGCGCGACGACGTCGATGCGTTCGGCGATCTCGAAGCCGGGGGTGGCTGCATCGACGATGAAGGCGGAGATGCCGCGCGCGCCGGGCGCTTCGCCGGTGCGGGCGAACAGCACGTAGAAGTCGGCGATGCCGCCGTTGGATATCCAGGTCTTCTCGCCGTCGAGGATGTAGGCGTCGCCTTCGGCGCGCGCAGTGCACGACATGGCGGCCACGTCGGAGCCGGCATCGGGTTCCGACAGGGCGAAGGCCGCGATGGCCTCGCCGCGCGCGACCCGCGGCAAGTAGCGTTCACGCTGCGCCGGCGTGCCGTGCAGCGAGATCGCGCCGGAGCCCAGGCCCTGCATCGCGAAGGCGAAGTCGGCCAGGCCGTGGTGCCAGGCGAGGGTTTCGCGCAGGATGCAGATGGCGCGGGTGTCGATGGTGTCGGTGACGCCGCCGTGGGTGGTGCCGGCGATGGCGTGGCGGAGGTGGCCGGCCTGACCGAGTTGCTTGACCAGGGCGCGGCATTCGTCGTCGACGCTGAGGGCGGGTTGGCCCTTCGATACCTCAGGGTGAGCGGTCGTGGATGGCGCGTGGACGACGTGAACTGCTGCCCACTCATCCACCGTCTTCGCCAACTCCCGATGCCTCGCCTCAAAAAAAGGCCACTGCAGATGCGCGCGGTCCATCACTCAATCTCCCTCGAAGACAGGCTTGGTCTTCGCGGCAAACGCCTCATACGCCCGATGAAAGTCCTGCGTCATCATGCAGATCGCCTGCGCCTGCGCTTCGGATTCGATGGCCTCGTCCACGCCCATCGCCCACTCCTGATGCAGCATGCGCTTGGTCATCGCGTGCCCGAAAGTCGGGCCTGCCGCGATCTCGGCAGCCCAGCCCACCGCATGCGGCGACAGATCGTCCGAGCGCGCGATGCGGTTGTAGAAGCCCCAGGCCAGCGCCTCGTCGCCACTCATCGAGCGGCCGGTGAACAGCAGCTCCGACGCACGCCCCTGGCCGATGATGCGCGGCAACATGCTGCATGCGCCCATGTCGCAACCGGCCAGGCCCACGCGCGAGAAGAGGAAGGCCACCTTGCTGCGCGCCGTGCCGATGCGCAGGTCCGACGCCATCGCGATGATCGCGCCAGCGCCGGCGCACACGCCGTCGATGGCCGAGAGGATGGGTTGCGGGCAGGCGCGCATCGCCTTCACCAGGTCGCCCGTCATGCGGGTGAAGGTGAGCAGGTCCGGCATGCTCATCTGGGTGAGCGGGCCGATGATCTCGTGCACGTCGCCGCCGGAGCAGAAGTTCTCGCCGGCTCCCTGCATCACGACGGCACGCACGTCGTCGGCCTGCGCGAGCAGGCGGAACAGGTCGCGCAGCTCGGCGTAGCTCTCGAAGGTGAGCGGGTTCTTGCGCTCGGGCCGGTCCAGCGTCACCACGCCGACCTTGCCTTCGACATGCCAACCGAAATGCGTGGGCGAGATGCCGGCGGCATCGCGCCGGTTGCCTTTGAGCAGATGCGAGTCCATGGTTCGGCTCATGCCGTCTCCTTCTTCGGTTTGCTTCGTCGGGGCGGCGCCATGTCGACGCCGCCCAGGTGTTTCTTGAGGCCGGCAAGCATCGCGTAGACCTGCGTCTTCTCGTCCGCGTTCCAGCCGGCGAACAGCTCGATCACCCATTGCTCGTGCACGGCCGCCATGCGCCGGAACTGGCGCTTGCCCGCGGGGGTGAGCTGCACGGTGAAGGCGCGGCGGTCGTTGGCGCGCGGCGTGCGCTTGACCAGGCCTTCGGCTTCGAGCTGGTCGGTCACGCCGGTCACGTTGCCGCCGGTCACCATCAGGCGCTGCGACAGCTCGCCCATGGTCAGGCCCTCGGGCTCGCGTTCGAGCTGCGCGAGCAGGTCGAAGCGCGGCAACGTGGTCGCGAACTCGCTGCGCAGCCGGTTGCGCACCACCGATTCGATGCGCGTGGTGCAGGCCAGCATGCGCAGCCACAGCTTGATCGCCTGGTGGTGGTCGTCGATGACGCGGGACTCGAGGTCCTGCGGCAGGTCGTCGTCGGGCACGGCGCTCACATCACTTCTCCGCCGGCCACCGCAATCGCCTGGCCGGTGATGGACGAGGACTCGCGACGGCACAGCCACAGCACCGCCCGCGCCACTTCGTCGGGCTGGATCAGCCGGCCCTGCGGGTTGCTCGCGGCGAGCTCGGCACGCGCCTCGTCGGCGCTGCGGCCGGTCTTGCTGCTGATCTGCTGCACGGCTTTGTCGACGATGGCGGTCTCGGTATAGCCCGGGCACACCGCGTTGACGGTGACGCCCTTCTTCGCCACTTCCAGCGCGAGCGCGCGCGTGAGGCCGAGCACGCCATGCTTGGCGGCGCAGTAGGCGGCGACGTAGGCATAGCCCTTCAAGGCCGCCGTGCTCGCGACGTTCACGATGCGGCCGAACTGGCGCTCGACCATCGCCGGCAGCACCTGCTGCGTGCACAGGAAGGTGCCGGTGAGGTTCACGTCGAGCGTGCGTTGCCAAGTGTCGATGCTCGTGCGCATGAAGGGCTGGCTCTCGACCTGCCCGGCGTTGTTGACGAGGATGTCGACCGGGCCGAAATCCGCTGCAGCGTCGAAGGCGCGCTTGACGCTGTCGGCATCGGTCACGTCCGCGACGATGCAGTGCGTGGCCGGCAGCGGCAGTGACTTGAGGCGCTTCATCGAGCGGCCCATCAAGGTGACGGCGACGCCTTCCGCGGCGAGCGCCATGGCGATGGCGGCGCCGATGCCGCTGCCGCCTCCGGTGACGACGGCGTGCAGGCCTTTCATCCAGGCCTCCCGTTGACGCAAGGGTGCAATGCGGCGGTCGTCATTCCTAGACTCCCTGCGCCAGGTTGGCTTGCTCTTGCGGCGAGAGCCCTGCTGTCTGCGCCGCCAAAGCACGCTCGCGCTCGAGGTTGCGCTCCAGCTGCGACTTGCCCGACAGGTACTGCACCGGCCAGTCCGCACCGATGCCGTTGGTGTGGCCAATGCGCGCCGCTTCCAGCAGCGTCCAGGCCGGGTTCGCCAGATGCGGCCGCGCGATGGCGCACAGGTCCGCGCGACCCGCCGCGATGATGCTGTTCACGTGGTCGGCCTCCGAGATGGCGCCCACGGCCATGGTTGCGATGCCCACCTCGTTGCGGATGGCTTCGGCAAATGGCGTCTGGTACATGCGGCCATACACCGGCTGTTGCTTCTTGCTCACCTGGCCCGACGACACGTCGATGAGGTCGGCCCCGGCCTGCTTGAACGCATGCGCGATCGCCACCGCGTCTTCGGGCGTGTTGCCGCCCTCGACCCAGTCGTGGGCGGAGATGCGCACGGACATCGGCTTGTCCTGCGGCCACGCGGCGCGCATCGCGGTGAAGACCTGCAGCGGAAACCGCAGGCGGTTGGGCAGCGGCCCGCCGTACTCATCGGTGCGATGGTTGGTCAACGGCGACAGGAAGGCCGACAGCAGATAGCCGTGCGCGCAGTGCAATTCAAGCCAGTCGAAGCCGGCCGCGGCAGCGCGGCGCGTGGCGGCGACGAAGTCCTCGGTCACGCGCGCCATGTCCTCATGCGTCATCGCTCGCGCCCAATCGCTCACGCCGTCGAGGTACTGCTGCGGCGAGGCCGAGATCAGCGGCCAGTTGCCCGAGGGCAGCGGCAGGTCCTCGCCCTCCCACGGCACGCGAGTCGAGCCCTTGGGGCCGGCGTGGCCGAGCTGCATCGCGATCTTCGCGCTGGTGCCGCCGTGCACGAAGTCGACGATGCGCTTCCACGCCGCCGCCTGCTCGTCGTTCCACAGGCCGGGGCAGCCGGGGGTGATGCGGGCATCGGGGCTGGTGCAGGTCATCTCCGCGAACACCAGACCCGCGCCGCCCAGCGCCCGCGCGCCCAGGTGCACGAGGTGGTGGTCGGTGGGCATGCCGTCGACGGCGCTGTACTGCGCCATCGGCGAGACCACCACGCGGTTCTTCAGCGTGAGGCCGCGCAGGCGGAAGGGGGTGAACATCGGCGGCACGCCCTCGGGCACCGCGAGGCCTGAGCGCTCGGCAATCCAGTGCTCGTAGCCGCCGACATAGCCGGCATCGCGCTGGCGCAGGTTCTCGTGCGAGATGCGCTGCGAGCGGGTGAGCAGCGAGTAGGCGAACTGGTCGGGGTCGAGCCTGGCATGGCGCTCGACGTTCTCGAACCATTCGGTGGAGTTGCGCGCGGCGTTCTGGATCTTCAGGACTTCGACGCTGCGGCGGGCTTCGTAGGCGTGAAGCGCGTCCATGAGCGAAGTGACTCCTCCCCCGGCGGGGGAGGGAGCAAGGCTGGATGCGAGGTCGATGGCGTCTTCCAATGCGAGCTTGGTGCCCGAGCCGATCGAGAAGTGCGCCGTGTGCGCCGCATCCCCCATCAGCACCACCGGCGTGCGCCCATTCGCCCCGCCGTTCGGCTCGATCCACGTCTTGCACACCACGCGTGGGAATCGGATCCACTGCGCCGAGCCGCGCAGGTGCGCCGCGTTGGACATCAGCGCATGCCCATCCAGGTACTTGGCGAAGAGCCGCTCGCAGAAGGCGATGCCCTCTTCCTTGCTCATGGCCTCGATGCCCGCCGCGCGCCACACCTCTTCCGGCGCCTCGACGATGAAGGTCGAGGTGCTTTCGTCGAAGCGGTAGGCGTGCGCCTGGAACCAGCCCCACTCGGTCTTCTCGAACGCAAAGGTGAAGGCGTCGAAGAGCTTGTGCGTGCCCAGCCACACGAAGCGGCAGCGCCGCTGGTCGATGTCGGGCCGGAAGGTGGCGGCGTACTTCGTGCGGATGCGGCTGTTCAGCCCGTCGGCCGCGATGATGAGGTCGGCATCCACCTGCGAGTCGTCGGCCACGTCGCTCTCGAAGCGCAGGTCCACGCCGAGCTCGGTGCAGCGGTCTTGCAGGATGTCCAGCAGCTTGCGCCGCCCGATGCCGCAGAACCCGTGGCCCGAGGAGCGGATCTTGCGGCCCTTGAAGTTGACCTCGATGTCGTCCCAGTGGTTGAAGGCGTCGAGGATCTGCGTGGCCGTCTTCGGGTCGCTGCGCTGCAGTGCTGAGAGCGTCTGGTCGGAGAACACCACACCCCAGCCGAAGGTGTCGCCGGCGCGGTTGCGCTCGAGCACCGTCACCTCGTGCGACGGGTCCTGCTTCTTCATCAGCAAGGCGAGGTAGAGACCGGCCGGGCCGCCGCCGATGCAGGTGATGCGCATGAAGCTGATCTCGCGACTGGTGTCGCCGCGACTGGTGGGCTTTGGAAGTTTTACTTTAGGTTCATATATTTTAGATGTCAAATAATTGCAAACCCTGAGCCGACTGTGCGGAATAACCGACACCATGGCATCGAAAGCGGTGCTAAGGTCATTCGCATGAAACGCCTGTGGGACATTTCCCCGCCCATCGCCCCGGACTCGCCGGTCTTCCCCGGCGACGAACCCTACTCGCAGACATGGACGGCACGCATCGGCCCTGAGTGCCCGGTCAACCTGAGCGCCATCACCATGTCGCCGCACATCGGCGCGCATGCGGATGCGCCGCTGCACTACGCCGACGATGCGCCGGCCATCGGCACCGTGGACCTGCTGCCCTACCTCGGCCGGTGCCGCGTCTTCCACGTGATCGGCCAGGGCCCGCTCGTGAAGCCCGAGCACCTGCTGCCCTTCATCGACGGCGTGCCCGAGCGCGTGCTGGTGCGCACCTGCGACCATGCGCCCACCGCGTGGTCCGAAGACTTCGTGTCCTATGCACCAGAGACCGTCGACTGGCTCGCAAGCCTGGGCGTGACGCTCGTGGGCATCGACAGCCAGTCGGTGGACCCGGCCACGAGCAAAACGCTGGACAGCCATCACCGCCTGCTCGCGAACCACCTGCGCGTGCTCGAGAACCTGGTGCTCGACGCCGTGCCCGCCGGCGACTACGAACTCATCGCCCTGCCCCTCAAGCTCACCCACGCCTGCGCCAGCCCGGTCCGTGCGGTGCTGCGCGAGCTCTGAGCCCAGGCTCCATCCCACGATTTCCCCTGACCCCAAGCAACACCATGAACCGACAGGAATGCACCGTGCTCGACGAGCGCGACACGCTCGCACCGCTGCGAGACCAATTCGACCTGCCCGAGGGCGTGACCTACCTCGACGGCAATTCGCTGGGCGTGCTGCCGCGCACGGCCGCGGCTCGTGTGGCGCAGGTGGTGAAGGACGAATGGGGCCGCGACCTCATCCGCAGCTGGAACACCGCCGGCTGGATCGACATGCCGCAGCGCATCGGCAACAAGATCGGGCGGCTGATCGGCGCGAGCGACGGCGGCGCGGTGGTGGCGGATTCGACCTCGATCAACCTCTTCAAGGTGCTCACCGCCGCGCTCAACCTGCAGCGCGCCGACTACCCCGAGCGCAAGCTCATCGTGTCCGAGCGGCACAACTTCCCGACCGACCTCTACATCGCCGAAAGCCTGGCCCGCGAGCGTGGCCTGGAGCTGCGGCTGGTGGATGCGGAGGAGATCGAGCAGCACCTGACCGGCGATCTCGCCGTGCTGATGCTCACGCACGTCAACTACCGCACCGGCCGCATGCACGACATGGCCAAGCTCACGCGAATGGCACACAAGGCCGGCGCGCTGGTGGTGTGGGATCTGGCCCATTCCGCGGGCGCCGTGCCGGTGGACCTGACCCGTGCCGAAGCCGACTTCGCGGTCGGCTGCGGCTACAAGTACCTCAACGGCGGCCCCGGCGCGCCGGCCTTTGCGTGGGCACACCCGAAGCACACCTCGCGCATGGACGCGGGCCAGCTGTGGCAGCCCTTGTCCGGCTGGCTGGGCCACGCGGCACCGTTCGAGTTCACGCCCAACTACCGGCCGGCATCGGGCGTGGCGCGCTTCCTCTGCGGCACGCCACCGGTGATCTCGATGGCCGCGCTCGAATGCGGCGTGGACACCGTGCTGGCGGCCCAGCCGCTGGGCGGCATGGACGCCTTGCGCGAGAAGTCGCTCGCGCTGACGGAGCTCTTCATCGAGCTCGTCGAATCGCGCTGCGCGGGCCATGGGCTGGAGCTGCAGACGCCGCGCGAACGCTGGCTGCGCGGCAGCCAGGTGAGCTTCGCGCGCGAGGAAGGTGGCTACGCCATCATGCAGGCACTCATCGAGCGCGGCGTCATCGGCGACTTCCGCTCGCCGGACATTCTTCGATTCGGCTTCACGCCGCTGTACACGCGCTTCGTCGATGTGTGGAACGCCGCCGACCAGCTGCTGCAGGTGTTGCAAAGCGGCGAGTGGAAAGATGCGAAGTTCAACCAGAGGGCGGCGGTGACATGAGCGGGGATCAGATGAACACGTGCCCGATGAGCACCGAGAAGATCGTCGCCGACGAAGGTGCGCAACTCGATTTCAGCCGCGACATGAGCTACGCGGATTACCTGCACCTGGACGAGGTGCTGAATGCGCAGCATCCGCTCTCGCCCGAGCACAACGAGATGCTGTTCATCGTGCAGCACCAGACGAGCGAGTTGTGGATGAAGCTCATGCTGCACGAGCTGGCGGCGGCCGTCGAATGCGTGTCGCAGGACAAGCTGGGCAGCGCCTTCAAGATGCTCGCGCGCGTGAGCAAGATCATGGAGCAGCTGGTGCATGCATGGGACGTGCTCGCCACCATGACGCCGCCCGAGTACTCGGCCATCCGGCCGTACCTCAGCAACAGCAGCGGCTTCCAGAGCTGGCAGTACCGCTGCGTGGAATTCATGCTGGGCAACAAGAACGCGGCCATGCTCAAGCCGCACCAGCACCGGCCCGACATCCTCGAGCGGGTCGAGAAGGTCTACCGTTCGCCGTCGCTGTACGACGAATCGCTGCGACTGCTCGCGCGCCGAGGCCTGGCCGTTCCGCCGCAGTACCTCGAGCGCGACTGGACGCAGCCGTATGTCAGCAGCGACGAGGTCGAGCAGGCCTGGCTCGTCGCCTACCGCAACCCCGAGCAGCACTGGGACCTGTACCAGCTCGGCGAGGAACTCACCGACCTCGAGGACGCCTTCCGCCTCTGGCGCTTCCGCCACGTGACCACCGTGGAGCGCGTGATCGGATTCAAGCGCGGCACCGGCGGCACCAGCGGCGTGGGCTACCTGCGCAAGATGCTGGACGTCGTGCTCTTCCCCGAGATCTGGAAGTTGCGCACGGACCTGTAGGGCAACGCGAGATGCTGTTGAGCCACCGCCCGACCGCGCCGCTCGATGCCTTCGTCGACAGCATCTGGGTTGCCGAGCGCGGCGCCTTGCCGCACAGCCGTGAACGCAGCCTGCCGACCGGCCGCGCAGACATCGTGATCCCGCTGCTGCAGGACGGCATCGTCCGCTACGACAGCGTCGATGCGATCGAGGCCACCCACTTTCGCGGTGGCATCGTGCAGGGTCCGCGTGACCGCTTCATGGTGCGCGGCCCGGGCGGCGCATCGTCGGTGATCGGTGTTCACTTCAAGCCTGCCGGCGCGGTCGCGTTCTTCGGCGGCGCCTTGGCCGAATTGCGCAACCGGACGGTGCTCTTGGAAGACGTGTGGGGTCCGACGGCGCGAGTGTTCAGGGAACAGCTTCAATCGGCGCCATCGCCCGCCGGTCGGCTGCGACTCATGGAAGTGCAGCTGCTGCAACGCCTGCGAGATTCCACGCTCGGCGACGCGATGGTCGGCCAGGCCTTGCGCCGCCTGCACGGCGACCCATCCGCCGCGGCCATCGAACCCATCCAGCAGGCGTCGGGCTGCACACCCGCGCAGTTCATCCGCCGCTTCGAAGCCGCGGTGGGCCTCACGCCCAAGCGCTATGCCCGCGTGCTGCGCTTCAACGCGCTGCTGCCCGGCCTCGTGCGCTGCGGCCCGCGAGATTGGGCCGCGGTGGCGACGGAAGGCGGGTACTTCGACCAATCACACCTCATCCATGAGTTCAAGCGCCTCGCCGGCGTGACGCCGACGGCGTACGTGCCGCTGAGCGCCGACCAACCCACGCACGTGCCGGTGTAGGCACAGCCGCGAAAAAATCTCCAATACATCCGCCGGCACGGCCGCTACCCTCCGCATCGACTGCCCCCAAGGAGCCACGATGACCAAGCCCGCCGCCTCCCCCATCCACGAAGTCTTCGCCTACCTCCGCGTGCGAGACACCGATGCCGCCATCCGCTTCTACGCGCAGGCCTTCGGCGCCGTCGAGCGATTCCGCCTCGTCGAGCCCTCCGGCCGCATCGGCCACGCTGAGATGCAGCTCGGTCCGGCCGTGCTGATGCTGTCGGACGCCTTTCCGGAATACGGGCTGCACGCGCCGGCCCCGGGCCAGGACACGGGCACGGCCATTCACCTGCACGTGGACAACGCGGACGAGATGGCCGCCAAGGCCGAGGCGGCGGGCGCCGTCATCGTCATGCCGCCGACCGACCAGTTCTATGGTGAGCGCTCATGCCGCCTCAAGGACCCCTTCGGCCACACCTGGCTCATCGGCCATTCGATCGAGACGCTGAGCCACGAAGAGATGCAGCGGCGCTACACCGCGCTGATGCATGAGCAGGCGTAGAAACGGGACGCCGGCGCTCGCACGCCGGGCGTCCCGCTGCTGCCGCCGAGCGCTGTCGGATCAGCCGGTCACTTCGCTTCCACCGGGAACGCCATCGTCGCCTGCGCGTGGCCGGCCGCGCCCACGGTCACCGCCTTTTCCAGCGTGCGGCCGTTCAGCGTGGCCTGCACCCGGTACTGCCCGGGTGCCAGCTTCACCAGCATGAAGGGGCCATCGGCCTTGGCATCGAGCACGACACTGCCGCTCGCATCGATGACCTTCACGTGCGCATCGGCCGTGAACTCGGCACGCCCGCCGCCCGCCTGGCGCTGGTCCAGCTCGATGGCCAGCGGGTAGCTGCCCTTCATCGCCTTGAAGGCGGCCGCCTCGTCGTCCGAGACGCCGCCCGTCACGTAGCTCACGCTGCCGGCCCGGTGCTCGGCCGGCAGGCCCGCGGCCAGCGCGGTGCCCATGGACACCGCGCACACGAACCCGCTCAGAACAAGTGCCATCGATTTCATCGCTCACTCTCCTCGTTGCGGGTTCGCCCGGCGGGCTTACCCGAGATTCACCGGCACGAAGATCTTCTCTCCGTCGCGCTGCACCAGAAGGGCGACGCTCTTGGGCTTGCCCTGGAGCACGCTCTTCACCGTTTCCAGCGACTGAACCGGCCGGCCGTTGATGGCCAGCAGCACGTCGCCCGGCTCGATGCCGGCACGCGCGGCCGGGCCGCCCACGTCTTCCACGACGAGGCCCTGGTCCAGATGTGCCGCACGCTTTTCCTGCGGCGTGAGCTGGCGCAGGGCCAGGCCCAGCTGGCCGGGCTCGGTCGCACCATCCTTGTCGGCAATTTGCTTGCCCGGGTCTTCGGCGCTGCCGAGCTTCGCCTCGATGTCGTGCCAGCCGCGGTCGCGCCACACCTTCAGCTTGACCTTTTCGCCGGGGGCCGACATGCCGATCAGGCTCGACAGTTCGCCGGAGTGATCGATGCGCTGGCCGTTGACCTGCGAGATCACGTCACCCGACTTGAGGCCCGCCGCCGCAGCCGCGCTGTTGGGCGCGACGTTGGCCACAAGCGCGCCTTCCGGCCGCGGCAGGCCGAAGGACTCGGACAGCGACTGGTTCAGCTCCTGCACCGTCACGCCCAGGCGTGCGTGCTGCGCCTTGCCGTGCGCGACGATCTGGTCCTTCACCTTCAGCGCGACGTTGATCGGGATCGCGAAGGCCAGGCCCATGTAGCCGCCCGACTGCGAATAGATCTGCGCGTTGATGCCCACCACCGCGCCGTTGCCGTCAAAGAGCGGGCCGCCGGAGTTGCCGGGGTTCACCGCCGCGTCGGTCTGGATGAACGGCACCACCGCGTCGCCCGGCAGCGAGCGGCCCTTGGCGCTCACGATGCCTTGCGTGGCGGTCTGCTCGAAGCCGAAGGGCGAGCCGATGGCGAGCACCGGGTCGCCGACCTCCAGCGCCTGCGGGTCGCCCAGACGCACCGTGGGCAGGTCCTTCGCGTCGATGCGCAGCACGGCGATGTCGGTGGCCGAATCGGAGCCCAGCACCTTGGCATTGAATTCGCGGCGGTCGCTCAGCTTGACGGTCACGTTCTTCGCTTCACGCACCACGTGCGCATTGGTCAGGATGAGGCCGTCCGACGAGATGATGAAGCCCGAGCCCTGGCCCTTGAACGGCACCGACGGCATGCCGCCGCGTCCGCCACGGCCCTGGAAGCCGGGCAGACCGCGGAAGAACTGGAAGAAGGGGTCGTTCTCGGCGCCGGGCGGCAGGCCGGATTCCTCGGCCGTCGCCTTGTGCATGCCTTCGACCGTCACGCCGACCACGGCGGGGCCGGCCTGCTTGACGATGGCGCGGTAGTTGGGGACGGATGGCGCCAGCATGGGCACCGGCGCGGCCGGCACGGTGGCGGCTGCGGCGGCGGTGCCGTTGGCGGCAGCGGCGTTCGTTGCCGCGGCAGCGCCGTTGGTCGCGGCATTGGTCGCCGCGGGCGCCATGGTCTTCGCATCGCCCTTCAGCCAGCCCGGATGCAGGCTGAACGCGCCCGCCGTGCTCACCAGCACACCCCCCGCGACCAAAGCGGCAGTCAATGGTTTCATCATGGTCTCTTCCTCGATCGGTGCGCGGAACATTCCGCATGCGAACGAAGATAGGGACGCTGGGTTAGGCCTGGGTTAGACGATGGTTAAGCCAAGATTAAGAGGCCGCGGTCAAGAAGCTGCGCTCGCCGGCAGGCGCACCGTGGCGCGCAAGCCGCCCAGCGGCGAATCGTCCAGCGTCACGCTGCCGCCATGGCGCGAGGCCACGCTCTTGACGATGGGCAGGCCCAGCCCGGTGCCGGGTTCGTCGTTGCTTGTGCGGCGATAGAAGCGGTCGAAGACACGCTCGCGCTCGGAAGGCGGAATGCCCGGCCCGCCGTCGTCGACATGCACGATGGCCGCGCCCGGCTCCTGCAGCACGCGCAGCTCCACCCCCGCGCCGCGCGGCGAGTAGCGCACGGCGTTGTCCGCGAGGTTGCGCACCATCGCACTGAGCGACGCGCGGTCGCCTTGCACCTGCACCGGCCGATCGGCGAAGAGCTCGATTTCGACACCCCGGTTGAGCGCCATCGGCACCGTGTCGGCAACGGCCTGGCGCACGATCTCGCTCAGGTCCAGCGGCGCCATCGCTAGTGCCGGCGCCCCGGGCTCGCTGCGTGCAAGCGCCAACAGCTGTTCGACCAGGCGCGTGGCGCGGTCGATGCCCGAGGCCAGCGCCGACGTCGCCGCCTCGCGCGCCGGCTCGTCGGCGGCGCGGCGCAGCATCTGCAACTGCAGCTTGAGCGCCGTGAGCGGCGAGCGCAGCTCATGCGCGGCGTCGGAGACGAAGGCCCGCTGCGTGTCCAGCGATTGCGACAGGCGCTGCAGCAACTGGTTGAAGGCACCGACCAGCGGCGAGACTTCTTCGGGCAGGCTTTGCGTGGGCAGCGGCGCGAGCGACTGGCCATCTCGCGTCTGCACTTCGGTGGCCAGCGTGTTCAGGGGCCGCAGCGTGAGCTTCGCGACCCACCACACCACCAGCGCCAGCACCGGCGCGATCAAGAGCAGCGGCACGACGCTGTGCAAGGCCGCGTTGGCCGCGAGCCTTTCGCGGATGTTCAGCGGCTGCGCCACCTGGATCACCCGCTGCGGCGTCGCCACGCTGAAGGTGCGCCAGGTCTGGCCGCCGGCGGAGATGTCGGCCAGGCCGAGCATGGCGCGCGCCGGCAGCTCGGGGTGCAGGCGCGACTGGTAGACGCTGCGGCCGTCGATGCTCCAGATCTGCACGACGAAATCGAGGTCCTCGTCGGCGAAGGCGCTCGCCTGGTCGGGCGAGATCTCGCCCTGGTCGCGCAGCGACAGCGCCATCTGCCGCAACTGGTAGTCGAAGAGCGATTCGGTCTCGGCCAGCACGCTGCGGTAGGTGAGCAGGCCCATGATGCCGGCCGCGACGGCGAGCATCGCCATCAAGGCCAGCAGCAGCCGCACGCGCAGCGACTTCATGCGCCGCCGCCCACGAAGTAGCCCACGCCGCGCACGTTCTGGATGAAATCAGCGCCGAGCTTGCGGCGCAGCTGGTGGATGTAGACCGAGACAGCGTTGCTCTCGATCTCCTCGCCCCACCCGTAGAGGCGGTCTTCCAGCTGTGCCCGTGAGAGCAAGGCGCCCGGCCGCTGCATCAGCGCTTCGAGCACCGCGAATTCGCGCGCCGACAACAGCACCGGCGCGCCGTCCTTGGTCACCTGCCGCGTGGCCGGGTCCAGCGTGACGCCGCCGTGGCTCAGCACCGGCTGGGCGCGCCCACTGTGCCGGCGGAACACCGCGCGGATGCGGGCGTTGAGCTCGTCCAGCTCGAAGGGCTTCACGAGGTAGTCGTCCGCGCCCGCATCGAGCCCGGCGACGCGGTCGCCCAGGCCGTCGCGCGCGGTGAGCACGATCACCGGCGTGCTGTCGTGCCGGGCGCGCAGTGCGCGCAGCACGTCCAGGCCGTCGCCCTTGGGCAGGCCAAGGTCCAGCAGCACGAGGTCGAAGCGTTCGCTCGCAAGCGTGGACTGTGCTGCCGCCGCATCGCGCACCCAGTCCACCGCATAGCCGTCCAGGCGCAGCGCGGCACGCAGGGTGTCGCCGATCATGCGGTCGTCTTCGACGAGGAGCAGTCGCATCGTGGTACGAGGGGCCGGCGGTGCCGGGTGCAAGTCGCAGGGGGATCGAAAAGCATAACCGCGCCGGGTGCCGTACCTGTGCTCACGCGGCATTGCTGCAACGCGGTATCGTGCGAGGCGTTTGCCCAGCCCCGCCGCCTCGCCGCCGCCTGCCTCCATGCCCAAAGTCCTGCGCCACACCCTCCTGTCCGTGCGCGACCTCGCCGTCACTGCCGGGCCATTCATCCTCGTCGCCCTGGTGCTGCTCGCACTGGCGTACTTCGCGCTGGACCCGACGCCGCCCAAGAAGGTCGTCCTCGCCACCGGCCCCGACCAGGGCGCGTACGCCGAGTTCGGCAAGCGCTATGCGGCGGCGCTCGCCAAGCGCGGCATCAAGGTGGAGCTGCGCAGCACGCAGGGCGCGGCCGAGAACCTCAAGCTGCTGCGCGACCCCGCCTCGGGCGTGGACCTGGCCTTCGTGCAAGGCGGCGCGGGCGAGAAGCTGCGCGCCGAGAACCCCGATGCGGACGACGTGGTGTCGCTGGGCAGCCTCTTCTACGAGCCGGTGTGGCTCTTCTACCGCGAGGATTCGGCCAAGCGCCTGCTCAAGGCCGATGCGCTCACGAGCCTCACCCAGCTCAATGGCTGGAAGTTCAACATCGGCGCGCGCGGCAGCGGCGCGCCCAACCTGATGCGCCGCATGCTCGAGGCCAACCACGTCGACGTGGCGGCGCTCAAGCCGCAACGCCTGGAGCAGACGCCCGCCGTCGTGGCCCTGCTCAACGGCGAGATCGATGCCCTCGTGTTTGCCTCGGCACCGGAGTCGCTGATGGTGCAGATGCTGCTGCAGACGCCCGGCATCAAGCTCTTCCACTTCACGCAGGCCGAGGCCTACTCGCGGCGCTTCCCCTTCATGAGCCCCGTCACGCTGCCGCGCGGCGTGGTGGACCTGGCGCAGGACCTGCCGCCGGAGGACATGCACCTGGTCGCGCCCACCGCGGCGCTCGCCGCCAAGCACCGCACGCATCCGGCGCTGGTGCAACTCTTCGTGCAGGCAGCCCAGACCATCCACGGCGAGGCCGGCTGGTTCCAGCACAAGGGCGAGTTCCCGAGTGCGAAGAACACCGAATGGCCGCTTTCGAAGGAGGCCGAACGCTTCTACCGCAACGGCCCGCCGCTGCTGCAGCAATACCTGCCCTTCTGGCTCGCGAACCTCATCGACCGCATGTGGGTGGCGCTGGTGTCGATCATCGCGATCCTGATCCCGATGTCGCGCATCGTGCCGCCGCTGTACGAGTTCCGCATCCGCTCGCGCATCTTCCGCTGGTACGGCCAGCTGCGCACGGTGGAAGACGCGCAGGACAGCCGGCCGGCGGAGCAGCTGCTCAAGGACCTGGACGGCATCGAGACGCGCGTGGGCCGCGTGAGCGTGCCGCTGAGCTATGCCGACGAGCTGTACGCGCTGCGCAGCCACATCAACATGGTGCGACGCAAGCTGCAGGCGTCGCTGACGAATCCGGCAACAACATCGAATTGAGGCTCACATGAGTTCGCCAAGAAAGAGGGTCGTGGTCATCGGCTGCGGCTTCGGAGGCCTGGAGGCCGTGCGCGCGCTGTCGAAGGCAGACGTGGAGATCACGCTGGTCGACCGCACCAACCACCACCTGTTCCAGCCGCTGCTGTACCAGGTGGCCACCGCCGGCCTGAGCGCGCCGGCCGTGAGCGCACCCATCCGCCACACGCTGCGCCGCGAGATGAAGCGCGGCAACCTCACCGTGCTGCAGGCGGAGGTGACGGGCATCGATGCGGCCGCGCGCCAGCTCACGCTGGACGGCAACGAGACGCTCGCGTACGACCACCTCATCGTCGCCGCGAACGCCACGCACAGCTACTTCGGCCACGACGACTGGGCGCCGCACGCGCCGGGCCTGAAGACGCTGGCCGATGCCTTCAGCATCCGCGCCAAGGTGATCGGCGCCTTCGAGCGCGCCGAGCGCTGCCTGTCGGACACCGAGCGCGGGCCGTGGATGACATTCGTCGTCATCGGTGCAGGCCCCACCGGCGTGGAGATGGCCGGCACGATGACCGAGATCGCCCAGCACACGCTGCCGATGGAATTCCGCCGCATCGACTCGACCAAGACGAAGGTGGTGCTCATCGAAGGCTCCGACCGCGTGCTTGGCGCCTTCGTGCCCAAGCTGTCGGAGAAGGCCCGCGACCAGCTCGTGAAGCTCGGCGTGGACGTGCGCACCGGCTGCCGCGTGACGGCCATCGATGCGACGGGCGTGAGCTACGAATCCAAGGTGGGCGACACAGTGAGCACGCAGCACCTGCCGAGCAAGACGGTCATCTGGGCCGCGGGCGTCGCCGGCTCGCCGCTCGGCCGCGCACTGGCCCAGAGCGCGGGCGCCACGCTGGACCGTGCCGGCCGCGTGGCCGTGGAGCCCGACCTGAGCCTGCCCGGCCACCCGGAGATCTCCGTCATCGGTGACCTGGCGTCGGCCAAGAGCTACGGCAAGGGCGAGCCCAAGCCCGTGCCGGGCGTGAGCCCCGGCGCCAAGCAGATGGGCCGCACGGCGGCCGCCAACCTGCTGCGGCGGCTCCGCGGCGAGGCGACGCAGCCCTTCCGCTACGTCGACTACGGCAGCCTCGCGACCGTGGGCCGCAAGGCCGCGGTGGTGGACCTGACCGTGCCTCTCTTCGGCGCCGTGCGCTTCTGGGGCTTCTTCGCCTGGCTCTTCTGGCTGTTCGCGCACATCTACTTCCTGATCGGCTTCAGGAACCGGCTGATGGTGATGATCGACTGGGCCTGGGCCTACTGGACCTACGAACGCAACGCACGCGTGGTGGCCGAACCCGAGCGGACGGCCGAGGCGGTCAAGACCTGACGGCGCGGGTGTCGAAGGACAGCACCGCCCAAGCCTGCCTAGAATGCCCACGCACCCGCCGCCCTCGCCTACCCGGCGCCCCAGCGCGGCATCACAACGGACCACACCATGGACACCCGCACCTCGCCCTTCCGCCTTCGCATCGAACAGGTTCAGGAGGTCTTGAAGCGCCGCGGCATCGCCGCGCTGCTCGTGCCTTCTTCCGACCCGCATCTGTCCGAATACCTGCCCGAGCGCTGGCAGGGGCGGCAATGGCTGTCGGGGTTCACGGGGTCGATGGGCACGCTCGTGGTGACGCAGGACACGGCCGCAGTGTTCGCCGACAGCCGCTACTGGACGCAGGCCGAGACGGAGCTTGCGGGCAGCGGCATCCAGCTCGTGAAGATTCCCACGGGCGCCGGCAGCCAGCATGTGGACTGGATGGTCGAGCACCTGAAAGCCGGCGACACCGTGGGCGTGGACGGCGACGTGCTGGGCCTGTCGGCCGCGAATCACCTGCGCTACACGCTCGAGAAGGCCGGCATGAAGCTGGACACCGGCGTGGACGCGCTCACCGAGGTCTGGCCCGACCGGCCCGGCCTGCCCTCGGCACCGGTGTACGAACACCGCGCCCCGCAAGCCCCCATTTCCCGGGCCGACAAGCTCGCCAAGGTGCGCGAGGTGTTCCTGCGCCACGGCGCGACGCACCACTTCGTCTCGACGGTGGACGACATCGCGTGGCTGTTCAACCTGCGCGGCTCGGACGTCTCGTACAACCCCGTCTTCCTCGCCCATGCGCTGCTCGATGCGCACGGCGTGACCCTCTTCGTGGGCGAGGGCAAGGTCGATGCGGCCTTGCAGAAGGTGCTGGCCGCCGATGGCGTGCGCATCGCACCCTATGCCGACGCCCGCCAGGCGCTCGCGGCGCTGCCGGCCGGCGCGGCCTTGCTCATCGACCCGCGCCGCGTCACGCTCGGGCTGAAGCAGAGCGTGCCTGCCGGCGTGAAGCTCATCGAGACCATCAACCCGAGCACGCTCTTCAAGAGCCGCAAGACGCAGGGCGAGGCGCAGCACGTGCGCGAGGTCATGGCGCAGGACGGCGCGGCGATGTGCGAGTTCTACGCCTGGTTCGAGGCGGCGCTGGGCAAGGAGCGCATCACCGAGCTCACCATCGACGAGCACCTGAGCGCGGCGCGCGCGCGGCGGCCGGGCTTCGTGGGCCTGAGCTTCAACACCATCGCCGGCTACAACGGCAACGGCGCGATGCCGCACTACCGCGCCTCGCAGGAATCGCACGCCGTCATCGAAGGCGACGGGCTGCTGCTCATCGATTCCGGCGGCCAGTACCTGGGCGGCACCACCGACATCACCCGCGTGTGGCCCATCGGCACGATCAGCGACGCGCACCGGCGCGACTACACGCTGGTGCTCAAGGGCACCATCGCCTTGAGCCGCACGCGCTTTCCGCGCGGCACGCTGTCGCCCATGCTGGACGCCATCGCCCGCGCGCCGCTGTGGGAGCACGGCATGGACTACGGCCACGGCACCGGCCACGGCGTGGGCTACTTCCTGAACGTGCACGAAGGGCCGCAGAGCATCAGCAAGACCATTCCCGAGGCCACGATGGCGATGGAGCCCGGGATGATCACGAGCATCGAACCGGGCCTGTACCGGCCGGGCCAATGGGGCATCCGCATCGAGAACCTGGTGATGAACGTGCCGGTGACGACGCCCGAGGGCAACACCTTCGGCGAGTTCCTCGAGTTCGAGACGCTCACGATCTGCCCGATCGACACCCGCTGCATCGACCGCTCGCTCATGCGCGCCGACGAGATCGACTGGCTCAACCGCTACCACGTCACGGTGCGCGAGCGGCTGTCGCCGCTGGTGACGGGTGATGCCCTGGCCTGGCTGCTGGAGCGCACGAAAGCTGTTTGATGGGCCCCCCAGTCGCTTCGCTCCTGCCCCCGAGGGGCGCCACCCTGCGGGCTGGCAAAGCCAGTCCCGCGGGCGTGGCTTGAGTGCCGATGCGCTTCGCCGCATCGGGCGACGCCCCCCAGAGGTCCTTGTTTTCTGCAGTTGAGGGGCGGCTTCCTGCAGTTCATCGCAAGCCGCTCGTCACGGTTCGGGCCGGCTCCTAAAGTTCGTTTCATCGCAACACGAAACGAACCCACGGAGCCCACCATGTTCAGCCGCCTCACCGCCTTCGCCGCCATCTTCGCCATCGTCACCACAGCCTCGTTCGCTTATGCGACGAACGTGAAGCAGCACCAGCGTGACGCCGCTGCCCAGGCTGCCGCGCCGGTGATCGTGCTCGAACGCGTGGTCGTCAACGGCACGCACGTCCCCGCTTCCAACTGAACCGCTGGGCGGCCTGAAGCACCGCCCGTCCTCCTCGATTCTCTCGATCGACCTCCGCCGACACCCGTCGGCCCTGTCCGGGACCGGTTCATTCCGCCCGAGGCCCACCGATCTCCGGGCGTCGGGCTTTTTTTACGTTTGGGCAGCGTTCTTTCACACGGGCTTCACACGCCCCTATTCCCTGTTCATCGCACGCGGCGACATTGGCTCGGGTCAACCAACCGAACCCTTCCATGTCCAAGCTCATCGTCCACGGCGGCAGCGCGCTCAGCGGCCGCATCGTTCCCTCGGCCAACAAGAATGCAGTGCTGCCCATCCTGTGCGCCACGCTGCTCACGCGCCAGCCCGTGCGCCTCGTTGGCGTGCCGGAGATCACCGACGTCAAGAAGATCCTCGAGCTGTTCCGCACCCTGGGCAGCCGGGTCGAGATGGACTTCACGACCGGCGTGCTCGACATCCACCACCGCGACACGCTCTTCGACCCGGCGCGCCACCACCTCCCCGAGGAGATGCGCTCGTCGATCATGCTGGTGCCGCCGCTGCTGGCCCGCTTTGGCGCGGCGCGCATCGAGAACGACGTGCAGGGCTGCACGCTGGGTGCACGCGAGATCGATCCGCATGTGGAAGTGTTCGAGCATTTCGGCGCCACCGCGCACCGCGGCGTGGATGGCTTGCTCCTGCGCAGCGCCGGGCCGCTGAAGGCCGCATCGCACTGGCTGGACTACGCTTCGGTGACGACCACCGAGAACTTCGTGATGTGTGCCGTGCTCGCCAGCGGCTCATCGACGCTGATGAACGCCGCCTCCGAGCCGCACGTGCAGGAGTTCTGCCGCTTCATGCGCGTGCTCGGCGCGAAGATCGAGGGCATCGGCACCTCGCGGCTGTCGGTGACGGGCGTGGACACGCTCGGCGGCGGCGAATTCACCTTCACCGAAGACTTCCACGAGATCGTCACCTTCCTCGCGCTGGGCGCCATCACCGGGGGCGAGGTGGCCGTGCGCAATTCGGCACCAGAGCAGTTCCCGCTCATCGACCGCAGCTTCGCGAAGTTCGGCGCGCGCATCACGCACGAGAACGGCTGGTCGCGGGCCAGCGTGGATGAGCGGCTGAAGGTGCGCGAGCCCTTCACGCAGCACATCCTGCAGAAGATCGAAGCCGCGCCTTGGCCCTACCTGCCGGTGGATCTGCTGCCCATCTTCATCGCGCTGGGCGTGAAGGCCGAGGGCAGCGTGATGTTCTGGAACAAGGTGTACGACGGCGCGCTCGGCTGGACCTCCGAGCTGTCGAAGTTCGGCGCGCACGCCTTCTTGTCGGACCCGCACCGCATGGTCACCTTCGGCGGCAAGCCGCTGGTGCCCGCCGAGGTGGAAAGCCCCTACATCATCCGGGTGGCCATCGCCTTGCTGATGGTCGCGGCAGGCATCCAGGGCCGCTCGGTGATCCGCAATGCGAGCCCGATCCGACGAGCTCATCCGCGCTTCGTGGAAAACCTGCGGTCGCTGGGCGCGCAGATCGAATGGGACGATTCGGTCGACTGATTCAGCCCAGCCACTTGGCCGAGTCGCTCCGTCGGCCGGCGCGACCGTTGCGCGGAACGCCCGGCCCCCTATATCCAAGCCGGCCGGGCCTTGTGCGGGGTGACAGAATCGACGCATGTCCCAGATGCCTCGTCTGCTTCGCCGAACCCTGCTCCGCGCCGCCGCCTGTGCGGCGCTTTGCTGTGCAGCCACCGCCTGGGCGCTGGACCCGCCCGCCGGCAAGGTGGTGCTCACTGTCGCGGGCGAGATGCAGCACCGCAATTCGCCCGACGGGGCCGCCTTCGACATGGCCATGCTTCAAAAGCTGCCGCAGCGCAGCTTCATGACCAAGACACCCTGGTATGCCGAACCGCGCAAGTTCACGGGCGTCGCCTTGCGTGACCTGCTGGATGCGATAGGCGCCGCGCCCAAGGCCATGAGGGCCGTGGCGCTGAACGACTACCGGGTGGAAATCCCCGTGGACGACGCGCTCAAGGGCGACCTGCTGGTGGCCTATGCGCTCGACGACAAGCCCATGCTCGTGCGCGACAAGGGCCCCATCGTGCTCATGTTCCCCTTCGATTCGCGGCCCGAGCTGCGCAATGCCGTCAACTACAGCCGCGCCGCCTGGCAGTTGAAGACGCTGGAGCTGCGTTGAGCGACGACGCACCCCACGACCTGGTGCCGCGCAGCCCTCGCGACCGGCGGCAGCAGGCCGTGCCCGAACCGCGCGCCCGGCGTTTCTGGCTCAGCATCATCGGCGTCGCCCTGGCCCTGGCGCTGCTGGGCGCCGCCTACGTCCAGTGGCGGCAGTACCAGCTGCTCGACGGCACGAGGCATTTCCAGAACGATGCGCTGGGCTGGAGCTTCTTCCAGCTCGAGGCGGAGCAGCTGCGACTGCGCAACGAGATGCAGCAGGCGGCGTCCGACCCGACGGGCGACACGCTGCAGAAGCTGCAGCTGCGCTACGACATCTTCGTGAGCCGGTTGGGCCTGGTCGACCATGAGCGCGCGGCCCGCATCATGGCCGCGCAGTCCAGCTACGCGCCCACGATGGCGCAGGTGCGCGCCTTCGTGAAAAGCGGCGACCGCTACTTCGCCGAAAACCCGCAGGCCAAGCTCACGCCCGAGGCGATGCGCAGCCTGCTGGCCGAACTCGACACGCTGAGCGTGCCGCTGCACGACCTGTCGCTGAGCGCCTCGCACCTGCTGTACGAGCGCGTCACGCAGCGCAACGCCGCGGTTCGCACGCAGAGCAAGCAGGGCATCGCGCTCACGTTCTTCCAGTGCGTCTTGCTGCTGGTGTTCGCCTTCACGGTGCTCAGGCAGTTCCGCGCGCTGCTGCAGCGGCGCGAGCGGCTGGAAGTGCTGGCCGACCGACTGAGTGCCGCACGCGCGGAAGCCGAATCGGCAAGCCGCGCGAAGAGTGTGTTCCTCGCCAACATGAGCCACGAGATCCGCACGCCCTTCCACGGGCTGCTGGGCATGATGTCGCTGCTGCAGGAAACGCCGCTCACCACGCAACAGGCGGGCTACCTGCACACGGCCAAGGACTCCGCCAACCACCTGCTGGCCATCCTCAACGACATCCTGGACATCTCCAAGCTCGAATCGGGCAACCTGCACGTCGTGCCCGAGCCGGTGGACCTCGCGCGGTTGGTGCGCGAGGTCGATGCGCTGATGCGCGTGCAGGCGCAGTCCAAGGGGCTCTCGCTCAACGTCACCATGGATGCCGACGTGCCGCGCTGGGTGCGCGCTGACCCGACGCGTCTCAAGCAGATCCTGTTCAACCTGTTGAGCAATGCGGTGAAGTTCACCGCCGTAGGCCACGTGCACGTGCGGGTCGAAGCCGGCACCGGCACCGCGGCCGGGTGCGTGGTCTTCTCGGTGATCGACACCGGCATCGGCATGGACGAGGCCACGCAGGTGCGGGTGTTCCAGCGCTTCGTGCAGGGCGACGACACCACGTCGAGGCGCCACGGCGGCGCAGGCCTGGGCCTGGAAATCTCACGCAGCCTGGCACGGCTCATGGGCGGCGACATCACCGTCAAGAGCGTGCCCAACGAAGGCAGCACCTTCGTGCTCGCGCTGCCGCTGCTGAAGATCGGCCCGCCTTCGGCCGGCTCCGCCGTGCCGCCCACCGGCGGCGACGGCCCGGGCCGCATGCTCAAGGTGCTGGTGGCCGAAGACCACCCGGTCAACCGCATCTACCTCGAGGCAGTGCTCGACAAGCTCGGCCACCAGGCCGTCTTCGCCGAGAACGGCGAGGAGGCCGTGCGCGCCGCGCAGGAGCAGGACTTCGACATCGTGCTGATGGACCTGCACATGCCGGTGATGGACGGTTTCGCCGCGGCCCGCGCCATCCGTGCCCTGCCCTTGCCGCGCGGCGCCATGCCCATCGTGGCGCTGACGGCCGACGCCTTCCAGGACTCGCAGGAGCAGGCGCGGCAGTCCGGCATGGACGAGATGATCACCAAGCCCGCCCACCTGCCGCAGTTGCGCGACCTGCTGGTGCGCTACGGCGGGGCGGCAGCGTCCCTGGCCACGCCGCCGGCGGCGGCGCCGGCAGACAGCCACGCGGACATCGTGGATCGCGCCACGGTCGAGCAATTCCACGCGACACTGTCGCCGCAAAAATACACCGCCTTGCTCGGCAGCTTCTTCGAATCACAGTCGGCGATGCTCGCTCGGCTGCGCGAATCGGCCGATGCCGCCGACCGCAGCGCGGTGTGGAACCAGGCGCACGCCCTGAAGGGCGCGGCGCTGAGCCTGGGCTTGCGTGCCGTGGTGGAACAAGCCGAAGCGCTGAAGCAGGCCGCCTCCGGCCCCGAACGCCACAGCCTGCATTCGGCGCTGGACACGCTGGAGCGGCACCTGTTGATCACGCGCGACCTGTGCCAGAGCCTGGGTTGGCTGCCGGCAGCCGCGTCGCCCGGGCGGACGGTGAGCTGAGCCTCGTCAGTCCCCACCGCCGCCGCAGCCGCCACCGCATCCGCTGCCGCAGCCGCCTCCGTCGCCTCCACCGTCACCGCCGCCGCCATCGCCTCCGCCATCGCCTCCGCCATCGCCTCCGCCGTGGCCGCCGCTGGATCCGCAGCTGCTGCCGCACGACGACCCGCAGCCGAAGCCGTTCGCACAGTGGGTATCGCCGCGGTCGGAGCCGAGCAGGCGGCAATCGGGCGCGTAGTGGTAGCCCCCTTCGATGGCGAGCGTGGCGTCCAGGGCGAAGAGCAGCGGAAGCCGCTGGGGTTGCCGCGGGTTGATGCCCTCTTCCCGGCAGCTCCAGTACCAAGCCCTTCGCAGCCCGGCGAACTTCTCGCCGCGCGGCTGGCCGTCGGCCGGCATCGCCTCGGTGGGCGTGTGGTGCAGCATGCGCCCGAACACCCGCTTGCAGAAGGCCTCGTAGCCGCGCGTGTGCAGGATGAACTCGTGCCACAGCGCATCGACCACCTTCGAAGGCATCGCCACGAAGCGCCCGTTGGCCTGGGCGGAGGCGATGAAGAATTGGCGCAGACCACGCTCGACATCGTCGATCTGCCGGTCGGTGAGCGAGGGGTAGTGGGTACGCAGCTTCTTGCGCAGGAAGGCCGGGAAGGGCTGTTCAAGCACCAGCTGCCGTCGCCGGCTCTTGCGGTAGATGCGGTGCACGATGGCCGCGACCACCGTGAGCACGCAAACCACCGGAATGAACCGCGGATTCGCCCCGCTCACCACCAGCGCCCAAAGCGCCGCGGCGAGCCCCAGGACGTAGAACGCGACCATGCGGCCGGACATCGAACCGTTCATCGAGAGCCTCCCTTTCTTGTTGTTGTGGTCTTCTTGTTCTTCATGTCCCCACAATTTGCGTCAGGCGTGTGACACGCTCATGACAGGGTCGGCGATGCTTTCATGGCCCGCCGGCTACACCACCACCGGCTCCGGCTCCAGCCGGATGCCGAAGCGCCCGTACACGCTCTCCTGGATGGCGCGGGCCAGCGTCATCACCTCCGAGCCGATGGCGCTGCCGCGGTTCACGAGCACCAGCGCCTGCTTCTCGTAGACGCCCGCCTGGCCGACCGTCTTGCCCTTCCAGCCGCAGGCGTCGATCATCCAGCCGGCCGCGAGCTTCACGCTGCCGTCGGGCATGGGGTAGTGCACGATCTCCGGGTCGCGGCCGATGATGTCGCGGCACTGCTCGGGCGTGACCACCGGGTTCTTGAAGAAGCTGCCCGCGTTGCCGATCTGCGCCGGATCGGGCAGCTTGGCGCGGCGGATCGCGATGATCCAGTCGGCCACCTGCTGCGCACTCGGCCGGGCGATGCCGGTCTCGGCGATCTTGCGTTCGAGCTCGAGGTAGCCGAGCTCGGGCACCCAGGGCTTGGGCAGGAAGAAGCGCACCCGGGTGATCAGCGTGCGGCCGGCCAGCGAATGCTTGAACTCGCTGTCGCGGTAGCCGAACTTGCAGATGGATGCGTTCAGCGTGACCGTGCGCCCGGTGACCAGGTCCACCGCATCCAGCGAATGGAAGCGATCTTGCAGCTCCAGCCCGTAGGCGCCGATGTTCTGCACCGGCGACGCACCCACCGTGCCGGGGATGAGGGCGAGGTTCTCCAGGCCGGGAAAGCCGTTTGCCAAGGTCCACATCACGAACTCGTGCCAGTTCTCGCCGGCACCGGCCTCCACGATGAAGCCATCCGTGCGCTCCTCGACCAGGCGGCGGCCCATCACCTCGACCTTGATCACCACCTGCGGCATGTCGCGCGTCAGCACGATGTTGCTGCCGCCGCCCAGGATGAACTTCGGGGCCAGCCCCAGCTGCGGGTGATCGACCACCTGGCGCACGTCGGCGTCGCCCGCCACGCGCACGAGGGTCTGCGCGACGGCCGGCAGGCCGAAGGTGTTGTATGGTTTCAGGCTCACACCCGACTCGATATGCATGCGAGAATTTTCGCCGATCCGCGAGGCTTCTCCCCCTCTTGTCCCGCTGCTTCACAAGACATCACAATGCCCAGCTTTGACACCGTCCTCGAACCCAACCTCGTCGAGGTGAAGAATGCGGTCGACCAGACCGCCAAGGAAATCGGCACGCGCTTCGATTTCAAGGGCTCGTCGGCCCGCATCGAGCAGAAAGACAAGGAGCTCACCGTCTTCGCCGACAGCGACTTCCAGATCGGCCAGGTGATGGACATCCTGCTGGCCAAGCTCACCAAGCGCACGGTGGACGTGCGCTACATCGACCGCAGCGCCAAGATCGAAAAGATCGGCGGCGACAAGGTCAAGCAGGTGCTGACCGTGAAAAACGGCATCGACAGCGACACCGCAAAGAAGATTCAATCACTGATCAAGCAGAGCAAGCTCAAGGTGCAGGCCGCCATCCAGGGCGACACCGTCCGGGTGACCGGCGCCAAGCGCGATGACCTGCAGGCCGCCATGGCGCTGATCCGCAAGGACGTGCCGGACGCGCCGCTCACGTTCAGCAACTTCCGGGATTGATCTTCATGCGCCTCGTCGCCGCGCCGCTGCTGGCGCTGTTCGGCCTTGCCGCGTCGGCCCAGACGGTGACGATGTCCGGCAGCATGGGCGACAAGGCCTTGCTCATCATCAACGGCACGCCGCGCACGATTGCCGCGGGCGGCAGCTTCCAGAACGTCAAGGTGGTGAGCGTCGCCCCCGGCGAGGCGGTGATCGAGATGGACGGCAAGCGCTCCACGGTCCAGCTCGGCGGCGCGCCGGTGAACCTCGGCCGGGCCGCCAGCGAAGGCTCCGGCTCGACCATCGTGCTCACGGCCGGCTCGGGCGGCCACTTCGTCACCGGCGGCAGCATCAACGGCAAGGCCGTGCGCTTCATGGTGGACACCGGCGCCACGATGGTCGCGATGAGCACGTCCGACGCCGAGCGCATCGGCCTGAAGTACAAGAACGGCCAGATGGGCTATGCCAACACCGCCAACGGGCAGATCCCGGTGTGGCACGTCTACCTCGACGTGGTGCGCGTGGGCGACGTGCAGGTCTACAACGTCGACGCCATGGTCGGGCCCATGCCGATGAACAACATCCTGCTGGGCAACAGCTTCCTCACGCGCTTCCAGATGAAGCGCGAGAACGACGTGATGACCCTCGAAAAACGCTGATTTCCAGGTCGTCTTCGACACTACGTCAACTACATTCCCACGCCTCTCGAATGCTCGCTAGCATGCGCGTTTTCGCATGCTTCCCCCATGAACTCGAGCATTTCCTTCGTCCCGGCGTGGGCCCGGCACGCCATCTGGTACCAGATCCTTCCCGAGCGTTTTGCCAACGGCGACACCGACAACGACCCCACCGTTGAAAGCCTCGCCGGCGGCCGCCTGGGCGGCAAGCCCGGCGACGAGTGGCACAAGAGCCGCTGGACGTCCGACTGGTACGCGATGGAACCGTGGGAAGCCGCCAACGGCGGCGACAAGTGGATGAACATCCACGACCGTCGCTACGGCGGCGACATCGCCGGCATCATCCAGAAGCTGCCCTACCTGAAGACGCTGGGCGTCAACGCCCTGTACCTGAACCCGGTGTTCGACTCGCCCTCGCATCACAAGTACGACGGCGCCTCGCTGCACCACATCGACCCGCACTTCGGCCCCGACCCCAAGGGCGACCGCGCGCTCATGGCGACCGAGACGCCCGACGACCCGTCGACCTGGGTGTGGACCGCCGCCGACCTGCTCATGCTCACGCTGATCGATGAAGCCCATGCCCACGGCATGCGCATCATCTTCGACGGCGTGTTCAACCACGTGGGCGTGGCCCACTGGGCCTTCCGCGACCTGGTCGAGAAGCAGCAGCAATCGCGCTTCGCCGACTGGTTCATCGTGCACCAATGGCGCGACGACGCCGCCGGCAAGCCCTTCCAATACGAAGCCTGGCGCGGCTACGACACGCTGCCCGAGCTGCGCAAGGAAGGCGACCACCTCGCCCCCGGCCCGCGCGAGTACATCTATGCCGCCACCCGCCGCTGGCTGGCCCCGCAAGGCGACGTGACGCGTGGCATCGACGGCTGGCGACTGGATGTCGCGCCCTGGGTGCCGCACGGCTTCTGGAAGGATTGGCGAAAGCTCGTCAAGTCCATCAACCCCGAGGCCTACCTCGTGGCCGAGAACATCCGCAACGTCGCCTTCAACGTGCCCTACCTCGCGGGCGACGAGTTCGACGCGGTGATGAACTACAACTTCGCCTTCGCGAGCGACGAGTACTTCTTCCGCGACAAGACGCGCATCAGCACGACCCGCTTCGACGCGCTGCTGCGCGACCTGCGCGAGGCCTACCCCGCCTGCGTGGCGCCCGTGCAGCAAAACCTCTTCGGCAGCCACGATACCGCGCGCCTCGCGTCGCACGCCGTGAATCGCGACCGCCTGGACTACCGCGCCTTCGACGAGACCTACCACCCGCGCGATTCACGGGCGCCACTCTTCGACACGCGCAAGCCCAATGCCCACGAGCGCCAATTGCACAAGCTTTTCGCGCTGTGGCAGATGACCTACCTCGGCGCGCCGGTGATTTTCTACGGCGACGAGGCGGGCCTGTGGGGCGCCAACGACCCCTGCTGCCGCAAGCCCATGCTGTGGCCCGAGCTGCAGTACGACGACGAGGCCATGGGCCCCGATGGCAAGCCTCGCGAGATGGCCGAGAAGGTCGCCTTCGATGACGACCTGTTCGCCACCTACCAGCGCCTGATCGCGCTGCGCAAGGCCGTGCCTGCGCTGCGCACCGGCGAGGTGAAGACCCTGCTGTGCGACGACGAACGCCAGGTGCTCGTGCACCTGCGCGGCGACGGCGCGCTCGTGGCGATCAACCGCAGCGACGAGCCGCAGCAAGTCGTCATCCCCTTCGCCCTGCCCGCCGGCTGGATGGACAAGCTCGACGGCGGCGCGAGGGTGGCTTCGGCGGGTGGCCAGACGACGCTGAACCTGCAGCCGCTCTGGGGGGCGGTCGTCGCCGCCTGAGATTCGCCCGACATCGATGCAGCCGGAGAAGGCGGCACGTGCGTGGCGGTTCCGGCCGAGTACGCCGTGTCGCAATTCGCGACATAACGTGGCAAAATGCCACCCATGAAGTCCATCCGCATCTCCGAAGACGTCTACGAGCTCGCACAGCAGGAGGCCGCGATGATGCGGCGCTCCATTGCCCAGCAGGTCGAGCACTGGGCGGGTTTGGGGGCGGCCCTGGAATCAGCAGGCGTGACGCACGACCAGCTTCGCAAGGTGCTTGGAGGCGACTTGCGGTCGCGCGAACGGGTCATGATGAAACTCGGGCTCGCTTCCCAGGAAAGCATGTACTTCGTCCCGCCCGATGCGGCCACCAAGGCCACGCTCACCTTTCCGCCGGATTCGGCGCTCGACCTGGGCTGATCGTCTTGCCCGGCGAGCGAACCGAGGTCGCAGTCACGCGGCCCATGCTTCACCGCATCCTCGCCCTCGCCGGCCAGGACATGGTGCTCGTGGGTGGCCAAGCGCTCGCGCTCTGGGCGGCCATCCACGGTGTGCTGCCGCCGGTCAGCGCCATCACGAAGGATGTGGACTTCATCGGATCCCAGTCGGACGTGAAGCGGATCGCTTCCGGCATCGCAGGCCAGGCGATCTTTCCACATGAGCGCTCGCTGACCTTGCTGATGGGCCAGGTGTCCAAGAGCCTGCCCGGCGACGGCTACGTCAACATCGATGTCCTCTTCAAGGTGTACGGCGACGTCAGCACCGA
>Ga0157377_10000227_pt1 | contig 29511 bp, 23 predicted proteins | sample M55metaG_FD_121116 | JGI IMG/M metagenome (GOLD analysis project Ga0157377, IMG submission 121116) | Miscanthus rhizosphere microbial communities from Kellogg Biological Station, Michigan, USA - M5-5 metaG | ecosystem: Host-associated > Plants > Roots > Rhizosphere > Soil | place: USA: Michigan...
CCAGCGAGCAGCGAGCGGCGAGCAGCGAGCAGGCGGCGGTGCCGCCGGCAGCGCCCGAGCCGCCCGCGCCGGAACCGGAACCGCCCACCCCGCAACCTCGCAACGTCGAAACCCCGCAACCCCCGCCCGAGACCCCGCAACCTCGCAACGTCGAAACCGCGCAACCGGAAAACGAACCCACCTCCCTCGAAGAACGCCGCCGCACCAAGTCCTCCCCGCTGGTCCGCAAGATCGCGGCGGAGAACAACATCGACATCTCCTCGATCCAGGGCTCCGGTGTGTCGGGCCGCGTGACGAAGAACGACATCCTCGACTACATCCAGCAGCCCGGCGAGCAGCGGGCGGCGAGCAGCGAGCAGGCCCCCGCGCCGGCCCCGAGCCCCGAGACCGCGAGACCTCCCGCAACCCCGCAACCGCAATACAAGCCCGGCGAGAACACCCGCGTCGAGCCGCTCTCGGTGATGCGCAAGAGCATCGCCAAGCACATGGTCCTCTCCAAGCAAACCTCGGCGCACGTCACCACCGTCTTCGAGGTCGACTTCACCAACATCGACAAGCTGCGCCGCAAACACAAGGACGCCTACGCCGAGCGCGGCGTGAAGCTGACCTATCTGCCGTTCGTGGTGCAGGCGGTCATCGCCGGCCTGCGCGACTTCCCCGTCATCAACGCCTCGATGGACGAGAGCTCGGTCATCTATCACCGCGACTACAACATCGGCATCGCCGTGGCGCTCGACTGGGGCCTCATCGTCCCCGTGCTGCGCAACGCCGACGAGAAGAACGTCCTCGGCCTCTCCCGCGCCATCAACGACCTCGGCGAGCGCGCGCGGACCAAGAAGCTCAGCCCCGACGAGGTGCAGGGCGGCACGTTCACCATCACCAACCCCGGCATCTACGGGGGCCTCTTCGGCACGCCGATCATCAACCAGCCGCAGGTGGCCATCCTCGGCGTCGGCGGCGTGAAGAAGCGGCCGGTGGTGGTGGAGACCAAGGACGGCGACTTCATCGCCATCCGCTCCATGTGCATCCTCTCGCTGACCTTCGACCACCGCCTGGTGGACGGGGCGGTGGCGGATCAGTTCATGGCGAAGGTGAAGGCGACGATCGAGGCAGGGCAGTTCACGCTGTAGCTCGAACGTCGCCTTGGTTCACCCACGGACTACCCCCCGGCACTGGCCGTGCAGTTCTTCAGGTATTCATCGCTATTAGGCAAATTCGACGAAACAATCTGTAGTGCAATGCCCGCGGTCAGCATGGGTACGTATGTGGCGCTTTCAATGCCGGTCGGCAGCCGATTGAGGAACGTCTGAAACATCTGATTTACCAGGGTATTGCAGAATTCAGACGAACTGACGATCGCTGTGCATACCTGTGCCGGAGTCGTAGTTCCCGCTTGCAGCCCGGAAGTCGTGGTAGCGAGCTCGGAGGAGGTCGGCGTCCGATTCAGAAGGAGTTGATACACCTCGTTCGTATAAGCAGTGGGAAGAGGATGATCTCGAATGAACTCGTCGCTGCTGCAGAACCGCGCCATGAATGACTGCAGCGCCGTGCCGGACTCCAGATCCGTAATTGCGGGCTGGTCCTCACTGGAATTCGGAGCCCGGTTGAGCAGCCTGGTGTAAAGCGAGACGATTTGATTCGTACAGTATTCCTGACCCTCGAACATTTTTGCCACTACAGAGGCGCGATAGGCGCTCAATCCTGTCGGTCCGGACATCGCCGTCTTCAAATAGGCCGCGACCGGGGCCTGGAGCTCGGTTGCTGAAGGAGCTCTCGAAAGGATGTTTTCGTAGAGACTCGTAATCCATGCCTCCACGGCCTGAAAAGTTGGCAGCGCGTCGTCGAAATAGGCGTTATTGGTGGTGTGATCGGTGGTGGCGTCGTCATAGGGGATGTTCGCGCAATTAGAGCTCACCGGCAGATCAACGCTCCAGCCGTCCGGCATGAAGTTGATGATGACCGGTTTTCCTGAATTGTAGTCATCGTTAGTGATGTTACAGTCCTTTTGCTGCCCCCATGATCCATCGTATCCGCGCGAATACCACTTTCCTCCGGACAAGAAAGCGAAGCCCCACCCGTCACCCCCATCGGTGAAGGTGATGGGGAAGTCCATCGTACCTCCAACGGTGATCAAGGTTTGAGTGGCTGGCATTTCGTTTACACCGTTCGAACCGTTCGAATACCCGTGCTCAAAAACGATGTTCGCCATGTCAGCGCCCATCGAGTTCATCAACCGGCAAATCATCTGGCTCATCGCGTTACCCTCCCAATCGTAAGAATTGTGGTGGAAATGCCTCCAAACTGGTTTTGATTGGACCGGCGGAAAGGATAGCGCAGCCGGCGCGTTATCCGTGCATCGTGTTCCTCGCTCCCCTCCTCCTCGCCGCCCAGACCGGCTTCGTCCCTCCCGTCCTGAAGGGCGTGAAGGGCGACGTCGCGGCGCGGACGGTCACCGGGCCGATCCCCTTCCCCGACGCCGGCGAGAAATGGATCGCGGTCCGCTCCGCGCACTTTCTCTTCATCAGCAGCGCGGGCGAGCCGCGGACGCGCGCCATCGCCGCCGACCTGGAGACGCTCGCCGCGGCGCTGATGAACCTCACGCCGCAGTTCCGCGCCGCCGCGGCGTCGGAGACGCGCGTCTTCCTCTTCACCCGGCCGCGCGAGAGCCGGCCGTACTTCGAGATGCTGCTCGACCGCCGCGACGCGAACGTCACCGGCGTCTTCGTCTCGCAAAAGTCCGGCGGCGCGATGATCCTCAACGCCACCTTCTCGCGCGACGACCACACCCCGCTGCACGAGCTGGTGCACTACCTGATCAGCAACAACGAAAATCGCCCGCCGCTCTGGCTGGAGGAAGGGCTGGCCGAGTACTTCAGCAACGCCGAGATCCGCAACGGCGTGATGTACGGCGGCGGGCGGCTGCGGCGGCACACCGACGTCCTACGGACACGAAAAAACCTGCCGCTGGAGAAGCTCTTCGCCGTCCGCCGCGACTCCGACGCCTACAACCTCGCCGAGGGACAGGCGGTGTTCTACGCGGAGAGCTGGGCGGTGGTCGACTGGCTGATCCGCAACGGCGGCAAGGACCAGGCGGCGTTCTACGCCTTCCTGCGCGACGTCGAGAACGGCGCCGCGGTGGAGACCGCGCTGCAGGCGAGCTACGGCAAGTCGCTGCGCGACATGGAGACGTCGCTGCACGCCTTCCTCCTCCGCCGGCCGGACTACGCCATGACGCTGCGCGTGCCGCGCGCCGCGGCGGAGACCACCGCCGTGCCGCTGGACCGCGCCGGACTGCTGTACGAGCTCGGGCGCTTCCTCGGCGGCATCGAGGAGATGAAGGCGGAGTCGGATCGGCACTTCCGCGGCGCGCTGGAAGCCAATCCGCGGCACGCCCGCGCGCTGGCGGGACTGGGCCGCTTCGACGAGGCGCTCGCCGCCGACCCGAAGGACGCGGAGCTCGATCTCGCCTACGCCGAGTCGCTGATGAAGGAGCAGATCGGATCGCTGGCGCAGACCGGGGAGCCGACCGATGCCGCCGCCTTCCGCAAGGCGCGCGAGCTGGCGCAGCGCGCCATCGACCTCGGCGACCGGAGCGGCCGCGCCTTCGGCGACCTCGGCGTCAGCTACATTGTGGAACGCTGCCGTCCCGGCGGCTGGCTGGGCGGCGTCCCGCCGCCCCGGACGCGGGACGCGTCCGAGCCAGCCGGCGAGGACGCCGGCGCTCCGTGCGCGCCCGGCATCGCCGCGCTGGAGCGCGCGCACGCGCTGGCGCCGTCGCGCACCGACTTCGCCCTCCACCTCTTCGCCATGTACCGCCGCACCGGCGACCGCGCCAAGGCCGCCCCGCTTTTCGCCTGGCTGGAGCGCGCGCGCAGCGCGCAGGTGGCCTACGCCGCCCGCGCGGTCATCCTGCGCGTGGAGACCGCGCGCGCCACGGAGCTGGTGCATCAACAGAAACTGGATGAGGCGGCGAAGGTGCTGCGCGACCTCGCCGCCGAGTCGGGCGGCAACGCCGACCTGGAGGCGCAGGCCGCCGACTACGAGAAGGTCGCCGCCACCAACCGCCAGATCGCCGCCTACAACGAGGCCATCGGTCAGGTGAACCGCGGCGAGTACGCCGCCGCGCGCAAGTCGCTCGAGCAGCTGCTGGCCGGCACGCTCGACGCCGACGTCGCGCGCGACGCGAAGAAGCTGCTGGCGCAGCTCAAGGGGCGGTAGCGCTCCTACTTCACCTTCACCGTCTTCGCGTTCGTCCGCGCGATCACCTTCACCTTCTTCGCGAACGGCGGCCGCAGCGGCCCGACGGTCCTGGTGGCCTCGACGTGCACGAAGGCCTGGCTCACCACCATGCCGGCCGCGGGCGGCTCAGCGACGAGCTCGAAGGTCAGCGTCGTCGCGGTCTTGCCGGTCTGCACCAGTTGCGGATTGCTCCAGCCGCCGGTGTTGACCCTCCCCTCCGCCACGACCGTGATCTCGTTGCCTCTCAGCGTGGCGGTGACCGTCTTGACCTCGTAAACCCGCCGCGGCCTGACCGCGGCTGACGCGGCCCCGGCGATGAACAGCACCAAAGCGAACACGAGCGTTTTGCGCATTGCCTTCCTCCGTTCGAGCCTCGGAAACAAAATCGCGGCCGAGGCGTATTGTTCAGGACTCCCATGCGAAACCGAATCCCATCCATCGTCCTCGCCATCGGCTTGCTCATCGTCTCACTGACGCCGCGCTTCGTTACCGGCACCGACTTCGTCAAAGGCACCATCATGGGTGCCGGCATCGGAATCGAGCTGGTCGGCGTGCTGATGATGATCCGCCGCGGCCGCACCTCGAGCTGCCGCCGCGCGGTCTGAGCGCAACGGTCGACCCCTCACCCGGCCTTCGGCCACCCTCTCCCCGCTTCGCGGGGCGAGGGGCACTGGGGACACTCATGGCGAGAGCCCTTCTCCCCTCTCGGAGGGGAGAAGGTGCCGAAGGCGGATGAGGGGTACTTGACTCAAGCGGCGGGAATGCCCCGCGGCGCCGTTCTGCTGTAGCGCGCGCGATGCGTCCCTGCGACCTGCGCAACCTGCATCTCGTCACGTACGAGAACGGCATGCGTCTGCAGCAGAAGCTCGTCGAGCTGCGCCAGCACGACGCCATCGACGACCAGCTGCTCCTTCTCGAGCATCCGCCGGTCATCACCCTCGGCCGCGGCGGCGACGCGCGCAACCTGCTCGCGCCGCCCGACGTCCTGAAGTCGCAGCGCGTCCGCTTCTTCGAGACCACCCGCGGCGGCGACATCACCTATCACGGCCCCGGCCAGCTGGTCGGCTACCCCATCGTCCACCTCGGCGAAGGGCGGCGCGACGTCCGCCGCTACGTGACGATGCTGGAGGAGGTGCTGATCCGCACCGTCGCGGAGTACGGCATCACCGCGGCGCGCATCGACGGGCGGCGCGGCATCTGGGTCGGCAACGAGAAGATCGCCGCCATCGGCGTCCGCATCGCGCGCTGGGTCACCTCGCACGGCTTCGCCCTCAACGTCAACACCAACCTCGAGCACTTCCGCCTGATCACGCCGTGCGGCATCCACGACGGCGGGGTGACGTCGATCTCGCGGAAGACCGGGCGCGAGGTGCCGCTCGACGACGTGCGCGCCGTCGCCGCGGCGAAGTTCGCCGAGGTCTTCGAGCGCGAGCTGCGCCCGACGCCGGAGTCGATCCGCCTGGTGAAGGTGCTGGTGCACGACGGCGAGCGCGTGCTGCTGCTGCACCGCCGCCCGGAGCGCGGCAACTTCTGGCAGCCGATCACCGGCTCCATCGAGGACGGAGAGGCGCCGCCGGCCACCGCGCGGCGCGAGCTGGCCGAGGAGACCGGCAACGCCGGCGAGCCGGAGGACATCGGGCTGCGGCAGTCGTTCATGATCGAGTCGCACTACCTGTCGGCGAAGTACCCGGCGCCGGTCATCGCCACGGAGATCGGCTTCGCCGCGCGGATGAACGCCGCGCTGCCGATCCGCATGGACGCCGAGGAGCACGACGCCTTCGGCTGGTTCACATTTGCGGAGGCGTATGAAAGGATCCGCTGGAGCGATGACCGCGAGGCGCTGGAGCAGTTGGAAGTGAGGTTGCGGGGTAGCGAGGTTGCGAAGTTTCGCGGCAACACCACTCCGCAACGGCGCAACCCCGCAACCGCGAAACCCGTATGACCGCACCCTTGAACCGCCGCGCCGGCCACCGCCCCGACTGGCTGCGCATCCGCGTGCCGGGAAATCTCGACCAACTCCCCGTCTCCCGGCTGATGAACGACCTGGCGCTGAACACGGTCTGCCAGGAGGCGCGCTGCCCGAACATCTTCGAGTGCTGGAGTGCCGGCACCGCCACCTTCATGATCCTCGGCGAGATCTGCACGCGGCGCTGTACGTTCTGCGCGGTCGGCAAAGGGGCGCCGCTGGCCGCCGATCCCGACGAACCGCGCCGCGTGGCCGAGGCGGTGGCGCGGATGGGCGTGAAGCACGCGGTGATCACCATGGTCAACCGCGACGACATGCCGGACGGCGGCGCGGAGCAGGTGGCGCGGACCGTCGCCGCGGTGCGCGAGCGCAGCGGCGCGGCGGTGGAGGTGCTGATCTCCGACCTGGAGGGCAACCGCGAGGCGCTGCGGCTCGTCGTCGCGTCGCGGCCCGAGGTGCTGGCGCACAACATCGAGACCGTGCCGCGGCTCTATCCGGCCGTGCGTCCAGTGGCGAAGTACAAGCGGTCGCTCGACATTCTTCGCTGGGCATCCGATCCCGTCATCCTGAGCGAAGCGAAGGATCTTCGGCTCGCCGCCGGAGATCCTTCGCCGTCTTCGCGGCTCAGGATGACGACCAAATCGTCGCTCATGCTCGGCCTGGGCGAGACGGAGGACGAGATCCTCGCCGTGGCCCGCGACCTGCGCGACGCCGGCGTCGAGATCTTCACCATGGGGCAGTACCTGGCGCCGACGGGCAACCATCATCCGGTGCGCCGCTACTACACCCCCGAGGAGTTCGCGGAGCTGGGCGAACGGGCGCGCGCGCTCGGCTTCCGCCACGTGGAGTCCGCCCCGCTGGTACGCAGTTCCTATATGGCACACCGTGCCATAGAATCGCCCTCCGATGCCGCGCGTGACGTTCGCTGACGCAGGAAAGGCGGCAGAGTTCCCGGAAGGCAAAACGCTCCTCTCCTGCGCCGGCGAGCTCGACGTTCGCGTCAGCCACGTCTGCGGCGGCGACGGCGCGTGCGGCACTTGCAGGATCGAAGTGATGGAGGGATGGGACAACCTGACGCCGCCGACCCCCGACGAGACCTACAAGGAAATGGAGGCGCCCTATCGCCTCTCCTGTCAATGCAAACTGTTGGGCGACGTGATCGTGAAAGTCGCCAGAATCGAGTAGGACGATGACCGTGACCGAAACGCCAGCGCAGCTCACCAGCCAGCAGCTCAACACCCTCCTGCAGTACACGCTGGAGGCGTACAAGACCTTCGAGAAGCTCGCGGAGAATCTCCCCAATCCGCTGGCGGCGGCGATGTTCGAGCAGTTCGCCGTCGACGAGCGCGCCACGCGCGACCTGATCGAGCTGAAGATGAGCTCCACGCACGACCCGCGGACGAAGGTCACGCTGGCCAACGACCTCGCCTTCCAGGACATCCTGGAGGGCGACCTCTCCTTCCGCGAGACGACGGAGTTCCTCATCGCCCGCGAGCGGACCATGGAGAAGCGGCTCGCCGAGCTGAGCCGCGCCGCCGGCCCCGCCGACCGCGGCCTGCTGATCTACCTCGCCTCCGGCAAGCGCGCGCACGCGGTGGAGCTGGAGCGCGAGCTGGAATTGATCCGCCTCGATCCGGATTGGTTCAAGCGCGAGGACGCGGAGTGGCGCATCGTCCACGGCCTGCGCAACGACTGATGACCATCGACCTCACCCCCGAAGCCGCGCGGCACCTGCAGGCGGAGCTCGCCGGCCGCGTGCTGCGCGTGGCCTTCACCACCGGCTGCGGCGGCAGCGGCTACCGCCTGAGCTATGCCGACGGCCCGCTGGACGGCGACGCCATCGTCAGCGTGGACGGCATCCAGGTCGCGCTCGACGACATGTCGGCCTCCAAGCTCGACGGCGCGGTGATCACCTACGACGCCGACGAAGACGGCTACCTCATCGACCATCCGGACGCGGTCAGCGCGGTATGGTGCGGCTGAGGCGCGCCGCGTTCGCGGCCGCGCTGCTCGTCGCCGGCGCGGCGCACGCGCACCTCATCGTCGACATGAAGGTGAGCGTCCGCGGGCCGGCGTTCGTCGCCGCGTCGCAACCGTTCACCATCGAAGTGGTCGCCGACAACCTGGCCAACGACAACGCCTTGGGCCTGGTCGCCACGACCACCCTACCCGCGGGTGTGACCTTCACCGGCGTCACGGCGCCGCGCTGGAACTGCGGGCAGTCGAAGGGCGTGGTCACCTGTTCCGCGGAAGAGCTGCCGCCGGGCGAGCACGTCATCGCCATCCGCGCCACCGCGCCGTCGCAGGCGGGCCCGATCGTCACCCGCACGAAGATCCAGAGTCTCGGCAGCTCCGACGTGGTGGAGAAGAACGACAATGCGACGGGGACGACCACGATCTACGACCCCGCGCAATGCACCGCGCCGGCGCCCGCGCTCCTTTCGCCCGCGGACGGAACGGTGATCGACGCCGCGACGGTCGGCTTCAGCTGGAGCGCGTCGGCGGCCGGCGCGCGCTACGTCGTCCGCGCGGCGACCGAGGGGGCGGCCGCGGCGAGCGTGGCCGGCACGCAGGGGACGGCGGCGATCGCGGCGCTCGACCGCGGCGAGAGCGTCTGGTGGGTCGACGCCACCTTCACCGACTGCCCGACCGTCTCGTCGGCGACGCGCCGGCTGACCAAGACGCGCGCACCATCGGTTGCGCTGACTGACGTCGCGACCGGCTTCCAGAAGCCGGCCGGCATCGCCTTCGGCCCCGAGGGGGAGATGTATGTGACGGACGAAGCGGCGTCGGTGGTGTGGCGCCGGCTGAACGGACAGACCACGACCATCGCCGGCATCGCCGGAGAGCCGGGCGCGGTCAACGGGCAGTTCGCGAAGTTCAACCGCCCGACGGGGATCACGGTCACGCCGCTCGACGGCTACATCTACGTCGCCGACACGCTCAACAACGACGTCCGCATCCTCTACACCGGCGGTCCGTTCGTGCCGGCCTTCAGCGTCGGCAACGGCGCGCTGCATGCGCCGGCCGCGATCGCGGCGACGCTGCGCGGCTCGCTCTACGTCGCCGACACCGGCAGCGGCACGCTGCGGCTGCTCACACCGGTGACCGGCACCACCGGCCTATTCACCATCACCACCGTGGCGCAGTTCGTGGCGCCGGCGGGGGTGGCGGTCGACGCGGCGGGCGCGGTCTACGTCTCCGACGACCACGCGGTGAAGAAGAACGGCGTCACGCTCGCCGCCGGCTTCGACCAGCCCGGCGCGCTCGCCGTCGACGCGCTGGGCAATGTCTACGTCGTCGACCGCGGCACGAAGCTGCTGTCGAAGATCGCGCCGAGCGGGCTGGCCACGCCGCTGGCGCAGTTCGCCGACCCGGCCGGCGTGGCCGTGGACGCCGAAGGCGCGGTGTACGTCGCCGACGCCGGCACGCGGACGGTGCGGCGGGTGGATGTGACGCTCGTGGAGACGCCGGCGCCGGTGGCGCGAAGGCGCGCGGCGGGGCGGTGATCGCGCGGTTGCGGGGTAGCGGGGTCTCGCGGTCTCGGAGCAGAGACACCCCGAGACCTCGCAACCTCGAAACCCCGCAACCTCGAAACTACGCTCCCAACCGCGCCCGCACAAACAGCACGCGCGTCCGCGGGCGCTCGCCATAAAACCCATTGAGGATGGCCGGGAAGCGGTACCAGGTGTAGTTGCCGCCGGCGCCGACGCGCAACGCTCCTCTGCGGATGAAATCGAACGTGTAGCCCGCCGTGGCGGCCTTCACGCGGAAGGTCGGCACCGGCAGCGCGGGGCGTTCGATCCGGCCGGTGCGGTGCGGGTGCGGGAAGAGCTCATCCTTTTCCGTCTGCTCCAGCCGCAGCGACAGTGTGTGCCGGCGCAGGACGCGCAGCGTCGACTCGAGCAGCAGCGCCTGCACGGTGTTGTCGTGCGACTCCTTGTAGACGCGCCCCCAGATGGCGGAGGTGGACCAGCCGCCGCGCGTGTAGGCCACGGAGGCCGAGGCGCGCGTCTGGTCGCCCGGCTCGAGCTTCTCGGGCCTCGTCAGGTAGCCGCCGGAAATCTGTGCGACAAGAGACGGGATCGGCGTGATGACCAGGCGCGCCGAGGCGGAGTCGAGCGCGCCGCCGTCGAGGTCCCAGCGCTCCTCGTCCGGCTCCGCGCCGTGGAAGGCGCTGGCCTCGAAGCGGAGCGCGCCGAAGCCGGCGCCGGCGGTGATCACGTTGCTGGTGATGTGCGTGGAGTCCTCGAAGTGATGGCCGAGCGTCGCCTGCGGGATCTCGTTCGCCGAGTCGCGGTGCGGGAAGGCCACCGGCCCGAGCGCGGGGTCGCCGACCGGCGCGACGTAGAGGTAGACGAAGCGGTAGGTCCCGAAGGCGCGCGCGTACTCCGCGGCGAGCTCCATGAAGAGGTCGTGCGGATGCTGCCCGTCGATGAGCGGGCGTCCGAACGCCGTCTCGCCGGTCTGGAACAGCTCCGGGTAGCGGCGGCCGGAGATCGTCGCCGGCTCGAGGCTGAGCATCGTCCGCAGCATCAGGTGCCCGCCGCCCAGCGGCCGCTGCGCCATCAGCATTCCCCAATTGGTGGAGAAGTCCTTCTCCCCGCCGCGCGGCCCGGTGGCGCGCAGCGAGTTGACCGAGGCCAGCCCGTGCAGCATCAGCTGCCACGACCCGGCGCCGAACATGACGTGCTCGCGCTCCGCCTCCGGGTTGGTGCCCGTCCCCGAAGCCTGCCGCATCAGGAAGTTGGCGGCGGGATCGAGGGTGGCGTCGTCGTGGTGATGCTCGTGCTGGCCGAGGGCGGGAAGAGCGACGAAGAGGAGGCAGAGCAGACGTTTCACAAGGGGATTCTCGCAAATCCCGCCCGTAATGTGGGACGGGTTCTCAACCCGTCCGCCGCCGAAGGCGGCCGCTCACGCGGCCGCGGACGGGTTGAGAACCCGTCCCACATTCAGTACGCCACGCGCAGCCCCAGCTGCACCTGCCGCGGGTCGCTCGCCGCGGTGGGGCGGCCGAAATTCGGCGAGGTGATGATGTTCACCGGCACCTGGTAGTTGGCTCGGTCGAAGACGTTGAAGACGTCGACCGACGCTTCCAATGACGCGCCGCGGCCGAGGGGGAAGCGGCGGGCGGCGCGGAGATCGAGCGCGCGGTAGTCGAAGCCGCGGCCGGTGTTGCGCCCCACCCCGGTCGGGCGGTCGTTGAAGCTGCCGTCGCCGTTGCGGTCGTTCGGCAGCTGGATGTTGAACGGCAGCGCGGAGGTATAGGTGGCGATGGCGCTGAACATCCAGGCGCCGGGCGTGAGCGAGCCGCTGACCGTCAGACGGTGGCGCTGGTCGTTGTCGGAGCGCCCGCGCTCGGCGGCGATGTCGCCGTTGTCCTGCGGCGTGCTGAAAAAGAAGTTGCCGGCGGTGTCGATGGCTTTGGAGTAGGTGTACGACAGCCGGAAGCTGCTGCGCGACGAGGAGCGGCGGTTGACCGCCAGCGTCAGGCCGTCGTACCAGGAGTCGCCGATCGACTGGTACTGGTTGACGTTGGCGAAGCGCTTGTCGGCGCGGTCGACGTTGATGTTGCGCTGCATGATGATGCCGCGGCCGCGGAGGTGCTCGAAGCCGAGCGACGCCGAGGTGCGCGCGCCGAACTGCCGCTCGTACTGCAGCGCGGCCTGCACCGAAGAGCTGTTCTCGATGTGGCCATCGATCGTGGTGACATTGGTCAATACATTGGCGGGATAGGCGGCGAAGACGTTCGGGAAGACCGGCGCGCCGGGGAAGGTCGGGCCGACCTGCGCCACGCGGTACGTCACGCCGTCGCGTTGCAGCGCGTTGGCCACCGCGCGCAGCGGGATGCGGTCGTAATAGATGCCGGCCGCGGCGCGCACCACGCTGGTGCCGTCGCCGCGCGGATCGAAGGCGATGCCGAGCCGCGGCGCGAGATTGTCGCGGTCGGTCTCGACCAGCGCCGGCAGGCGCTGCACGTCGTAGCGGACGCCGGCGGTCACCATCAGCCACGGAGAGAGGCGCCACTCGTCCTCGACGAAGACGCCGAGGTTGTCGTTGGTCTGGCGCGTCTCGGCGTTGCCGAAGGCCTGTTGAAACGAGGAGTAGCGGCCGGCGAGAAAGTTGTCCAGGTTCGTGAAGGTGTAGACGCCCTGCAGCGCGCCGGGAAAGGCGATGCGCACGCGGTTCTGCAGCCAGGCCGTCCCCGCCTTCAGCGCGTGCCTCCCACGCAGCCACGTCACCACCTGGTCGCCCTCGATCAAATCGATGTCGCGCTCGGTCGGCGAGAAGGTCGCCGTGCCGAAGCTCGCCACGCCGGCGATGTTCACCGCCGGCCCCTGCAGGTCGTTCGGCGGAGCGTCGAGGCGGCTGCGCGTGGCCTGCGCGCGCGTCTCGCTGATCAGGTCCGCCGCCGCGGTCCAGCTCAGCGTCGCGGCGAGCGTCCGGTCGCGGTTCCCGAGCGCCGTGCCGCGGCTGACCGCGCTGAGGCCGCCGGCGTTGCGCGCGTTCTCGCTGTCGACCGTGTAGCCGGCGTAACGCGCCATCAGCTGCATGCCGGAAGTGACGGCGGTGTCGGTACGGAGAAAGAGGTTGTCGCTGTCGAGGGAGGTGTCGAAGTTCCCCGTGCCGGCATGCACCGCCGCGGCGACCGCCGGGTCGATGGTGATCACGCCGCCGCCGCGCTGGCGCATCGCCTCCACGTTGGCGAAGACGAAGCTGCGGTCGCGCACGAGCGGGCCGGAGAAGGTCAGTCCGTACTGGTTCTGGTCGAGCGGCAGCTTCGTCGCCGCCAGCGGATTCTTCGCATCGAAGCGGTCGTCGCGGCGGAAGAGATAGGCGTCGCCGTGGATGCTGTTGCTCCCCGACTGCGTGACGATGTTGATGATGCCGCCCGAGGCGCGACCGAACTCCGCGCTGCCGCTGGAGCGGACCACCTGGAACTCGCGGATGACCTCCTGGCTGAAGAAGGTGCCGGCCAGCTCCGCGGCGTCGTCGTTGGCGGAAAGGCCGTCGACCAGGAAGGAGTTGGCGAGGTTGCGCTGCGCGGAGATGGAGATGCCGCTGCCGGGAACGGCGGAGGTCTCCGCGAAGCGCTGCGGCGCGCCGGCGTTGGTGCGCGAGACGCCCGGCACCAGCAGCGCCAGGTCGAGGTAGTTGCGCCCGTTGAGCGGCAGCGCCCTCACCTCCTCCGGCGTGACGTTCGCCGCCACCGCGGCGCGCGCGGTCTCCACCAGCGGCAGCGCGGCACGCACTTCGATCGCCTCCGCCGCGCCGACCGCCAGCGTCACCGGCACCTCCAGCGCCTGCCCGACGTTCAGCGTCAGCGCGCGCGTCCACGCCGCGAAGCCCGGCGCCTCGACGCGCAACGCGTATTCGCCGACACTGACAGTGCGGAACTGAAAGACACCTTCAGCGTCGCTGGTGGTGCGCTGGCGCTGGCCGGTGGCGTCGCCGGTCAGCGTGACCGCCGCGCCGCCCACCGGCGCGCCGCTGCCGTCGCGCACGCGGCCGGCCAGCCGCTCGGCGTGCGCGAGCGGCGCAACCGAGAAAAGGAACAACAGCAAAAGACCTCGACGCGGCAAGGCTCCTCCGTTGCGACGAGACAGTGAATGGACGCGGGAGGGGCGTCAGGCGCGCGGCGGGGGCGTGTCGGGCGGGAGGGGGCGGGCGGCGGCGTTGGCGACGGCCATGCGCTCGATAGTGCCGAACGCGACGAAGGGCGCCGGCAGCGCGAACGGCGGCATCGCCTGCCGCGCCGCGCCGTGCGGAATCGCGGCCGAATCCGCCGGATGCGCCGCGCCCATCGAGCACGTTGCGGCGCACGTCGCCTTCGCCTTCAGCGCGCAGGTGACGGCGCCCTTGCAGCAGCACGGCGCCTTCCCGGCGCCGAACGCCGCCGCGAACGGCAGCGCGAGCGCGAGCACCAGGAGCACCGTGAACGGACGCCGCATGGAAGGCATGATGCTAACACAAGCTATCGCTTGGAGAACTCCACCGCGTGATACGTGATGATCAGGTCCGCGCCGGCGCGCTTGATCGAGGTCAGGATCTCGTTCATCACCCGCGGCCCGTCGATCCATCCCCGCTCCGCCGCGGCCTTGACCATCGAGTACTCGCCGCTGACGTTGTACGCGGCGACGGGGAGGTCGAAGCGCTCGCGCGCGGCGCGGATGACGTCGAGGTACGACAGCGCCGGCTTGACCATGATCATGTCCGCGCCTTCCTCGACGTCGAGCTCCATCTCGCGGATGGCCTCGCGCACGTTGGCCGGATCCATCTGGTACGTCCGCCGGTCGCCGAACTGCGGCGCCGATTCCGCCGCCTCGCGGAACGGCCCGTAGAACCCCGACGCGAACTTTGCCGAGTAGGCCATGATCCCGACCTCGGACAAGCCGCGCCCGTCGAGCGCGCGGCGGATCGCCGCCACCCGCCCGTCCATCATGTCGGACGGCGCGACAAAGTCGGCGCCGGCGGCGGCGAAGGAGACGGCCTGCTTGGCCAGCAGCGGGAGGGTCTGGTCGTTGTCGACGTCCTTCACGCCGCCGTGATCGACGATGACGCCGCAGTGCCCGTGGTCGGTGTACTCGCAGAGGCAGACGTCGGCCATGATGGTCATCTCCGGCACGGCGCGCTTGATGGCCTCGATGGCCGACTGCACCGGCCCGGTGGGATCCCACGACGCGCTGCCGATGCCGTCCTTGTACTCGGGGAGGCCGAAGAGGAGGACGGCGCGGACGCCGGCGTCGAAGGCGCGGCGGGCGTCGTCGACCGCCTCGCGGACGCGGTTCTGGAAGACGCCCGGCATCGACTTGATCTCCACGCGCGGCCGTTCATTCGGGACCACGAACAGCGGGTAGATCAGATCCTCGGGGCGCACCACCGTTTCGCGCACCAGGGTGCGGATCCCCTCGGTGCGGCGCAGGCGGCGCGGGCGGCGGGCGGCGGACGCGGTGGCGGCGTCAGTCGTCGGTGGTGAGATCGTTCTCGTCGTCATCGATTTCTCCGTAGTAGAACTGGACCGAGCAGGGCTGCGAGCAGAAGCGGCGCCCCATCGCCTTGTAGGCGCAGTCGGGGCAGGACCACTTGCCGCAGACCACGCAACGCTCGAGGAAGGCGGCCTCGCCGGTGGTCTCGCAGGCGGCGCAGCGCCGGTCTTCGAACAGGGACATGGCGGAAGATTATCGCGCGGCGGGGGGTTTGGTATCATCTGCGGCTCTCCCCGATGGCGGTGTAGCTCAGATGGTTAGAGCGGGCGTCTCATAAGCGCTAGGTCACTGGTTCGACTCCAGTCACCGCCACCAGAAACTCCCTACTCGCCGCGATTGCCGGTCTGTTGCCAAGACTCGAATCGAACTGCTCGACTACGGTCATCGGACGAAGACGAGCGGCGCACGATCTTCGATCCTGCTGATGCCGCGCATGCGTAGGTCTCACGTGCGGACAGGTGGAGCGGGCGTCCCGTACATGGGTAAGATTCTCGACTTGCGTCACTCTACCCTTGGGCCGAGGAGGAAGCAGGGGTGTCATCTCCGATCGAATGCGTCGAGTGCGGAAGAGAGATCTCACCGTTCGCCATGGACTGTGGGATTTGTGGTAGGCAACAGTTCCCCAACGTCAACCTGGCCCTCGCACCCGAGGAGCAGGAAGCACTGAAACGTCGCTACGACGATGCGCGTGCGCTGGCGGCGGCAAACGGCCTTGATGAGCTGGCTCAGCAATTCGAGAGGCATGTCGAGGGTTCTCTCGCAGTGATGTGCGTCAAGTTCGAGGAGTTGGAACGACTTGCATCGAGCGATTCAGAGCTGAAGTCGACGTTCTACGGCCTTGCGGATACTCGCGTGCCACGCTCTCGCCCGCCGGCGGGTACTGACTGGAATCGCATTCGCGAAGTAGTCGACACGGCCATGTTCGGGGACCATGCGAAGCGTCACATCCGCTTCGCAGCACTGTCCACTTCGGCCGCCGGCTTGACAGCGTATGGACCTTGCACGCTGGTCTGCTCCACGGAGCTTATCCAGAAACGAGCCTCCGTATTCGAGAAAAACAGCTGTCAGTTCTTCGTGGACTTGGGAAAGGTCGAGATTGGCAGCACCGTCCGGGTGCCGGAGGGATATCGCGGCACGTGGGCGGTTAGAGCAAAACTCGCACTTGCTAAGTTGGTGCGACGCCTGCGATCAGGAATGACATCGGATCAATTCAGCCGCATACTCCTCACGGCTGGAGCGACCACCGCCGATGACGATTTCGTGGAGGTTCACATCTGCGGGTCGATGTCAGCGCATACGTTTGAACAAGTCATGATCGACGACGCGGCCGCCGAGCGGCACTACGCGCCACCGGCTCTGAAGGATCTCAAGAAGCAACTCCTCGATCTCGGATTACTGAAAGACTAAGGTGAAATCGTGAAGGCTGCCATATCCGGTCGGGCCGCCGCGGCGATCGTTCTCGATGGCGACGAATGGCTCCGCATCGACGGTGACGACCCCACCCGGCTGAAACCCGCCGGCCCCCATGAATGGCGCTTCGTCTTCGGCGTCTCCGAAGACATTCAGTATGTCGAAGCCGGTACCTTTGATGAAATCCGCCAAATCCTGAGCATGGCGGTCGATGAGAATCATGCTCTGACATTGACCCTCATCTGTCTGGACATGGGCAGTGAATTTCAGACAAAAATCGAAGCGGCTCAGCATCTCGAAAGCATCCTTCACCGGACCGACAGCGTGCTGCCTTTCCTCTGGCGTGTCTTTACCGCCAAACCACTGCCACGTGATGCATCGCCAGACGATGCATATGCCGCATCGTCTGGTGAGAGCCGCGCGTTCCTTGAACGCTTGCGTCGCTCTCAACCGGCGATCCAACGAGTTCACGAGGCATGGCAGACGCTTTCGGATGACTGCTTCGCGCGCGTCAGCCGCGAGGACCTGAGATCGTTCGCCATTCATCGTGGGATCTGGAATGACTTTGTCGAAGCTGCTTTTGAGGATCGTACGCCGAGTGTCCCGTCGATGACCGACCTGCCGTCGGACTGGTCTGCAGCGCAAGTTCGCCAGATTTTTTTGGCCTGGTCCGAACGGGTTGCCGAACGGATCGCGATGCGACCTCTGATTCGAATCGAAACGTATCGCCCGGCTGTGATGCCGATTGCGGCGGAAGACCGCACTCTATTCGCGGCAACAGACGCGGACATGGAGGCTTTGCAACCAATCGATTTTCACGGCTCGCTGATCAACAACCTTCTGCTCCGCCGTAATCTGGTGATTCCTGACATCTATTTTTTTACTTCCCGCGGCCTTGCGGCCCACCTTTCGACTCCAAACACGCTTCTCGAACATGCGCTCGCGGCAGGGTTCCTCGTCGTAGCGTGCCGTTATCGCGGCGCCGATTTCGAGACGGCATACCGCATCATGCGGAGGCAACGACTAGTCAGCAGGCGCTGCGATTACGTCGTGCGTCTTCAGCATGCGGCGGAGAAAAGCCAAAATGGCGCGTTTCTGTATTGGCCGGTCGAGGGCGTCAGTATTGCCTATGAACGATACCTTTCCGTGCTGGAAGGCGATGCGCCGCCTCCCACTGCGCTACACGCAGCCGGCGATAGTGCGCTGGAAAGGAATTGGGAACTGACATGCGACTGGCGGATGTCGCTCATCGATCAGGCGAGAGAAGCGACACAACGGCACGGAGGCACGGGCGTCTATAAGCGCGAGTTGTTCCGCCAATTGGTGAAAGCGGTGGTCGGGCATGCTGCGCCTGAAATCACCGGCATTGGCTCGCTGCTTTCTATTGCGAAAGAGCTCGCGGACAAAGTTCGAACGTTCTGGGCTTGGGCAGCCGAGGGTCATCGCTTCAGCCGTGCTCAGATGCTCGATGCGCAGGTCTACTCGCCCGGCTACGAGCGCGTTCAGAATCTCTTCGTCACCTCGGCGCTCGGCTCACTTGCTGACTCTAATCCGCTGCGCCTCGAGGTGGAGTTGCCTTCTACCTCGAGCCTGAAGCAACTGAAGCCCCAACGAATCATCGAGCTGCGCAGTGGCGCGGGAGCCGATTACTTCCGAGCCGTCGATGATTGCCTTCGCAACCCCGAGCATCGTGAACCGATGAAAAACGCGCTGCAGCAATACGCTGCGGAAGTGGTTAAGGTCTCAGCCGCGGAGATCGGCCGCATCAAGGTGAAACGGGTCGAACTGAGCATCGGTTTGCCGTCCTCCCCCAACAAAGAGGCCGCGAGACGACAGCAGTTCCTGGCTATGACAACGTTCGATTCATTCCCCGGAAAGCTCTACGACCAGTACCGACCCGGCGGAAAGATCGGAACCGTGACAGTCAATAAACAAACCGACGTTTGCGTGACCAATGATCTTCCCGAAATTACGATGAGTCCCGGCTCAGATGGTTAGAGCGGGCGTCTCATAAGCGCTAGGGAAGCTCTGAACAAGCCCCGGTCTTCGCGATGCTGTGGAAAACGAAGTTCTCGTCGATACTTCGACAACGCTGAATGGTGGAGACGAGAGTGGCGAAACAGCAGACGTTCGCGGGTTTGGCGTGGCAGAACAAAGGGAAGAAGACACGGCGTGAGCGGTTCCTCGCGGAGATGGACGCGATCATCCCGTGGCAGCAGCTTCTGGATCTGATCGAGCCGCATTACCCGAAGGCGGGCAACGGCCGACCCCCGCTTGGTCTGGAGAAGATGCTGCGGATCTACTTTCTGCAGATCTGGTTCAACCTCTCGGATCCCGGCGCGGAGGAAGCGATCTACGACAGCGAGTCGATGAGGCGATTCGCGCGGATTGAACTGTCCGAGGACAAGGTTCCGGACGAGACTTCGATTCTGAACTTCCGGCACCTACTCGAAGAGCACGAACTGGCCAAGGCAATGTTCGAGAGGATCAACGGGATGCTGGAAGGGAAAGGGCTGCTGCTCCGATCGGGAACGATCGTGGATGCGACGATCATTGCTGCGCCGAGCTCGACGAAGAACGGAACCGAGAGCCGCGACCCGGAGATGAAACAGACAAAGAAGGGGAACAACTGGCACTTCGGGATGAAGGTGCATGTGGGCACGGACAAGCGCGGGGTGGTGCACAGCCTGACGGCCACGCATGCGGCGACAGCCGACATCACGCAGCTGAACACGCTGCTGCATGGGGAGGAGCGGACGATCTTCGGCGATAAGGCGTACTGGAAGGAGGCGGACCGGCAACGGTTCCGCGCCGCCGGTGTTCGCTACCGAGTGAATCGCCGGGGTACGGCCCAGCGGCCGCTGACCGATCATCAGAAGAAGATCAACCAGAGCCGATCGAGAACGCGTGCACGCGGCGAACATGCCTTCCGGATCGTCAAGCAGCTCTGGGGATTTACGAAGGTGCGCTATCGCGGGATCGCCAAGAACGCCGCACGTGCATTGACCTCATTCGCTCTGGCAAACCTTTACCTGATGCGGAAGTTCATCGTGCCGCACCCGGAGAGGTGTCTCTGCTGAATTCCGAAATTCGTCCACACTCGTTTCCATCGTTCCGGTGAACCAGGAAATCGGAATACTCATCCGGCGGAGTTCGAGTTTCTTGAGCCAAAACCAAGATCGAGACCAATGATCGCGGCTTGTTCAGAGCTTCCCTAGGTCACTGGTTCGACTCCAGTCACCGCCACCAACCGATCGTGAAACGAAGGCGGCGCTCCCCGCACTACTCCTTTGCACCCCAAAGGAGAGATTCCATGTCTGCCATCGACCACTTGATCGCTTCGGATACGTTACGGTTCGCGCCCATTTCCTTTCACCTCCACCCGCCGGCCGGCGCTGACAGCGACAGCAGGACGATGGCGTTCTGCGTCCCGAAGCGCCCGCTGGCATTCGACCTCACATCGGAAATGATGGGGATCCCGATTCCGGGGCTGACCATCCCGTTCACCGGCGTTCCCGGAGACGACAGCAGCATCACCTGGAGCGCCGACCAGCGGTTCACCGACATTGCTTTCGGCGGCATTCCCATCACCCGTGTTCATGGACAGATCGTCACGCGAATCGAAGACGCACCGGTGACTCTCGGCGTGACGTGCGCGGGCGAGCAGCGCGTCTTTGAAGCGGCGATGAGGACCACCGGTGAGCGCGAGCGCAATACCCTGACCATCGTCACCGGCGTCGGCGACGCCATCCTCAGCGACATACGCACCTCTGCTCCGGCCATGGCCGGCCAGAGCGTGGCGCCCATCGTCTTCGACGTCGTGGTCCACGCCAACCGGACCCCGCACGATGGCTGTGGCAACTACTTCCAGCTGCAGGGCTCAACCGTCCGCTTCACCGCCTCGATCGCAAACCTTCGCTCCGTCGGCCACGTCACCGATACGTCGTTCTCCTGGACCGCCCCCGAAAGCGTGACGGTGTCGGATCGGGGCCAGCCTGCGCTCGAGGCAACGCTGGACAGCGCGGGCCCCGTGACCTTGAACGTGTACGTCACCGTGACGACAGACCTGGAAGGAGCGCAGACCGAACACGCCACGGTGCATTTCGCCGTGCTGACCCCGGAGGAGGCGAGGCTGCAGTCGCTGCTATGCACGATGGTCACCGTGGCCTCCGAGCTTCCGGTAGCGAAAGCCGGGATCGGCGCGTCGGTAATCATCGGCGGGTTTACGGCCATCGATCCTCTGCGGGACCCGACGCCGGACAAGATGCGTTTCAACGCGAGCGCTCTCCTTCGCGGTTACTCGCTGGCCGAGCTCAACGAAGTCCGCGCGGCGGCGGACCGGATCGCCGGCATGGCGGAGAGGGTGGCCAAACAGACCAGTCAGATCATCAAACAGCAGGCGGCGCAGAAGGATGTGACGCCGGGACGGTAGGCTGGATTTGCGTCCAAGCGTCCCCCCCGCGCTGCAGCGGCGGTGGCAGTAAGTCGTGAGACCTGGCAGTAACTGCTGATTGCGGGATCACCGATCGTTCGGTTACTGTCCCGCCTCCACTTTTTTTCGGCAAGGTCAAAACAATCCAAACTTCAGCGGGGCTCCGGCGACACCGCATCGTCTTCCGGCGGCTCCGCGTCACGACGAGGGGGACATGGTTCGTTCATTCAAGTCACTTTTGACAGTCCTGGTCGGCGCGCTCTGCGCAATCGGCATCGCAATGCCGGCTGCGGCGCAGTCGTCCGCCGATGAGGCGATGGTCCGCAACGGGTATCCGGGCGTGCTCACCGCCGACTACCTCGAGATCGCCGAGCCGGGATCGATCCCGCCGGTGATGGTCGACTACAAGCGCGCCGATCTCGACGGCACCGGCGCAACGGATTACGTCGTCGCGCTCTACAGCAACGGCCGCGCGGGAATGATCCGCGTCTACAAGCCGGCCGGCAGCACCTCCGCGATCGCCGAGGGAGGGATGCAGGAGATGGGCGGAACGCGTCCGGAAGTGACGCTGCTCGACCTCGACGGCGACCGCAAGCCGGAGATCGTCGCCACCTTCGCGCTCATGCACGGCACCGGCGTCTGGATCTACAAGTGGAGCGCCGGGCAGCTGGTCAACTTCGGGCCGGTGGAGAACGATGCCCTCGGGCAGCCGCACTCGGTCCTCGGCAACATCGACTACGTCGACATCGACGGCGACGGCGTCGCGGAGCTCCTCCGCGCCCCCTCGCGCTACACCGACGATCCGACCACGACCGTCTTCAAGCTCTCGGGCGGCGGGTTCACCACCGTCGCGCCGCAGATCTACTGGTCGAACTACGTCCGCGAAGACGGCAAGCCGGTCGAGCTGATCGACGACATCGAGACCACGAAGCCGGGGAGCTACATCCTCCGCATCGTCAACGGCGACGCGCAGGGCAAGCACCTCGTGAGCAGCGCCGAGGTGAAGCTGAACGGCACGATGGTGTTCGGCCCCTCCGACTTCAAGCAGAAGAAGCGGGTGATGGAAGCGACCGTGACCATCACCGGCGCGAACGTGCTGAGCGTGACGCTCGGCGGCGCGCCGGAAGACCAGCTGACGCTCTTCCTGATCCGGAAGTAGCCGCCAGACCGACATCGAACAGATGGGAGCTCACATGTTGAGAAAGGGAATCCTCGTCCTCGTACTATTTCTGGCGGCGGCCACTGCCTTCGCGCAGCAGGACGCCAGCATCACTTTCGAGCAGCAGCCGAACACCAGCAACGCGCAGACCCCGGTCACCATCGGCGTCGCCACCTTCCGAGGCGGACTGGTGGCGCGCGGACTGCTCAATTCGCGCAACGTTTCCGCCGTCTACTGGACGGCCAGCCGGGAGATCGGCAGCAACGGCGTGTACTGCGAGACCTGCTCGCGCGACGTCACCATCGAGTTCTCGCGGCCGGTCTCGCAGATGTCGATGACCATCTACGACGGCCTGCCCGAGATCGTCTGCCCCTGCCCGCGCTTCTACGATTTGTTCGTCGACGACGATCCGAACCCCACCAAAGTGTGGCTGCAGCCGCTCGGCGATCCGAATCGTGGAGACGAGCAACGCGTCATCCTCTCCGCCGAGAGCATTCGCAGGATCCGCATCAGCCCCGATCAGCCCAACAACCCGTTCTGGGACTACCTGATCGACGATCTCAACTTCGTCATCTCCCGCACCGTCCCCTTCCGTCTCCGCACCGGCTTCGATGAGCCGGGTTCGACGACCACCGTGGTGAAGGAGATCGGCGGCAAGCAGGTGCAGCAGGTCGTCCCTCTCGGCCGTTCGTTCTTCCTCGAAGTGCAGAAGAAGGACACGAACGGAAACTGGGTCACCCTCCCCTCGAAGTTCGGACCGGGCAACAGCCTGGTCTCCGACTCCGACGGCACCGACACCCGGATGTTCACCGGCTCGCTCTTCCGCAACTACGCCGTCTTCGGATACGGCAGCGCGACGGAGTATCTCGACTCCCGCCGCTTCCAGCCGGTGCACTACGGCGACGTCAACATCTTCATCGAGCCGCGCGACACCGCCATCGCACCGCTCTCGGTCGCGCTGCGCGTCGGCAAGCCGGGGCAGCTCGGCGCACCGCGGCCGGCGACGGGGCCGCGCTCCATCCGCAACGACACGAGCTTCGACGCCCGCTTCATGAAGTACGCGCACAAGACCGGTATCCCTCCGCAGTACCTGAAGGGACAGGCGGACCAGGAGTCCGAGCTCGGAATCGGCATCATGGATCCGAAGAACTACCGCTACGAGCTCGTCACGAAGGACAACAACTTCATCCAGCGGACCACCTGCCAGCGCGACCCGAACGGCCACGACTGGAATCCATACCGCTGCGATCAGTGGGCGAACTTCCGGATGCCGAGCGGACCCCAGCTCTGCCCCGCGCCTCCGGTGCCGAACAACGGCAACAACTGCGGCTTCGGCGGCCTGGACGTCAACGACGTTTCGGCGCGCAGCCGGCAGGACCGCGAGTATCCCTACAAGATCGTCCGCAACGGCGGCCAGCCGCGCGCGATCGTCAGTGGTCCGGCCGTCAACGGCGGCGATGACCCGGTCATGGGGTTCGAGATCTACTACGGATCGCAGGATCGCCATAACTTCGGGATCTACATGCCGATCGCCGGCGCCGGCCTCAGCCCGAGTCCCGAGGATGGCGAGGATGGCGAGGTCGGCATGATGAGGCGCCGCGCGGTGGGCCACCCGTCCGGTCCGCCGTACAACTTCGTCGCGGAGACCGCCATCGCCTCGAGCTACGGCCTGTTGCAGGTGCTCTGGCTCACGGCCATCGATCACCCGCTCGAGTGGCGCGGCGTGAACGGCCGCTACAACCCCGCGCTGCTGTTCGATACGCAGTACGCCGAGGAGCAAGGCGCCGGCAGCATTGCCGTCGGCTCGCGCTATGACATGAGCTTCTTCGGCGCGGCGCAGACGCCGAATTTCGCGAACGAGGAAGCTTTCACCACCGCGATCCAGAACATGTTCCGGGGATATAACCGCGGCGACGCGAACTATGCCCCCGGCGTCATGGCCAAGAGCGACCGGTACGCGCCGCAGCAGCAGGGCAGCTTCTTCCTCAGCAACTCGTGCAGCGCGCCGGTGGTCACCAGCCAGACCCGCAGCGTGATCCTCGGCAACACCGCGCTCCTCGGCGTGAACGTCTCCGGCGACGGTCCGTTCCACTACGACTGGTTCGAGGACGCGCCGGGACAGCCGTCGCGCAAGATCGCCACCACCGATGATCCGATCCTCACCGTCACTCCGGCGTCGCTGACCGCCTACCACGTCCGGATCACCGGGGAGTGCGGCTCGGCCACCAGTTCCACGATCTCGGTCGTCTCCAACAGCTGCACGCCTCCGCACTTCACGCAGACTCCGGTCGACGTGACGATCGAAGGTGGAGTCGAGATCCCGCTCTCGATCACCACGACCGGCACGAACGTGACCTACCAGTGGTACGTCGGGAATCTCGACAACAGCGTCGGCGGCCTCGGCGACACCAGCCACCCGGTGTCCGGCGGCGACACGCCGACCATCCGCGTCGCGCCGGCGACCACCACCAGCTTCTGGGTGGTGGCGCGGAACTCCTGCGGCTCCATCACCGCCGCGGTGACGGTCAACGTCTGCACCCGCCCGCAAATCAGCGCCGATCCGCAGTCAAAGACCCTCACCGAGGGGGAGTCGGCCGATCTCCGCGTCGTCGCCACCTCGGCCAAGCCGATGACCATCCAGTGGTACGCAGGCACCACCCCGCTGGCGAACGAGACCTCCTCGCTGCTGCGGGTCACGCCCTCGGCGACCACGATCTACTTCGCGCGCGTCATCAACGAGTGCGGCTTCAACGACAGCCGCGCGGCGACGATCACCGTCGTCCCTGCGGCGCCGGCGTGTAACGCGCCGGCGATCACCTCACAGCCGCAGGGCGGCAGCATCACCGCGGACCAGAGCGCGCCGCTCAGCCTCGGCGTCTCCGGCACCGCGCCGCTGTCGATCGTCTGGTCGACGTCGTCCGGCGCGCAAGTCGGCACGGGCGCATCGATCTCCGTCACCCCGTCCGTCACCACGACCTACACCGCACGCGTGACCAACGCCTGCGGCCAGATCACCAGCAACCCCGTGACCATCAACGTCACGCCCGCGCCGCCGGCGTGCACCGCGCTGTCGATCGCCACACAGCCGCAGAGCTCCGCCATCACAGCCGGCCAGAGCGCGCCGCTGTCAGTGACCGCGTCGGGTACGGCGCCTCTGTCGTACCAGTGGTACGCGAATGGAGCAGCGATCAACGCCACCAGCGCTTCGTTCTCCGTTTCACCGTCGTCGACCACGACGTATTCGGTCATGGTCACGAATGCCTGCGGGAGCGTGACCAGCAACCCGGCCATCGTCACGGTCACGGCGAGCTGCGTCGCGCCGTCGATCGATTCCCCGCCCCAGAGCTCCACGATCACGCAGGGCCAGAGTGCCTCGCTCTCGGTCAGCGCGAAAGGCAGCAGCCCTCTGGCAATTCAGTGGTTCACCGCGGCCGGAGCGGCTGCCGGCTCGGGCGCGACGATCAGCGTCACGCCGGCCGCGACGACCTCGTACTTTGCACACGTGTCGAATTCATGTGGCGCCGTCGACAGCGCCATGGCCACGGTCACCGTGAATCCCCCCGCCTGCAATGCGCCGGCCGTTACCTCGCAGCCGGCCAGCACCACCATTACCTCCGGTCAGTCGGCCACCCTCTCCATCGCGGCGAGTGGCACGGCTCCGCTGTCGTATCAATGGTTCACGTCGGCGGGAGTACCGGCCGGTAGCACATCGCCCACCTTGACTGTCTCTCCCACGTCCACCACCTCGTATTACGTCCGGGTCGCGAACGCGTGCGGAACGGTGCAGAGTGCCACGGTCACTGTCACGGTGACTGCCGCCTGCACCGCGCCGATCATCGCTTCGCAGCCGCAGAGTGCCACGATCGCGGCCGGCCAGAGCAAAACCCTGGCTGTCACCGCCACCGGATCGGCAACGTTGAGTTATCAGTGGTCGGCCAACGGTACGGCCATCCCCGGTGCCACCGCGGCGTCGCTCACTGTGACCCCCGCCGCAACGACCAGCTACGCCGTCACGGTCTCGAACGACTGCGGCTCCGTCACCAGCGCGGTCGCCGTGATCAGCGTCTGTACCGTTCCGTCGATCAGCACGCAGCCGCAGAACAAGACCATCAACGCAGGCGAGAGTACGACGCTCACCGTCGGCGCGGCAGGCACTGCGCCCCTCTCCTACCAGTGGTACGCCAACGGCGTGGCCATCGCGGGCGCCACCTCGCACACCGTATCGGTCTCGCCGGCCACAACCACCAGCTACACCGTCACCATCACCAATGCCTGCGGCTCCGTCACCAGCGCCGTGCGCACAGTGACGGTATGCGTTCCCCCATCGATCACGAACCAACCGAACAGCGTCACGATCAATCCGGGCCAGTCGACCACGCTGGAGACCGAGGCCAGCGGCACCGACGACCTCGAATACCAGTGGTACACCACGGCGAATGTGCTCCTCAGTGGCCAGACCAGCCGCTTCCTGACTGTTTCGCCGTCGCAGACGACGTCGTACTACTGCCGGGTCACGAACGGCTGCGGCACCGCAACCAGCAACGCTGCTCAGGTCACGGTCTACGTCTGCGAGCCGCTGGAGATCACGCAGGAGCCGGCCGACAAGACCATCACCGCCGGCGAGCCCGCGACGATGACCGCGCATTTCTACGGCAGCTCGCCGTGGTCGCTGCAGTGGTATGAGAACGGCGTTGCCATGCCGGGTCGTACGGCCGCCGGAACGACGGTCTTCCCGACCGTGACCACGACGTACTACGTCCGCGGCACGAATCCCTGCGGCTCGGTCCAGAGCCGCACGGTGACCATTACCGTCAATCCCTGATTCGAGTTCCGGGGGGCGGGCGTTTCGACGCCCGCCCCTTGGTGGATCTCACCAATACAATCGCCAAAAACCTGCTGAGCGTCGAGCCACTGCTACACCCCCGCGCAGCATCGCTACGTCTCCAGCGCAGCATCGCTACAGCTGCCGTGCAGCAACGCCACACCGCCGGTGTAGGACGTGCACACCACCCATGCAGCAACGCCACACCGCCGGTGTACCACGTGCACACCGACCGTGCAGCAACGCCACACTCCCGGTGTAGCACGTGCGCACCCGCCGTGCAGCAACGCTACATCCCCGATGTAGCAAGCGCGCACCGGCCATGCAGCAACGCTACACCCCCGGTGTAGCACGTACACACCGGCCGTGAAGCAACGCTACATCCCCGGTGTAGCACGTGTACACCTGGCGCGAATCAGCGCGCCCCCCTTGACAGCGCGTTCCGGCGAACCTAAATTCTTCGCCACGAAGACGAAGGTGGCGACACCTCCGGCTTCGGCGGCTGTCGGCGGTACGGACGTGCTGGATAGCACACCAGTTCCGTATCGGTGCGGGAGTTGAGCTTGCTCCTCCTGCCGCGGACACTCGAGGTGTGCACACGCCTCGGGCAAACATCAACCGGAAGGACCGGCGCGTGGCCGAGACTTCCAGCCGGTGGCCGCCTCGCACTTGTCGACGAGTCGTGACGTCCCCTCCGGCCTGACAGCTCGCAGAAGGAGACTACGTCATGAGTAACACCGTTCCGGAAACCACCAGACTCAACCCCGAGGAGGTCATCGCCCACCTGCGTACCGTGAGGTCGCAGATCGAAGAGGTCGCGCCGTTGTCGCGGGATCAGCGCAAGCTGGTCCGGCAGCGCCTGCGGATCCATCCCAAGTCCGTGGTCGAGGCGTCGATCAACGTCATCGGCGTGCTCGACAACGTCTCGCAGGCCATCGGACAGCCGCTCGACGACGTCCGCCAGCTGCAGGACGACATGCTCCGCTGGGAGGCGGTGGCCGACGAGGCCCGCGCCTTCCTGAAGGGCATCGAGGGAGCAAACCTCATTCGCCGGCAGCGCCTCACGCTCATCGCCACGCAGGCGTACGCGATCGGGACGCAACTGGCGAAGGATCCGGCGAAGGCCGTGCTCCTGCCGCACGTCGAGGAAGTCAAACGGCTGAAGAACGTCCTGCGCCGCAAGAAGGCGGCGCAGGCGCCTCAAACGCCGGCCCCGACACCGGCGCCGACCCGCGACACGTCCACACCAGCGAAGGCGTAGAGTAAAGGAGGTTGTGAGCCCGGGCGTGCGCAGACGCGCCCGGGCTCCATTACGGTCATGAGCGACGCCAACGTATCCGAACGTGCCGTGGCGCTGGTCAACCAGGCGCTCGACATATTTCTGCGTGCCGAGGATGCCCCCCTCTCGCCGATGAGCAGGCGCCTGACGGCGGAGATGAAACGGAACCTCCGCCGTGGTGCCGTACGCCTGCGCCGGGGGCAAGTCGAGCCACGCTACAAGAATCTCCACACCGCCGAGGAGCTCGCGAATATCTATGAGTGGGCCGTCCAGCGGGCCGAGATCATCGATCAGGCGCACGAGGACTTCGTCCGAATCAGCCTGGAACTGGACCGTCTCCTGAACGAACACGGATCCGAGGCCAGAAAAGCGATCGACGGATTCCTCGACGAAACGACGCGGTCGGCGATGGAAGAGGGTCCCGACAGTGAAGCCGCGCGGCGATCCTGGTACTTGCAGTTCCTGGGGTGGTTCTCAGGCCGGCAACAGCATTCCCTGCGCCGGCAAAGGGTGCCCCCTCCCCTGTACATCCCCGTGGCTTCGGATCCCCTGGCCGCGGCACGGGGCCGGATGACCGCGGCCGAGCGCCTCGACTCCCTTCCCCCGGATGAAGCGGTGATTGCCATCCCGCCGGAGGGCCAGGACTCGGGACGCGGACGCGTTTTCATCCGCATCGGGCTCGGCGAAGCATCGTGGATCGGCAGCTTCGAGCGCGGTCTGGCGAAGGGCGGCATCATCGCCATGTTGCCCGACCACCAGCACCTGCTCGTATCCGCGGACGGCGCCGGGTACATCATCGACTTGCAGTCGCGGACGCTCGTGGAAACGATCGGCCTGGAGGTGGTCGGGTTCACGCGGGACGAGCCCCTCACGCTGTGCGTCGTCGATCACAACGGCAGGAGCCTGGAGGCGTTCGGAAGGAACGGCCGCCTCTGGAAAACGGGCGTCATCAGCTCCGGAGGATTTCGACGATTGGGCCTCACCGACGACGAGATGGTGGGCGAAGCGCGCCGCCCCGGCCCGGCGGAGTGGGTTCCGTTCTCAGTGAAGCTGGCCACAGGCGAGGTGACGTTCGACGCCCGGGATTAGGCGCGATTGGGGGGAAGTGTCAGCGGCAAAAGGTCACCTGGGTGACAGCGGTTCGAGGTCACCTTGGGTGGGGAGTTGGGTCCGAGAGCGTGCAAGATCGCGGGAGCGTCGACCCTTCCTCAAATACC
>Ga0157377_10000229_pt1 | contig 29325 bp, 27 predicted proteins | sample M55metaG_FD_121116 | JGI IMG/M metagenome (GOLD analysis project Ga0157377, IMG submission 121116) | Miscanthus rhizosphere microbial communities from Kellogg Biological Station, Michigan, USA - M5-5 metaG | ecosystem: Host-associated > Plants > Roots > Rhizosphere > Soil | place: USA: Michigan...
ACACCCCCGCGCTGCACGTGCACCACGGCCGCGCTGCACTGTCACACCCCCGCGCTGCACGTGCACCACGGCCGCGCTGCACTGTCACACCCCCGCGCTGCACGTGCACCACGGCCGCGCTGCACTGTCACACCCCCGCGCTGCACGCGTCCCCTCTTGACAGCGCGTTCCGGCGGACCTAATTTCTTTGCCACGAACCGAAGGTGGCGACACCTCCGGCTTCGGCGGCTGTCGGCGGTACGGACGTGCTGGATAAGCACACCAATTCTCCGTACCGGTGCGGGAGTTGAGCTTGCTCCTCCTGCCGCGGGCACCCGAGGTGTGCACACGCCTCGGGCAATCATCAACCGGAGGAATCGGCGCGTGGCCGAAACTTCCAGCTCGCATCAGGAGGCTATGTCATGAGTAACCCCGTTCCGGAAACCACCAGACTCAACCCCGAGGCGGTCATCGCCCACCTGCGCACCGTGAGGTCGCAGATCGACGAGGTCGCGCCGTTGTCGCGGGAGCAGCGCAGGCTGGTCCTGCACCGCCTGCGGAACCATCCCAAGGCCGTGATCGAGGCGTCGATCAACGTCCTCGGCGTGCTCGACAACGTCTCGAAGGCCATCGGACAGCCGCTCGACGACGTCCGCCAGCTGCAGGACGACGCGATCCGCTGGGAGGCCGCGGCCGACGAGGCCCGCGCCTTCCTGAAAGGCATCGAGGGCGCAAACCTCGTTCGCCGGCATCGCCTGACGCTCGTCGCCACGCAGGCGTACGCGATCGGGACGCAACTGGCCAGGGATCCGGAGAAGGCCGTGCTCCTGCCGCACGTCGAGGAAATCAAACGGCTGAAACGCGCCGGGCGGCGCAGGAAGGCGGCGGAGGCACCTCAAACGGCGACGTAAAGAGATCGTGAGCCCGGGCGCGGCAGGCGCGCCCGGGCTACACCTGAGGATGACCGGGGAGCGCTTCGCGGTTCTGAACCACCATGAAACGAATCCTGCCGATCCTCCTCGCGCTGGCCGCCGCGATCCCCGCCTCCGCGCAGAACGCCAAGGCCATCTTCGCCGGCGGCTGCTTCTGGTGCACCGAGTCCGACCTGGAGAAGGTGCCGGGCGTGATCGCCGTCGTCTCCGGCTACACCGGCGGGCAGCTGGCGAAGCCGAGCTACGACCAGGTCTCCGCCGGCGGCACCGGGCATTACGAGGCGGTGGAAGTGACGTACGACCCGAGGAAGCTCGGCTACGCGCAGCTCCTCGACGCCTTCTGGCACGACGTCGACCCCTTCGACGACCTCGGACAGTTCTGCGACAAGGGCTCGCAGTACCGCGGCGCGATCTTCTACCTCAACGCCGACCAGAAGAAGATCGCCGACGATTCGAAGCGCGCGCTGGAGCGGCGCTTCGGCCGGAAGATCGTGACCGGGATCCTTCCTGCCGGCCCCTTCTACCGCGCCGAGGAGTACCATCAGGACTACGCCAAGAAGAACCCCTTGCGATACCACTTTTACCGTTTCAACTGCGGCCGCGACCAACGTCTGCAGGCCGTCTGGGGAAAGACGCCGCATTAGCCCTCCTGCTACCATTGCCCGATGATCGGCCCCCGGATTCGCGAAGCCCGGCTCGCGCGACACCTCTCCCTCAGCGCCGTCGCCGGCAAGGCCGAAGTCAGCGTGGCTACCCTCTCTCGCATCGAGCGCGACCAGCAGCGGATCGACGTCGATCTGCTCATCACGCTGATGCGGATCCTAAAAATCCACGCCGCCGACGTGCTCGGCGAGGAGAAGAACGGCGAGGGCACCGACCCGCTGGTGGAGCAGATCGCCACCCTTCCCTCAGCGGAGCGCGCACAGCTGTGGCGCGACCTCGCCGCCGCGCGCAAGAACCGCTCCGGCAACGCCACCCGTGCCGTGGCCCAGCAGGTCGAGGAGTTCATGGCGCAGCTCGATTTCCTCCGCGACGAGATCGAATCGGTCCGCAAGAAGCTGCGCTGAATCGGCGGGCACGGCCGTTGCTGCCGATACCGTCCATGCGAACAACAGTATTGATCGGGATCCTGGCCCTCACTCTCTTCGCCTGCGAGAAACGGACGGAGACGCAGACCGTCACCGACTCCAGCGGCACGGTGCAGACGCAGACCACCACGGTCACCGCGACCGTGCCGTCCATCGACACCGCCGCCACCGCCGAAATGAAGCAGGACGCGAAGGACGCGGCGCACACCGCCGGCGAAGCCGCCAAGGACGCCGCGCACGCCACCGGCACGGCGATGGAAACGGCCGGCAAGGAGATCCAGCGCCGCACCGAGCCGGAGAAGAAAAAGAAGCCGTAGTTTGTGGGAGGTCGACCACCACACCGCCGACGTGCGGATCCGCATCGCCGCGGCGGCGCTCGATGAGCTGTTCATCGACGCCGTCCGCGCGCTGACCGCGGTGATGCACCCCGCCGGCGCCGGCGCGGCGGTCAGCGCGGAGATCGAGCTCGACGCGCCCGACGCCACCGCACTGCTGGTCGACTTTCTCAACGAGGTCCTCACCCGCGCCCACATCGAGCGCGCCGCCTTCACCGTGACGCGCTTCGCGTCGCTGAGCGAGACCGCGCTGCGCGCCACCGTCACCGGCGCGCGGGTGGAGACGTTCGGGGAGGATGTGAAGTCGGTTACGTATCACGAGGCTGCCGTGGTGCGCGTGGAGGGAGAGTGGGCGGTGACGCTGGTATTGGACATCTGAGCGAGCAGGTTGCAGCGAGCAGCGAGCAGGGGGCAAGATCCTGCTCGCTGCTCGCTGCCACCTGCTCGCTATGAACAAACAAGACCTCCACAAACTAAGCGACGTCCTCTGGGAGATCCCCACGACCTACCGCGCCGACATGCGCGTGCCGGCGCGGGTCTACACCACCGAGCGGATGCTCGACTCGATTCTCGGCGACCGCTCGCTCGAGCAGCTGGTCAACGTGGCCAGCCTTCCCGGCCTGCAGCGCTACGTCATCGCCATGCCCGACGTGCACGAGGGCTACGGCTTCCCCATCGGCGGCGTGGCGGCGGTCGATGCGAAGACCGGCGTCATCTCGCCGGGCGGCATCGGCTACGACATCAACTGCGGCGTGCGCCTCCTCCGCTCCGGCGCGCGCCTCGACGACGTCCGTCCCCTCCTCCGCAAGCTGGCGCACTCCATCGCGCGCGCCATCCCCTCCGGCGTCGGCCGCGGCGGCCCGCTCACGCTGAAGGGCGACGACTTCGACCGGGTGCTCGCCGGCGGCGCGGCGCGCGCGGTGGAACTGGGCTACGGCGAGCCGGCCGATTTGCAATCAATCGAGTCGGGCGGCCGCCTCGACGAAGCCGACCCCTCCGCTGTCTCGCAGCAGGCCAAGCAGCGCGGCGGCGACCAGCTCGGCACCATCGGCTCCGGCAATCACTTCGTGGAGATCGACGTCGTGGAGCAGCTGTTCGATCAGATTTACGGCGATCGCTTCGGCATCGCCGAGGGCCAGCTCGTGGTGCAGATCCACACCGGCTCGCGCGGCCTCGGGCACCAGGTGGCCACCGACTTCATCAAGGCGATGGCGAAAGCGATGCCGAAGTACGGCATCGAGCTCCCCGACCGCGAGCTGGCCTGCGCGCCGCTCGACTCGGTGGAGGGGCGGCGCTACCTGCAGGCGATGTCGGCCGCGGCGAACTTTGCGTGGGCCAACCGCCAGATCATCACCGCCGGCATCCGCCGCGCCTGGCGCCACGAGCTCGGCGACGCGGCGCGGCTCGACGTGCTCTACGACGTGGCGCACAACGTGGCCAAGAGCGAGGAGTACGACGGCCGCAAGATGGTGGTGCACCGCAAGGGCGCCACGCGCGCCTTTCCGGGACAGCCGGTGCTCATCCCCGGCAGCATGGGCACCGCGTCGTACCTGCTGGTGGGGGGCGAGGCGTCGATGCGCGACACCTTCGGCTCCTCGTGCCACGGCGCGGGACGGGTGATGTCGCGGATGCGGGCCAAGAAGGAGATCGACGGCAACGTGCTGCGCGCGCGGCTGGAGAAGATGGGGATCATCGCCGAGGCGGCGTCGACGAAGGGGCTGGTGGAAGAGGCGCCGGAGGCTTACAAGGACGTCGACGAAGTGGTCGGCGTCGTCCACCGCGCCGGCATCGCCACGAAGGTGGCGCGGCTCAAGCCGGTGGCGGTGGTGAAGGGATGACCCGCTTCAGGCTCCGCGCGCCGGTGGAGCCGAAGCCGCGGCGCGTCGCGCGCAACGTCGCGGTCGGCGCGATCTCGCTGGCGGTCGCCCTTCCGCTGCAGCTGCTGTGGCTCGTTCCGCTGTCGCATTGGCTCGCGGAGCATCGCATCGGCCTGCTCCATGTGGGACGGGTTCTCAACCCGTCCTTGCGGCTCGTGCTCGCCATCCTCCTGCTCGACTACACGCTCTGGATCTGGCACTGGTCCTGTCACCGCGTGCCGCTGCTGTGGCGCTTCCACCTGGTGCACCACGTCGACCGCGACCTCGACGCCTCCACCGCGCTGCGCTTCCACTTCGGCGAGATGGCGCTGTCCGCCGGCTGGCGCGCGCTGCAGATCGCCGCCATCGGCGCGGAGCCGCGCGCGGTGGCCATCTGGCAAACCGTCCTCTTCGTATCCATCCTCTTTCACCACTCCAACCTCCGCCTGCCGGCGCGATGGGAGTGGATTCTCGTGCGGCTGGTGGTCACGCCGCGCATGCACGGCATCCATCACGCGCAGCGCGAGGAGTGGACCAACAGCAACTGGTCGAGCATCCTCACCTGCTGGGACGCGCTGCACCGCACGCTGCGATTGCGCGTGCCGGACGAGGAGATCGTGATCGGGATTCCGGCGTACGACGATGCGCGGGAGGTGACGCTTCCGCGGATCCTGCTGCTGCCGTTTCGGAGGATGCGCGACGATTGGAAAGCGCTCAGGTCCACCCTCTCCCGCTAGGCGGGAGAGGGGCGCTGCTGCTGCGGCTACCCCAGCACTTCCTCGATCGTCCGCAGCAGGCTCTCGGCGGTGAACGGCTTGACCAGCGTGGCGTCGGCGGCGATGGAGCCGGCGCGGGGCTCGAAGCCGCTCATGCCGATGATGCAGAGCTTCGGGTTGATGCGCCGCAGCGCGCGGATGGTGGTCGCGCCGTCCATCACCGGCATCAGCATGTCGGTGATCACCAGCGCCACGCTGGTGTTCTGCGCGTAGAGCACCACCCCCTCGCTGCCGTCGGCGGCGGTGAGGACGCGGTAGCCGAAGCTCTCCAGCGTGGCGCGGATGATCTCGCGGATGGCCTCCTCGTCGTCGATGACCAGCACCAGCTCGCCGCGTCCGAGGCGGAGGTCGTGGCGGCTCTCCTCCTCCTCCGGCTGCTGCTGGTGCAGCGCCGGCAGGTAGACCTTGAACACGGTCCGCCCCGTCTCGCTCTGCACGCTTAGAAAACCCTTCTGCGTCCGGACGATCGAGCGCACCGTGGCCAGTCCCAGCCCGGTGCCGGAGCCGGCCTGCTTGGTGGTGAAGAACGGCTCGAAGATCTTGTCGACGATGGCGCGCGGGATGCCGATGCCGTTGTCGGAGACCGTCAGCAGCACGTACGAGCCGGCCACGGCGTCGGCATCCATGCGCGCGTACTGCTCGTCGACCACCGCGTTCCGGCAGGCGATGTCGAGGACGCCGCCGCCCGGCATGGCGTCGCGCGCGTTGACGCAGAGATTGAGCAGCACCTGGTCGAGCTGCGTCGGATCGCAGGCCACCGACCAGACCTGCGGGTCGACGTTCACCCGCACCTCGATCGAGGGCGGGAAGGTCTCGCGGATGACGCGCGCCGTCCGGGCGATCACGCGCGCCGGCTGCGTCATCCGGTTGCCGGGATGATGTCCGTGCGCGAAGGCCAGCATCTGCCGGATCAGCTCCGCCGCGCGCGTCACGCTGGCGTCCATCCGCGTCAGCGTCGACTGCAGCGGCGGCGAGACCCCTTGGCGCCGCAGCTGGTCCATCCCCAGCATCACCGGCAGGAGGATGTTGTTCAGGTCGTGCGCCACTCCCCCGGCGATCGTGCCGAGGCTCTCCAGGCGCTGCGACTGCAGGAGCTGCTGCTCCAGCTGCTTCTTCTCCGTGATGTCGCCGTTGATCATCAGGATGACGCGCGCCTCGCTGTACGGATCCTTCACCACCGTCCAGTGGCTGTCGACCACCAGCGCGCGCCCGTCCTTGGTGACCTGCTGCAGCTCGCCGCGCCACTCGCCCTGCTCGAGCGCCAGGAGCTGCATCTCCCGCGCGTGGCCGGGATCGGCGGAGAGGAGGTCGAACGACAGGCCGCCGAGCGCGTCCTCCATTTTCCAGCCGTAGAGGCGCGAGGCGCCGTCGCTCCAGAAGTGAATGGTGCCGTCGACGCCGCAGAGGATGATGGCGTCGCGCGCGGCGTTGAGCAGGTGCATCTGGCCGAGGATGGTGGCCTGCGCCTGGCGCGCGGGCGTCTGGTCGAGCACGAAGCCGACGATGTCGTCGGGCACGCCGGGCACCGCGGCGGAGGCCATCAGCACCGGGATGCGGCTGCCGTTCTTGTGCAGCAGCTCGGTGGTGTACGGCAGGACGATGCCGGTGCGCTGCAGCTCGCGCGCGTTCTCCTGCGCCACCGGGATCAGTTCGCGCGGTGAGAGCTCATCCAGCCGCACCATCCCGGCGTCGATCTCCTCCTCGCTGTAGCCGGTCATGCGGAGGAAGGCGTCGTTGGCGTGCGTCACCGCGCCGCCTGAATCGTGGAAGAGGACGCCGACCACGTTCGAGGAGAAGAGCGCGCGGAAGCGCGCCTCGGCGCGCACGCGGTCGCTGATGTCGCGGCAGACGATGACCGCGCTCGCCCTCCCCGACTCGTAGACCGGCACGAGGCAGACGTCGAAGCTCCGCCCGTCGACGGTCTCCACGTCGAAGCGCTCGCCGACGCCGGAGCGGAAGACGCGCTCCAGCGCCGCGCGGCAGCGCGTGGCCAGCGGCTCGGGGATGGCCAGCTCGTCCCAGCTCATGCTGGTCTGCTGGCCGCCGTCGGCCAGCGGCAGGTGCGAATAGCGGACGCAGAAGTCGGCGTCGACGCGCAGCACCCAGTCGGGCATCGCCGCCAGGATCTCCGCCATCTCGGCGCGGCTGGCGCTGAGCGCTTCCTCGAAGCGGCGGCGCTGCAGCGTGGCACCGGCGATGTTGGCCAGCGAGCGGAGGAAGTTGAGCTGGTGCTCGTCCATCCGCTTCGGCGAGTCGTCCCACACCGCCAGCACGCCCGAGGCGGTGGCGTCGCGGTTCCGCACCGCGACGGCGGCCTCGCTGACCACGCGCGCCTCCTCGTAGATGTGGCTGGGAGGGAAGCGCGCGTCGAGGCGGATGTCCTCCACTGCCACCGGCTCGTTCGAATGGAGCGCCAGCACCGCCGGCGTCCGGTCGGTGACCACCACCGGCCTGCTCGGCAGCTGCTCGCCGCCGCCCGACGTCGCCCGCACCAGCAGGATCCCCTCCTCGGTGACCTCCGCGAATGCCGCCCAGCGCGTGCGCAGCACGCGCGCGGCGAGCCCGCAGGCCTGACGCAGCAGCTCCTGCAGGTCGCCGTCCGACAGCGCGAACATGCCGAAGTCCGCCAGCGCCCGCTCGTGCTCGAGCAGCTCCGCGGTCATGCGGCGGTGCGCGCTGCGCTCCACCGCGTACTTCAGCACGCGGCGGATGGCGTGCGGCGTGACCACGCCCTTGACCAGGTAGTCGTCCGCGCCGATCTCGATGGTGCGGTCGGCGATCTCCGCGTCGCTGGTGGCGCTGAGCACCACCGTCGGCATCCCCTCCGCGTGGCGCAGCAGCTTGGAGAGCGTCTCCAGTCCGCTGCTGTCGGGGAGATTGAGGTCCAGCAGCACCACGTCCGGCCTCTGCACATCGATGGCACCGAGCGCCGCGGCGAGCGTCTTCACGTGCGAGCGGGTGAAGTCCGATGAGCCGTCGAGGATGGATGCAATGAGGCTGGCCTGGACCGTATCGTCCTCTACCACCAGCACTCTGATTGGTTGCATCTGCTGGATTGCTCTCTGCGCGGATCATGAACTGCGTTTGTAAATAGGTCAATCTCTATGTGAATCAGTATCTTCCTACGGTACGGATAGTGGTCTTAAAAAGCGTTCGAATACGGGACGCCTTCCTCGGATCCGAACGCCGCCTCTCGCGCCTCATTTCGGAGTTTTCACTGCCTGCTCAACGACTTGCGCCGCGCGGCACGCTGGCAGGCATCGTGGACTGGAGGCGAGCCAACACACTTCAGTTTCCGAGGAGAGAACATGACAGCGATTGACATTGCGGCGGAGCCCGCGGGACGGCAGGCCGTCCTGCCGCGAGTGGCGGTGGTGGAAGACCAGACCCGGCTGCGCGAGCAGCTGGTCTGGCAACTGAGAGCATTCGACATCGAGCCGCTGGTGGCCCGCTCGGGCTACGAGGCCATCCGCGTCATCACCGAGTCGCAGCCCGACCTGATCTTCCTGGACGGGCTGCTGCCGGAGATGCACGGCTTCGACGTGGCGCGTTTCATCCGGCAGATGCAGGGCGACGGCTACGCGCCGCGCATCGTCCTGCTCACCGCGATCTACAAGAACGTCCGCTACCAGAACGACGCGAAGCTGCGCTACGGCATCGACGAGTACCTGCTGAAGCCCGTCTCCGAGGAGGCCATCCGCGGCGCCATCGAACGGTCGATGAGGAACAACTGATGAGCGCCGCCGGACGCGTCCTCATCGTCGACGACGAGCCGGCGCTCGCCGCGGCCCTGCGGGAGCTGCTCGAGCTCGATGGGATCGCCGTCCAGATGGAGCAGTCGCTCATCACGCTGCCGTTCGCGCTGCGGCGGTTCGATCCGGACCTGATCCTGATCGATATGAGCATGGCCGCGCTTCCGGCCAGCGCGTACTTCGAGGCGCGGCGGCGAAAGGGCGTTGCCGGTCCGCCGGCGGCCCTCTATTCCGGCCGCTCGCGCCGCGAGCTGTCGCGCCTGGCCGAGGAGCTGGGCGCCGACGGCTGCATCTCCAAGGCCGACCACCTCGACGACGCGCTGCTTCGCATCCGCTCGCTGATCGCGCACGGCCGCGCGCTCAAAGCCATCCGGGAGGAAACCGATGACATCCCTCGTTCCGCATCTGCTGCTGCGTACGGACCAGAAAACGCCCAGCGAGATCGCCATCGCGTTGCGTGAGGCGAACTACCTGGTGAGCCGCGTCCACGACGACGCCACGGCGTACTCGCTCACCGGCTGCGAGCACGTCGACGGCATCGTGGTCGACCTGCCGCCGCTCGCCGCGGCGAGCTTCACGCGCCGCCTGGCCTCGGCCGCGCGGCGCGTGCCGACCATCGTCGTCAGCGGCGCGCACGCCGATCGCGGCGAGGTGGTCACCTACGTCGACCTCATGCTGGCGCGCTTCAACTGACGGTGTATCGTCCGCTCATGACCATGCCCGCCATCTTCTTCGGCCACGGCAATCCGATGAACGCCATCGAGCAGAACGCCTACACCGCGGCCTGGGCGGCGATCGGCAGGAGCTTTCCGAAGCCGAAGGCGGTGGTCTGCGTCTCCGCGCACTGGTACCTGCCGGGCACGCAGACGACCGCGATGGAGAAGCCGCGCACCATTCACGACTTCGGCGGCTTCCCGCGCCCGCTCTATCAGGTGACTTACCCCGCGCCCGGCGACCCCGCGCTCGCGCGGCGCCTCGCCTCGCACCTCAGCGCGGAGCTCGACGACCGCTGGGGACTCGATCACGGCACGTGGTCGGTCCTGGTCCACGTCTACCCCGACGCCGACGTCCCGGTGGTGCAGCTCAGCATCGACGAGACGCAGCCCGCGTCGTTCCACTACGCGCTCGGCCAGCGCCTCGCCGAGCTGCGCGACGACGACATCCTCGTCGCCGGCAGCGGCAACCTGGTGCACAACCTCCACGCCTACGCCTGGGGACGGCACCCGGTCGAGCCGTTCGACTGGGCGGTGCGCTTCGAGACGCGGGCGCGCGCGCTGATCGAGGCCGGCGACCACCAGCCGCTGGTCGACTACGAGTCGCTCGGCCGCGACGCCATGCTCTCCGCGCCGACGCCCGACCACTACCTCCCGCTGCTCTACGTCCTCGGCGCCCGCCGCCCCGGCGAGCCGGCATCGTTCCCGGTGGAAGGAATCGACGGCGGGTCGGTCTCGATGCTGACCGTGCGGTTGGGGTGAAGTTTATCCCGAGCCGCGCAGACGGCTCAGGATCTGGCGCCCACCTGCGCAGCGCTCATGGGCGCCAGATCCTGACGCTGCGCGTCAGGATTAACTTTTCCCCGCCGCCCGCCGCCGCCCGTTGCTGGTGATCACGAACAGCGTGCCGTTGTTCTGCGTGTAGATCTTCCCGTCGCCGCCGATGGCCAGCGGCGTGTACGCGGCGCCGAGCGCGGTGTCGAGGAAGATGCGCTGCCGCAGGCCGCCGCCCTGCGAGATGGCGTAGAGGTTCCCGTCCTCGCTGTTGGCGTAGACCACGCCGAAGCGGTCGACCGCCAGCGCGTTCACGCACCACTCGAAGCCGTGCGACGTCACCGGTGGCGAGCAGACGATGGTGTCGCCGAAGCGCTCGCACTCCCGCGACTCGGTGTTGCGGTACTGCCACTCCACGCGCAGGTTCGAATCGAGCTGCGTGACGAAGTACCCCTCGGGATCGTTCGGCGCGGAGATGTTGCGCGGCAGGCAGACGTCGCTGCGGCAGTACGAGCCGGCGTTGTAGCGGTTCTCCTTCATCACGATCGAGTACGTGCCGTCGTGGCTCCAGACCGCCGGCGTCACGTCCCAGCCGAAACCGTATGCGCCGATGAAGTCGCCCGCGGCGGAGAACTTCATCAGGTGGCCCTGCGAATAGTTGTAGCGGGTGTACGCGCCGTAGAGGACGTTGCCGTCCGGCAGCACGACGGGCGACGACGTCGAGTCGTCCTGGATGCGGCCGGAGCCGCGGAGGTTGTCGGTCGGATCGACGCCTGTGATGGAGTCGGCGCGGCAGCCGCCCGGAGCGCCGTTCTGCGGCAGCCCGACGTTGCAGCCGTCGTTGAAGCGCTCGCGCAGCGACGCCGCCCATTTCGGGGTCAGGTTCGCGTTGACGGCGACCAGGAATCCGTAGCGGTCGTTCAGGTGCGCGCGGCTGATGGTGTAGATGGTGCCGTCGGCGGCGATGGCCGGCGCGACGTTGAGGCCCGGCCGCTGCGGCCCGCAGCGCGCGGTCGGCGCGACGGCGTTGCGGCTCGGCGGCAGCGGCAGGTCGGACAGCCCCTGCGCGAACTGCGTGGTGCAGAGCGCGTCGGGCGCCGGGCTGGGGACGAGCGTGCCGAACGAGACCATCGAGGTCGTGCCGTTCGCCGCGATGCGCACCAGCCACGCGCCGCCCGGGTCGGCGGTCCACGGCGCGGACGCGCTGAGCTGCATGGCGTTGTAGAAGACGTTCCCCCCCGCGTCGATGGCCGGCGGCCCCGCCACGTAGATGGTCGAGTTGATGGTGTTGCCGAACGGGTTGACGCGCGCCAGCTGCACGCCGTCGGTGCGGCGGACCTTGAACATCGTCCCGCCGGCGCCCGGCACCCACACCGCGTCCGCGCTCAGCGCCGGATGGAACACCGGCTCCCACGACGGCCCGCCGTTCGGCCGCGCGCTCGGGGCCGGCATCCAGTCGCTGGCGAACATCCACTGCTTCGTGAGGCCCGCGGTCGTGCGCCGCATGTTCTTCACGTTCCAGCGCTGCGTCTCGCTGGTCTGCCGCGTGGAGAAGGTGCCGCTCTTCTCGAGCAGATAGACGTCGTTGCCGTCGACGAGCGGCACCGGGTAGTGGACGAGGATGGAGTCGAAGCCCGACGCGTCGCGCTCCTGCTGCGCGAACGGATCGATGACCACCTGCGCCTCGATGCGGTCGAAGCGGTCGCCCGGGCCGACGGCGATGCCGTCGTGCAGCGAGGTGCGGCCCCACTGCGGCCAGTCCTGGGCGGTCAAGGTGGAAGCGAGGAGGAGAGCGAGGGAAACGACGAGGGATCGGAGCATGGCGGCGCGCATTGTATGCACGTCATGAATGACCGATGCCAGCCGTCTTGGTCCCGGAGAGAAAGGAGACAGCAATGAGTAACAGTTTCCCCACACCGCGGGTGATCTACAAGGCGCCCGGCGCCGACCGCCCCTCGTTCTCGCCCGACGGCTCGCAGGTCGTCTTTCACGTGCAGACCAGCGACGGCATCTCGCTCTGGACCGTGAACTCCGACGGCACCGATCCGCAGCTGATCTATCCGCCGTCGACTACGCCCAATCCGACGGCGTCGCGGCCCGACTGGTCGTGGAGCCCGCGCATCGCCTTCGGCAACGGCAGCCTCAACGGCCTGGAGATCATGACCGTCAATCCCGACGGCTCCGACGCGCAGCCCTACACCACCGCCGCCCGCCCTCCCGGCATCGGCCTGACCTACCCCTCCTGGTATAAGGACCTTGGCGCGATCGTCGCCGTCGGCTACGGCAACGGGCTCTCGATCGCCGCGCTCTACAAGCTGACCCCGACGAGCAGCGAGCAGCTGACCACGTCGCCGAATCCCTGCGCCGGCCGGCCGAGCGTCAATCCCGACGGGACGGCGATCGCCTTCGCCGGCAACCAGGGCGTTTGCAGCCAGATGGTCAACCAGATCTGGGTGGTCGAGCCGCCAGGCAAGCCGTATCAGCTCGAAGCCGGCAGCCCCGCCGATGTGCAGGGCCGCTCGCCGAACTGGTCGCCGAACGGAGACCTGATCGTCTTCGAGTCGCTCCGCCAGGACCCGACGCAACAGAACCTCGCCATCTGGGTCATGAACAGCGACGGCACCGGCGCGCACCAGGTCACCGCGTCGGGCGTGCACGCCGAATGGAACCGCCAGCAGACGCAGATCGTCTTCGCCGCCGGCAACGGGATCGCCATCATCGATTACCCGTAGTGCTATACGCACTAACTCAAGGAGCGCCGGCGTCCTCGCCGGCTGGCTTGGCGGCGTCCTCGCCGCCATTGTTCGACGATTCCGGGGCGCCGGGACGGCGCCCGGCCAGCCGGCGGGACGCCGGCGCTCCTTCAGGGCACGCCGATTCACAACGGCGGCGCCCGAAACGTCATCAAGCCATGAACGCGCTGCCGGGCTGGACCAGGTGAGCGGCCCGGCCGTACGAGCCGGAATCCTCCTGCCGCCGCGCGACGTCCTCCCCGCCCTGGCCGCCGAGATCGCCGCGGTGTTGCCCGCGTACGCGGCGGAGCTGGGCGGCATCGAGCTGCTCTTCGCCGCGCCGGAGGGGACGCCGGCCGAGCGCGCGGCGGCGGCGCGCGCGTTCCTCGAGGCCGAGGACGTCGTCGCGCTGGTCGCCTCGTTCACGGACGGCGCGGACGCGGAGATCGCCGCCGTCGCCGATGCGGCCGAGGTGCCGCTGCTGGCGACGCTGTCGTCGCGGCCGCGGAACAGCATCGCGCCGTCTCGATGGGTGCGCGATCTCTGCGGCGGCATCGTGGAGCAATCGATCGCGCTGGTCCGGCATGTCGGCGCGCAACGCGTCGCGCTCCTGCATCGCGATCGGGAGATCGCGGAGGCTGTCGCGCGGCGCGTGGACGGCGTCCATCCCATCGACGCCAGCACGGCATCGTTGCGGGACTTTGACGCGCTGCTCTTCGCCGGCCCCGAGGCCATTCCGCTCGGACTGTTCGATGAGACGGTGCGCTGGCCGCCGCTGCTCTTCGCCGGCGGCGCGGTGCCGCCGTCGTTGTTCGACCGCATCCGTCCGGACGGCGGCGTCTGGATCGCGCTGCCGACCTTCGCGCATGACCAGTCGACGGCGGCGCGCGGCGCGTACGAGGATCTGATCCGCCGCCACGGCATCCCCACCGGGCACCGCATCAGCCAGTTCGCCGCGCTCACCTCCCTCGGCCTCTTCGCCGACGCCGCGCGCCGCTGCGGCGGCGACGTCACGCGCGCCTCACTGCTGCGCGCGGTCGACGACACGCGCGGCTTCCACAGCGGATTGTTCCCGCGCCTGACGTACGGCGCGGAGCGACGCATCGGCTCCACCGGCGCGTGGGTGGTCGGCCGGAACCTCGATCCCGTCTGGATCGACTAAGTCGCCAATAGCCATGCGTGTCGCGAGTGTCCCTCGCCCCGCGAAGCGGGGAGAGGGTGGCCCTGAGCGCAGCGAAGGGCCGGGTGAGGGGCCGTGGCGCCGCTTGACTCGTCCACGCTCCCCTCATCCGCCTTCGGCACCTTCTCCCCTCAGGGAGGGGAGAAGGACGCTCGATTGTCGCGACTAGCTCGCCAGCTCCGCCTTGATCCGCCGCCGCAGGATGGCGCGCGCCTGCTGCACGCGCTTGCGCGCGTTCTCCACCGTGATCGACAGCGTCCGCGCCATCACGGGATACGACGTCTCCTGCACGAAGCGCAGCTGCGCCGCGTCGCGCAGCGTCGCCGGCAAGGCGCCGATGGCGCCGGAGACGATCTCCCGCACCTCGCACGCCAGGTAGTCGTCCTCGGGCGAATGGGTGCAGCTCAGCGCCGGCTCGTCGCCGGGGATCGCCTCGTCGAGGCTCACCTTCCCCTGCAGCGCGCGCTGCCGCTCGCGATGCATGTCGAGGCAGACGTTGCACGTCAGCCGCGTCAGCCACGCCTCGAGGTTCTCGATGTTCGCGGCGTAGGCCGGCAGCTTGGCCTGCGCCACCAGCATCGAGCGGCTCACGGCGTCGGCGGCATCGAAGTGCGCGCCGTTCATCCGCCGCAGGCAGACGGTGTAGAGATGATGCTGGTAGCGCGTCCAGAGGGTCCAGAAGGCCGACTGGTCGCCATCGCCGAGACGGTCGAGAAGCATCCGCTCCTGAAGCGCGGTAGTCACTTTTCAGGGACCTCCCTCTCGCAATGGGAGGGACAGCGCACGGAGATTTCCCTACCGGTCGCGTCAAGAGAAATCGCATTTCTCCGCGGCCTGCCTTTTGCAGCCGAGCTCGACATGCGCGCGCTCGTCCTCCTGCTGACGCTCGCCGCGCTTCCGCTCCGCGCCGCCACACTGACCTTCGACGAGGCGTACGCGCGCGCGCTGAAGGCGCACGGGCTCGACACGGCGTTCCTGGCCGGCATCAAGCGGCTGCAGGAGCCGGCACGATGGGGACTGCCGACGCTGCGCTTCGAGACCACGGCGATGCGCGGCGAACAGGTCGACCTGCGCGACGAAGGGCTGGTGCGGCTGGAGCGGACGACATCCATCCTCGCCGTCGACGTGCCGCTGCGCGACCGCGGCGCGCGGGCCCGGCGCGAGGCGAACATCGCCACCGACGTGCTCCTCTTCCGCCGCCGCGCGCTCGACGAGGCGAACGACGTCTTCCGCCGCACGCTCGACGCCTTCGCGCATCTCTATCTCGCCGAGCGGCGCATCGACCTGATGCACGGACGCGCGAGCGCCGGTCAGTCGCTCGCCGAGGAAGAGCAGCTGGTCGACCTCGACATCGAGCGCCTCGACGCCGAGGCCCGGCTGCGGCAGCTGATGGGCGACGTCAGCGCCGAGCCGATGGAGCTGATCGTCGATCTCGAGCACCTCCAACCGTCCGCGGCGCCGCCGCGCGCCACGGTCGACCGCGCCACGCTCGAGGAGCGGAAGCGCCGCATCGCCCTCGACGAGCTGCTGGCGCAGCGCAAGCCGCAAATGCTGCTCACCGGCTTCGGCGGGACGGCCGGCGGCGCGGGCCTATACGGCGTCCGGTTCTCGCTCACGTTCCCGTCGTTCGACGCCACGCGCGTGGCGCAGGCGCAGCTCGAGCTCGAGGAAGCGGAGCGCGCCAAGAACGCGGCCGCCGAGGCGGCGCGCTCCGACTCCGACCAGGTGCGCATGGCTCTCGCGGCAGCCGATAAGCGGATCGCGCTGCTCGAGCGCGCCGCCGACCTGGCGCGCGCGCGCCGGAAAGCGGCGCCGCAGGACGCCGGCGCGGAGCTCGACCTCGTCCGCCGCGAAAGCGACCTACTCGCCATGCGCGTGGAGCGGTGGAAGCTGCGGCAAATGGAGAACCATCTCGCGCTGCAGACCAACGAGGTGGTCGCCGCGCTCGACACGCCCTGACTACTTCCGCGCCAGCTCCCACACCGCGATCATCCGCAGCCGGTTCGGATACGGCGGATCCGGCGTGAACGCGCGCGCCGGCGCGCCGAGGTCGCGGTCGAGCAGCGCCGCCTCCTCGGCGAACCACGTGGCGTCGACGCCTTCCGAGCGCGACTGCCGCAGCAGCCGCGCCGCCGCGGCGACGTCGCCGCGCGCCCACGCGTCGCGCGCCGCCATCAGGCTGGCGAGGCCGTTCTGGATGTCGCCGCCGGGACGGAGCGGCGCGTCCGGCATGGCCGCGTTCGAGCGCGCGCGCACCGCGAACAGCCGCAGCGATGCCCACGCCGTCGTTCCGGGTGACGCCACCGCCGCCGCCAGCCGCAATCGCCGGTCCATCCCCTCGCGATCGCCGAGGCGCCCGGCGACGTAGGCGCCGAAGGCGTGTGCTTCCAGCTCGCTCGCCGGCAGCGCCGCCTGATGCGCCCTGAGCGCCGCCAGATCGAGCGCCGCCTGCGCGTCATCGAGGCGCCCCGCGGCGATGCGCGCCATCCCGGCGAGGACGCGCGCGTCGATGGCGATGGAGACCTGGTTGACGAGCGTGGCGCGCTCCGCCGCCGCGTCGAACAGCCTCGCCGACTCCGCGAACTGTCCGCGGCTCCAGGCGATCCGTCCCTCGGTGTACGCCAGCAGCGGAGGACGCGACATCAGGCGGCTGCGCTGCAGGTCGCGCATCGCGCCGTCGGCGTCGCCGAGCGAGGCGCGGTCGGCCAGCACCACCGCCAGGCGCCGGTCGTCCGGCGCCGCCACATCGATCTGACTGAGTTGCGCCAGCATCGCCGGCATCTCGCGGCGGTCGAGGTGGCGGTGCGCCAGCGAGAGCCGCAGCCGCCACGCCTTCGGCCGGATCGCCAGCAGCGACGACGACAGCGCCATCGATGTCGCGGTGTCCGACTCCGGCATCAGGTAGCGGCAGAGCAGCGTCTCGTACGTCGACCGCGCCGCCGGCAACCGCCGCCGCGTCTCCTCCGCCCACCGCCGCCCGCCGGCCGGATCGCCGTTGAAGTAGACGAAGGATGCGAGGAACGCCGCCGGCAGCGGCGCGCGCGCGTCGAGCCGCGCCGCCTCGCGGCACAACTCGATCGCCTCCGCCCGGTTCCCCGACGCATCCGCGCGCAACGCCAGCCCGGTCAACCGCCGCGCGTCCGCGCTGCCGGTGATGTCCGATGCGCGCAGGTCGTACCCGTCATCGACAACCTTGCGCCGCGACGCAATGAACATCGCGGCAAGAATCACGATCCCAGCGAGGACCACCACCAGTGCCCCTCTCCCGCGTGAGCGGGAGAGGGTGGCCGGAGGCCGGGTGAGGGCTCGCGCGTCCGCCCGAAGCGCACGCAACTCCCCGACCACCGCCCCTCCGTCCGGCAGCCGCTTCGCCGCATCCTTCTCCAGACACTTCTCGATCAGCAGTCGAAGTTCGGCAGGGATGGCATGCGTCAAACGCCGCCGGAACGGCTCGTCGCGCAGCACCGAGGCGATGATCTCCATGTTGCTGTCGCGCTGGAACGGCATCTCCCCTTCGACCATCTCGTACATCAGGCAGCCGAGGGGAAAGATGTCCGCGGCGGTGGTCAGCGGCGAGCCGCGCAACTGCTCGGGCGACATGTAGCCGATGGTCCCGATCACCATCCCCGGCTGCGTCAGCGCCACCCCTTTGGTGAGCGGGCCGCCGGAGAACGGGATGGTGCTGGCCAGGCCGAAGTCGAGGATCTTCACGCCGCCGCCGGCGGTGAGGAAGATGTTCTCCGGCTTCAGGTCGCGATGGATGATCCCTTTCGCGTGCGCCGCCGCCAGCCCCTCGGCCACCGCGGTGGCGACGCGCAGCATCTCCTCGAGGGGCAGCGCGCCGCGCTGCAGACGCGTGCGCAGCGTCTCGCCTTCCAGCAGCTCGGTGACGACGTATGGGTTGGTCGAGCCGGCGTCGACGTCGAAGATGGCCACGATGTTCGGATGCGACAGCGCGGCGATGGCGCGCGCCTCGCGGCGGAAGCGCTCCAGCGACTCGGCGTGATCGGCCAGCTCCGGCGGCAGGACCTTGACCGCCACCGCCCGACCCAGCCGCGTGTCGACGGCGCGGTAGACCTCCCCCATTCCACCGCGGCCGATGAGATCGACGATTTCGTAGGGTCCGAGTCGCGCGTTCGGCGACAGTGGCATTCAGGGCTCGAGGTCGTCTTCGACCGGTACGGCCTGCATGTCAGCGTCGGGCAATTGCGGCATCAGCGGGTCGCTCACGATGCACTATTGTCGATCAACTGCCAGTGATCCACGAAGTCGCGATAGATACCCCTATGGTACGAGCGCGGCAGCGAGACGCTCGCTCCAGCGCGGCAGCCGCTGGCCGGTCCGTTTCTCGCGCGCGGCGGCGGCGCGGTTGTAGGTCGCCAGCAGCGTGCGGGTGTCGCAGAAGGCGTCGATCAGCGCCTGGCGTCCGAGCTCCTGCTCGATCGTCGTCGCCATCGTCCACCCCACCGTGTACCAGGGGCCGACCAGGCCGAAGAACTCGAAGCCGCGTTTGTCGGCGGCGTCGCCTTTGAGCGTCCCGTCGAGGAGGTCGCCGAAGAAGCGCTCGAGCGCGGCGAACTGCGGATCGGCGATTCCCTTGCGCCACGCCTCGCGCACGTCCGGCGCGGCGGAGGCGTACGGTGTGTGCGCGCCCGCCCCCGGGCGCGCGCCCGCCCCCGCGGCGAGCACCGCGAAGCCCTCCCCGAACGCGCCCAGCCACTTCCGGAAGTCACCGTCATCCGCGGCCGAGCAGGCGGTGCCGTAGCCGATGTGATGCAGCTCGTGCGCGACCGTCTCCTCGAAGCGCGCCAGCGGCTCGTCCTCCAGATACTTGAAGATCGCGTTGCCCTCGAAGACGAAGCTGTTCTCGCGCGGCTTGACGACGGGATAGACGCGGGCGGTGATGGCGGCGCTCGGCGGGAGGTACGCATAGGCGCGCGCGGCCAGCGCGGCGAGATCGGCGCGCTTGATGCGGTCGAGCGCCGCGTGCAGCGCCGCGCGTTTCGCCAGCAGTTCGGGCGACATGGCGAAGGCGCGGAAGGCGTCGTCCTCGAACGGCCGTCCCATCGAATGCTCGCGCTTCTTCAGGCGGACGTAGCCCTCGCTGGCGAAGACGCGCTGCCAGTCGGCGTCGCCGATGTCGCGTCCGGCGGCGCGCGCATCGAGGATCGCCAGTACCGCGTCGGCCTCATCCGTGACGATGCGCAGGTTCGTGCGCCGGTCCGGCGCCGAGCTGGCGCAGGCGGCGAACAGGAGGAGGAGAAGCGGCGCCAGTCGTCGCATCGCCACCCTTGGACGGCTCGGCGAAAAAGCGGTTAGCATCAGCATTCCGATCATGACCGCGAAGCAGTTCTGCCTGCTGTTGGTCAAGCCGTCGCACTACGACGACGACGGCTACGTCATCCAATGGCTCCGATCGGCCATCCCCTCCAACTCGCTCGCCGCGCTGTACGGCCTGGCGCGCGACTGCGCGGAGCGCCGCATCCTCGGCGACGTGGAGCTCGACATCCACACCTTCGACGAGACGAACACGCGCATCCGCCCGGAGCGGCTGGCCGGGATGATCGAGCGCGCCGGCAGCGGGATGGTCATGCTGGTCGGCGTGCAGTCGAACCAGTTCCCGCGCGCGCTCGACCTGGCCCGCCCGCTGCGCGCGCGCGGCATCCAGGTCGGCATCGGCGGCTTCCACGTCTCGGGCGTGCTGTCGATGCTGAAGGGAATCGACGCCGATCTCGACCGCGCGCGCGAGCTCGGCGTGTCGCTCTTCGCCGGCGAGGCCGAGGGACGGCTGGACGAGGTGCTGCGCGACGCGGCGGCGGGCGCGCTGAAGCCGCTCTACAACTTCATGGCCGACCTGCCGTCGATCGCCGGCGCGCCGATCCCGCTGATCACCGCGCTGCGCGCCTGGCGCACCGCCGGCGGCCTGACCAGCTTCGACGCCGGCCGCGGCTGCCCGTTCCAGTGCTCCTTCTGCACCATCATCAACGTGCAGGGGCGGAAGTCGCGCCGCCGCTCGCCGGACGACGTGGAGCGGATCATCCGCGTCAACGTGAAACAGGGGCTGCACAGCTTCTTCATCACCGACGACAACTTCGCGCGCAACTCCGACTGGGAGCCGATCCTCGACCGCATCATCGAGATGCGCGAGCGCGAGGGGATCCGCGTCACGCTCATCCTGCAGGTCGACACCCTCTGCCACAAGATCCCGCGCTTCATCGAGAAATCCGCGCGCGCCGGCGTGAAGCGCGTCTTCATCGGCCTGGAGAACATCAACCCCGACAGCCTGGTCGGCGCCAAGAAACGGCAGAACAAGATCACCGAGTACCGCAAGATGCTCCTGGCCTGGAAGTCGGCGAAGGTCATCACCTACGCCGGCTACATCCTCGGATTTCCGAACGACACCATCGAGTCGATCCGCCGCGACATCGAGATCATCAAGGAAGAGCTGCCGGTCGACCTGCTGGAGTTCTTCTTCCTGACGCCGCTCCCCGGCTCCGAGGATCACCAGACGCTGGCGCGGCTCGGCACGACGCTCGACGCCGACATGAACCGCTACGACCTCAATCACTCCACCGCGCCGCACGCGCGGATGTCGCGCGACGAGTGGGAGCGCGCCTACCGCATGGCGTGGGAGACGTACTACACCGAGGAGCACATGGAGACGGTGCTGCGGCGCATCACCGCCATGCGCGGCCGCGCCAGCAACGCCATCCTGCTGCTGACCTGGTTCAACGGCTCGATCGGACTGGAAGGGGTGCACCCGCTGGAGGCGGGCTTCTTCCGCAAGAAGTTCCGCCGCGACCGCCGCCCCGGCCTCCCGGTCGAGTCGCCGCTGACCTTCTACCCGCGCTACGCCTTCGAGACGGTCAACAAGTTGACCAGATGGGCCTCGATCTACCTCGGGCTGCGCCGCAAGTACGTCCGCATCAAGCGCGAGGCGAAAACGTCCGACTACACCGACCTGGCCCTGACGCCGGTGACCGACGACGAGGTCGACAACCTCGCGCTCTTCCACGACACGCGCGACGTGGCGCACGTGCACGCCGCGCTGCCGCGCTGAGTCACCGGCAACCGCCGCGCGCCTCCTCCGCAGCCGGGTACAGCGCATGCGCCGCCTCGAGATGCGCGCAGCGCGACCGCAGGCGCATGTGGATGCGGAAGCTGCCGGGATCGATGCGCGACGCGCGCTCGAGCGAGGCGCGGTCGCCGCGCGTGGCAAAGATCTCCATCGCCGCCAGCTGCGCGCCGCTGCGCACCAGCCCCGCGGCCACGATGACGAGCACGAGGAGCGCCGGCGTCCTCGCCGGCTGGACCGCAGGCGTCTCGCCTGCGCTCATCGCCCCGAACGCCGTCCACGCCAGAAGCGCCGGCGCCGGCAGGAGCAACACCGCGTCGAACAGCCCGGCCACCACCGCCCCCGCCATCACGGCGAGCAGTGCGGCGTCGCGCCGCAGCAGCGACAGCAGCGCGAGGCCGAAGAGCAGCGCGACGGCCAGCCCGCGCTCGGCGACGAAGGCCACCCAGTCGCTGCTCGGCCAGGGATTGAAGGTCATCCCCGAGTCGTCGAGCGACGGATCGTGGCGCGCGGCGTGGCGCGGGTACTCCACCGCCCAGTTGCCGGGGCCGACGCCGAGCAGCGGGTAGCGCGCCGCCATCCGCAGCGACTGCGCGTACTGCACCAGCCGCCCGCGGCCGCTGCCGCTCTCGTAGTCGACCACGTTGGTCATCGATTCGAGGTACGGATTGCGGCTGCGCCATTGCAGCGCGTTCGGGATCAGCAGCGCCGCCCCGACGCCGGCCGCCATCACCACCAGCAGCGCCACCAATCTCCGTGCATGCTCGCGAAAGGCGAAGACGGCGAAGAGGAGCAGCGCGATCGCGGCGGCGAGCCAGCCGGCGCGCGAGCGCGTCAGCACCAGCGCGGCCCCGACGATCGCCACCCCCGCCGCGCCGAGGAAGAGGCGCCGGGCGTGCAACGCGGCGAGGAGGCAGAGCGGCAGGCCAAACGCCGCGATGTGCGCCACGAAGTTGCGGTTGCCGAGCGTCCCGCCCGGACTGCGCGTCTCGGCGAAGAACGCCGTCTCCACGCCGTACGCCTGCAGCAGCGCCACCGCCGCGGCGAGCACCACCGCCACCGCCAGCGCGTTGAGGACGGCGCGCTGGTGGCCGGCGTCGGCCAGCGCGCGCGCCGCCCAGAAGAGCACCACGCCCGACGCGCTGACCGCCAGCGCGCGGAAGCCGAGCCACTTGTTCGTCGCCAGCAGCGCGGATAAGGCGCTGAGCCCGAGGAAGGCGAGCAGCAGCCAGTCCGTGCGCGTCCAGCGCATGCGGCGCAGCGTGCAGACGCCGGCGACGAACGCCGTCGCGTGCAGCGCCAGCTCCTTCGGGACCAGGAAGCGGTCGAGGTCGAAGACGGTCCGCGGCGACGCGGCCAGGATGACCGCGACCGCCCCGGCGGCGAGGACCCATCGTGCGAAACGGTTCATTTCACCTCGTACAGCCGGATCGACTTCCCCACCCTCGCGAACGGGCGTCCGTCCAGCCAGCGGTACGCCGTGCGGTCGCGCGCCTGCGCGGCGAGCACTTCCGACTCGCTCACCGCGTGCCAGCCCGGCGCGGGATGCGCGGGATCGACCGTCGCGACGGGCGGCAGTCCGATCCGCCGCAGGTCGGTCGTGCCGAAGAGCGCCGCGTGCAGCGCGGTGATGCCGCGGCGGCGGCACTCGTCGCGCAGCCGCAGCACGTCCTGTCCCCAGTCGAAGTTGCTGTCGACGGCGATCCGCTCCGGATGCGGTCCCGCCAGCGCGTTCGCCCACGGCAGGTAGTCGGGATGCGCCAGCGCGGAGTTGAGGAGCAGCCACGCGCCGGCCGCCGCCACCGCCCACCGCCCCCGCGGCGAGGCCCACAGCGTGGTCGCCGCGAAGGCGGCGAGCATCGACAGCGGGACGTAGGCCGGCATCACGTGCCGCACGCCGAGGTTGAGGCTGGAGGTCATGGCGGTGAGCAGCAGCAGCCCGGCGATGACCGCCAGCTCGCGATGCCGCTTCGTCCGCAGCGCGATCCAGATCCCCGCGATCATCAGCAGCAGCGCGGGGATCGGCGTCTTCACCACCAGCAGGACCGGGAAGTAGTACCACCAGCCGGTGTTGCTGACGTGGCCGAGAAAGTAGGCGTCGTGGCCGCGGAAGTTGTGCGCCGCCAGGTCGCGCATCCCCTTGAAGAAGAGCGGCAGCTTGCCGAAGAAGTAGACGCAGGTGACCACCGCCAGCGCGCCGACCGCCGCGACGATGCCCTTGGCCACCGGCCACTTGCGCGCCATGAACATCAGCGCCCCCGCGCCGAGGAGGAAGAAGAGCGGGAAGGAGAACTTCGCCACCAGGCCGAAGCCGATCGCCGCGGCGAGCAGCGCGGTGCGCGGCCAGGTCGGCGCGGTCAGCCACCACTGGAACGCCGCCATGGCCAGCGCGAAGCCGGCGGTGCCCGCCATGTCCGTGGTGGCGAAGGTGCCGTGCGCCAGGACCACCGGCAGCAGCGCGAAGATGGCCGCCGCGATCGCCGCCGCGGTGCGCCCCATCAGCTGCACCGTCCACAGCGCGACGCCGGCGATGGCCAGGACGACGAAGATCAGGTTCCCGCGCCGCGACTGCGTCACGCCGCGCATGTAGTCGCCCGCCGACTCATACAGCTGCCCGACGCGATCGAGGCCGTCGCTGCCGGTGAGCTCCGCATGCCGCAGCGGCCAGGCGAAGGCGATGCGCGCCAGCGGCGGATGCGAGCGGTCGTTGGAGTACTGCCGGTCGTGCAAATACTGGTACCCCGACGCGACGTGCAGCGGCTCGTCGTAGGTGGGGCTGAAGAGGCTCTGCGTCACGGCGATGCGCACCACGGTGACGAGCGCGATGGCCGCGACGGCGACGATGAGCTGGACGCGCGACATGCGCGCGCATCCTAGCGGATGCGTTCGGGAGGGCGGAAGCGCGGAGGGCCTGATCTATGGCCTGAAGCGAATCGCCATCGTCGTATCCTGCCCCCCATGCAAGACGTGAAATCCGTCAAGGTGAAGGGCGGCGCCCTGCTGTCGCGGCTCGCCTTCGTCAAGGACAGCCGCGGCGACGATGCGGTCCAGCGCGTGCTGGCGCGTCTGCCGGACGCCGACCGCGCTGCTTGCACTCCCCTCCTCACCGGCAGCTGGTACCCGTTCGAGCTCAATCAGCGCCTCGACGAGGCCATCGCGGCGGAGATGGGGATGGGCGAGCAGGTCTTCCTGGTCATGGGCGAAAAGTCCGCCATGCACAACCTGGGCGGCGCGCACCGCGCCATGCTCTCGGCCGGCGACCCGCACGGCCTGCTGCGCCGCACGCCGCAGATCTACTCGATGTACTACGACACCGGCCGCCGGACGTACGACGCCGCCGGCGACCGGAAGGCTATCCTGCGCACCTACGACGCGCCGACCTTCTCGCGCCACGACTGCCTGACGGTGGTCGGCTGGCACCGGAAGGCGATCGAGATGTGCGGCGGCAAGAACGCGAAGGTGGTGGAGACGAAGTGCCGCGCCGCCGGCGCGAAGCTCTGCGAGTACGTCTGCGAGTGGAGTTAGGCGTGTTCGGAGCGCCGGCGTCCTCGCCGGCTGGATCGCAGGCGTCTCGCCTGCGTCCTCCGGCGGCGGGACGCCGCCGGGCCAGCCGCCGAGACGGCGGCGCTCCTCGCTACTTCACTTCCTCCACCGTGTACGTCACCCGGTAGTCCGCGCGCGACCACTGCGCTTTGAACGGCAGGCGCCCGCCGTCGGTATCGCGGAAGTCGGTCCAGTCCATCGCCTCGGGGAGCATGCCGAGCGGCGTCGGGGTCTCGCGCATCCGGCGGATGGCGCCGTTGGCGAAGGTCCAGCGATCGCCGTGCAGGTCCTCGGGTTTCGGGCGCTCGATGACGTACAGCAGCAGCGCGCGCTTCGCCTCGGGGGGATGCGACAGCTCCGTCTCGTACTTCGTCGCCGCGCCGTCGATGGTCAGCGTGAACGGGCCGCTCTTCGGCGCGTCGCGGCCGTTGAAGCGCTCCACCGTGCCGCGGATGACGCGCGTCTTCGCGGTGACGGCCGGGAGGCGCGCCAACGCTTCCTCGCCCGGCGTGAACGCCGGCGCGGCGGAAGGCGTGACATTCCAACCGGCGCGAGCAAGATCAGGCGTGGCATCAGTCAACACATGGCCGGCGTGGCAGGTGTTGCACGTCACCACCAGCTTGCCGCCGTAATGCTGCTCGTTGATGGAGCGCTGCAGCGCGATCATCTTGCGCGCCGCGTCCTTGGCCGGCTTCTCGTCCGAGTCGTAGTCCTTGACGTGGCAATGCGCGCACGTCACGCCGAGGGAGTTGGCCATGAAGGCCATCACCGGGATGAGCTGCGAGGAGGGCATCCCCTGCAGCACCTTGATGTTCTTCTTGGTCTGCTCGACCGGAAGGTCGGCCGGCGGCGTCGCCGCCAGAATGGTCAGCAACGCCGCCAGGGTCTTCACTTCGCCTCCGCCAGGTACTTGCGCACGGTCTCCGCCTCGCGCAGGCGGAAGGCGACGCACTCCTTCACTCCCTCCTCGGTGCGCGCCATGGAGCGCTCCATCCCCTCCACCTTCCGCTCGGGAGCGAAGAAGAACTCGCGCGCCCTGGCCAGTCGCGACTCGTCACAGCCGCCGGCCACGCCGGGGAAGTTGGCGCGGAACGCGGCGGGGACGCGCGCGGTGATGGCGTCGTAGTTCTTCAGCACCCAGTCGAAGGTGTAGGCGCGGCCTTCTTCGGTGTCGAAGTGGCTGAAGAGGATCGGGAAGAGCTCGGTCGGACGCACCTTGTCGGTCAGCGAGTAGGCGAAGACCTTGTCGCGCAGCTGGGGATCGCGGAACGAGCCGAGCACGCCGAGGTAGCGGCCGCGCTCGGCCGGCACGGTGGCCGTCTCGAAGCGCTTCTGGAAGTCGGCGAACTGCGCCTCGGTGCCGCCGTTGTAGACGGAGATGCCGAGGACCGACGAGATCAGCGACGGATGCACCGACGACGGGTCGGCCAGCGCCTTCGCGCTCTGCTCCTTGGCCCAGGCGATGGCCTTCGGGTCGCCGCCGATGTTCGCCACCCACGTCAGCAGGCGCGGGCGGAGGATGGTCAGTGGCTGCGCCTCGCCGGCTTTCGGCTCATAGCCGATGCGCTCGAGCACCGGCGCCAGCGTGCGGCGGACGTACGCCGCGAACAGCGGGCGGTCGGATTCGGAGAGCGCTCCCTGGACGCGGCCGAGGGCGGTGAGCACCGAGCCGAGGACTTCGGGATCGGTCTCGCTGGAGAAGTGATTGAGGACGTCGAGGTAGTCGTTGCCGTGGATGACCGCGGCGTCGAGCAGCGCGCCGAGGTTGCCGAGGAAGGCGATGCGCTCGCCGGGCGTCAGCGCGGTGGTGGCTTTGGAGGCCAGCGTGACGAACTGCGCCTGCGGCAGGTTCCAGCGGTAGTAGCCCGCGGCGTCGGCGTGCGGGAAGACCCAGTCGACCTTCGGCGCGTCGAGCTTGAAGGTGTTCATCGGCGCGTCGAGCAGCACCGTCTTCGTCCTGGTCGTCGTTCCGTCCGAGTAGCGCAGCGCCACCGGCACGATCCAGGTCTCCGCCGGCGCCTTGATCCCGGCGCGCACGTAGCGGACCTGCGAGAGCTTCACCTCGTTCGGCGAGATCAGCTCCGCGGTGATCAGCGGCAGGCCGGCCTGGTCGATGAAGGTGTTCATCGGCGCGGCGGTCTGCTTGCCGAGCGCCGACCAGAAGTCGGCCGCGGTGGCGTTGCCCCAGGCGTGCGCCTTGAGGTGCTTGATGACGCCGGCGCGGAACTGCTCCGGCCCCAGCCAGCGCTCGAACATCGAGATGACCGCCTTCCCCTTGTTGTACGCCACGCCGACCGAGTTCATCGCCTCGGTCGGGTGCGCGTCTTTCATCCGGATCGGGTTGGTCAGCGGGCTGGCGTCGACGTTCATGATGTTCTGCACGTTCTGCAGCTCATTGGTGGCGATGCCGTAGTCGGGATAGGTCTGGTCGGCGATCTTGTCGCCGATCCAGTCGGCGAACGACTCGTTGAGCCAGAGGTCGTCCCACCACGCCATCGTCACCAGGTCGCCGAACCACATGTGCGCCAGCTCGTGCGTGGTCACGCGCGCGTTCGTCCGCTTCTGTCCCGGCGTGGCCGCCTTCGGATCGATCAGCAGGATGTTCTCGGCGTAGGTGATGAGGCCGGGGTTTTCCATCGCGCCGAACCAGTACTCCGGCACGGCGATGAGGTCGAGCTTCTCGAACGGATACTTGCTGCCGAAGTACGTCTCCAGCGCGGCGAGCACCTTCGGGGTCTGCTCGACGGAGACGCCGGTCAGGCCGCTCTGCCCTTTGACCGTGACGATGCGCGTCGGGATGCTGGTGCCCGGCACCGGCGTGAACTCGAGCGACCCCGCCGCCAGCGCCAGCAGGTATGCCGGCAGCGGCTTGGTGCGCGCGAAGGTGACCGTCTTCCAGTCGCCGGCGGTCGATTCCTTCTCCACCGGCGTGTTGAAGACGACCGCGTACTGCGTCGGGACGATCGCCGTCAGTTGATACGGGATCTTGAAGCTCGGCTCGTCCCAGATCGGGAAGGCCTTGCGCGCGTCGATCGACTCGAACTGCGTGAAGAGGTACGGCTCGTCCTTGCGCACCATCTTGTAGAGGCCGACCGCGCGGCGGTCGTACTCGTTCGAGAAGTCGATGGTCATGGTGGCCTTGCCGGCCTTCAGCGGCTTGCCGGGCGTGACGACGATGGTCTGCTCCGGCCCGTCCTTGGACGTCGCCGCCACGCCGTCGATGGAGATCTTCTCGATCTTCATCTCCTCGGCGTGCAGGGAGAAGGTCGGGACGGCCTTCTTCACGTTCAGCTCGACCACCGCGGTGCCGCTGTAGCTGTCCGCGCGCGGGTCCATCTTCAGGGTGAAGGACTCGCTGACAGGGACGACGTCGCGGGCGAGGCGGAGGGGGGCGGCGGCGAGGAGGGGGGTGGCAAGGAAGAGCAGAGCAATAGCGAGACGATTGCGCATCATGACCAGCTACATTCGTAAAAACCGGCGCAGGGTTTCATAGGGCTCTGCGCGAATCGCAACACCCTCACCCGGCGCTTCGCGCCACCCTCTCCCCGCAAGCGGGGCGAGGGACCCTCCCTCCCGCAGCGCCCTCGTCACCGCGCCACGATCCGCCCCAGCGCGATGCCCGCCAACCCTGCCGCCAGGCAGCCCAGCACCGTCGCCGCGATGTTCGCCGCGCCGAGGAGCCACGCGCCGCGGAGGAAGTAGCTCGTGGTGTCGTGGTTGAACGACGAGTAGGTGGTGAAACCGCCCATCACCCCGGCGGTGAGGATCAGTCGCGCGTCGCCCGGCGCGAGCATCTGCATCACGAATCCCAGCAGGAACGAGCCGGCGAGGTTGACGATCAGGGTGCCGAAGGGGAACTTCGGACCGAAGGCCTGCGTGGCCCAGAGCGTCGTCAGGTAGCGCGCGCCGGTGCCGAGGGCGCCGCCGAGGCAGATGAGAAGGAAGCGTGTCACAATTTGAACAGTGATCCACTTCTATCACGTCGGCAAGCGCTTCGACCGCTACTCGACGGCGCTGACGGACGTGACCTTCCACATCGAAAAAGGCGAATTCGTCTTCCTCACCGGGCCGAGCGGCGCGGGCAAATCGACCCTGCTCAAGCTGATCCTCCGGCAGATGACGCCGACCGAGGGGCAGATCGTGGTCAACGGCCGGAACCTCAACGCCATCAAGCGCGGGCAGCGACGTGCCGCCGGCGTGGTGCAATCACAGCCTTCCAGCGCGACCGAGCGGATCATCCGCGGCCTCTACATGATCAAAGGCGTCCTGCAGGACCTCCTCGGCGCCGGGCGCGCCATCGGCGCGCTCGTTGCGATCTTCTCCGGCGTGTAGCACTTCTCGCGCGCCAACTCGCTGCTGTGGGGGTTAGGGATGCTCGCCGAATATTTCGGCAGCTGGATGTCGGTGCGGGAGAGCAGCAAAGAAGCGACATGCCCCTCGGGTGTAACGGCACAGCAGGGCCGGTGTGCACCACAGTCGGCGAACGGTGCTGCACGGCCGGTGTGCACGTGAACCACGGGGCGTGTAACGGTGCTGCGCGGCCGGTGCGCACGTGCGGTACACTCCAGCCGTCTCCCAAAAAGAAGCGCG